>Ga0114946_10001664_pt1 | contig 15339 bp, 13 predicted proteins | sample WalLakDeSediment_FD_88676 | JGI IMG/M metagenome (GOLD analysis project Ga0114946, IMG submission 88676) | Lake sediment microbial communities from Walker lake, Nevada to study Microbial Dark Matter (Phase II) - Walker Lake 11/02/13 Deep Sediment | ecosystem: Environmental > Aquatic >... | reverse complement strand
GAAGCCGGAGGGAAAAGCGCAACGGAATTTCACCGATCCGGAATCGCGCATCATGAAGGACGGGGCCAGCAAATCTTTCGAACAGTGCTACAACTGTCAGGCGGCTGCGGATGAATCGCAGGTGATCGTGGCGGTGGGGGTGACGCAGGAGGCCAACGACAAACAACAGGTCGAGCCGATGATCGAGGCGATCATGCCGATGAAGGCGATCGCCATCGGGAACACGAGCAGGCTGACGACCCCGTCGGTTCCGGCCTGGTCGGCGGTCAGCGCCAGCGCGAAGGCGGTCAGGGAGACCGGCGCGATGATCGATCCGGCGTACGACTCGAACAGGTCGGCGCCCATGCCGGCGACGTCGCCGACGTTGTCGCCCACGTTGTCGGCGATGGTCGCCGGGTTGAGGTAGTGATCCTCGGGGATCCCCGCTTCGACCTTGCCGACGAGGTCGGCGCCGACGTCGGCGGCTTTGGTGTAGATGCCGCCACCGACCCGGGCGAACAACGCGATCGACGAGGCGCCCATCGAGAAGCCCGCGAGCACGTTGATGACCTTGCTGAAGCGGAACCCGTTGAGCGCGTCATCGACGTTGGTGACGTCGACGTTGAACTGGCCGAGGTAGAACCAAAACAACGAGCCGAGGCCGAGCAGCGCGAGGCCGACGACGCTCATGCCCATGACCGCGCCGCCGCGAAACGCGACGCTCAGCGCAGGCGCGAGCCCGATCCGAGCAGCGGCCGCCGTGCGGACGTTGGCGTGGGTCGCCACGCGCATGCCGAAGAACCCGGCGAGGCCCGAGGCGCCCGCGCCCAGGATGAACGAGACCGCGACCAGGGGATCGGAGGTCGGCTCGAAGCGGTTGAGGAAGAACAGACCAAGGGCGACGAGCACGACGAAGCCGGCGAGCACGGAGTACTCGGCCCGGAGGAAGGCCATGGCGCCGCGCTGAATCTGCCCGGCGATGTCCTTCATGCGTTCATTGCCGGGGTCGCGCCCCTTGATCCATTGAGAGGTGATGGCGGCGTAGATGAGCGCCAGCACGCCGGCCGCCGGAATGGCGATGAGCAGCTGTTGGGGGTTCACGGTGGGGATCCTTGCTAAAGAGTTGTGCCGTCCGTCGGGACCTGGCGCGCACAGCTGCGCTTCAGGAGGTCTCGGCGGCAGAGCGGTTGAACTGGTTCATGGCCGAGGTGAGGCCCTCGGCTAGCAGGCAGGTCAGGGCTTGTTCGGCCCGATCGACGAGCTCGCCGACAAACGTCGCGTCCTCGCCAGAGAAGTTAGAGAGCACCCAGTCGCTGACTTCGCCGTGGACCGGGCGGCCGACGCCGACCCGGACCCGGAAGAAGCCGGGGCCACCGAGGTGCTTGATGATGTCGCGCAAGCCGTTGTGACCGCCGTGGCCACCGCCGCGCTTGAGCCCGACGCGACCGAACTCGAAGTCGATCTCGTCGTGGACGACGACCGTGCGCTCGATCGGCGCGCCGAAAAAATCGGCGGCCGCGCGCACGCTCTCCCCGCTGCGGTTCATGTAGGTCTGCGGCTCGAGCACCACGCACCGGCCGATCGGGCTGCGTGCGTGGATGCTCGTGGTCCGAGCCTTGAACTGGGCCTTCCAAGCCGCGCCGCCAGCCCCCGGAGTCACGTGACGATCAACCCACCGCTCGACGGCCATGAAGCCGACGTTGTGGCGATGCTTGGCGTACTCGGGCCCGGGGTTACCGAGTCCGACGATCAGCCAGGGGGAGTCCGTCATCGTGGGAAGCTCGCGGGGGGGGAAGGGAGGGGCGGGGGGGAAAGGGAGAGGCGCGGCCGGCTACTTCTTCTTGCCGGCCGGCTTCTTCGCTTCTTCGGCGACCTTCGCGACGCGCGGAGGCTCGACGTGGGCGAGCACGACGTTGGGGTGGTCGAGCAGGCGCGCGTTGTCGAGCTTCAGATCCTCCATGCGCACGCTGTCCCCAGACTTGAGCGGGGACACGTCGACGGTCAGCTTGACGGGGATCTGCGCCGGCTTGGCCGCGATCCGAACGGTGCGCTGGTAGGTCCGGAGCTTGCCACCGGTGACCACACCCACGGCCCGACCGACGTACTCCACGGGGATCTTGGTGACGACCTCCGACTCCGGATCGACGCGGAGGAAGTCGACGTGGACGAACTCGTCGCGGATCGGATCCGCTTGGAAGTCGGTCAGCACGCACTGCTCGACGATCGTCGCGTCAGGACCCTCGATGGTCATGCTGAAGAAGGTGTTGAGCTTGCGCAGCGGGTCCATCGCCTTTCGCAGGTCGCGGGGGCTGACGGTCAGCATCACGTTGCCTTCGCCCTTGCCGTAGATCACCGCGGGGATCAGGCCCTCGGCCCGGAGCTTGCGAGCGACGCCCTTGCCCGCCGCGTGGCGGACCTTGGCGGCGAGCTTGCCGTATGAAATTTCGGTCATGTCTCGATTCCTTGCTTGTAGCTTGCGCGCGGCTGAGCTCACCCCGATCGGGTGCGCTCGTCGGCCGCGGTTTGTGGTGATGGGGCCGTCGGGTAGGTGCCTGGTGGTCCGCAGGGACCGGCTCGCCGCCGACGTACGCCCAAGAGCCGCTGTCTACTTGCCGAGCGCGGCGAGTCCAAGCCTGGGACACCCCCCGGTGCGTGAGGCTACCCACACACCGGCGCTACATGGGTTTACAGGCCCCGCCGGCCTGCTCGAGCCCCTCGGCCCGCAGCTGCCGTCCGGTCTTGCCGTCGCCAAGCTTGGCGCGCGCGCTGGCGCCGTGGCCCGAGCCCAGCACGTCACGCAGGTAGGGCACGTAGTCGAAGGTGTCGGAGTGTTCAGGCGTGTGACAGCCCAGACACACGCCGCTCGGCGCTTCGAGCCGGATGTTGGCGCTGCTCGGCTCCTCGACGTGGAGGCTCCCAGGCCCATGACACTGCTCGCACTGGACCGCCTGCAGGGCATGGTTCTCGACCACCTCGCTGCCGCCAGGCTCGCGGAACCCCGTGACGTGACAGCCCACGCACGACAGGTCGAACTGCTTGTTGGCGGTCACCAGGGTCTCGTAGGCGTGGCCATGGGCGGTCGTCTTCCACAGCTCGACGGCCTCCGAGTGGCAGTCGGCGCAGGCCTCGACGCCGACGTAGGCCGCCTGTCCCGGCGCTGGATCCGGCGGGTGAACCCCCGCGAAGCGCTCGCGGTTGCGTTCGGCGACCTGAGCGTCGTACCCGACCAACGCCTGCTCGGCGGCCTCGTCGCTCGCGAGTCGGCAGGTGACCTTGACCTGCTCCGAGATCACCGCCACCGGGACATCCTGGCCGATCGCCCGGCCCTCGAGCGCCGCTCGCAAGCGCGCGCGCTCGCCCTCGAGCTGGGCGATGAAGCCCGCATCCGCCGAGGGAACCCCGGCGAACTTGGCGAGCCGCTCCTCGACCCGGACGAGCTCCCGGTCGAGCTGCGCCTTGCTTGGCACGACCGTCCACTGCCCCGGCAACACGCCAGCGGCGAGCTTGGCGTCGATCGACAAGGTCAGGTGCGAGATCGTCTGCGCCCGATCGCCGGGCTCGAGCACCCACGTCGAGCCGATCAGCACGGGCGTGCTCCCTAGCCGGCCGCGATCGGCGTTGTCGATCACCCCGCCCATGATCACCACGTCGACCCCCTCGACCTCCCGGGCCACGGCTTCGGCGAGCGCGCGGGGGCCGTGGACCATCACGATCTGCAGGTTCGCCGCTTCGTCGAGCTTCGGCGCGAGCTCCTTCAGGGCCGCGATCGGGTCCGTCAGCGCCGGGAAGTCCTTGCCCCAAGCCGTCGCGCGGGCCGCCTTGCCCAGCGCGGGATCGACCACCACCGTCACCGCCGCCGACAGCTCCCGACCGAGCGGGATCACACGCATCCGCTCGACCGTCGCGAGCTCGACCGTAGCCTCGAGGTTAGCGAGCGCCCGCGGCAGCGGAAATTTGCCGAGCGCCTCGGCCGACGCCCCCGACGCGAAGTCCGTGGGTCCGAGCCCCGAAACCAGCCCGTCGAGCCGCGAAAACCGGCTCTGGAGCAGCTCCGCGCGCTGCTGCGCCTGGGCCCAGGCGGCCTCGTCGACCGGCGCTTCGGGCCCCTCGGGGTCGGGAAACAGGAACGAACCGGGCTCGAGGACCAGCCGTCGACCCGGCTCGGACTGCGCCTCGATGTAGCCGAACGCGTACTGGAGCCCGCCGAGCGGGTCGGTCGTGCACCCGCAGGGCGCGATGGTCCCGAGCTGCCGGCCGAAGGCGAACAGATCGATCTCGTAGCGGGCGTCGGCCTCCGGATCGATCCCCGCGCTGTCCGCGGTGGGTGTGCCGCTGTCTTGGCTGTGCGGGTGGCGGTTGCAGCCAAAGCTCGGCATCGACGCCGCCAGCCCGAGCCCCGCGATCGCGACCAGCGAAGCAAAGGACCAACGCGCGGCTCGGGTCGTCATGCGATCACTCATGAATGCAGGGTTCTTTCATTTTGGGTCCGTTTTGCCCAGTTCGGTGGGCCTCGCGGCGTTTGAGCCGCCCGCCGGCCCCGGCGACAGACCCCCTCGCGTTCATGACCGGTTGACGGCGGTCGCACCCGAGGCTAGCTTCGCCCACCGTTCAGCCCCAGGGCTGATGGAGTTCCAGGAATCTTTTACGAGACACCTATGGCCGTCAAGATCAGGCTCGCACGTGGTGGCGCCAAGAAGCGCCCCTTCTACCGTATCGTCGCTACCGACGCTCGCTCGCCCCGTGATGGGCGCTTTCTCGAGAAGCTCGGTACCTACAATCCGATGACCAAAGAGGGCACGGTCAACCTCGATCGCTTGCGCATCGACTACTGGCTCGGCGTGGGGGCCCAGCCCACCGACGCCGTCCGTCGACTCCTGCGCAAGGCCGCCGCGCAGGCCGGCTGACGGCGGGCTGACCCATCGCCTAGGCGAGCTGACCGCCTGTGCCCGGCCTCGGGCGCAAACCAGCCCAACTCGACACCAATGAACCCGGGTCGCTCGCGAGCCCCGGGTTCGTCACGTGGTTGCTGACGCGGCTCGCGGTGGGCATCCTCGCGTTTGGGCCCAGCCGCGCAGGAGCCGAGCCCGGCAACTGCGCTTTTGCCGGACAGGCAAGGGTGTGGGATGATCGAAGAGGCTCTCCTCTCACCGCTCCAGCTGTTCTGCTCCCAACTCGCGCTTTCCGGAGGCCCCCCTCGATATGTCGTCCGCCAACGTCTCGCTCAAAGAGCTCATCGAGTTCATCGCCAAGGCCCTCGTCGACAGTCCCGATGAGGTCGACGTCTCCGAAATCTCCGGGGAGCAGACCGTGGTCCTCGAGCTCCGCGTCGCCAAGGACGACCTCGGCAAGGTCATCGGCAAGCAGGGCCGCACGGTCAAGGCCATGCGCGCGATCCTAAACGCGGCGTCGTCCAAGGTGCGCAAGCGCGCCGACCTCGAGATCCTCGAGTAGATGCCCGAGCCCCTCGAGTTTGCGGCTCGACACCTGCAACTCGGCTACGTCGCCGGGGTTCATGGTGTTGGGGGCGCCCTCAAGATCAAGCTGTACAACCCCGAGTCGGACTCGCTCCGGGTCGGCGTGCAGGTGCTGCTGTGTGCCCGCGGCGGCGGCGAGCCGCAGCCGTTCACGGTCGCCCGCGAGGCCCCCAAGCCCGGCAGTCAACTCGCGCGGCTGTGGCTCGCCGGCGTCGACAGCCGCGAGGCCGCCGAGCCGCTCAAGGGCCGCGAGCTGTGGATCGCCCGCGCCGATCTGCCCGAGCTCGACGAAGACGAATTTTACCTCGCCGATCTGCTCGGCTTCGAGGTCGTGCGCGAGCGCGAGACAGGCTTCGAGTCGCTCGGCGAGATCGTCGGCGTCACCAGCAACACCGCCCAGGATCTGTTCGAGGTCCGCCTCGACGGACGCGAGTGGCTCTTGCCTGCGTTCCCGCCGTTCTTGATCGCGATCGAGGCGAGCCGGGTGATCGTCGACGTTCACGACGAGCTCCTGCCGGTCCGCAAGCCCGAAGTTAGCAAGGACGATCAGTGAGCGAGGCCCTCGAGTTCGAGGTCTTCACGCTGTTCCCCGCCGCGATCGAAGCCTTCGTCGGCGCCGGGCTCATGGCCAAGGCGATCGAGCGCGGCCTGGTCGTCGTGCGCTGCACGGACTTGCGCGAGTTCACCCACGATCGTCATCGGACCGTCGACGACGCGCCGTTTGGCGGCGGCGCGGGCATGGTCATCAAGCCCGAGCCGGTCGCCGACGCGATCGAAGCCGTGGTCGCCGAGCGCGGACCCATGCACACGATCCTGCTCACGCCTTCGGGCCCGCGCTTCGATCAACGCGCGGCCGAGCGGCTAGCGGGCAAGCCTCGCATCGCCCTGCTGTGCGGGCGCTACGAGGGCATCGACGATCGCATCCGCGAGCACTTCGTCGACGAGTGCCTGTCGCTCGGCGACTTCGTGCTCAACGGAGGCGAGGTCGCGGCTGCGGCGATCATCGAGGCCGTCGGTCGCCTGCGTGAGGGCGTCTTGGGTAACCCCGAGTCGGTCGCCGAAGAGAGCTTCGCGAGCGCGGCTGACATCGCTGCGTCTGAGCCCGACGAGTCCAACCCTTGGCGGCCGGGCCTCGTGCTCGAGCATCCCCACTACACGCGCCCGGCCAACTTTCGCGGCCACGCGATCCCGCCGGTCTTGCTCGGCGGTGATCATCGAGCCGTCGAGGTCTGGCGCCGGCGCGCGGCCTGCCTGCGGACGTGGGCCTTGCGGCCCGAGCTGCGCCCGCGTTGGCGGCTCCCGGCCGGACACCCGATCGTGCTCGCGGTCCCGAACACCGTCGCTGCGCCGATCTTAGTCGAGCTCGCCGAGCTCGCCGCCGGCTTCGGAGCTTCGTTGGTGCGCGTCGGCGGCCCGCGCTCCCCCGGCCCGGGCCGTCACATGAGAGATCTCAAGCAGCTCCGTCGAGCCCTGCGCAAGCGTCATGGGCAGGCGCCTTGGGTGCTCGGCGTGGGCGCGCTCGCGGCCGGCGAGGTTGCACGGGGACCCCGTCTAGTCCTCGATGTCCTCGCTTACGCGGCCAATCACGCCCCACCGTCGCTGATCTTGTGGTGCCCCGGGGAGCCCTCGGCCGAGCCCGTTGACGCGTGGCTAGCGCTGCAAACCGAAGGCCCCAGCGACCCATGTGATCGAAACGATCGTCCACGACTTGCGATCGGCCCCGCTTTGATCGACATTTCGCAGCCCCAAATGGCGCGGAGTCCAATCGCGCCGACCGCCCGAGCAGCTTTCGCGACCATGCGGGCCGAAGCTCTGCTTCCGGCCGCGGGCAACCAAGAGACTTCGTCATGAGCCACAGCAGCCCGATCATCCACGACCTCGAGCAAGAGCTCGCGCGTACGGACATCCCCGAATTCCGCCCTGGCGACCGCATCGCCGTGCACGCGCTCATCTCCGAGGGCGGCAAGGACCGCATCCAGGTCTTCGAGGGTGTCTGCATCCATCGCAAGAACAGGGGCCTGCGCGGCTCGTTCACGGTCCGCAAGGTCACCGACAACGTCGGCGTCGAGCGGGTTTGGCCGCTGTCCTCGCCGCGCGTGACCATGGTCGAGCTCATCAGCCGCGGCCGGGTCCGCCGCGCCAAGCTCTACTACCTGCGAGATCGCCGGGGCAACGCCGCGAGGATCAAGCGCAAGGTCGGCGACTACAAGTCGGCGATGGCCGCGATCGAGGCCGAGAAGGCCGAGAAGGCGATCGCCAAGAAGGCCAAGCGCGGCAAGAAGCGCGACGCCAAGAAGTAGAGTCAGAAGGCGTCGCGGAGCCACTCGATGTCGTCGCCCACGAGCGCGACGACATCGAAGCGCACGGCGACCCGCTCCCACAGATCCCGCCGAACCAACCATCCGGTCGCGCCTCGACGCAGGCGCGACCGTTTGCGTGCGTCGATGGTCTCGAACGGGTGGCCGCGGCGGTCATCGGCGCGGCCCCGGACCTCGATGAACACGATCGTGTCGCCGTCACGGCCGACGAGATCGATCTCGACGCCCGCGGCCGTCACGTTGCGCTCGATGATCTCGAGTCCATGGCGAACGAGGTGCTCGGCCGCCCGATCTTCACCGGCGCGGCCGCGCTCGCGTGTGCTTCGTTCGTCGGCCATCGCTCCCTTAAACCTGCCGCAATGCAATTGCAAAAGGCCCGGCGCTGGCCGGGCCTTTGGGCGGGATTCGTGCGGGACGGGCTCAGCCGCCGGGCGTCGGCGCGTCTTCGGCGTAGCAGGACTTCCAGGCGTCGCCGGTCAGCGGCGCGCAGTCTTCCTCGAGGTCGGTCAGGGTCCCGAGGTCGTCGTTGCACACGCACAGCCGTTGGCAGCAGAACTGCCCAAGCCGCTGAAGGACCGTGCACGAGAACCCGGACTGGCATGAGGTCTCGTCGTCGTCGACGGTCGGGCGGTTGTTGAGCGACGTGTTGTTGCAGTCGTCGTTGGTCTCGCAGGCCTTCGAGCACATCGAGCGCTCGAGCACGTACTCGAGGCTGAGCTGGCACTTGCTGTTGACGCAAGAGAACACGTTGGGGCCCCCCGCGACGTTGCACTGTTCGCTGGTCGAGCAAGCCGAGTCTGGCACCGTCTTCTCTTCGCCGTAGACACACAACAGGTCGCTGCACGAGAGCGCCGGGAAGGTCACGAGCTTGCTCGACGGGGCCTCGACGGACCCGTGGTTGCAAGGCGCCCCGACGTCGCCCTGCGGGCACGCGGTCATCAGCATGCCGCCAGCGAGGAGAAATGCTGTGGCAAACAAGGTGGACTGGATGCGAGAGATGAGCATCAAACGGTCTTCCATCAGAGCAAACGGGGCCGATCGAGGTCTGTAGGAGTCGTACCCAGACCCGCGAAATTTGGCCGGCGCCTCCGGCATCCTACACGGCGTGATTCTAGGGTCAAGTGCGCTCTCACCCGTTGGTGCGAATCACGCGCCGAGCAGATCTCTCCCGAGTAGCCTCACGGGCGGGAACCCCGACTTCGCGAAAAACTCATTTTCCTCGGTGGCCCGAGATCGCCGACCGGACAGCTCCGTTGGTTCGCGCCCGTGTCGTCCGGTCCCCCCCCTCAGCCCGCCTCGGCGCGGACAGCAGATCTGCCCCAGCAAGGTGGCGCAGGCCCAGTTAGCCGCCGCGATGAGCCCGCGCCGGACTCGGCCAGAAAAACCAGTGCCCCGAGTCACCAGCCTTACATCGTCTCGCCTGGCCTCGTCTGGACGAGCTCCGTCGAGCCGGCGGGCTGGGCTTGGTTTCTCGTCAAACACCGGTGTTGGGCTCATGGACACGCTTGCGATCGTAGACGCCGCGCTGGTAATGTCCGGTCGCCCTTACATGGGTCCAACGCGCAAGCGATCGCGATGAAAAAGCTCAGCCTGCTCAAGTCACTCCCGCTCTATGTTGGCCTCGCGTTCGGAGTCGCGTCGGTTTCGGCGTACGCCGGGCCACCGCCACCTCCGCCCGGAAAGGGCTCACCGCCTGCGCCGCCTAGCAAGGGCGGGCCGCCTGTACCTCCCGGAGGCGGGCCACCCCTTCCTCCTGGCGAGGGCGGACCTCCGACCCCACCCGGCGCCGTCTCGGGCCAACCCAGCGCCGAGCAAAACCAAGCCGAAGAAGCCTACAAGGCCGAGAGCTACCAAGCCGCGGCGCTCGTTTTTTACACGATCGCCTACGACGGGGCACCTGGCGACGCGACCCGCGCCCAGTTTTGGCTCGGCAAGTCGTTGTTCCAGTCGGGCTTCTTCGCCGGATCGCTCGCGGTGTTCGACGAGATCGTCAGCGTCGGCCCCAGCCATCCCTATCACCAGCTCACGCTCCCGTGGCTCGCGTCGCTCAGCCGCAAGCTGCCCGAGGGCGCCGGCGTGCTCGAGAAGGTCGGCAGCTACCGGCCGCAGGATCTCGAGAACGAAGCCTTCGACTCGGTCCGCGACGAGCTCTACTTCCTGCTCGGCCGCTACCACTACAACAACGCCGACCTCGGCCAGGCCATCGCGCTGCTGTCTCACGTCCCGCGTGAGAGCGACTACTTCATCCCGGCCCAGTACTTCCTCGGCGTCGCCGAGACCCGCGAGATGCACGGGCCCGAGGCGGTCGAGGCGTTCAAGAACGTCTTGCGCAAGAACACCGAGCTGCGCCAGATGCAGGGCAAGAAGAAGAGCCGCGAGACTCGCAAGCTCGCGCGCATGTCCGACAAGAAGAAGCGGCGGCTCGGGTTGTCGACCGCCGAGCTCGACTTCGTCGATCAAAACCAGCGCTTCGAAGAGCTCGCCAACATCGCGCTCGGCTACATCTTCTACCAAGTCGGCAAGTTCGAGACGGCGATCAAGTACTTCGACAAGATCAAGATCCAGTCGCCGTACTGGCTCGACTCGGTGTTCGCGTCGTCGTGGTCGGAGTTCCGGCTCGTCGAGGTCCACCCCGACGAAGCCAACCGCCACTACCAAAAGACGCTCGGCTACATCCACACCCTCAACGCGCCGTTCTTCTACGACTACCTGTACCCCGAGGCGCTGATCCTGAAGGCGGTCACCTACTACTTCAACTGCCGCTACGCGTCAGCCAAGGCCTCGATCGAGGAATTCAGCTCGCGCTACGTGCAGACCAAGCAAGAGCTCAGCGATCTGCTCGAGCAGGCGCCCGAGGACTACCAGCTCTACGAGCTGTCCGTGCAGATCCGCGACGGCAAGTCGAACCTCGAGCCCTTCGTCGAGATGGTCGCCCGCAAGTCGCTCCAGGATAAGACCCTGGAGAAGTACTACGACTACGTCAACCGCCTCGTCTACGAGCAAGAGACGCGCTTCAAAGAGATGAGCTCGGAGTTCCAAACCGGCGGCCTCGGCAACTTGTTGCTCGAGAACCTCGACCTCTCGCTGTCGATCGCCAAGGAGCGCACGGGCGCTCAGGCCCGCCAGCGCATCAACGCTCAGATCGCCGAGATCAAGAACCTCGAAAAAGAGGCGATCAAGGTCGAGTACGAGATCGTCGAGAAGCTCAAGAAGCTCGGCGACGAGGTGGACAAGGCGGGTGACAAGATCACACCGACCTCTGAAGAAGAGCGTTACAACTACAACGGCGAATACTGGCAGGACGAGCTCGGCTACTACTACTACCGCGTCACCAGCGTGTGCGCGGACTAGCGGCCCCCGTTCTGAACGAATTTTTGAACCCACGTTTCACATGAGCGGGGCGGCGTCCTCAACGCCCCCCGCCATCAAGGGAGAAGTCCAACATGAGGTCGCACAATCGATCCCACAGGTCTCGTACTTTAGGTCTCTTGACCGCCGGCAGCGTCATCGCGCTGCTGTTGACGGCTGACGTCGGTCAGGCACAGGAGCCCGATAGCAACGTCCGCTACGACCGGAAGTCGCAAAAGAGCAAGGCCCAGTCGGACCTCCTCGATACGAAGTTCAAGAAGGAGCAAGAGCAGGTCAAGAAGGAGCGCGATCGCGGCGTCCAGATGATGGATGGCCAGCAGTTCGCGAGCAAGCGCAAGGCCGTCGAGCAGGAGATGGCCGACAAGCAGATCGAGTTCCTCAAGCGTCTGATCAAGACCTCGGAGGAGAGCGATCCCGAGTACCCCGACTACCTGTTCCGGCTCTCCGATCACTACCTCGAGAAGAAGGCCTACTTCGATCTCCAGGCCGGCTCGCTCTACGACAAGATCTACGAGGCCGAGGACAACGGCAAGAAGGACGTCGCCAAGCAGCTCAAGGAGCAGCAAAAACGGCATCAGCGCGACGCCAAGGCCTCATCCGAGGGGGCCGCGCGGATCTACGAGGCGCTCGTCAACAACCCCAAGTTCGCGTCCTACAAGCGCATGGACGAGGCGCTCTACTACTACGCCTTCGAGCTCGGCGAGCTCGGTGAAGAGGCCAAGATGCAGGCCGCCTACCAGCGCCTCATCAACGACTTCCCGAACACCCCGTACATCGCCAACGCTTACCTCGCGTTCGCCGACTACTACTTCGGCAAGGGCCAGATCGGCAACGCGGTCCGGCTCTACGAGCGGGTCACCCAGTTCAAGGACAGCCCGGTCTACGCCTACGCGCTGTACAAGCTGGCCTGGTGTCACCTCAACCCGATCGGTGAGTTCGACGCTCGCTACGCCGACAGCCTCAACTACTTCGTCGCGACCATCAACGCGACCAAGGAAGGCCGCGCCGGCTCCGAGGCCAACGGCAAGCAGCTGCGCCGCGACTCTCGCCGCGACCTGGTCCGCGCCTACGTCCACGCGGCCAAGCCCTCGCGCGCCTGGGAGTACTTCTCCAAGGTCGGCAACGGCCCCGACAAGGACGAGAACGACGCCCGCAAGATGATGGAGCTGCTGGGCAACCAGTACTTCGGCGACGGTCAGTACACCGAGTCGACCTTCATCTACAAAGAGCTGCAAAAGCAGTTCCCCAACGACGCCTCGACCTGCGACTGGCAGGGCAAGATCGTCGTCAACACGCTGGCCACCGACAACAAGGAGGTCCAGTGGAACGAGACCGCCGCGCTCGCCGACTACTGGACCAAGTTCGACAAGAGCGATCACAAGAAGGCCGTCAAGAAGCAGTGCCGTGACAACGCGCTTGCGACCATGAAGCAGATGGCGACGGTCTGGCACGACGAAGCCGAGAAGACCAAGCTCGACCGGACCTACGAGCTCGCCGAGAACGCCTACGAGGTCTTCCTCAAGACCTTCCCGGGCGACAAGGACGGCTACGACCTCCAGTACTACTACGCCGAGCTGCTCTGGGCGCTCGCGAGCACCAACTACAACAGCAAGGACAAGGCCCAGCGCCAAAAGGGCCTCGACTACTTCAAGAAGGCCCACAACCAGTTCGTCGCCACGCTCAAGGTCGACCCCAAGGGCAAGTACACCGCTGACGCTGCGTTCGCGCAGATGCTCGCGATGAAGAACCACCTCGAGTACGACGAGACCGGCGGCAAGTCCAAGGCCTGCAAGCTCAACACCGAGGGCGTGTGCGTCTACAAGACTGAGAAGGTCAAGAAGGTCAAGAGCAAGGACGAGGTCGTCGACGCCGGGGCCGAGTACCCCGAGACCGACTACACGCCCGAAGAGAAGCAGATGTTGGAGTCCTACGACATCTACACGAAGTACGTGCAGAAGAAGGACGACAAAGAGCTGCCCAAGATCATGTATCACCGGGCCAAGCTCATGATGGAGCACAACAAGTTCGACGAGGCGAAGCCCTTGCTCCAAGAGATGATCGTCAAGTTCGACGACGTCAAAGAGGCCCAGCTCTACGCCGCCTGGTGCACGGCGATGCTCGTCGACCTCTTGACGATCCGGTGGATCGACAAGAACAACAACCCGCTCCAGGTGATCGAGACCAGCGAGGAGCTCGAGCAATGGGCCACCAAGATCCAGGGGCTCAAGGTCTGGAACCACCCGGAGAACTCCGCGGTGCGTGAGCAGGTCCCGACGCTGCTCGCAGGGATCGGTTGGAAGAAGGGCATGGCCTTCCGCGACTCAGGCGCGGCCTACGTCAACGGCGAGCCTGGCGGCGACGCGCAGGGCTTCGAGAAGTGCGCGACGCAGTTCATCCAGGTCTTCAACGACTTCGAGGACCACGACAAGGCCGCGACCTTGCTGTGGAACGCCGCCGACTGCTCGGACGCCTCGTACCAGGTCGGCAAAGCCATCCAGATCCGCGGCGCGCTGCTCGATCGCTTCCCCAACAGCGAGCACGCCAAGGACACGCTCCACTACCTCGCCGAGTCGTACCAGGCAGTCGCCTACTACAGCCAGTCGGCCGACCGCTACGAGCAGTTCGCCGCGGCCCACGAGAAGGACGACCGGGCCTCCGACGCCCTCCAAAACGCCTACTTGTTCCGCCTCGGCCTTGGCCAGGAGTCCAAGGCCAAGGAGAACTTGGCCAAGTACGAGAGCATCTACAAGAAGAAGGACATCCGGAAGGCCGCGAAGATCTTCTGGTCGCAGCACGACCTGCTGAGCACGGCCGCGTCGCAGCGCTCCCACGCCGAGGAGTACCTCAAGATCTACGGCACCAAGGGCGGCCTCGACCGCGCCGTCGTGGCCGAGGCCGTGATCGCGCAGATCGACTGGCGTCGGTCCTGCGACGAGCCGCTGCTCTACGACTCGTGCATCACCGTCCAACGCAAGCGCATGATCTCGGGCGTCGAAGCCATCCAGCAACGCGAGAAGATGGAGGCCAAGGCCAAGAAGATCGCCGAAGCCGAGGACAGCACCAAGAAGCCCAAATTCCGCCCTCCCAAGCACTGCGGTTCGGCGACCCAGGGCATCATCACGGTCCACCGCCGGGGCAAGAAGCGCCGCGACGCCGCGCAGGCGAGGTTCAAGAAGATCCTCAAGATGGTCGGCACCGGCAAGGGCATCGAGATCCCCGAGGAGGACAAGAAGCGGGTCGAGGACTTCAAGAATGCCTGGGCCATGGCGATGGTCTACCGGGCTGACGAGAAGTACGAGGAGTACCTGCGCATCGAGATGCCCGGCGACCTCGACTTCGTGGTCGAGGACTGGCGCAAGGGCTCGGGCGTGCCGAGCTGGGAGAAGAAATACGAGGAGCAGGTCAAGAAGAGGGATGACTCCACGAAGCGCGTCGGCGACTTCTTCGAGTCCAAGACCAAGGTCGGCCAGGAGCTGCAAAAGGAGTACGCCGAGGTCAAGGGCACCGCGAGCCCGTACTGGGTGCTCGCCGCGGCCGCCCGGACGGCCTCGGTCCTGCAAAACTTCGCGGACCAGCTCTACCGCGCGGACGTCCCCAGCGACTTCCGTAGCGACGATCAGGTCTGGGCCTACTGCGACACGCTCGCGGACACGGCCGAGCCCGTCCAGGAGCAGGCGCTCGCCGCCTACACCTACTGCATCGAACGCTCGACCGAGTTCCAGTTCTTCAACGATTTCTCGCGCCTGTGCGAGGAAGAGATGCAGCAGCGCAACGCCGACAAGTACCCGGCGACCAACGAGCTGTTCGGCGTGTCCATCTACACCGCCAGCCGCATCGAGAAGGTCGGTGTGCTTCAAGACCCGCTCGGCGGCCGCATCAACCCGGTCAAGCGCAAGAGCGACTCCGGGGGCGACGGCAAGGCCGACAAGGCCACCACCGACAAAGCCACCAAGGCCAAGGCCAAGTGAGCGAAAGGGCTGACACCATGAACACGATCATCAAGATCTCCACCATCGCGCTCTCGCTCGCGCTCATCGGGCCGCTCTCGGGTTGTAAGAAAAAAACCAAGGACAGCAACAACCCCGAGAACAAGGAGCTCAAGGACGCCGGCAACGCCGAGGTCCCCGACGAGGCCGCCAAGGCCCAGTTCGCCGAGGTCTACGCCAAGTACGAGGCCGCCAAGGCCGCCGGGACGCTCT
>Ga0114946_10001663_pt1 | contig 15340 bp, 9 predicted proteins | sample WalLakDeSediment_FD_88676 | JGI IMG/M metagenome (GOLD analysis project Ga0114946, IMG submission 88676) | Lake sediment microbial communities from Walker lake, Nevada to study Microbial Dark Matter (Phase II) - Walker Lake 11/02/13 Deep Sediment | ecosystem: Environmental > Aquatic > Freshwater... | reverse complement strand
GGCTTCGGCGCTGGCTGTGCCAGCCGGAGCTGAGCTCGAACAAATCCCCGTACGGTCCGCCTTCGCCAAGGCTTCGGCGCTGGCTGTGCCAGCCGGAGCTGAGCACGAACAAATCCCCGAACGGTCCGCCTTCGCCAAGGCTTCGGCGGACAGCCTCCGCTTCGCGCCTGACGGCGCGAAGCGGAGGCTGGTGGAGATGGGGGGAATCGAACCCCCGTCCGAAAAGCAGAACCTGCAACTTGCTACGTTCATAGTCAGTCTTTTCATTTTCGCCCGCGAACTGCCCGACTGACAGGACGTGTTCGCGGACTAATCAGGAGATGTGTTTCGGTCCCCTCCCCTGACGCTCGGGGTACCTAGCCCGTCTTTTGCGACGTCGCATCCTTCAGCCGACAGGCGCGCCTCCGGAGGACGTGGCGGTCAATTAAGCCGCCAGTGCGTAATCGTAGTTGGCAATTATACCATTTGACACAGGATTAACGTGCGTATGTCAGGCACGAAACGCATTTGCATGACCCCGACTTCCCGTCGAAACCATTGCATCCCCAATCACGGGATAATGTAATATACCACATTCGACGGGTGCTGGACAAGGCGGTTGTGCATGACCGAACACCGCTCGCGTTGCTTCGCGGATATCTCATGCGTGGAGCATGCGGAGTCCATCTGGAGGGTAGTCCACCCAAGCCGCAGTCCGGCAGTTGGTCCGTTCAGTTATCTGAAAGTTGTACGCACACGGCGTATGCATGTGTGAGGCGGTACGCCTACGTACCGGATGCGAAGTGCCTCACAAGAACGGATCATCCATCTGCGTCCGGTGAGGTGTTGTTTCACAATGCACGTCAAAACAGCTCAGCGCAGCAGCAGCATGCTGCGCGTGTGTACCGCGCCGTCTATAACAAGACTGTACGTGTACACTCCCGGAGGCAGTCCATCTCCTCTGAATTGAAAGTAGTAGCTCCCGCCGGCGAGCATCCCATCGTAGAGTCGCTCGATCTCTTCGCCTACAAGATTGTGGACCAGCAAACGGCAATGCGCCGGGGATGGCAGTTCGACCGGTATCGCGGTCGAAGGAGAGAAAGGATTTGGGAAATTCTGCTGCTCCCCTGTTGCCTCAAAAATATATCGTAACGAAGCTTCCTCAAAAGCGTCACCTCTGATGCCTGCAAGGTGCTCAACGGATCACCTGTGCGCATCGCTCCATCGCCGTCTGCTGCCGGTACTGAAATCACTTCCGGGGGTGTCGCCACCTGAACAGCAAAGGAGAATTCCGTGACGTTGCGCGGTATCTGCATGCATTGTCGTAATCCTGCATGCATTCAAACGAAAGGCCATTCTCTTTCTCATCCCAAGGAGACAACAGGTATCTCTCAGCGGCGCAGATGAGATGGATCCTGCAGGCGATTTATCGTCCGACACCTTCTCGAAACGACTCCTTTGCCTTCGACTACTTGTTCCGGCCGGTACGGCCGAGAGAGGACTTTCACCTCCCGGAATCGCGCCATGCGTGGCGCAAAGTGAGCCGCCCATCACCGGCTGAGGACGATGGGCGGTGTGTCTCAGCATCGTACATTCTAGCGGAAGTCGTAGCAGGGTGACTGCTGACCCTTCATACTACAGCTATCTGACTTCACGCCGGCAACGCTACATCCGAAAAAACCAACAGTGGCTTTCTGCCACCAGAATTGTTGCTCCTCCGTATGTAGGCTTGATCGCGGATTCTATCGTAACAGAAGCATCTTCCGCGCCACTGTTGTGCCATTCCAACTAAGACGATACACGTACATGCCTGATACATGTTCCGCTGCATCGAAGCGACAGGTATACACGCCTGGCCTATACTCTCCTTCCGCCAGCACTGCAATCTCACGTCCGAGATGATCGAAAACGGACAGACGTATATTGCCGAGCCTTGGGATGCTGAAATCTATCGAAGTCGAGGGATTGAATGGATTCGGATAATTCTGCGAAAGCGTGAAGACACCCGGGAAGACCTCCGTGTGCCATACCGGTGAGACATCTGTCCCCGTGCCAAACACAATAACAGTGTCGGGCGAACTCGCCGCATTGCTCTCAATGAGGAGTATCCCGCTCCTGTCACCCAGCGTACTCGGCGTGAAGCGGATGGTTTCATCGAAGGAACTACCACTTGGAACTTCAAACTGCTGAAGCAGTGCGGAAAAATCCGCATGCGTCGAAGTGATAGCGCTTACTGTCAAATTCAGACCGCCGATGTTGCTGATGGTGAGAACGATATCTTTCTCGTCACCAACGGGAACCGATCCGAACGAGAGCTGCACGGGTGCGAAGGAAATCATGGGATTGAGCACGCCGATCCCGTCAACGGTGATTGTGTCCGGGGATGTGAGGGAATTGCTCGTCACACTGAAAATTGTGCTGACTGGACCCGCTGCATCCGGTTCGAAACGAAGGGTGAAGATTTCGATGCCGGCCGGTGCGATGGTCGTAATCAGGGTTTCCACGCTAAAACTGGGATTGCCCGATGTGAACGATGATATCCGCAGCGTATCATTCCCAGTGTTCGTGATGCTCAGCGTCGTGTCCTTGTATGCACCGACAGCGACCTCTCCGAAGGAAATGTCGGCATGCTCAATCGTCATAGTCACCACACCGACGCCTGTTCCCGTCATCGGCAGCACCGTGGGGGAAGTTGGCGCATTGCTCGTCAACGTAAGATCTGCAGAAACCGGTCCGGGAGATGTCGGGGTAAAGCGAACCGTGTCGTCGAATGAGGCGCCGGGTGCAAGGACTTTGGAACTGATGGTCATCGTGAATTCAGGGTCGGACGTAGTAATGCTCGAGATGGTGAGTGTATCGCTTCCCGGATTGGATATGTGTATTGCCAAGGACTTGTTCGATCCCACTTCCACATTTCCGAAATCCAGAGAGGATTTGTCGGTTAGTATCAATGCCGAAGCACTTCCCTGACCCGTAACAGAGATTGTGTCCGGACCGAAAACGGAGTTGCTCTGAACGACGATGAATGCGTTGTATGTGCTCTTGGAGTCAGGTTGAAACTTCGCTGCGGCCGTTATGTTACCACCCGGGTCGATGGTGCTGCTTTCGGGCGTCAGGCTGAATTGCGGATCGCTCGATGTAACAGAATCAATAGTGATCGGAAGGCCGCCTGTGTTGCTGAGTGTGATGTCTTGCGTCGCGGAACTACTAAGATCCACAACACCGAAGTCCACCGTTTTCGTGGAGAACGCCAAAATAGGCGGTTCGATCGGGAAGCTGCCATCAGACAGTATTCTGGAAGCGTATACCTCCACGTTAGAAAACGACGGTCTGAAATCCTCCCAAGTAATAATGGCGCCGTTCTCGTCGTCGCTGATCATCCGCGGAAATTGTTGCGGATTGCCTGCGGTACAGACCGGGACACCGGCACTCGACCAGAGAAGTGAACCGTCTTCAGATATCCGCTGAGCATAAATATCGGTTTGTAACGCACCAAGAGTCTTGTCCTCCCAAGCGACGATAACACCACCATCTCCGTCGGAAATGATGAATGGTGTCGCTTGATCTCCCGAACGGTCGGAAATTTCCACCCCGTTCGCCGTCCAGTATTTTTTTCCGGTAGTATCGATGATCTGCGCATACGACCGCATTTTGCCGGCCACCCTTCTATCTTCCCAAGCGATGCCGAGCAATCCGGTTCCGATATTCGATAAATGTTGATTCGTTTGTCCGCCGCTGGTTGATGTTGCACGAAACGACGCTGCCATGGAACCGCTTTTTTTCAGCACGACAACTTGCAGAACGGGTATCGAACCACTGCCATAATCGGAGTAGGCGAGAAACGCGTTTCCGGCACCATCGGCGACTATCATAGGCGCATCCTGAATAGTACTCCCCGTTGCGATCGGAATGCCGTTGTTCTGCCAATACGCCACGCCGTTGGAGTCGATACGCTGCGCGTATATATCGTAATTCGACTGAGTGTAATGCGCCCAAGCAATGTACGCACCACCGTCGCCGTCGCTGGCGATGGTCGGCTTGTTCTGAGAAATAAACCTGGTGCTCACTGGAGCCGCTTGGTCCCAAAGCAAATTCCCGTTTCCGTCCATTCTCTGAGCATAAATGTGGGCGCCCGGGCCGCTGCTGGCCTTACGGATCCACGTCACGATTATACCGTGATTATCGTCGCTGATGATTTTCAAATCGGACTGGCCTGAGCTGCCTTCGGCAACGGGCACGCCGTTTTCAGCCCAGAGAATATTCCCTGAGGAATCGATACGTTGGGCATACACGTCATTGATACCGTACCTGTTATCTGTCCAGACGATAATCGCACCGCCGACGCCGTCGGATACCATCTCCGGTTTCGATTGCGAGAACGGCGCAGCGCTGACCACTATGCCGTTGACCACCCACCGTATGAAACCGTCCTTGTCGATGCGTTGCGCATAAATATCGGACGAGCTTGCCTGCACCCGTTCATCGTTCCAGCAGATGATGGCCCCGCCTTTGCCGTCACTGATGATTTGTTGTAGATTCTGATTGTTGGCCGCTCTGCATATCGCGTTGTTCACAGAGGGGTTGGAAAACCATTGCGCATACGCGACCGTGCCGTACGCGAAAGATAAGATCGGTACGAGAAGTAGGATCAGCTTTGACATCTGAGTTGTTCCTTTTCAATGATATGATCGTGGATGATGTTGATCACGTGAAAAGAGGGAATGATATCCCAGAATATTGTAAGAGTCAATATACAGAAAATGGTGAATATTTGTGCATGATCAGTGATATTCTCTCCCTTGTCAAAACGCAGTATGTCCGTACCGTGAAAATGACACAGCAACTTCAACATCGGATTTCAGTTTCGGGACAGGACCGTCGCGAGGAAAAACGCAACGCACCAAGGAACGTGACGCGTGTAAGCGCAAGTCAACCCCATCTCGGAAAAATGATAGAGCAGCCTTCGTGCCGTGATGGATGCATCTCGAAGTACGGGCACGCACCAGTGTTCGTTTCTTCGCTCCACCACATTCTCACAATGAGGCTGATCTCAAGGTTGTGTACTTCGCGGATTCGTGTAGACGGTCAGCTTCGAGCTACTGTTGCTATATCGTACCGTCTGAGATCGGTTGCGCACTTGCCTGATCTGAACATTACTACACCTGTATTCCCGGACCCGTACGTCACATCGTTTGCTCATCCAAACGAACATAGATATCACCGACCGGGTACAACGGCAATGTGCGTTCCAGATCACCGGGATACCATTCCAGGAATTCGTCAAGTGGCATCCACTCCTCAAAATGAAATGCGACTGTTTCGGCTGGCGTGACATTTACGCTGGCCGGACCGAATTCCATCAATCTCCGGAGGCAGTTCTTCGTACGCGGAGTAATCCGTTCGTTTATGTGAAATTCGAAGGATATCAATGGTATTGGCGAACTCAATCCGCGAAGGACTTCGTCTTCCCATCCCTCGACATCGATCTTGCAGTAATGCGGAATACCGAAGCTTGCAATCGCGGTGTCGAGCGTCATCACTGGAACGTGAATCGCGCCGACTATACCATCGCCGCCTTTCCATTCAGGGTCGAAGCTCGATTCTCCCGATCGTTGGTGCTCGTACATCGTCATGATAGTTGCTTTACTCCCAAGTGCGGCAGCAACGAAGGCCCAATTCCGGTTGCGACCGCAACGTGTTCTCAATTCCTCCACAACATTCGGATTCGGTTCGAAAGCTACAACGCTAGCACCGGCACGAAGCAATGTTTCCGACTTCGCACCGAAATGCGCTCCCACGTCGAAACACAACGCGCCGGGTGGGAGTAGATTTCGGTAAAAAACAATGTCTTCCTTCCAGGAACGACGAATTCCGGGCCGGAGCAACAAATTGACTTTTCGCGCCGACGTATAAAAACCCAGTGCGAGTGAAATATTCTTGAGCCTTGAAAACATGAAGATGCCGATAAATACAAGAGAATGTTTCGCCACTTTTCGTGTCGTGAACAAAATAGCAAATTACTCGTGCCTACCCACGTGCCCGTCAACAGAAAATCCATCCACACCCGACGACGCTATGAGTTGCAAGCAGCACGTGTTTTCACCACGCGATGCTCATGAAGTCATTCACCTGTCCGAATATGCAACGCGCAACAGCAACCTACACATCACGTGCACTGTACCGGAAAGTAGATGCACGAAACGGGCAGCACATGGACGATACTTGTTTCGCCTTTTCTCCTCCCAAGTCAGACTAAAAGAACGCCCTCAATTTGCAAGAGTAACTTTTTCCGATCTATGCCTCCACTATATCCGACCAGGGAAGCGTCCTCTCCGATGACACGATGGCAGGGAATGACGACGGCCAGCGGATTTCGTCCTATCGCCTGACCTACCGCACGCGACGCCCGCGGATTACCGATGAGTTCTGCAATAGAACTGTATGTCGTCGTGATACCGTATGGAATTGTCCGCAGCGCAGTCCAAACCTGCAGTTGAAAATCAGTGCCGAACAACTGCGTCTTGATTCGGAATTTTTTCAACTTGCCGGTAAAATATCGTTCGAGTTGCTCGTGTACCTGTTCGTGTTCGTTGCCGGCAGGCAAAACTTTCCTTGTTCCGAAATGTCGCTGAAACCACACGCCACCCCACGCTGATGCAGGGGACTCGAAGCCAAGGAAACACAATGAATCATCGTGCGAGAGTACATACATACCGCCTGTGGGCGACTCGAAGCATGATTCGAGAAGAGTAGAACATCCTGGATTGGTCGATGTCGTCATGAGACCTCCCGACAGTGAGAGTTCGGACGCGATTGGCAGAATGTACGGAGGAATTCAATAAGAGCAAAAAGTCCCGTCCCGCATATTACAAAAAACGCCGTCCTCAGCGGGACGGCGTCGTAACGGAAAGTTCCGTGGGTATTACTCGTCGCCCTTTTCTTCAGGCAAGAGCACGACCTGAATGTAGTTTTCCATATCAAGATATTTCCTAGCGGCGTCTCTAATGGCTTCGGCGGTCAATCCATCAATCATTTTCTCGTATCGAAGAAATTGGTCCAGAGGTTCTTCCAATCTCACGGCATTCATCAGTTGTCCCAACCAGAAATTATTCTCCTTGAGATTTTTCTCTCGTTCGCGCCGTTGAATCTCCTTGATCTTGTTCACATCTTCCTCCGACGGCAAGGAATTCTTCGCCTCTTCGAGAACGGAGAACAACTCGTCTATCATTTCATCCAGACGTTCGGGACTTGTTCCGAAACTGATCGCGAAAATGTATTCCTCGCGAGGAATTTTCACAGCCTGACTGTGAACGCCAACGCCGTACGTACCGCCTTTCTCTTCACGTATCCGTTCGCGCAACAGTATGGTCAGGTATTCCTCGAGTGCACTGAAGTTGTATCGGTTCTCGTAATTCCACTCGAAAGGACCCGAAAACACCACAGCAGCCATGGTCTTGTCGTCGATGCCTTTGTACACCTCTTTTTTCACAACGCCCTCGGGACGTCGAAGCTCATTGTCCCGCCATGTTTCGTTGCGATTCGTCACCGGCAAACTACCCAGCCAGGTTTCAACCAAGGTTCTGAGTTCCTCTTCGTCGATGTTACCGATGAAAAAGAATGTGAAATCACTCGCATCACTGAATCGATCGGTGTATATCTCGAACGCCTTCTCCAGATCGATGGCTTCCAGCCACTCCTTGTTCATCGGTTTTGCACGAGGATGGTAGTTCGCGAGTGTGACTTGCAATGTATCATTAAAAACACTTTCAGGCATGTTTCTCATATTCTCGAACATTGCGGACATACGCGTTTTGAAGGATTCGAACGCCGACGTATCCTTGCGCGGACTGGTGAAGTACAGATACATAAGTTGGAATGCTGTTTCCAGGTCCTTTGGCGAGGCGTTGCCGGAAAATCCCTCGGCATCGTTCGAAATCGTGGGCGATACGTTCGCGACCTTGCCTGTCAGGGCCTTGCGCAATTGTATCGCATCGAATTCACCAACCCCTCCCACACTGACAATATTCGAAGCCATTCGTGCACTCGGTATATGCTCGTCGTCTACAAGCGAAATTCCACCGGGGCTCGTGGCACCGAACAATACTTCGTCCGCCTTGAAATCGGTTTTCTTGTACAGCACACGGATACCGTTCGACAACTGCCATTCCGTCACGTCGATGGAAGCGTGCTCGATTTTCGATGCGAGACTCGCACCCGTCGGCGTGATTTCGATCAGGGGTTTGTCGGCAACTTCATCAACATAGGGCTCGAGTTCAAGTTTCTCTACCCGCTCGAGTACTGCGAGCAACTGCTCCTCAGTCGGAACCTCGACGCCCTCTTTCTCCGGCATGCTAAGACTGACAACACGGTTGCGCTCAGTCATGAATTCATTGGCGAGTCTGTTCACTTCACGCAAGGAAATGGTCGGCAAGTATTTTTTATACAGCTCGTACTCGATTTCAATTCCGGGAATCGGCGCTTCGGAGAGGAAGTGTCGCGTCAGATCGGACGTGTGTCGCTCGGATCGCGTCTTGTCGCGTTCGTTGTAGGACTGTTCCATTCGTCGAAGGACATTGGTCTTGGCCCGTTCGAGTTCCGTCGCAGTGAAACCATGCTGTTGTACTCGCTTCGCTTCGCTTAGCAAGGCTTCGAAACCGCGTTCGATTTCATCATCCTTCGTCACGGCGCTGAGCGAGTACATTTCCTTTGAGCGCACGAAACTTCCCTTGCGGGACGAAGCGGAGATGAACGGCGGGTCCGCCTTTTGCAGTAATTCTCCGTACCTGTCATTGAGCATGCGGTTGTACAATCGCTCGGCCATGGATTTACGATAGTCCGACACCCGCCGATCGATTTTCCGCTCATGCTTGAAATACAGTGATATCGATGTCGACGTCGCCTCGGGATCCGTCACTATCGTAAACAGCAGCTCGTCATGATCAGGCACTTCGGCAATGGGCCGTTCGATTGTCGTCTCGGGTGCAGGTATCTGGGAAAACAAATCAATGATACGTTGTTCCATCTCACTGACGTTGAAATCGCCAACGGCGATGATCGCCATAAGATCTGGTCGATACCAGGTGCGGTAGAAGTCTATCAACGTTTCGTATTCAAAGCCCGTGATGATTTCCGGCTTGCCGATTGGAAGCCGCTCAGCATATTTCGAACCTTTGAATAGAATCGGGAACTGCTTGTCAAGTATACGGGACCCGGCACCTTTGCGCGTGCGCCACTCCTCCAAGATGACGTCACGTTCCTTATCTATTTCTTCGTGATCGAAGGTGACGAAGTGCGCCCAGTCAACGAGTACTTGCATACCTCGTTTGATAACGGTTTCGTCATCCAACGGAAGCTCGAGCATGTACACGGTCTCGTCGAAACTAGTGTAAGCGTTCAAATCGGCACCGAACCGCATTCCAATTGACTCGAGATACTCTACGAGTTGATTTTTTTCAAAGTGCTTCGTCCCGTTGAAACACATGTGTTCGACAAAATGGGCGAGTCCCTGTTGTTCGTCCGTTTCGAGAATTGAACCCACATTCACGGCAAGACGCAGTGCGGCGCGATTTTCCGGCCTGCTATTGTACATGATGTAGTAGGTCATCCCATTTTCGAGTGTCCCAATTGTCACGTTCGGGTTGATCGGAAGGTCGCTGCCCAGACCCAGTGAAGCAGCCGTGTGTTCCAGTTCTTGTGCATGCAAGAAAGGCATGAACAGCATCGATGCGAGGATGAGAAGCCCCGACATGCGAATTTTCGTCATTGCTTGTACTCCATTTTTCGGTATACAACATTCAGCATCCATAAATGTAGTGTACGGACGCTTAAAGTAAAAGATACGGGAAAATGCTACACGGAACGATTTCGTTATCCCGAGCCACGTTGTACCTACAAGATGCAGCCCTATCGTCGAGTCATCTTCTCATCACGCAACGCACTTGGTAGAAGCGTGCATGCTCATCCCCCAATTTCAGAGCAGTTCGCAAATACAAGTTGGTGCGGCAGCGTGCCGACATGCTCAGTCCAGCAGCGATAGTGCATTCGTGATCCTGCGCCACGAAGACGTCAGTCCTTCCGCTGTCGCTACAGAGAGGCGACCGTCAATCCCCAGAGCTTCGATGCGAGGAGCTTGATTATGCAGGACAATGTGTTCGTAAAACGCTGCAATCCCTCGAATACACTCCGGCTCGACTCTTGCGACTTCGAACGCATTTCGCGGCTGCACGAGAAAACGCATTGAAAATACTTCCGAACGCCCGTTCGCAACTCCGTCAACTATATAGCACGAGAACGTCTGCAATCTCAGCCAACGCTGCTACACCGCGTTCCGAAGACATTCCTGACAAATGCATGCACGAAGTAGCCGCTGTTCTTGCTTGCCGAAGTTCATGTCCCGCGTGTTGTGGAAGCCGAGTCCTTTCTCTCCTATCACTGTCAGAGCTACTACCGCGCGTGCGCGTCGACACATGAACACAAGGACCACGGGTACGACGACTCGCGCTACTACCGCGCGTGCGCGTCGACACTGCATTGCATGTATTTGAGCAAGGCGATGCAGATAGACGGCAACATTTCGGACGATACGCATTGCTACTTCAGCTTGCATCCACCTGCAATGGTGGTAATTCCTTCGAGTTGGGCAATGAATGTACAGGTCGAATTACGTCAAAGCCTCTTGAACGAGTTCGTGAGTATGAGCACAGTAAGGAAGCGCATCGATGGTTGAACATTCTGCACGCACGACTGCATCAGCCGTAACAGCGACAGATCGGAAGAGATATTCGGTCCGCCGTGCTCACACTTCGTCGTCAACGCTATGCTGAGCGACTGTTCCTTGATGGAACGTATGGAACTACTATTGACCGCTTAGCGGATTCGCCACCACCGGATGTTTGCTTATAACATCCTGCTTTCGTTTCTCTACGTCCAATTCCTGGAATATTATGCTGTGCGGAAGAATGAAGCTCGCCGGTGTTCCTTTCAAACCGAAGTTCCATCCCATTAATTGCATATTCACAGGTTGAAGCATGGTATTGTACACTATCATCTCCTCGGATGTCGCGATCAATCGATTGAACGACCGGGTCGTAAGCCCTTTTATTTCCGTCAGTCCCACTTGCTCTTCCCTTCCATCGGCAACATACACTCTATAAACTTCAATCGTGGGCGACAGATCCGGAGTTTGTTCCGACGAAGAAATAAAGAATCGAATAAACATATCATCACTCGAAACATCAGCGGCTTTTGAAACGACTTTTCTTACAATATAGGCATATTCCAACCCCTCGTTCTCTGCTTCTTCCAGCAACGCTTGCTTCATTCTGTCATTATTCAGCTTCGTAGCACTGTTACTGTTTGTGATTGTAACAACTCCAGGAGCGGTAATGTTCTGCACACCTCCACTACCAAACTCAGGCCTGCAATGCCCATTGCTGTTAGGTACTCTTTTTGTCGGAACCCTGTCATTTAAAAGACTGAGTAAAACACCGTCTTCAACCAGCACAACTCGTTCCGGCGGCGTCACACCTTCTGCATCCACAGTAAAACTACCGAGAAGCTCCGTGCCCAGGTAACTTCTCATGTGTGGTAATGCTTCTATGCTAAGATCCCTGGACATAATTCTCTTGCCGAGCCGCAACTCCAAATCGTTCTCCTTCGCAACATTGGCCATGTAGCTTGCTATCATCGGATTGGCAATAACCGGTTTTCTTCTTGCGATAAGTCCGTCGTGTTCGGAAAAGAACTTCTGTACGAATACTTCAGCAGCAGCCTGACCTTCGAACATGACCGGTCCCCTGTACGTCTCCTCGATCGGTTTCACTGTAGTCAAACTCGATACTTGCTTCGCCATCGATTCCGCTTCAGTCACCATGTTCCGAATGTCAGGGAGATCATTCGGGGCCTTCGAAAACCATAGCACATGATCGTGCAGTGTTTCACCGCTCTCGGCCTGTGTTGAAGCAACAAGTTTAACCGAAGCGATTTGCAAGGGATATTGAGCAGTTGTGCCTTCGCTGTTGATGAAACTCAATCGAGCATCGAAAACATACACATTTACTTCCGACTTTTGTACGGCTGGGTACTGCTTGAACACCGACGAGATTTCCTTGGCAAGTCTCTCCAGGTGATGTATGTTGACTTCAAGCATTGTATAAGGAAGCACATTGTGGCTTGGCGGCATCGGGGAGAAATCAGGAAGCTGCATTTCCTCTTCCGGAATATTCTGTTGCCTGAACGCAGACATTTTCGATTCGTAGCTCATTATCGCGTTTTTATAATTCTTATCCGTCGGAAGCCATAACGCACGGCGGATATCGTCGGGATTGTCGGAGAATGGCAGATTCCCTCCGAGTTGCCCCCTCGATGAAAACAAACTCTTCTCATCGAGATAATTCTCGTTATTTTTCCCGTCCTTCCCCACCAACACACGTCCGCTGAAGACGCGAAGCGGATTTTTGTTAAAATAGACAATCGCTCCAAGCGATGCTCGTAAGTGAATCGTATGTGCTTCGGCCACGCTATAACTAATAAACGATGGGGGCAACATCTCTTCGAGTCTGAGGCTGTCCATCACCCGATTAATTTCGATTTCGAGCGCTTTATTGATACCATCACTCTGGCCGACGAGTGTTTGCGTCGCGACCATTGATAATATTAGGCAATACTTCGTAAATTCTTTCATGTTCTTACTGATTTGAAGGTGAATATTATGGTCTTGACAAGATTGGAAGCCTGTCCTGATTCTTGGGTTTTCTCTGCGTTTCAATCTGTCTAACGAACACGGTTGGGCATACCGTGGAAACTGGCACGCTCCCGGACTCTGCACCGCACATTCCCGTAAAAATGTCGTAATCGTCGCCGGCTGCCTCTATATTTGAAAATATCGACAGTGGTGTGCCCACCAAATCAACACCCCGAACCAGTTCATCCGGACGACCATCGACATATATCCTATAAACCATTGTAGGCGTAACATTGAAAGCGTTAGGCATGTATCTTCCAGTAGTCGTGAAGCCGCCGACAGTCTCCACAAAATAATATCCGTATTCCTTACCCTGCTTCACCGCCTCATCAATAAGTTGTCGCCTCAAGTTCTCGACGGAAAATGGGTTGCTCGACTCAACGAACATATTGGATTGACGAGTAACTGCCTGCATGCCAATTTGTGCCCTACCATGACCGTTGGATTTGGAAAACCCCTCAATCGGGGTTCTCGACATGAGAAAATCCTTCAGCACGCCATTCTCCACAACGACGACTCGTTTCCCGGGCTGACCTTGGCAATCGTATTTATACGCACCATTGAGGTAGAAATCACGAAATTTTGTTTGACTCGGATCAAAAACGACAGAGAGATTTTTATCCAACACCAGTTGCCCGACTTTTTTCTTGAAAGTCTGCGCATCGCGTTCATCCTTGAGACGATGGCCTTCGATACGATGTCCGAATATTTCATGAAAAAACACACCCGCTGAAGCAGCGGACAACAGTGCTGGTCCAGTATACGAATCGACTACTGGAGCACTGCGGAGTTTCGTGAGCGATTCAAGCATTTCAGTTGTTTCCTGAATGATGGTATCGTCCGAAGGCAGGTCCGCAGGATAGAAAGCAAAATAACTGTTGTTCAACGGTAACTCCATACCATCATCAGCCTGGGTTTGCCCATTGATCATTAGTCGTGATGTCACGCGATTTTCGACAATGGAAGAACCTTCGGTCGAAACATAATATTTCCTTTCAACTGCAAAGACGATGCTCGCATTGCCAACCAGCACATCATTGTTTTCCAGAAAGAGAGCGGAATAGCGCTTGAGCTTCTCCTCCCAAAGCCCTGCGTCGAAATCCAGGAGTTGCTCCTCTATCGGTGCTTCGTAGTACACGACTGGGGATTCAATGGTGAAATCGTCTGAAGCATCCTCGTCTTCAACTTTGATTGCTACATTGGCCAACACTTTAGAATAGAGATCCGCTGCTTTCAGATATTGCTTGTTTGTTTCTCTCCACAAGGACTGCCTCAAAGCCTCAGCAGAGTTCTCGATTGGCATTTCAGCACCAAAATCCATATCGAACAACGAAAAATTCTCACCTTTAATGGGATGGGTATTGTCAAGCGTATGATCACCAACTCTGACCTGTACGCATACTCTGCGAACATGTGATTGCGTGGATCTTGTGATTTGACCGAACGTAGCTTCAAGTCTTATTGTCCTAACATCGTTGAGACGATACGACATATAGTAGGATGGGATATCCTGGTTTTTCAGCACCAGCATGTTCCGCTTCAGTTCGTCCGCAAGGACTTCAGAAAGTTCATCCTGGGAGAAAACGGAATTGCTGTTCAGCAATAGTAACAGAAAGGTCAAGGCCAATAGTTTTTTCATGGTATTTCCATTAACAGGCAAATTCATTAGTGTATTCATTTGACATTTGTGTCTATTCCAGAGTTTCGTCACTTGCGCATGTGCTGTAGAGACTGATGGAGGATGTTCGGAATGAAACCGGTTTATTTCCAGGTAGAAGCATCGCCAGATACATGAGTGCAGCGGGTTCTACTCGAATATCTTCTCATATTACCCTCCAATACACCAATGATGGGGCCTGCAAGCTCCATCGGTAGCACAACGCGATGCTGCCTGAGCTATTTCGACTTCCGTCTTCCGCGACATGCAGTCCATTTCCGTACTTTTATGCTTGAACATATTTCAGACTAACACCGGCCTTCCTCTGTCAGTGGCTCGACATCGTAACTCGAGGGGTAATGTATCCTTTTTCACCAGCTTTGTCAATAGCGGACCGAAATATCTGTGGTCGGTGGCGAGCGGGTGCATTATCACACTCGTACGCACTGCCAGTTGCACCGTTTGCGAGGTCTAATCATGAAACCAACACCGTCCGAGGGGTGATCCATGAATCGACACTCATCTGGGGCGATCCATGAACCGCCACAGGTTTTCGGGGGGCGATCCATGAAACACCACCGTTTCTCGGAGGGCTATCCATGAACCACCACCACCGTTTCTCGGAGGGCTATCCATTAACCACCACCACCGTTTCTCGGAGGGCTATTCATGAACCACCACCACCGTTTTTCGGGGAGCGTTCCATGAATAGACACCGTTTTTCGGGGGTGATCCATGAATCGACACTCATCTAGGGTGATCCAAGAATTTCACCGGTTTTTCGGGGGGCGATCCATGAAACGCCACCGTTTTTCGAGGGGGCGATCCATGAATAGCCAGCGTTTTTCGAGGGGGCGATCCATGAATAGCCACCGTTTTTCGGGGGGCGATCTATGAACCGCCACAGGTTTTCGAGGGCGATCCATGAATAGCCACCGTTTTTCGGGGGGTGATCCATGAAT
>Ga0114946_10001662_pt1 | contig 15340 bp, 15 predicted proteins | sample WalLakDeSediment_FD_88676 | JGI IMG/M metagenome (GOLD analysis project Ga0114946, IMG submission 88676) | Lake sediment microbial communities from Walker lake, Nevada to study Microbial Dark Matter (Phase II) - Walker Lake 11/02/13 Deep Sediment | ecosystem: Environmental > Aquatic >... | reverse complement strand
TTCTGGATCACTATTTGGATTCGACGGTGCAACAGAATCAGAGACTAATACTGAATCTGGTTCTGGTCTCTTTAGATTCTCTGGCACATCTATAGAGAAGAATGTTGATTCTTATGTTGGTTCTGGATCGATCTTTAGTTTCTTTGGGTCTTCAGAATCAGAAACTAATACTGAATCTGGTTCTGGACTCTTTAGATTCTCTGGAACTTTATTTGAATCTTTTACAAGAACAAATTATGATGGGTTTGCTTTTATAACTATTGATGGTCAATCCCAAAATAAAAAGATTAGTTACATTCCACCAAGACCACCAAGAATACTTATAATTTAGATTTCTATAAACGATAAATAAAAGTATAGAAAGTCCGTAACCTTATAGATGTCTAATACTACTAAAAGAGTTCAGTTTAGAAGAGGGACAGAAACTGAACATCAAACATTTACTGGAGCCTCTGGCGAACTTACTGTAAATACCACTAACAGTTCAGTTCATGTTCATGATGGAACTCAGCAAAGTGGGCATGAATTATTAAGAGCAGATTTAATTAATTCTAGAGGTGGTACATTTAATGGATCTATTGATATAAATGGTGATCTTTTAGTATCTCAGGATTCGGAAATACAGGGAATATTGAATGTTATAGGTAATGTTGGCATATCATCAAATACATCAATTTCTCAAAATCTACAAGTAGGAAATAACTTAAATGTTACAGGTGCAGTTGGATTTAATTCTAGTCTTAATGTTGCGAAAAATATTGGAATAGGATCTGATTTAAATGTAAATGGGAAAGTATCTATTGGTAATAGTCTTTATGTAAATTCTATTGCAGGAATAGCATCTAATTTAAATGTTGGCGGAAGCGGACAGATAAATTACAATCTTGGAATTGGATCAGATCTTTCTGTTGGGAGATCATTAAGTGTTGGATCTTCTGTTGAAATTGGAAATTCTTTAGTTGTAGATGGATCAACTCAACTAAATGATGAATTGACTGTAGTAAGAAATTCTCAATTTGAGCAATCTGTAATTATTGATGGATTCGTTGGAATCGGATCTGATCTTGTTGTGGATAAAGATATTACAGGAAGATCTGGAATTCTGAGTGCATTAAATGTAACTGGAATTAGTACCCTAGAATCTGTAATTATTAGTGGACTGAGTTTTCCTACATCTGATGGTAAACCTGGACAGGCTCTTGTTACTGATGGTCTTGGAAATATTGATTTTGGTGCTGGTGGATCATCTTCTGAAAGTAGGATTAAGGTATCTGTAAATGGTGATGATGCGAATGACGGCAGAATACTTCCAGTAAAAACTATAAAAAGAGGATTACAACTAGCTTCACAAAGAACAGTAACATCTCCAGAACTAAGATTCTTAGATGCAGTAACTGTATTTGTTGAAGGTGGTGATTATTTGGAACAAAATCCACTTTTTGTTGCTGATGGGATTTCTATTGTTGGAGATTCTTTAAGAAATACGATTATAAGACCATTAAATGCTGGAGAAGATTTATTTCGCGTAAGAAATGGTTGTTACATTACAAATATTTCAATGAAGGATTATGTTGAAGAAGGAGTTCCTCAACATACATTTGATTATGCCATTGCATTTGATGATCCATTTGATACATCTGTTGATAGAGTAGGGTATGCTGGAAGTGTCGTTAATGTTGTTGATGCATTTTATGATAATACAACAGGTATTACTACAATCACGACAGATGAACCTCACCAATTAATCAAAGGGCAAGTAGTAAGACTTTCTGGATTGGGATTTACTTGTAATTCTGATTCTGGAATTACCACATTATTTTATCCTGAAGAAAATCAAGATGGTCAAGTAGACTTTGATATTACTTCTGTTCTTTCTCCAGTTGAATTTACAATTAAAGCAGGAATTAGTACATTAGAACATTTTTATTCTGGTGGAGGAACTGCTGGTCTCGGTAAAGTAAAAATAACACAATCCCCATACGTACAAAATTGTTCAATTCTATCCTTTTTGGGTGGTAATGGTATTTTGGTTGATGGATCTAAAGTCCAAGATAACAATGTTCCGGCAATACCTGAGGAGGCAGAAAGACCACCAGAAGGCGATTTACCAAAATTTGGTAAGTCCATGGTTGCCGCCGCATTTACTATGATATCTTTTGGTGGTATTGGTTGGAGAACCATTAATGATGGATATGCTCAGGTTGTATCATGTTTCCAAATTTTCTGCCGTTATGGATCTTTAACTCAGTCTGGTGGTTACTTATCAATTACTAACTCTGCGACAAACTTTGGATTATTTGCATTAAGATCCACTGGATTTAGTCAAAATTCATTTAGTTTTGATAGAGGTCGCATTGCAGCAACTGGTATTTCTGGAGGACTTCAGACACTTAAAGTAGTGGGACTTGGTAGAGCGGATCAAGATCTTTATGTAATTAAAATTTTTGATAATGATGATAATGATGTAACATCGAGTTTCAAACCACTTACTATTGAACAGCAGTTTAATGTAGCAGAATCGGTAAATACTACCACAAATACATTTACAATTCCTGGACATCCATTTATAAATGGTGAAAGTATTGTATACCAAGGAAATGAGCAATCTATACCAAAAGAAGTAATTGATGGGTTGGTCAGTGGAAATCAATACTATGTAAATTATATTGATGCAAGTAATTTTAGACTTTTTGAAGATGACAGTTTAACTAGATTAGTATCACTTGGATCTACTTTTGTTGGAATTAATACATTCCTTAAAAATAATCAAGATTTCTTTGTCAATGAAATTATAGATTCCCATAATACGTATCAAAGAGTAAGTCTGGCATCAACAACAGATACGATAAATTTTGTTCCCGGTAGAGAGGTTACTCAAGTTCTTGCAGGAGGATCTACTGCCGTAGGTATTGCATTGACTTATTTGGCAGAATCAAGAAATCTTATTGTTTCGGTTGAAGAAGTTTCTGGGTTTAGAAATACATTTTCATCTTCTTCTCCAAATCCAATATTAGATCATAGTTCAACTCCAGTATCAATTGGAGTAACTGCAACTGCTGGTATTAATACATATTTTACAGTAAATTCTAAAGTAGAATCTACAATAACAGGAAACGTAATTCCTAATATTGGAGAACTTCCCGAAACCTATAAACTACATTTTCATAGACCTTCTATCATCAACTCTTCTTCTCATACTTGGGAGTATTCGGGATCTGGAACTGATTATAATGCACTTCCACAAAATGGCGGAAAAACAATTTCAGAAACTGAGCAAGTATCTGAACAAGGTGGTAGAGTTTATGCTTCAGGAACCAATGAACTTGGTGACTTTAGAATTGGTAATTTTATCACGGCATTTAATAGAACTGGCAATATTATTTTCAACAATAAAGTAACTATCGGACAATTAGATTCACTTAGGTTGAGTCTTTCTGGTGGTGTAGCAATTGAAGAATTTTCTATTGACGTTAACTTGGGCGAAACTGAAATTGGAGGACCTTTAAACAGCAGAGTTTCTACACAACTTGCAGTTAGAACTTTCATGAATAATCGCCTTGGCGACTTTATTGATAAGAAAGTAAGTACAAGTGCAATTCCAAATTCCGTTGTACAACTAAATGCTTCTGGGCAAATTAATCCAGATTTAATTCCACCTAAAGTTGTTAACTTTATCACCGTTGATACAAATGGGGGAAAAACCTCACTAGTTAATTTTATTCCCCCAGCAAATATTAGACAGGGTGATACTGTTGCAGAACCAGAAAATGCATTTGTTCTTATACAAGATGCAATACAAGAATTCTTAATTCTTGATTCTCCGACAACTGATTACAATTTTGAAAATGGAGATGAAGTTGTAAGTGCATTATCTGGTGGAAATGCTATTGGTATAGTTACTTTCCCAACATCTGTTGCTTATGGTACTACTGGTCTTGTTAAGGGGGTTCCTCTTAATCTAAATTCTCTTAATGGAGGATCTGGATATGAAACTTCTGGAATTTATACTGGTATAGCACTAGACACTGTTACTGGGATTGGCACGGACATAACCGCAACTATTACTGTAAATCCTGCTGGATCAGTGTCTAATGTTGCGATTAATACTGGTGGTAGATATTATGCTACTGGAGATATTTTAACCTTAAATGATTCCTCACTTATTGGAGGAAGATCTGGGGGATCTAATTTTCAAGTATCAGTTGGAAATGTACAAACAAGATTATATCTAAAACTAACAAATAATTTAAAATTCCTAGGAACTATCGCTCTTCCTGATTATATTCAAGATAGGAATGCTGTTGGAATATCTACAACTATAGATACATCAATATCGAGAACATTTGATCCTACAGATTTTAACACTGGTGGAGATGTTGATTTCTTTAATAATAGAATAATTGTCTCTCAAGATGGATTTGGTAATGGCGATCCTATTGTGTATAGTAATGGTGGTGGAAATTCAATTGGTGGATTAATTTCTGGATCTACTTATTATGTAAAAAAAGTTGGCATTAGTTCAATTGAGTTGCATAATACGTATGCAACTTCTTCTGCCATTTCATTTACTTCTAGTGGATCTGGAACACATTCTATTACTAGATTAGCGATAAATGACAATAAGGACACATTAGTATTTGTAAATCATGAACTTGAAACTGGAGATTCAATTAGAGTTTCTGGATCTACTCCAACTGGAATACAAACTGGAGGATTTTATTATGTTGGATCTGTAACTGAAAATTCTTTCACGTTCCACAATACACAAACAGATTCAACTCAATCAGCAAATGGAATTACATTAAATGCAGTTGGAATTAGTACAGTTGGTGCTGGAACAACTATTATAATAACAAAACAGAATGTAAGATACTCTGAAACTATAAACACTTCGTCTGCACTTGAAGAAAATTGGTCTCTTCTTGCTAAATCTGATATTGATGCTGCAAATATTATTACAGGAACTGTTTCTCCAACTAGATTGGGTTCTGGATCTGCTACAGAAGATACATTCCTTGCTGGCGACTCTTCATTTAAAAAAGTAATCAAGAGTGTTGGAATTGGAACAACACAACCAATTCAAGTTACTGCTACAAGTTTTGAGTCTGCTCCAAATGGGGTTGGTGTTAATACTTATTATGGAGACATAAATATTTCTCTCAATAGGGTTTCTCAATCAGTAGATCTTTTCTCCACATTGGGTATTTCAAGATTTAGATCCTCTACATTTGATATTGGTCCTGATGGTGCTGTCAGCATTAAACCATCAACTACGGGTGATGTTGATGCTGCAACATTGGGACAACAAACTCCTTCATTTTATCTAGACCCCAATAATCTAACTGCTGCAGTACCTGTAACTAGAGGTGGAACAGGATTGATAGGACTTCCTGCAAATGGGGCAATTTTACTTGGAAATGGTACAGCATTTAATCAAACAACTACTCCCACATTTGTCGGACAAGTTGCTATTAATAGTGGACTTAATGTCACTGGTGTTACTACTTCTTCACGATTTGTTTCTAATGTTGCAACAGGAACTGCACCATTAACAGTAACTTCAACAACACAGGTAAATAATTTGAATGCCAGTTTCTTAGGTGGAACAACTAGATCTGTAATTGAAAAATCCATAAGTGAAGCAAGAACTCTTGCTTATTTTGCTGGCATTTCTTAAGTGTATAAATATAATTAAAGAAACACAAAATGGTTTAATATGGCTTCTGGAATTTTAGGACAATCTGCACCCTCAGCAACTAGTTACACAACCATATATACTGTTCCTTCAACTACTTATGCTGTTGCCAATATTAGTATTGCTAATAGAGAATCAACTTCTATGACAGTAAGAGTTGCACTTACTTCAGATTCTACTCCAACTAATGCAGAATTTATTGAATATGAAACAACTATCCCCGGATATGGTGTTTTAGAGAGAACAGGCATTTCCATGGAATCTGGAAAAAGAATAGTTGTTTATATTAGTAATGCTGATGCATCAGTGTCCGTCTATGGCATTGAACAGTCTACCGTATAAGGAGGAAAAATAAATGGCTAGATATATTGGGTCAACCCCATTTAGAAATCCTAATGAAGAAGCATATAATTTTAGAACTAGATCATTTACTCGTTCTACAGATTTGATATTAGATGCTGATGGGGCAGTTACTTTTGTTAGATATGGTGATAGAACCTTATCTAATATTACATATGATTCCTTATTTAGAATATCAACTTTTATTGAAACTATAGGATCTAGTTCATATACAGTCACAATAACTTATGATGCTGATGGTGATATAATTTCAATAACGAGAGCATAAAAAAATGTCAATAGATGTATTACGATATAACGCACTTAATGCGATTAATAAACCTATTGTTGCAAATCTTGTTGGAAATATAAATACACTAAATGAGGATATTGCAACGCAGAATGGATTGTGTTTATCAGCACAAGACGATATAATTAACAATAAACCATTACTTGCTAACCATGCTGGTCCAAACCAAGCAAATCTGTGGTGTGTAATTCCAGAACTTCCTGCAACAGGAGATTCTTGGGTAAATGGTTTTAAAGTTTGTGATACTTCTGCAGACTTTAGATGCGGCGCCAATTGTACTTGGACCGTCCCTACTGGTGTAACTTGTGCTAGATTTCAAATTTGGGGAGCAGGGGCTGGACGAGGATTTGGTTGTTGTTGTGCATTTGTTCCATTTGGTGGAACTGGTTCCTATGCATCTGTCATTATTCCTGTAACTGCCGATGATACTTATACTCTTTGTGCTGGATGTGCATTTTGTTGTTATGCAGTTGCTGGCATGAATAATGTAAATGGGCAACCTGGATGCCAATCATTTGTAACTGGAACTAATTTATCCAACTTCTGTGCCGATGGAGGAGAATCAAGTTTATTTTGTGAATTGCAAACCAGATGTGTTAGTGGTGCTATAGCAGGTGCTTGTGTATTTCTTGGTGGATGTATTTGCAGTAATGCGAGTGTTTGTTGGAGCGTAACAACACCTGGAGTTGGCGGACCTGCTTGCTGTTATGATAATATGTTCCCAATGATTTCCTCTTGTAAAACATATTTTGGTAGCGCAACTGGTGGAACAGTTTATGGTATTCGTGGTTCTTTTGGTTCTATTGCCGTAAATTGTAATGGATCCATTTGTGTTCAGCACCCACCAATTTATGGATTCGCATCTACTTCGTGCTGTGTAGCACAACTGACCACTAATACTGTGGGTGGATGCTGTCGTTCCGCTTCCGCAGGATTTCTTCTAGTTCCTGGGGCAGGAGCATGGGCACAATTTAGGTGTGCCGGTAACGTCAGCGGAGCAAGTGATGCTGGCAGAATGGGCATGGTCTGTGTGTCTTTCCTATAATATAAATAAAAATAAAGAAAATAGGTTCTAAAATGATAGCAACATTTACATATCCATTACCAGATGAATTATATATTGAAGGAGTATCTGGGATCATAGTGGGAACATATACATATGATGGTCCAGAAAAATTCGATGTTCAAATTGATCCTATTACTGGAGACATTTTGGATATTGATATTCAAAATGATCCCAAAGAGGGTCCTGATTTTAGAAAAACTATAAATGCTTCTAAAAATATTGAAGCAGCATATATGCTATCTCATTATTTTGTAGATGATTATGTGTGGGAATATGAATTTGAAGATGAAATAATGGAAAATGGTGATGTATATAAAAAACTAACAAATCCAAATCTTTCAGATGCTTATCAACTTCGTTATGATTTTGAAACAAATGATTGGAAATTGGATCAAATTCTAAAGCAACAAGATAATCCTTCCACATCAGAGGCAAAAATTAGAAAAGAATATATTGAAAAATACTCATCAAAGTATTCTTTTGGAGAAGAAGTAGATACTTTAATTGAAAATTATATTGAGCAATTAGATACTTTTATTGAGAACAATCCACCATTAAAAACTTGGAAATATATTAATTTTGATTTTAAATCAGTTCCAAAAATTCCAGCAAAGATTTCAATTGAAATTTCAAAACTTTCAAATGAAGGAGTAGTATAGAAATGGATGTATTAGCATATAGTGCTGTTAATCAACAAATACAATTAAATCAGCAAATTGTAGAAAAAACCTCTTGTCTTTCAACTAAATGTTCTGAAACTCTTAGTGTTTTAGCAGAAGCTGCTCAGTTTGGTCCTGATTCAGTTTGTTGGGTTCAATGTATAGAACCTTGTTTATTGCGGGAACCTTATCGAACTTCTTTTTATGCTTGTATTCCAGATTTAGTGGGAGCATCTGGTGGATTTAAAGTTTGTGATACTTCTGGGAATTTTAGATGTGGTGCCTGTTGTGCCTGGACCGTTCCTGCTGGTGTAACGAGAGCAAGATTTCAACTTTGGGGTGCTGGAGGTATGTCCAAAGCAGGATGTTGTTGTGGTCATGGACCTTTTGGTTCTACTGGTGCCTATGCATCTGTCATTATTCCAGTAACTGAAGGGTGTGCTTACACTCTTTGTTCTGGATGTGCATTTTGTTGCTTTGCTAGTCCATCTTCAGGAGCAAATCGTATTCCTGGATGTCCTTCGTGGGTTACAGGACCAGGACTCAATAACTTCTGTGCCAATGGTGGTCAAGGTTCTTTGGGAAACTGGATGGCAGCATTTGGTAGATGTAATCCTTGCCATTTGGGGAGTCTTAATTGTACTGGCCAAAATATCTGCAATGGTGGTGGAGATACTTGCCACAATGGTTGTGCGTCTGGAGTTCAACTACAAACTTATGTTCCCGGAGCATCATATTTTGGAACAACAACATCAGAATCATTGCCATCTATAGTTTATGGTGTCCGTGGAATGTGGCCTTGGATATGTTGGAATACTAGTAATCAAGGAATAGAATGCCACCCACCAATTTATGGATTTACTTCCACATCACAATGTCAGTATTCCTTCACTAGTACTTGCTGTGGTGGAGGATTCCGTGCCACTAACGGAGTCTTACAAGTTCCTGGTGCTGGCGGATTTTCTTCCCATTCGATGGGAGGATGTGTCACTCACTGTGGAGATGCGGGAAGACTGGGAATGGTTTGCGTGTCTTTCTGTTGATAGCGGATATTTTTGATAATTGGCATTAAAATGTTTTCCGAGTGATGCTTGCTAAATATGATTGTAATGAGTATAATATGAAGTGTAGAGGGTTATTATTGGATGAATAAAGCATTCTTTATTAGTGGTGGAGCAGGAAGAGTATTATGTTCCATTCCGGCATTAGAAGCATACGCAGAGACACACGATGATTTTACTATTGTAGCAGAAGGATGGGGGGAGTTTTTTGCTTGTAGTAAAATTCTTAGGGATAAGGCATTTCCAGTTTTTCATAAAAATTTATTTGAAGAACATCTTAAAGATAAAGAAATCATCACACCAGAACCATATCGCTTAAATGCATACTTCAATCAGAAATGTAATCTGATTCAAGCATTTGACATGATTATTAATGAATTGGATGAAATTCCAAAATCAAAAAAAATTAATATTGAACTCAATAAACAAGAACAAATTAGTGGGCACAACATTGTAAATGAAGTTAGGACAAATTTAAAAAAAGATAAGGTTATAGTTTTTCAACCATTTGGGAGCACTATTAAAGTAGAGGGTAAGTTTATATTTGATGCAAGTGGCAGAAGTTTTGAACTTACTAATGTGTATTCAATTATTGAGGAGTTGAAAAAAAATTATGGTATTATTATAATGTCTCAAGTTCCAATTCCAGGATGGGAAAATCTTGGAATTGCAATGCCACAAAATGTTGGATTAACTCAATGGGCAGGAATTATTAATGCTGCTGATTATTTCTTGGGATGTGATAGTGTTGGTCAACATATTGCTCACGCTTTGAATAAATCTACAACAGTAGTAATTGGATCTACTTATCCAGAAAATATCTCCTATCCAAATGAAAAGTCATTTACAATCATTGATAATGCAAAAGATAGAAGAAAATATAGTCCAATTCGTATGACATTTGATGAATGTTGCGATAGAAACAATGAAGATTTAATGGTACTTAGTGATACTACAATTAAACAAATAGCAAAATCAATTAAAGATAAGGTTGGTGTAAGTAAAACTAATAATGAGACATTAAAATTAAATGGAACATCTGGTTCTAATGGATCTAATGGTATTCAACCTGCTGTTATGCCTGGGATGAACTTTAATGGTTTCCAAAAGTCAAAAACAAATAGTAAGAAAAAACCAATAGAACAACTTTTAGAACTAAACGATATTAAATCTTGAGGAAAAAAATATGAGTATCATTGTTTCTTGTGCCCGTGGACACAATGCCAGCACCACTTTAATGGTTGATGGAAAAGTAATTTTTTATGTTGAAGAAGAGAGACTTTCGAGAATGAAACATGATGGATCTCCTCTTCTTGGTCTTCTAAAAGTCTTTGAGTATGTTGATCATATTGATCATCTGGTTGTTTGCCATACACATCGTCACGGTCCAGAATTAGATTGGACAGGTGAAGATCTTTATATGGGGTGGATACGCAAACTTGCCCGTAAAAAGTTTACGTATCAAACTCACTTTATTGATACTATTCATCACGAACTTCATGCATCTTGTGCATTCTTAAATTCTGGATTTGAAACTGCTGCCTGTGTAATTGCTGATGGTGCTGGTAGTTTTCTTCAAACAGAATCCTTTCCCGGTGTGGGATATGAGTTTGAAACAATCTTTAAAGTAAAATATCCATTAGAATTTGATACAATTTATAAGCATATTGGAACAAAAGAACCAATTGGTATTTTGGATATGGGAGGAGATGGGAAATTTTTAGCGACTGAATATCCTGGACTCACTAAAACTTATGAAGCAGTTACTGAATATTGTGGGTTTTCTTGTATTGATGCTGGAAAAACTATGGGTCTCTCTCCTTACGGAAAAGAAAACTTAGATCTTCCGGAATTGTTTAGGAATCGTTGGGCAAATCGTGAAGTGTTTATTCCAAACTATCCAAATGGATCTCGTATTAACTATGAAAGATTTCCAGTTCTATTTGAAGATTCCAAAAATCATAAGAAAGGCGAATATACACAAATTCAAAAGGATATGGCATATGTAATTCAGAAAGAAACTGAAACTCGTATGATTGAACTTATTCGTAAAGCACACGAGGATACTGGTGAGAATAATATTGTTGTATGTGGTGGTTATGGATTAAATTGTGTTGCTAATTATAAGTATTGGAAAGAGTTTCCAGATTTGAATATCTACTGCGAACCAATTTCTCACGATGGTGGTACATCTATTGGTGCTGCAAAATATATCTATACTAAAATGAATGATCTTGAGGGTCCTATGAATCCTCAAACTTCAATTTATTATGGACCTCAATATGATCCAGATACTTATGAAGATTATCTTGAAGAGTTGGAAGTATCTGATACTTCTTACGATGAGGTAGCAAAACTCATTCGTGAGGGAACTATAGTAACCATCTTCCAAGGGCGGTCAGAGGGCGGCCCAAGGGCACTAGGGAATCGTTCAATCCTATTTGATCCTACTATTATAGATGGTAAGGATATTGTGAATAAAGTTAAGAAACGTGAATTTTTCCGCCCATTTGCTTGTTCAATTCTTAAGGAAAAAGTAAATGATTGGTTTGATCTTGCTGGGCGTGAAGAATCTCCGCACATGATGTATGCAGTAGAATGTCTTCCTGGAGTAGAAGAAAAGATTCCTTCAGTGATTCACGTAGATGGAACTTGTCGCATCCAAACAGTAACTAAAGATCAAAACGATCATTATTATAATCTTATTTCTGCTTTTGAGAAATTAAGTGAGGTTCCTATTCTCTTCAATACATCTTTTAATCTTGGTGGAGATCCTCTTGTAGAAACACTCCTCGATGCAATTGATACACTTCAAAGAAGTGATATTGAATATATGTATCTACCAGAGATTCAAAAGTTAGTTAAAGTTCCTAACGAATGAAAATAGTTTTTGTTAATGGAACATTTGATGTCCTTCATAGAGGGCATCTTTTGTTATTTGAATATGCAAAATCTTTCGGAGACTATCTTATTGTTGCAATAGATAGTGATGATCGAGTGAAAGAAAAGAAAGGAGAATCTAGACCAATTAACAATGTCTCAGATCGCTCTTTTATGTTACAAAATTTAAAACATATTGGTGAAGTTAAAATTTTTAACTCTGATGAAGAACTAGAAGAACTTGTAAAATACTACAAACCTGATATAATGATAGTAGGTTCAGATTGGAAACATAAACCAGTTATTGGATCTCAATATGCGAAAGAATTAAAGTTTTTTGATAGAATAGATGAATACTCGTCAACCAAAATCATTCAAAGTATTGTTGATAGGAGATAGTTGTACAGACAAATACGTTTATGGGGAAGTAAGACGATTAAATCCAGAAGCACCTGTACCTATTCTCAATCATAATAGAGTAGAAATTCGTCAAGGAATGGCATGGAATGTTTACAATAATCTCAAATCATTTGGGATTGAAGTGTATATGATGACGAATTCTGAAAGAATTATTAAAACTCGTTATATAGATGAGAAGACTAATCAACAAATTCTAAGAGTTGATGAAGAAGTTTTATGTAAACCAATGAAGTATCAAATTCCTAAAGATAATTATGATGCGATAGTTATTAGTGATTATGATAAAGGATTCATAACTTCTGAAATTTTATTTAATGTTGTTTATTCTTCAAAATCTCCAGTTTTTATTGATACGAAGAAAATAGTTTTTCCAGAATATAATTGTTATGTTAAAATTAATGATATTGAATATGACAAATTAAACAAAAAATACGATAATCTAATTGTTACTCACGGTGCAAAGGGTGCAGAGTATGATGGGGTATTATACCCAGGTGAACAAGTAAATGTTTATGATGTGGTAGGTGCAGGAGATACTTTTCTTTCTGCACTTACCTTTGGTTATTTGAAATATGGATCAATACAAACAGCAATCCCTTTTGCAAATAGAGCATCTGCAATTGCGGTATCTAATCCAGGAACTTATGTTTTAACAGAGGAAGATGTCAAAAATTTACGTGATTGATATTGATGGTACTATTTGCATTAATGGAGATTGCTCTTCATGCAAATATGAAGGAAGTGTGCCAATCAAAGAAAGAATAGAAAAAATTAATCAACTTTATAATGAAGGAAATATTATAAAATATTTCACTGCCCGTGGTATGGGTAGATATAAAGATGATATGGAAAGAGCAAAAGAAAAATTCTATGCATTAACTAAAATGCAATTGAATATTTGGGGATGTAAGTATCATGAACTTATCTTAGGAAAACCCTCTGGAGACATATACATAGATGATAGGGCAGTAAAAGATAATGACTTTTTCAATTAAACTAGTCCCTAAAGGATGGGGATTTGAAAAATGGATTGCAAATACGGAAGAGTATTGTGGAAAACTTTTATATTTTGTAAAAGATCGAAAGTGTTCTTGGCATTATCATAAATTAAAGGATGAAACTTTTTACGTTCAATCTGGGAAAATACTTTTAAAGTATGGTGATGATGATAATATGTCTTTTGCTCATGAAATAGTTTTAGATAGGGGGGATAAGTTCCATGTTACTCGTGGAATGAGGCATCAAATGTTTGCACTAGAAGATACGGAACTTTTTGAATTTTCCACTACTCATTTTGATGAGGATAGTTATAGAATAATTAAAGGTGATTAATTTATGAAAAATATATTTTTAAGTGGAATGCAGAGATCTGGTTCCACTTTATATTATCATCAATTTGGTGTTAAGTATTCTTGAACTGTTTTAAATTTATGGTCAAACTGATTATTTGCACAAGTATAAGTTTGATACTTACCTTGAAGGTGTTCTGGAAATGGAATGTATTCTATTTCTCCACCTTCTTTTTTTAGAACTAATTCTGCAACTTCTTGAAAAGAAATGGGATTGCCAGTTCCCAAATCATAAATTCCTGATGGTGCTTCATTATTCAATACAATATCGACGACATCATCGACACAAATAAAATCTCTTAAAAATTGGTCAGATCCTTTAAAAAGTTTTAATTTTCCAGTCTTAAGAACTTGTTTAGTAAACTTAGAAATTGGCGATGCCTGATCTCCTTTATGATCTTCTCCATTACCATAAACATTAAAGTATCTAAAACTTTGAATTGATTTAAATTTATCTAAATTATCCTGAATAAAATAATCAATCTGCAATTTGGTGATTGCATAATAGTTCAGTGGATTAATATGCCCATTTGTATTTCCATAAACTGATGCGGAAGATGCAAACCTTACTGGAATTTGATATTTAATTGCATAGTCAAATAACTGCAAAGTAAATGCAACATTGTGATGATGTAGAGTAGAAATGTTGCGTTCTGTTGTGGATGAAATTGCTCCTTGATGAAGAATGAGTGATACTTTATCCCATTGGTCAAAAGAAGATAAAAACTGAAAGCAATTATCTTTTTCTACCTGAATTACTGATTCTTCAAGATTATTGAGAAAATTTTGACCGATGAAACCAGAGGAACCTGTTAAAATTATCATGATTTAAAATTATATCCGATAGTTATTATAGCACAAGTAATTTTTAATTTGACTTTATTTCAAAAATAATATATAGTATTTAAGAAATAAAATTAAATAAAATATGAGATTCACAGTTTATTCAAGAAGTGGTTGCCCCTTCTGTTCTAAGATTGAGCAAGTTCTTAATCTTACCAATTTAGAACATACGGTTTATAAGTTAGGTGAAGATTTTAATAGAGATGAATTTTATGCGGAGTTTGGTGTCGGTTCAACATTTCCACAAGTTGTAATGAATGACACAGAGCATCTTGGTGGTTGCACTGATACTGTAAAATATCTTCAGGAAAATAAGGTAATTTAAATGGAAAAAACTTTTCACGAAGTTTATTATGATGTAGAAAAAGCAATTGACTATGCCTTTCAGGGTAAGTTTATACTTAAATTTTATGATTATTTGAAAATTAAAGGTGCAGTAAAAAGAGAAGTGGATGAATTTATTGGAAGCACTACAGTAACCAATATTAATGAAGTTGTATTAGAACTTGATGATTATCTTGAAGGTGGTGCTGATAATAAACATAAACAGCTTCGTGAGGCATATGGACATTTACCAAAACCACAAGCAAGAAAGATACGAAACTATCTACATGGCATTTTAGAAGACGCTGCAAAATATAAGTATGACAAACGAGGCGGAAGAAGAAAAAAGCAAACTAAATAAACCAGACCTCCAAATAAATCGGGGGTTTGAATT
>Ga0114946_10001661_pt1 | contig 15346 bp, 15 predicted proteins | sample WalLakDeSediment_FD_88676 | JGI IMG/M metagenome (GOLD analysis project Ga0114946, IMG submission 88676) | Lake sediment microbial communities from Walker lake, Nevada to study Microbial Dark Matter (Phase II) - Walker Lake 11/02/13 Deep Sediment | ecosystem: Environmental > Aquatic >... | reverse complement strand
GGTTATAACCACCGCGCAACGTGTCGCGCAGGGCGGCGCCGAAGGGTAGGTAAAACGAGTGTTCTCGGTCGGGTTTCATAAAAAGAGGCCGCGCGAGTATTGGATTTAGGAATGCGGGCGATGAGCTTGACCAGGGAATCGACGTTTCCCCGGATCGTGCCGTTGCTGGCTTCCATCCGTTGGATAGTCGGCAGGGATAAGCCGGCAACCGCCGCGAGCGCGCGCTGATCCATCTCCAGCAATGCGCGCGCCACCTTTAACTGGGTTGCGAGGATCATATAAATATGTTACATTTTAAAAAATTATTAGTCAATTATAAAATTTATTAGTTGATTAATAATACATCATAATTGATAATTTTGAAAACGCGGCGTCGGTGGATGTCGATCCAGCGGATGGCGAGATTACGGAAAACGCTTTGGCGAGTTCGCGCTGTGATAATCGGATCACCGGTTATCCGCGCGAGCAAGGACAACGCCACGCCGTGAGTCAGTATCTGTCGCTGCTGACTAGCCGTGCCGATATTCAGGGCATCGATCTATTAGGCGGGACAAGGAGGTGAGCGGTGACTCGCGGATTTGGCCCGTTCAGCCATCTTCGTTCCCGCGCACCCCCAACCGCTCTAGCAGACCATCGCATTCGTCCAGGGTCGTAAAGCCGATTTCGATTCGGCCCCGGTTGCGGGCGGCGTCGTAGCGCAAGCGCACCGGCGCGGCCAGCCGTTCCCGCAGTCGTTCCTCCAGCCGCAGCAGGTCGGGATCGCGCGGTCGGGGAACACGGGGCCGCGGGGCAGCCTCCAGCGCCGCCCGCCGTTGCTCCATTTCCCGCACGCTCCAGCCCGCGTAAGCCGCCTGTTCGGCCAGCCGAATCTGGGCCTCGCGCGGCAGGCCGAGTAGAGTCTTGCCGTGTCCTGCGTCCAGTCGGCCTTCCTCGATATGGGTTTGCACCGCCGGGTCCAGGGCGAGCAAGCCCAGCGCCTTGCTGATCGCCGATTGCGAGATGCCGAGCAATTCCGCCAACTGTGCCTGGGTCAGGTCGAATTCTTCGCGCAAGCGCCGCAGCGCCCGCCCTTCTTCAATTGGGTTCAAATCCCGACGCAGGAGATTTTCCACCAGGGCGATGGCGGCGGCGGTCCGGTCGTCGGCTTCCCGCACCAGCACCGGAACCGGATTGAGGCCGGCCTGCCGCGCCGCCTGCCAGCGCATGTGCCCGGCCAGAATTTCGTAGCGACCGTCGGCCAGCGGCCGAGCCACGATGGGTTCGATGATGCCGAACTGACGAATGCTCTGCTCCAGTTCGGCCAGATACGTTTCGTCGAGGCGCTGGCGCGGCTGATAGCGGCCGGGCGCGAGCCGGTCGAGTTCCAGCGACTGTAGATCGCCCGCGCCGCCGGCGATCAGGCTGCCGGCGAACTGGTGACCGCCCGCGCCAATCCAGTCTCCCAGACTTTTCAGCGACTTGCGGCGACTCATGGCAGCGCCCTCGCCCGGCGCGCCTCGGCGGCCTCGATGCCGCTGAGGATTTCCTGCTGCCAAAGCTGGCGCACCGCCAGGAGGATTTCGCCGTTGACCCCGTCCAGCATCATGATCGCCCGGTTGTAGGTGTCGCGGGAACCGCGCGGCTGGTCGATTTCGTAGATGCTGACCTGATCGCTGGCCGATTTCTGCAATTCCTTGGTCAGCCCCATGCGGTTGCTGAGGATTAACTCCCCATAGGCGCCGTTGATCACCGCGATGTTGTTCAGCGTCTCGGTGCTGGCGTCCACCTTGGTCAGCAGGATGTTGAGTCGCTGCACGTTGATCTCCCGTTCGTACAGCGCGCAGACCTGCTCCAGGATGCGGAAGTACTGCACGCTGGAGGAGATGTCGTACATGTGCGGGACGATGGGCATGACGATCAAGTTGGCGGCGGCGATGGCGTTCAGCGCCAGCATTCCCAACGACGGCGGAGTGTCCACCACGATGACGTCGTAGCGGTCCTCGATCTCCTTCAGCGCCCGATGCAGCCGCACCGGCGGCGGCCCCAGGGTCTCGTTCAGCCGTTCCTCGGGTTGGGACAGCTTCCAGTCGGTGTATTGCACCGCCAGCCGCGCCGGAACCAAATCCAGATGATTCCAGTGGGTGTTCTTGACCGCTTCCGCGAGACGCGCCGGGGCCTCGGTCAGAGCTGGAAACAGATCGTCGCCGTCGTTCAGATCGAGGTCGGGAATGAAACCGAAGGTTCCGGTGGTGGTGGCCTGCGGGTCGGCGTCCACCAGCAGCACCCGGTACCCCTCGCGGGCCAGATACTGAGCGAAGTGCAGCGACATGGTGGTTTTCGCGACCCCGCCCTTGAGGTTGGAGAACACCACCCGCACGCAACGGGCGCCGGTGGGTCGGCCGGGCCGTTTGCCGATGCTCTCGCGGATGCGGTTGACTTCGTTGTAGTTGTAGACCCGTCGCTGAATCGAGCCAGCCTCCACCAGGCGCGGTTCGGGCAAATCGCCGCGAGCTTCCAGGTTGCGGATGTGGTTGGCGGTGCAGCCGGCCAGTTGCGCCGCCCGTTCGATGCCGAATTCGGGCAAGGTCTTGACGGCGTGCCGAGCCCCGAGTGCGTCCATCAGCCGTTGCTGCATTTGGCCGCCCCGTTCCGCCGCGTTGCGGCACAGGGTCCGGAAGTTGAATCGCATCGTTTGCATGGGCTCGATTCCGGGGGTGTAGGGATGGGCTGTTAGCATGATTGTCGCATTAAGCGCTGATTTTGGCGCACGATGCCAAATTCCGCAACCAGGCTGTTGATCGAAATCACCGTACGCGCCGTGCCGGCATTCAGCGGCAATTCACGCGGTCCGGGACAGGATAGGCTCGTCCATTAACCCTAATGACGGTGCGACCGGCGGGAATCGATCGGCGGACGCTGTCGGGAGTTACCAGATGGAAGCAAAGAAGATGAGTACGGTCTTTTTGATCGGTCTGGCGCTGTTTCCGATCGACGCAACGCTGAATCCGGCGGTGGCTCGGTTCTTTTCGCCGGAGCCCGGAGTTCGGTGCAATTCATCCGCGCGGGTCTGTTACGTGCGGGGCGCGCCCAGCATTAGAATGACTTACCTCTATTTTGGCGAGCGGGCGGCCCGTCAGTTACGCCGGGATCTGCGACGCCAGCAGGAGCGCCGGCGGTATACCCATCGGATGCTTTATCCCGAACCGGCTTGAGTCTTTCAACACCCCTGGCGCTTGCGGTAGCGCTCCAGGAAATGGGCGAGGCGCCCGATGGCGTCGGTGAGATCGTCTTCGTGGGGCAGAAACACGATCCGCAAATGATCGGGATGCGGCCAGTTGAAGCCGGTCCCCTGTACCAGGAGCACTTTTTCCTCCAGCAACAGGTCGAGCACGAACTGTTGATCGTCCACGATGGGATAAATCCGGGGATCGAGTCGCGGAAAGAGGTACAGCGCCGCCCGGGGCTTGATGCAACTGACTCCGGGTAGCGCCGTGATCAACTCGAACGCCAGATCGCGCTGCTTGCCCAGCCGGCCGGTGGGCAACACCAGATCATCGATGCTCTGGTAACCGCCGAGCGCGGTCTGAATCGCGTACTGCGCCGGGACGTTCGCGCATAGCCGCATTGAAGCGAGGATGGTCAGACCCTCAATATAATCCTGGGCGTGGCTCTTGTCGCCCGACACCACCAACCAACCGGCGCGGTAACCGCAAGCCCGGTAGTTTTTCGACAAGCCGTTGAAGGTCAGGCACAGCACATCTTCCGCCAGGGCGGCGAGCGAGGTGTGCTGGGCGCCGTCGTAGAGAACCTTGTCGTAAATCTCGTCGGCATAGAGGATCAGGTGGTGCTGGCGGGCGATCTCCACCAGTTCCAGCAACATCTCCACCGGATACAGCGCGCCGGTCGGATTGTTCGGGTTGATGACGACCAGCGCCCGGGTGCGCGGCGTGATCTTGCCGCGCACGTCGTCCAGATCCGGCAGCCAGTCGGACTGCTCGTCGCAGCAATAATGACGCGGCGTACCGCCCGACAGGCTCACCGCCGCCGTCCACAGCGGATAGTCGGGGGCCGGAATCAGCACCTCGTCCCCGTTGTTCAGCAGGGCTTGCAGGGTCATGACGATCAGTTCGGACACGCCGTTGCCGATGTAGATATCTTCGATCTGCACCCCGCGGACGTGCTTCTGCTGGGTGTAGTGCATCACCGCCTTGCGCGCGGCGAACAGGCCCTTAGCGTCGCAGTAGCCGGAAGCGTCCGGCAGGTTGCGAATGACATCCTGCACCAACTCATCCGGGGCCAGAAATCCAAACGGCGCCGGGTTGCCGATATTGAGTTTGGTGATCCGGTGCCCTTCTTCCTCCATCTGTCGGGCGCGGGCCAGCACCGGTCCCCGAATGTCGTAGCAAACGTTGGCCAGCTTGGCGGATTTCTGAATGGGGAGCATCGGAGATTGCTCGCGATGGGAGGGGAAGGCTTCGATGATGGCGTTCAATGTGATTCTCGAGGTCTGGAGGACAGGCTGCTAACAGCCCAATCAAATGCAATAAATTTTAATATGCCACTACGAATGATGACTGTTATTGGATTGATCGACAAGCGTGCCAAACCCTCAAGAGCATTACTTCGGCCGGCCCGTGCCGGCCGAAGCGTTCGTTGGCAACCTATTGAAGATTCTCAATACTTGACGGAACAGCCGTAGGGCCGGGTCGAGGCGGGCTCCACCGCCTGCCCGTTCTCCATGGCGGCCAGGGCGACCCGCACGTAATTCTTGGCGGTTTTCACGTCGGCGGGATTGGCCGAGGGGTTATCGTCGATACCGCCCATGTACACCAGCGTCCCCTCGGGATCGATGATGTACATGTGCGGCGTGGTGCGCGCGCCGTAGAGCCGCCCCACCTTCCCATCGGTGTCCAGCAGCACGGCGGCGGGCGCGGCGTTCCGGCTGGCGGTGAGGGCGTTCGCCTCGGCGGGGCTGACGTAGCCCTGCTTGCCGGGCGCCGAGGAAATCACCGACCACCAGACGATATCCTGCGCCTTGGCGTCGTTCTGTAGCGCCTGCATGTTGTCCGTGTCGTAGTGCTTGCGCACGAACGGGCAGTCGTGATTGGTCCATTCCAGGATCACGGTGGAACCGCGCTGGGCGCTGAGTTGCTGGCTGACGCCGTTGCTATCGGTGACGGTGAAGTCCGGGGCGGGCTGGCCCACGGTCGGGGCCGCCTGCGCCAGCCCGCCGTACAGGGCCAGGGTCAGCGTCGCGACGCCGGTCAGGGCCACAATCGCGCGGGGCATCGTCGTTGCTTTGGACATGGTTCGCTCTCCTCTGGAGTGAGTGGTTGGACAAAGCCCGCGAGCGGGCGAGGGGGGTGAATGAAGGACTACAGGGTTTGCAGGTTTTGCAACACCAGGGCTTCGGTCAGAATCTGGGGCAGGATGACCGGCTCCGCCGCCTGGGGGGAATACAACAGATACAGCGGCACCCCACCGCGCCCGAAGGCGGCCAGCGCGGTGGTGATGACCGGATCGCGGTGAGTCCAGTCGGCTTTGAGCGCGACGATCTCCCGGTTCGCCAGTTCCATTGCCACCCGCGCCGAACTCAGGGCCACCCTTTCGTTGACCAGGCAGGTGATGCACCAGGCGGCGGTGAAGTTGACGAACACCGGTCGCCCGGCGGCTTGCAGTTCCGCCAGCCGCGCCGGTGAGAACGGCTCCCAGGCGACGGCGGACGACGGCGAGGCAGCGGCGTGGGCTGGTTCGAGATCGGTGTTCGGCAGCCGGGTCAGGCCCAAGGCCAACACCAGCGCCACCGCCGCGCCAACGCGCCCGGTTAGTCGCCAGCCGCGACCGGCGGCGCGGACGGTTTGAGCGAGCCAGATGGCGAAGGCGATCAGGATCATCCCGGCCAGCGCGGCGGCGACCCCGTCCGGCCCGGCCTGTTGGCTCAGCACCCAAACCAGCCAGGCGGCAGTGGCGTACAGAGGAAAGGCCAGCAACTGCTTGCCGCGTTCCAGCCAGGGCCCTGGCCGGGGCAGAAATCGCAGCAGCGCCGGACTGAAACTCAGCAAGAGGTAGGGCAGCGCCAGACCCAGACCCAAGGCCAGGAACACCGTCAGCGAGATCGACCAGGGTTGGGTCAGCGCGAACCCCAGAGCCGCGCCCATGAACGGCGCGGTGCAGGGCGTCGCCACCACGACCGCCAGCGCGCCGGTGGCGAACGAACCCGAATAGCCGGGTCGGTCGGCCCAGTGACCGCCGACGCCCATCAACCGCCCGCCGATCTCGAACACGCCGGACAGGCTCAGGGCCAGGGCGAACATGAAGTACGCCAGCAGGGCCACGAACATGGGCGACTGCAACTGGAAACCCCAGCCGATCTGCTCGCCCGCCGCGCGCAGGGCGATCAGCGCCCCGGCCACCAGCGCGAAACAGACCAGCACCCCGGCGGTGTAGGCGAGACCGTGAGCGCGCACCACGCCGGGCGACTCGTGGGCGTGCCGGGCCAGTCCCAGCGCCTTCAAGGACAGCACCGGGAACACGCAGGGCATCAGATTCAGCAACACCCCGCCCAGCAACGCCAGCAGCAGGGACTCGGCGAGGACCGGATAAGCCAGCGGCGTCGCGGGTTCGGCGAGGGACGCCGCGAGTGTGAAGGCATGGACTGCCGGCTCACCATCGTCCAGCCGCTCCTGAAGGACGAAGACCCCGGTCAGCGGTTCGGGGAGCGCGGACCCCGCGCCGCGCGCCGCCGTCAACCGGACCGTGGAACCGTCGCGCTGGACCGTCTGCGGCGCGGCGTGGTCGATGTCGCCGTCCTCGGCCGGGAAAAACGTCAGATCGACGATGTTGCCGGCGGAGGGACCGGCGTTGAGTTCGAGGGTCAGCGCGTCGGCGGTGACGTGGAAGGAAGCGGGCCAGGGATTGGGTTGCGGCAGCGCCCGTCGGGTCGCGGCGAAGCCTTCGCTCCAGCGCGGATCGAGGGGGGCGGACTCAACGCCGACCGGCAGCGTCAACCGCAACACGCCCTCTTCCGGGATGCAGTCTTCTTCACAGACCAGCCATTGGGCGTGGGCCTGGAGGGTCAACGACTCCGCCTCCGTCAGCGTCGCCGACGACTGAATTTGGACCAGCAACCAGACTTCGCCGTGATAGCCGAAATTCATCAGCGGACCGACCGGAATCCGTTCGGGATAGGGCCAGTGAATCTCGCTGGCGGTGAATCCCTCGGGCAGCGTCCAGTCGATGGTGGTCGCCAGGCCGGAATCCCCCGGATTACGCCAGTAGGTGTGCCAGCCGTCCCGCATGTTCAAGCGCAGGGCGACCCAGAACGGCTGTCCTGGCCGTACCGCGACGACTTCGCTGACCAGATGCGCCTGGACGTGCGGGGTTTGTACCGGGTTGGCGCCAGCCGGAAAGGCCTGGAGCAACCCGGCCAACAGGATGACGGCGAGCCACGAGAGGGGACGAAAGCCAGTCAGGCCGAGGGTCACGTTTTCCGGTTTGCCGCGGAGGCCAGAGGCGATTTTGGGCATGTCGGTCGGCGCGCTTGTCAGTCGGAGTTGGCTACTGAGAACCGCGATCAGCTGTCAGGTTCCCGCGCGCGCACCTCTGGTTGACGCTGGCAATGAAACATCAGGTGTGTTTATGGGTCTATAAAAGTAATTGATTTTGTCATATTATTGGAACTTGTCGGGCTCAGGCGTTTCACCTGAGAGGATTTCCCGGTATAGCCCGGATGAAGCATCGCGAAATCCGGGGGGTTCTGCGCCAAAGGCTCCAAACTTCCGGCCTGGTCTGATCCGGGAAGGGTTTGGGCACTGGAGGTGTAATATGTTGACTTATAAAGACTGCGTCGGTCTGAGCGACCTGGACGAGCAGGAAATCGAAGCCATCGCTCAACACGAACATATTCCGGAAATCGTCGCGGCCGAGCTGGGATGCTGCTTGGCGCATCAGGAAGGTGGTCTGATGAGGATCGACGTCATGATCCGCGATGACATCGCCATGGCCCACGAGCATCACCATCCTAAGGCGGAGAAACACTGGCAAGAGGTACTGGAGCATTTTGAGGCCGAGCACCCCGAGCTGGCGGCCGCCGCTTAACCCCAGGCCGCGCGCCAGGATTCTGGCGCGCGGCGTCCTGTCGAGAGCGTAGGGATCGTTGAGGTCGCCCCAACCCAATAAGAATGGTCGTTGCAGTTCAACCCGGAGGCGCGGTGACATATTGCACCTCAGCCATGCGCAGAACCTCGTTTCGGAAAAAATGGCTCAAATCCTCGGGCGTGCGCACATCGACCTTCTTGCCGCCCAACGCCGCCGAAAACTCGATCTCGATCTGCGCCAAGTCCAGCAGGGTCGGATGGGCGTCGGGGTCGAATTCCACGAGCAGGTCGATATCGCTGTCCGGGCCAGCCGTGCCTTTGATCTGCGAGCCGAACAGCGATAGACGACGGATTTGGTGCGCCTGGCAAAGACGGACCAAGGTGTTCCTATCGATATTTAAAGATGGGTGCATAGTCGATCTCCCAAACACGGTAGCCAGCGGGTTCCTACGGTATTGCCCGGTCTGGTATTGACGCGCCTTCACGTTCGAAGAAATCCCAAGCCACGCGTTAATCCCGTTCGCGGTCGGGGCGCGCGAACGGGGCGCGGTAGTCGATGGTGCGTTGTACCGGGCCGCCGGGCAGGGTGTCGTCGGGAAAGGTTTTGCTGACGGTGCAGCCGGCGGGCAGCTCGCACACGTCCTCCCAGCCCTGCTCCCGACGATCCGGTGGATTGGCTCCTCATTCGGACGCCATCACCTGCTGCTTCGACTGGGCGAAGACCCACACGACGCCGACGCCGCCCATCCAGGAGGAGCGGGTTCGCACCAGTGGGCTATCGCGAAACACGGCGCCGCCGAGATCGTCGTAGCGCAGGAAAGCCCCCACCCAGAACCGATCGAAACGCCGGCTGGCGCTGGCCAGCAGCACGACGCCCCCGTATCCGCCCGACGCCTGGTAAGCCGGTCGATCCGGACCGGCGTAGCGCGGCGCGACCTCGTAGTAATAGGCATGGTAGCGACGGTCGGCGAAGAGGACGCCGGCATTCAGCCCCAGATTCCACCCACCCTGGTCGGTGTTGAGATTGAGATGCGGGTCGAAACGCCAACCGACCGGGTCCACGCCGCGCAAGTCCGTGGCGATGGCGTACCGAACCGGCAGCCGCAACCGCAATTGCCAGCGGTCGTCCGCCGCTTCCAGCAGGTTCACGGTCAGCGCCGGCCCGATTTCAAACAGCGGATCGAGATCCGGCATCCCCTCACGGGCGTCCACGTCGCGACTGCGTACCGGCACGGCGCCGCTGAGGCTCAGGTCCAGGATAACCCGCTCGGTATCGAACAACCGGCCGCGCAACCCCTCCCGATCCACCTTCAGCAGTTCGCCCCGGTAGACCAGGAACGGCAGTGGAAACAGGTATTCACTCTGCTGGTCGGAACCGCGGTAGGCCGGAAACGACAGCGCCGACAGGCCAAACCCGACTTCCCAGAGCGGCAGGGCGCGCTCCTCGGCGCTCGCGTTCGGCAGCCCCAAGGTTGCCAGCAGCAGGATGATGAACCAACGCTTCATTCGTCGTCCCCGCCCCGGTGATTCGACGGTTCTTCCAAATCCCGACCCCGCAGCATCGCCAGAAACGCCCGCCGGAGCGCGGCGTCGGTCTGACGGAAGGTCAGAAAGGCGACGTGCCGATCCGGCTGGGTGACATTCAGTTCGATGCCCCACAACGGCGCGACGCTGTTCGGCAACAGCGCGTAGCGGACATCGCCGAGCACGTTGGGCTGCTGGGGATGGAGCGCCACGAACCCATCGGAAAAGCGGGTGAAACGCGCGATGTCGTTGGCTAACCGGCTGTCCGGATCGAGTCCCGGTAGATGTTCCGGAGCAAACCGGGCGATCGACGCGCCCGGATAAACGCGGGCTGGAGCCAGGAACCCCACCCGGAGGGCATCCACGTAAAAACGCTCGCCGGATTGGTAAATCGCGCGCCAGAGCACCAGATTGCCCAAGGTCGGCTTGACCTCCAGCCGTTCGACGGCGTGGCCGCGCTCGGTGGCCAGTTCGGTGGCCAGTTCGGTGGCCCGCTCTCGCTGAACCAGGCCCAGCAGCAGGTATAAAACGGCGAGCCCCACCCCGATGCGCGCCGGCCACACCCTGTCCCGGTACAAAGCCAGGACCACCGCGCCGAGCAGAATCAGCGTGAACAGCGGATCGATGATCGCGATGAGGTTCCAGGCGAGGCGTTCGCCGTACCACGGCCAGAGCCAATGGGTGCCGAAACTGGTGCAGACGTCGAGCAGCCCGCTGGGGAGAAACCCAAGCACGGCCAGCAGATAAACCGTGGCGAAGCGCAGGCGCCGACGCACGAACGGCCAGGCGGCCAGGGCGGCGACCAGCGCTCCCAGCGGAACGAAAAACAGGGAATGGGTGAAATGACGGTGGTATTCGATATTGAACAGCGGGTCGTCGGCGGCGCTGATCAGGATATCGACGTCCGCCAACAATCCGGCGAAAAACCCAATGGCGATCGCCAGTCGCGCCGGAACCCGCCGCGCGGCGGACTGGGCCAACACGGCGCCGGCCAAACCTTGAGTCAGTAAATCCACAATTCCGCCTCCCAGCACACCGGCGCCGCGCCGGCGCTGCCGTCAAATTTGAAAGCTTCCGGGACTTCAATCAGCCGTTCGATCAGGCGAATCCGCCGTAAGCGGATCATTCATGCGCGCGACGGTCGCGAACGGCAGGAACAGCGTCAGCGCCCGGTCGGGCAGGCGAATGAAGCCATGATGCTGATAAAACGCCGCGGCCAATTCATCCTTGGCATCGACCACCAAGGCATACACGGCGATTGCCGAGCGAATGGCGCGCTCCAAGGCATCGGCCAGCAAGACGCCTCCCAAACCCCGGCCTCTGAAATCTCGATCGACGGCCAATCGTCCCATGCGCACGGCAGGCACGGAAGGATAGCGTGGGAGTTTTTTGCGTAGAGCGGCTGGCAGGTCGGATAGCAACAGACTGGCCGAGGCCAAGGTGTAGAAGCCCGCGATGCGTTGCTCGCTCGTCACCGCCACGAAGCACGCCGTCACCCGCCGGCGCAGGTCCTGCGTCACCTGGTCCCGAAAATAGCGATCCAGCGGCTCGGAACCGCTGGTGAAGCCCGTGCGGTCGTGGTGGCTATCCAGGGGCGCGATCCGGAACCGCGCGCCGCTCATTCGGCGCGCACGAGCTGGCGACGCCGGGCGAACGCCCGCTCCAGGGCCGGGTTTGGTGGCGGCGGCGACAAAAGCGCTCGCGCGAAACATTCCTGATCGGCCATGGACAACCGGATGATTTCGGCCTGTTCGATAGCGCGTTGGGCGGCTTCCTTGACGGCGACCACCACAAAATCGGTCATGGTGCGCCCCTGTAACTCGGCGGCTCGCTTGAGCAGGGCGTGCAGATCGGCGCTGATTCGGGCTTCCAGACGCGCGGTGGGTGTGGTCGTGGACATGGCAATCTCCTCCTGCCAATAAAATACGGCAAATTGCCGTATAAAACCAGAATGGCCTTGTGGTCCCCCGCGGGTTCCCGGCATTCATATAATTCTCTTCATCAAGGCGCCGCGACCCGGATTTCCCGGGCCTGTTCCATCTGCTGGATGGACGCCTCCAGATCGATCCGGTCGGGATTCTCGCTGGGCTGCGCGCGCAGCCGGGCCAGTAGTTCCGCCTGTTCCAGGGTTTCGTGGGAACCGTCCGGTTGCTGCACGAAGGCGGCCCAGGGCACGAACTTGGTGAGCGGAAACCGTTGTCCGTCTTGGGGAGAAATGTCGATGTTCAGCCCGGACACGTAGAGCACCCGCTTGCCCCGGTAGCTGTGTTCCCGGACGATGGTGCGGAAGGTGCGGTCGAATTCCACCTGCGTGTTGACCTGAGCCGCGGTCAACAGCGGTTGCGGCGCGGTGACGATCCAGGCCATCGGCTCGAACAGATTTTTTTCCAGATGACTGCGCCCCTCCAGATCGCCCTGAATGTCGCGCTTGAAGCGGAAGTATTCCGGCAAGAGCCGTTCGCCGATCGGCTCGCGGCGTCCATCCTCCCAATCCATCTGTTCCATGAAGCGCCGCAACTCGGGCGCGGCGAGCAGACTTTTGGCGGTGCTCCGGCAATGCACCGGCCGAAACTCCCGGTCGCCGACCGGCGTCGCCAGCCGCTCCAAATTGAGAAACAGACCCTCATCGCGATGTTCCCGGAGCAACTGGTTATCGATGGTGACGAGACAGTCCTCGCCGCGGCGCTCCAGCAGGATGTTATCCCGGGCGAAGGCGTACTCTTCCTGATACCAGCGCAAAACGGCTTCGATCTTGCCGCAACTGGCGGTCGGATGCCGGTCTTCGCTCTGGGCGCGGCGGTAGGCGCCAAACACGCGGCGCTCCGGATCGTAACCGACGTGGCTGGCGTGGATGATCACCATGTCCCGGCCGTGCTCGGCGTGGGGTGCGTGGCGATCGGTGGCGATGATTCCGCCGACCTGGCCGTGGTTGAACGGAAAAACCCCGAAATGCTGGGTGATCAGGATGATCGGATAGCCCTGATTCTCGTCCGAGCAAAACGCCCGGGAGGGCATGATCTTGCCGGGCTCGAAACCCAGCGACTTGCACAGGTTATAGAGCCGGGGAATGAAGCTGCTGTAGCGCAACATCATGCCGTCGATGTGAAAATCCGCCATCAGGGTGCGGATGTTAGCGGTCGAGGAGTACATGAGCGGCTCCGCCGATCTGAAGAGAGAGGCTAAAGGTTAAAGGGGAAAGGTCAAAGGGGGAAGTTTATGAAACCGCCGGGCGCGGCGGGAGTCCATGTCACCATGCGATTCATGACGACCTTCTTCCAAATCCGATGCCGCCCGCTAATGCTGTTGGCGCTGGCGCTGCTAACGGCGACCTTGGCGGCGTGTAGCGCCACGCGCCTGGCCTATTCCCAACTGGACTGGCTGATTCCCCGGCAACTGGGCGATTACGTGACGCTGGACTCGACGCAGCGCGCCTGGCTGGACGCGCGCCTGCAAGACCATCTGGCCTGGCACTGCCGCACCCAACTCCCGGCCTATGCCGACTGGCTCGGAACCTTGCGGGCGGAGCTGAACGGCGCTCCTCCCGACCCGGAGCGACTTCGGGACCACGTCAGGAAACTGGAAACCTTCATCGATGCGCTGCTGGGGGAAATCGCGCCCACGGCGGCGGAACTGGCGGTGCGGCTCGACGAGCGCCAACGCGATGAATTATTCGCCCGGCTGGATCGACGGTTGAATAAAGATCGCGCCAAATACCTGGACCGGCCGCCGGATCAGCGGCGGAGCGAGCGCGCCGAGCGGCTGGAGGGTCGCTTGCGGTATTGGGTGGGCGAACTGACTCCCGAGCAAACCGAGCGCATCCGCCAATGGAGCGCCGCCCTGCCCGACCAGAACGCCGCCGGCTGGCTGGAGAATCGGCAACGTCTGCAAGCCTCAGCGCGCGATTCTCTGGCGGAACTGGATCAGACTGACGCTCGGTTGCGACTGACCCGGTTGTTCGAAGCGCCAGTGGCGGTCCACACCACCGCCTACCAACGCCAGTTCGAACAGACTCGCGATCAGGCTGTCGCTCTGACCGCCGACCTGCTGCGGCTGGCGACCGACCGCCAACGCGCCCGGCTGGATCGGCGGCTCGGCGGCCTGGCGACGGATTTTCAGAAGATCCGTTGTACGAAGGAGGCGGTCGCGGTCCTGAGCCCTGAATCCGGTTGAGCGGCGGTATATTTTTACCCATCTAACAGAAGAGGGACGCCAGCATGGCCCAGAATCCTGATTTGGCGTGGAAGATCGTCGATACCACCGTGGCCCTGGCCGAGCAACGGTCCTGGGAAGCGATCCGCCTGCATGAAGTCGCCGCCGCCCTGGGCATCACCCTGGACGACATTCGCCAGCATTTCCGGGAAAAGGAGGAACTGGTGGGAGCCTGGTTCGACCGGGCCGACGCCGCCATGCTGCGGGACGCCGCCACCTCCGAGTGCGCGCGGCTCCCGACGCGGGCCAGGCTGCATCGGGTCATCACGACCTGGCTGGACACCCACCACCCCCAGCGCCGCGTCACCCGGGAGATGATTCTGGGGCAGTGCGAGCCCGGCCACCTGCACGTCCAGATTCCCGCCGTCCTGCGGATCAGCCGCACGGTGCAGTGGATGCGGGAAGCCGCCGGCTTGCGGGATGCGGGAATCCGGCGGGCGCTGGCGGAAACCGTGCTCACCAGCATCTATGTCACGACCTTCATCCATTGGCTGTCGGATGACTCGGCCGGCTCCGCCCGGACCCATGACCTGTTGGATGCCCTGCTGGAAAAAGCCGAGTTTCTGGCCCAGCGCGTACCGGGCTTCGCGCCCCCCGCCGAACCCTGGATTCAGACGAACCCGGCCTCTTCGGGACCGCCTCCACCCGCCGCCGAACCGGCGCCCTGATCCAGCAACCGGCATGGACACCCTGACCCATGCCCTGAGCGGCGCGTTGCTGGCCCGGGCGACCCAGCGCCCGGATCGCCATGGGCTGAGCCTGCAAGAACGCACCCTGGCGGGATTCCTCGCCGCGGCTTTTCCGGACATCGACTATGCGTTGTTCTGGATCGATGCCGAGAATTTTCTCAACTGGCACCGCGCCTTGACCCATTCCCTGGTGCTGCTGCCGCTCTGGGCCTGGCTGCTCGCCGCGAGTCTGGCCCGATTGCGCGGCGGCCATTCCTGGAAAGCCTATTACGGCGTATGCGTCCTGGGTCTGCTCATTCACATCGCGGGCGATGTCATCACCATCTACGGAACCAAGCTGTTTTTTCCGCTCTCGGACGCCGCCTGGGGCTGGGGGGTGTCCTTCGATATCAATCCGTATATCGGCGCGATCATCGCGGCCGGTCTGGTCGCCTCCTGGGTGAAGCCGCCGCGCGCGGCGGCGGCCATCACCGCCCTGGCGCTGGGGGTCTTCCTGCTATTCCAGTCCGTGTTGCAGGAGCGGGCCGCGGGTGTGGGCCGGAAGCAGGCCGTCCGTCTGGGAGCGCCCGAAGCCACGGTCCACGCCATCCCGCAACCGCTGACGCCCTTTCACTGGAATCTGCTGCTGGTCCAGGATGAGCGGTACTGGCTGGCGCATCTGGATTTCCTCGCTCGCCGCCCGCGCCCGGACCCTCCGGCCGATGCCTGGTTGCCGCCGCGCATGTTCGCCGGTTATCAGCCGGCGTCGGGCTTGCGGTGGCAACGCTATTCCCGGTTCGGCGATGATTCCGCCGACCAAGCACTGGCCGAACGGGTTTGGGAACAGGAAGCGCTGGCGGCTTTTCGGCG
>Ga0114946_10001660_pt1 | contig 15353 bp, 15 predicted proteins | sample WalLakDeSediment_FD_88676 | JGI IMG/M metagenome (GOLD analysis project Ga0114946, IMG submission 88676) | Lake sediment microbial communities from Walker lake, Nevada to study Microbial Dark Matter (Phase II) - Walker Lake 11/02/13 Deep Sediment | ecosystem: Environmental > Aquatic >... | reverse complement strand
GAAGCATGAGCGACTCGACAACGCGGCTACGCACACACACGGTGAGGCTGCCGCATCCGACCCCGCACTTGATCGTTGGAGCCAGCTTGCACTTCAGAGCGGCACGATCGATCCGGCCCTCTTCGGCAAGTACGAAGTCAAACGTGGGCTTCGCGACCTCACCGGGCACGGCGTGCTGGCCGGGCTCACGCACATCGGTGACGTCATCGGCTACGTGAAGGAGGGCGATACCTCGGTGCCCTCGCCGGGCCAGCTTCTCTACCGGGGCATCGAGATCCGTGACCTCATCGAGGGGTTCGCCGCCGAGGGCCGTCATGGGTTCGAAGAGACCTGCTATCTGCTGCTCTTCGGGGAACTCCCCGACCAGGCGGAGCTCGAACTCTTCCGCGAGCGGCTGGCGCATGGTCGCGCCGTTCCGAGGCACTTCGTCAACGACGTCATCCTGCCGATGCCGAGCCACGACATCATGAACGCGATGGCCCGAGGCGTGCTCGCGCTCTACGTGCTGGACGAGAATCCCGACGACACCTCCGTCCCGGCGGTGCTCCGGCAAAGCATGCGGCTGATCTCGACCTTCCCTCTGCTTGCCGTCTACGCCTACCATGCGTCGGCGCACCGGTTCGAGAACGGGAGCCTCTTCATCCATCGACCGGACCCCTCGCTCTCCACGGCCGAGAACATCCTCCACATGCTCCGGCCCGACAATCAGTTCACGCCGCTGGAGGCAGCCGTGCTCGATATGGCACTGGTGCTTCACGCCGAGCACGGCGGCGGGACCAACTCTTCCTTCGCCACCCGCGTGGTGTCATCGAGCGGGACCGACACCTACTCGACCATCGCCGCAGCGCTGGGTTCGCTCAAGGGCCCTCGGCACGGCGGCGCGAACATCAAGGTCGTCAAGATGTTCCAGGAGATCAAGTCCGAGATCCGCGACTGGGACGACGATGAGGAGATCACCGACTACCTGCTCCGCGTCCTGAACAAGGAGGCGTTCGACCGCTCCGGGCTCGTCTACGGCATGGGGCACCCCGTCTATTCCGTCTCCGATCCGCGGACACTCATCTTGAGGGAGTACGCCGAGCGCCTTGCCGGCGAGAAGGGTCTGGAAGACGAGTTCCGGCTGCACGCCAAGATAGAGGTGCTCGCTCCGGAAGTCATCTCAGGGAGGCGGAAGATCTACAAGGGTGTGAGCGCGAACGTCGACTTCTACTCAGGTTTCGTCTATCAGATGCTCGGTATCCCCGAGGCGCTCTACACGCCCTTGTTCGCGGTCTCCCGTATCGTCGGCTGGTGCGCGCATCACCTCGAGGAGATCACGGGCGGTGGCCGAGTCATCCGCCCGGCGTACAAGAGCCTGTCGACGCCCAGAGAGTACGTGCCGCTCGACGAGCGGTAGACCTCCGCACAGCCGGGCAAGCCCGGCGGATATGAGTGTCTCTCGAATCCCGACACAGGGCTTGCACTGCCGCTCCACGCATGCTACGGTAAACGCATAACGATTAGCGGGTACCGTATCGCCAGTGTTGAGGCGGTCGTCGGAGGTCCAGGGATGCCAGCGACAAAAGACCAGATAGCAGACGCGTTCGAGCGCCACGTGGAGCGCTTTGGCTTCTCCAAGTCGAGCGTCGAGGCTGTTGCGGCTGAGCTTGGGATCTCCAAGCGCACCGTCTACCAGTACTTCTCGAGCAAGCAGGAGCTCTACGGATACGTGGTCGAGCGGATTGCCGAAGGCCAGCGTACACACCTCTCGAGACTCATCGCCGATGAGCCCGGATGGGCCGCGAAGATGGAGAGTTTTCTCACGCTGGTCGTTGCCGGGATGCGTAGGCACATACAGGAGACTTCGAAGGCCGATTGGCTGCAGGAGTTCGAGATCGCCTACGACGCGATGGCCGGCGCGTATGGAGCCATCGGGACCGAACTAGTGCGCGAGGGGTACGCCGCGGGGGAGTTCACTCTCGGTGATGCGGACCTGGCTAACGGTTTCATCGGGGCTGTGGTCACCCACTACGGAGTGGTCGTTCGTGAGAACCGCGACTATGACGCGGATGACGAGGTCGTCGACGCGATCATGAGGATGCTCGGTGCAGACATGCCCGGGCGCGGAAAGAGAAGGTGAAGTAAGCATGTGGTGGTGGATCGGTGCGGCGGTAGCGATGTTGCTCTCGCTTGTTTGAATCGCGTTCGTGACGGCGGATGGACTCCGCCGACGGGCATCGTTCGTTTCGCCAGCCATGCTGGCGCCGTATGCGTTTCACGGCGCCTTCGGCGCCCTCGGAATCTGGCTCATGATCCGGGTCGTCGGGGCGTAGAGAAGGGATGTCGAGATGAGCTTCCTCATGAGGATCGCGGGCTTGACCCTGGTGGCGGTAGGCACCGTTTGAATCGTCTTCGTTGTGGTGGCCGTGGCCACCGGAATGGATGGCTTCACCACGCTCGCGGGCATCGTTCCGGCACTGGTGTTCCACGCGGTTTCGTCCGCGTTTGGCTGGCATCTACTCAGCATAGTGGCGAAGCGGTCCGATGCAGCGCGGGTCGTTGCGGGAAGCGAGACGGCTGCCGCATAGGCTCCTGTCGGGATCACGTAGTGCCGGTGTTTCCGGATTCGAAGAGTGTACGGGGCAGAAGCGCATACACGCGACAACCGAGGCAGAACCCCAGCAACCCCTCGAGCGCCGCGCACGTCAGCAGAACGGCGGCGATCACGGCAGCAGGCATCGCGAGGCCCGCGAGCGCCAGAAGTCCCGCCGTAGCGGTAAAGGCGACCCCGATGCCCGCGGCGAATCGCTTCGGGGCTGAATCGGCGGGTCGCGGCGGGAGGCCGAGCAGCCGCACGAGCCCGGACGCGAGGCGGGCGAGCGGGCTCAGTCGCGGTCGGCCGAGTGCGCGCACGACGAAGTCCTGAGTCAGCGCGAGCACGACCAGGGGGCTCCCTGTCAGCAGGAAGAGGGCAACTCGCACCCGATCACGGCTCGACTCCGGTTGACACGGGGTCCGCCGTCACCTACGATGCAAGCAAGCACTTGCATTCATTTATCGTACACACAGCCGGGAGTCCATGAATGAGCGGCGCAACCGAGACCACTGAGCGGATTCTCCGTGCAGCCGGCGCGCTCTTCGCCGAGCGCGGCTACACGGGTACCACTACGCGGGCCATCGCGGAGACAGCGGGCGTCAACGAGGTGACGATCTTCCGCCGCTTCGAGAGCAAGGCGGGGATCCTGCGTGCGATGGGCGAGCGCTTCTCCGAGCAGGCCGCCGGGTTCTCGGCGGCGCGCCAGCCCGACCCCGGGGACACCCGTGCGACCCTGCTCGCGCTCGCGCGTTCCGAGATATCCTCCGCGGTCGAGAACGGTGGTGCGGCCATCAGGCTCGCCTTTGACGCGCGTACCGTCCCCGAGGTGGCCGAGCTGCTCGGCGACGGGCCGAAGCGGAATATGGAGGCGCTCGCCGCGTATATGGCGATGCGTCAGGAAGCCGGCGATCTGCGCGCCGACGTCGCACCTCACGTGCTTGCCGAGGCGTTCTTCGCCCTCACGTCGTCGTATGTCATGTACCGCACGGTGATGGGGCACGCCGAGATTCCCGAGGACATCGATCTGGACGCGACGGTCGAGCAGCTTGTCGATGTGTACTGGTCGGGTGCCTCAGATCGGAGACAGGAGAGGACATGAGCAAGGTACTGGTTGTCTACGGAACGAAATCGGGTTGCACCGCGGGTGTTGCCGAGCGGATCGGTTCGGCACTTGCCACCGCCGGCGTGAGCGTCGATGTCGCACCGGCCGAGGACAGGCCCGATCCCGCGGGGTACGACGGCGTCATCGTAGGGAGCGGCATACGCGTGGGCCAGTGGCACGCGGCCACCAAGGAGTGGGTCGCGGAGAATGCCGACGCGCTGAAGGTGCGTCCGACGGCGCTCTACACAGTCTGCCTCACGGTGGCCACCGACCGCGAGAAGCTTGACGAGGTGCGCGCGTACACCAATCCGGTTCTTGCCGCGTCGGGTATCGAGCCGATCGACGTCGGGCTCTTCGGCGGGTGGTTCGAGCCGAAGCGATTCAGCTTCATCGAGCGCACGGTCCTCAAGGCGATGAAGGCGCCTCAGGGAGATCACCGCGACTGGGATGAGATCGACGCGTGGGTTGCCGGCGTCGCTCCGAAGCTGGGAGCGTAGCCGTGACGAGAGCTACACGCATCAGAATGGCAGCGCTGTGCGTCGCGGTTGCGCTGCTGGCAGGCATCGCATCCGGCATCGGCGTGTCCATGCGCGGAGATGGGACGACCGCCGAGGACGTGAGCATCCGGGGCGAGCGGTTCGAGTGGGTCACAACCGGTGTGTACGCGTACAACCCCGAGCGCCTGGTGGCCGAAGGCGTGGGCTGGGACGCCTTCACGCTGTTCGTTGCGGTGCCGGCGTTGCTCGTCGTCGCGGGGCTCGTGGCCCGGGGATCGTTCCGCGGACGGCTGTTCGCCACCGGACTGTTCGCCTACCTCTTCTACCAGTACCTGATGTATGCGATGGCGTGGGCGTTCGGCCCGCTGCTGCCGCTCTTCATCGTCGTCTACGCCGCCAGTCTGGCTGGTGCGCTCTGGCTCGCGTCGAGCATCGGGCTTGCGGGGCTGCCCGAACGCTTCTCCGGGCGCTTCCCCCGCCGGAGCATGGGGGTGTTGTGCTTGCTCATGGCGTTGGTCCTCGTGGGGATGTGGTCGCAACTCATCGCGACGGGCCTGCGCGGCGACCTGAGCGGCGCGAACCTCCTCGGTCAGACGACGCTCGTCGTGCAAGCACTCGACCTCGGCCTCATCGTCCCGGCCGCGCTCTTCACCGGCGTCGCCGTACTCCGGCGCCGGCCCGTCGGGTATCTGCTCGCCACCGTGTTCGTCGTCAAGGCGCTCGCGATGTCGCTTGCGATCCTCGCGATGCTTGTGTCGGCGTGGGCAGTTGAGGGAGCTCCCGAGCTTGGCGGGTTCGCGATCTTCGGCGCAGCTGCGGTGGCTTCGGCGTGGATCGGGATCCGAATGTACAGCAGCGCGCTGTCCGAGCCCGCGGAGGCCAGTCCGTGAGCCACCCGTACAGCACGGCTGCCGAGCGGCTCTCGTAGGCGCTGCCGGCGCGACCGACGCCCGCCCCGGCGAATCGCGTATCCTGTACGCGACGAGTCCCGAGGAGAGGAACGGCCGCCATGATCCCCCGCTACTCACGCCCCGAGATGGCCCGCATCTGGGAGCTCGAGAACAAGTTCGAGATCTGGAAGGAGATCGAGGTGCTGGCCACCGAGGCGCAGGCCGAGCTCGGCATCGTGCCGCGGGAGGATGCTGTCGCGATCCGCGAGCGCGCCGCCTTCGAGGTCGAGCGCATCGAGGAGATCGAGGCTGAGACCAATCACGACGTCATCGCCTTCCTCACCAACATGGCCGAGCACATCGGCGAGCCAAGCAAGTGGGTGCACTACGGCATGACCTCCTCGGATCTCGGGGATACCGCGCTCTGCTACCAGATGACGCAGGCGACCGATATCCTCATCGCCGACGTGCGCCGGATCGGCGAGATCTGCAAGCGGCGCGCGTTCGAGGAGCGCGACACACTCTGCGTGGGCCGCACGCACGGCATCCACGCCGAGCCGATGACGATGGGGATGAAGTTCGCGCGCTGGGCGTGGGCGATGAAGCGCGCGCTCGATCGCCTGGAGCGGACCCGCGAGGTCGTCGCGGTGGGCGCGATCTCCGGTGCGGTCGGCAGCTACAGCAACATCGATCCGTTCGTCGAGGAGTACGTCTGCGAGAAGCTCGGCCTTACCCCCGAGCCACTCTCGACGCAGGTTGTTCCTCGCGACCGCCACGCGCAGTTCCTCGCGGTGCTGGCGACCGTCGCGGCCACCGCCGAGGAGATCGCGACCGAGGTACGCGCGCTCCAGAAGTCCGACACGCTCGAGGCCGAGGAGCCGTTCGCCGCGGGCCAGAAGGGCTCCTCGGCGATGCCGCACAAGCGCAACCCCATCACCGCCGAGCGCGTCTGCGGCCTGGCGCGTGTGGTCAAGGCAAACGCGCAGGTGGGCTTCGATAACGTCGCGCTCTGGCACGAGCGCGACATCTCGCACAGTAGCGCCGAGCGTGTCGTGCTGGCGGACTCGACCATCGCGCTCGACTACCTGCTCGGTAAGCTCGAGTGGATCCTCGAAGGGCTCGTGCTCTACCCGCAGCGCATGCTCGCGAACCTCGAGGCAACGCGCGGGCTCATCTACTCGAGCCGCGTGCTGCTTGCGCTCGTGAGCGCGGGCATCATGCGCGAGGACGCCTACACGGTCGTGCAGCGCAACGCGATGCTGGTCTGGGACGACATCCAGAACGCGCGTAGCGGACCGGACTTCCGCGAGCGGCTCGACGCCGACCCGGAGTTCCCCATCTGTGCAGAGGAGCTCGACGCCATCTTCGAGCCGCGGGCGTTCCTCACCCGCGTTGGAGTGGTGTTCGAGCGGCTCGACGATTGCGAGTTCTAGGAGGCCGGATGTCAGCGGCCTTCCACCAGCTATGCGAAGAACATGAGCTTGATCTGAGCCCCTTGCCGATCGAGACCCTGCAGCTCAACATCACGCGACTGTGCAACCAGGCGTGCGCTCACTGTCACGTCGACGCGTCGCCCGCGCGCACCGAGATGATGTCAGCGGCCACCCTCGATGCGTGTCTGGCGGTTGTGGAGAGAACGCCGGGCATCGCCACCGTCGACCTGACCGGGGGCGCACCGGAGTTGCATCCCGAGTTCGAGCGGCTCGTCTCGGGAATCCGCTCGCTGGGAAGGAAGGTGCTCGTCCGCCACAACCTCACGGTCACGCTCGACCCCCACCCGCTGACCGGAGCGTCGATGCGCCATCTCCCCCGTTTCTTCGCCGAGCACGCGGTCTCCCTCGCCTGCTCTCTCCCCTGTTACCTCGCCGAGAACACCGATGCGCAACGGGGGCCATCGGCTTTCGAGAAGAGCATCGAAAGCCTGCGGCTGCTGAACGCAGAGGGCTACGGAGTCGCCGGTACCGGGCTTATGCTCGATCTCGTCCACAACCCGACAGGGTTCGGTCTCGCCGGCGACCAGCACGTACTTGAGGGCGACTACAGGCGGGAGCTCAGGCAACGATACGGAGTGTCGTTCAACCGGCTTCTCGCCATCAACAACATGCCGATCAATCGGTTCGCCCAACAGCTGGACACCACGGGCCGACGCGAGGAGTACGCCGAGCGGCTACGGCAGGCCTGCAACGCGGACGTGGCCGTCTCCGTCATGTGCCGTTCGATGGTGTCCGTCGCGTTCGATGGCACCTTGTATGACTGCGACTTCAACCAGGTCCTCGGTCTGGGTGTCACCGAGGGGACGCCGCGCACCATAGCGGAGTTCGACGGCGCAACCCTCGCTGGGCGCCGTATCCGCTATGCCGATCACTGCTTCGGCTGCATCGCCGGGGCGGGGAGTAGTTGTGGCGGCGCCCTGCTCTCGGCCTAGCATCATTCGCGTATTGTTATTAGAGGCATAAGGCGATAGAATACCCTCCATTGAATGCTGGCCACGCCGGCCGTCGTGCCGGGAGCACAGGGAGGACAAGCGTGAACAACAGATGGCTAGTCATACTGCTCTCGCTCACACTTGCTCTTGGGATGTTCGGCGGCCTGGTGGGCTGCGGCTCGAACGGGGAGTCCGAGGAGCCCGAAGAGCCGGCAACCGAGGAACCGGTTGTCGAAGAGCCCGCCTCGGACCGTGACGCTTACCTGATCTCGATTGCTGATGTCGCTGCGGACACGGAGTCGTTTGTCATCATCGACGCCCGAGCGCCCGAGGCCTACGCGGCCGGTCACCTTGCCGGCGCGATCAACGCACCCTGGCAGACCTTCGCTTCGGTTGGCGAGGGAGCTCCCGGCGATCCCGAGTGGGGCACGCTGCTGCCGGTGGACGAGATCGGCGCTAAGCTCGGCGAGCTGGGCGTGGATACCAGCAAGACGATCGTCGTCTACACCGATCCGACCGGCTGGGGTGAGGACGGTCGCATCGTATGGATGCTCAGGATTGTCGGCATCGACAACAGCCTCATGATGGACGGCGGCTATCCGGCATGGACCGCCGCCGGCAACGAGGCCACCACCGACCCCGTTACGCTTGAAGCGACGACCGTCGAGGTTTCGGACAGTCTTTCCGAGTACAACGCCACGACGGATGAGCTCTCCGCGGACCTCGAGGCTTTCACGCTCATCGATTCCCGCTCCACCAAGGAGTACGAGGGCGCGACCGACTTTGGCGAGGCACGCGGTGGCCGCATCCCCGGTGCCGTGAGCATTCCGTACCCGGATGTCTTCAACGTCGACGGAACGTTGAAGAGTGACGAGGAGCTGTTGGCGCTGCTCGAGGGCGCAGGCGTGACCGACAAGGGCGCCGAGAACGTCTTCTACTGCACCAAGGGCATCCGCTCGGCGCACATGTCCTTGCTCGCCCGCATGCTCGGCTACGAGAACGCCAAGAACTTCGACGCGTCGTTCTACACGTGGGCAGGCAACCCGGATCTGCCCGTGGAGTAGGCCCCACAGAACTGAGGTGCATGCTCCCGATGACTGACAAGGGCCCCGCATACACGCGACCCTGGTTGCCCGCTCTGATCGTCGCTCTGGCGGGCTTGGCATTTGCAGCCGCATTCTTCGTCATCCCACAGGTCGCCATGCTTGCGCGTATCGCCGGCAACGTGCTCGGAACCGAGGAGGTCTCATCGGTCCGGGTATTCCTGGGCACCTGGGGCCGCGAGTCTGTGCTCTCGGTCATCGGGCTGGCGGTTTGGCAGGCGGTGCTGGTTCCCCTGCCCTCCGAGGCGCTGATCCGTGCGGCGGCCGACGTCTTCGGCCCCGCAGTCGGCGGCCTGTCGGCATGGATCGGACTCGTGCTCGGCGCCCTGGCCGCATTCGGCATCTCGCGCGCGATCGCCGGAATACCGCTGACTGCAGCGCGGGCAAAGCGCGGTCCTCTTCCCGAGTCGCACGGCATAGCCCGCTGGCTGTTGCTCGGGTTGCGGCTCGTGCCGTTTCTTCCGCAGGACCTCGTCTCCTACGCGTTCGGGGTAAGCCGCGTCGGCTGGCGGGAGTTCACCCTGTGGACCGCCGTGGGCACCCTGCCGAGTGTCGTCTTCTTCACGGTCTACGCGAGCGATGTTCCTGACGACGCACTCCTCGCGTACCGGCTTGTCTTCGGCATCCTCGGCGCGGCCATCGTCGCCTGGATAGTGTGGCGCGAGAGGGCCCGCATACCCATGGGAACGGTTTCGAAGGAGAGTAAGCGCAAGATGGCAACCGCTGCGGCGGTCGTGGCGGTGGCGGGGGGCGCGTACGCCCTCGTTCCCGGAGTCCGCGAATGGGTTGCCGAAGCGGTGGATGTGCTGGCCAGCGGCAACATCCTCTTCGTCCGTGACTACCTGCTTAGCTTCGGGGTCTGGGCGCCGGTGGTCTCATCGCTGCTCATGATCCTGCAATCGATCGCGGCACCGCTTCCGGCCTTCGTCATCACCTTCGCAAACGGCCTGCTGTTCGGATGGGCCTGGGGTGCTCTGCTTTCGTGGTCGAGCGCCATGGCGGGCGCCGCCATCTGCTTCTGGATCGCACGCTCGTTCGGGCGGCCGGCAGTGGAGAAGCTCGCTGGCGGAAGCGCAGCGCTGGAGGTCTCGGACCTGTTCTTCAATCGTTACGGTGACCGGGCCGTGCTCATCGCCCGGCTCCTGCCCTTTGTGAGCTTCGACCTCATCAGCTACGGCGCCGGTCTGACGTCCATCAGCTTCAGGCGCTTCTTCATTGCCACCGGAATCGGTCAACTGCCCGCCACGCTCGTCTACTCGTACCTGGGTCAGAACCTGACCGGAAGCGTGCGGATCCTGTTCCTCATCTTCCTGTTCACGACGGTTGTGTTCGTGGCAGGGGCCACGATCCGGCCCTACTACATGGCGCGACTCAAGGCGCGCACCGAGGCCGGACGCGTGGCAGGTGCACTCGAAGCTTCCGCAGATGCGCCCGCACAGTGACGAGACCGGCTGACAGTACGGTCGCGGAGACTCCGTCAGCCTCTTTCGGGGGAGGTCTTGCGGGCACCCTGATGCGGGCGGTGGTCAGCGTCGTTGCGCTGGCCCTGGTCTTCAGCCGGGTGCCGCCAGCCGATGTGCTCGCCGCAATCCTCTCGCTCGATCCCGTCTGGGCCGCGGCGGCCTTCGGGGTCGTCTATGCGGCGATCGTGCTCTCGGCGTACAAGTGGCTGCTGCTGTTGCGCGCGCGCGGTTACTCAGTCGGAATCGTGCGCCTGACCCGCCACTATCTGGTGGGACTCTTCTTCAACAACTTCCTGCCCACATCTGTCGGTGGTGACGTGATGCGTGCGTGGGACGTCGGCAAGGATCTCGATGACGCACCCGGGGGAGCAGCTTCTGTCATTGCCGAGCGGCTCATCGCATCAATCGGCCTCGGGCTGACGGCTGCGCTCGGCCTCCCGTTCGTTGACGCGGGGCGGCAGGCGACGGTGGCGGTTGTTGTGGTGGTAGCTGCGTCCGCCGCGCTTGTAGCTCTCTTCCTCATGCCGTCCCGTTCTGCCGGCATGATGCGCGGAGCGATGGGCGGCAGATTCGAGGGCGTCTCCGATTGGGTGGGCAAGGCCGTACGGGGAGTGGCCGAGACGCTGCGTCATCGCGGCACGGTCGCGCTCGTCCTTCTGCTATCTATGCTGTTCCAGGTGCTCGTGGCTGCTGTCAACTACTGCATCTTCCAGGCTCTCGGTTCGCCGGTGGGGCTGGCGGAGTGCATCGTGTACAGTTCGATCGTCTCTGCGGTCACCATGGTGCCGATCTCGATCTCGGGCCACGGCGTGCGCGAGGCCGGATACGCGTACTTCTTCGGCCTTGCCGGTGTCCCGGCGAGCCTGGCGGTCACCGGTTCGCTACTGTTCTTCCTGTTCGTAGCGATAGCGACTCTGCCGGGCGCGGCCCTGTTCGCTCTCGGAGGAAGGCGCTAGATGGCAGAGCTTCGGACGGGCACTCAGGCTGCTGACGAGGCACGAGGGTGCTTCACCGATGGCCGGAACTGCGCGGAGTCGGTTCTCGTTGCGCTGTCGGGCTGTCCGGGCGTGCCGGAGATACCAGACGGGATAGGTTCCGGGTTCACCTCAGGGCTCGGCAAGACCGGCTGCGTGTGCGGTGCTCTGGCGGCAGGAGTCATGTCGCTCTCTGCGTGGGTGGATACGCAGGGCCTCGAACCGATGGCACAACGTGAGCGGGCCGAGGAGCTGTCGGCCGAGTACACGAGGCGCTTCCAGGAGCGGTGGGGAGCGACGTGCTGTCGAATCATCAGGCGCGGAATGGAGGAGGGCTCCAACGAGGCGGCAGCGCACTGCGCGTCGATCACCGAGTTCTCGGCGGGCCTGGTGGCCGAGATAATCGCTGAGGCCGAGCCCGCCCGGCGCGCCTGGGCGGTGCGCGATGCAGCCGGTGGTGTCCGCAGGGGCGCGCTCGATGTGCTCGCCGGACTGGCGGTCGGGCTTGTTGTGGGCGCGGTGTGGCCTCAGGCGGCTTCGGTGAGCGTGGTGGCCGCGATGCTCGCATCGCTCCTGATCGCGCTTGTGGCCGAGCCGGGCGCTCCGGCCGCCCGTCGAGTGGGACGGGGCTTGCGTGTGGCGGGAGTCGCCTGTGCGGCCCTGCTGGCGGTTGTGGCGGTCGTTGTACCGGGCGGGGTGGCAGATGCGGCAGGGACAGGACTGCTGGGCGCGGGCACCGGTGCCCTCTTAGCGAGGGTCATGCTCTCGTTGGAACTGCTCGCCGTAGCAGCCCTGGCTGTATACGAACTGCGCAGGTTCAGGTAGGAGGACCATGACGACTATCGGCTTGATAGGCGGTACTGCAGCGGAGTTCGAGGCCGAGTGGCACGAGGACGTCGTCGTCGACACGCCCTGGGGTGCGGTCACCCTGCATCGGGGTCACGCCGCCGGGATCGAGGTACTGTTCGTTCGCCGCCATGGTGCAGGCCACAGGCGACTGTCTTCTCAGGTCCTGCACCGGGAGAACTTATGGGCGCTCAAAGAGGCGGGCTGCTCGGCGATCATCGGTACGACGGTCTGCGGCGTGGTGGACGGAGAGATCGAACTCGGCACCGCGATCGTCTTTGACGACCTCTTCTTCCCGGACAACCGGCTGCCCGACGGCTCTCCGTGCACGGTGTACGACACCCCGGGCGATGCGCGGCGCGGCCACTTCATCTTCGAGTCGCCCTTCTCGTCGACGCTGCGTGGTGCGCTGCTCGGCGCCGTGGCCGAAGCCCGCGTTCCGTCGCTGACCCGCGGAGTTTATGCATACATGCTCGGGCCTCGCTTCAACACTCGCACGGAGGTCGCGTGGCTGCGGTCGCTCGGCGTGACCGCCGTCAGCCAGACAGCCGGGCCCGAGGCGGTACTCGCAGGCGAACTCGAGATCCCCTACGCGCTGGTGGGCTTCGGTGTGGACTACGCCAACGGCGTGAAGGCCGAGCCGACGCCGGTCGAGGTGCTCGACGCAAACATCGATGCGAGTTGCCGGGTCTTCGGTGAGATCGTGCTCGGTGCCCTGCGACGTCTCGGCGAGCACCCCTTTGACACGGGGTTCGTCTATCGCTTCGAGTAGCGCGCACGCCACTCGGCGAGCTGTGCGGGCGTGGCTCCGAGGTGTCTGCGCACCACAGTGATCGTGTTAATGGCCGTGTACCGCCAGGGACCTATCTTGCGCCACCGCCTGTCCGATGTGACGAGGGGGGTCGGCGCGATCGCGACCCTGCCCGCTCGCCGCGCGGCTCGCACCAAATCGTAGTCCTCCATGAGGGGGATCTCCGGAAAGCCGCCAAGATCGCGCCAGGTCTCGCGGCGCATGAACAGGCCTTGATCGCCGTAGGGCATTCTCAGCCATCGTGCGCGCAGGTTCGTACCCCACTCCACCAGGCGGAGCTTGAGCGTGGTGGCGGCGAGCGAGAACCGGAACGCGCCGACCACGACCTCTGAATCGGCAAGCACGTCAAGGACGGTCTGCCTGAAGCCCGCGGGCGGGACCGAGTCGGCGTGCAGGAAGAGCACGGCGTCGGAGGAGGCCGCCTCGGCGCCGGCATTCATCTGGACGGCGCGTCCACGCAGTCCGGTGATGAGCCGCACGCCGGCGCGCCGTGCGATATCAACGGTGCTGTCGGTGCTGCCCGCATCGACGACGATCGTCTCAACATCCTCGGCGCACACGGCGTCGAGTAGGGCAGGGAGCGCAGCCTCCTCGTCAAGGGTCGGGATCACGACGGTGAGGGAAGTGGGCGCGTTGCGTGCGAGCGCAGGCGCACCTTGCCCGGCTATGGCGCTTGCCCCCTCGCCCCGCTCGCGCACCCCGGTCTCCCTTCCTGCCACGGGCTACTGCAGATCTGGCACTCAGTTCATCTTTTCACAGTGAGCTAGATGCTGTCCTGGGCTCTACAACTACGAGCCGCCCGCCACGGATCTCGAGATCTACGAGGCGACGCGCACCCTGCTTGATTCTCTCGTGACTCACGCGCCATCCAAGAATCGCGAGGAGGAGGCCGCGAAGGCCCGCGCGCGAGCGGCTGCGAGGTTCGGCGGCTAGAACGCGCAGCCACCCGCCGAGGCGCGTTCCGGCTGCCTATCTACTCCACGTCGACCGCGGTGATCGATACGCCGACGTTGGCTTCTGAGCCGGCCTCACGGAGATCCCCGGTCCACTCCGCTTCAGCAAGGCCGGGCGGCACCGCTACGAGCGCCATCATGGAGAAGAGTGGCGTGCCGCTCACCGGTGCTCGAGTAGTGCCGGTGTCCGCCGACTCGATGTTGATGCCGCGCTGCGACAGCCCGCGCGCGATCTCGTGGATGATGCCCTCGTGGTCTGCACCGTGGACCTCGATCTGATAGCGGAGCCAGCCGCGGTACTCCTCGGCGGTGGCGCGGTCGGTAGTGGTCACCGCTACCCGGTAGCCCTCTGCCGTGAGTTGCTCGAACGCGGCGTCGACCTCGCCTGCTCGCGCGGCAGGTAGCGACACCAGCATGAGGATCGCAAACTCGCCTCCCAGGCGCGTCATGCGGCTCGTCTGGACGTTGCCGCCAAGTCCGAGCACGACGCCGGTGACCTCCTCGACGATGCCGATCCGGTCCGGGCCGGTAAGTGTGAACACGATGTCGGTGCGCATGGGAAGCCTCTCTCGATGTGCGTCGGACCGCTCAGTACTTACTACCCGAGCAGGCGCGTCAGGCGACGCACTGTCCGCTAGAACCCGAAGGCCTCCATGAAGAAATCGCGTGTCAGCCGTGCAACCTCCTCAAGTGCCCCCCGCTCCTCGAAGAGGTGCGTTGCGCCGGGCACGACATCCAGGCGCGCAAGCCCCGCCGGCATCATCGCCAGTGCCCGCTGGTTGAGCTCGATCACCTGGTAGTCCGCGCCACCCACGATCAGCAGAGTCGGCACCGATACAAGTGGAAGTGCTCCGGCTGCGAGGTCCGGACGCCCGCCACGTGACACGACCCCTGCGACGAGTTCCGGGACGGCGACCGACGCTCGCAAGGCGGCGGCGGCACCTGTGCTTGCGCCGAACAAGCCGAGCGGGACGCCTCTGGTCTCCGGGCGCTCCTGCAGCCATCGACAGGCGGCCACGAGCCGCTCGGTGAGCAGCCCGATATCGAACCGGTTCTCGTACAGGGAATCCTCATGCGGCGTCAGCAGGTCAAAGAGGAGCGTCCCGAAGCGCCCTGTCTGGCGCAGGTACGTGGCCACGGCGAGGTTGCGGGGGCTGAGCCGGCTCGAGCCGGCGCCATGCGCGAAGACGATCACGCCGTCGGCGGCATCGGGCACGTCAAGCGTGCCTTCAAGCTCCACGTCACCTGTGTGGAGCAACACCTCTGCCATTCGGATCGCCCCCGTGCGGTATGCGCTCTACCACTGCTCCTACCCCGAATCAGCCGCGTTGCGACGCTCGGCGGCTATGCACTCCAATACACTACTGTGCTAGAGTGGCACGACCGAAAACCCGCACCGCCCGAGGAGGCACCATGCTGTCGATCGCCCTTCCCAAAGGCAGCCTCGAGGAGCAGACGCTGCTGCTCTTCTCTCAGGCCGATCTCGAGGTCAAGAAGTCGAGCCGCGAGTACAACCCGACGATCGCCGATCATCGCATCGGCCGTGTGAAGATCCTGCGGCCACAGGAGATACCGCTGTACGTCGCCGATGGCCACTTCGACCTCGGCATCTCGGGACACGACTGGGTGGCCGAGTCGGGTGCGGACGTCGTGGAGGTGGCCGAGCTGCCCTACGCGAAGACCGGCGCGGGTGTCGTCAATCTCGTGCTCGCCG
>Ga0114946_10001659_pt1 | contig 15358 bp, 9 predicted proteins | sample WalLakDeSediment_FD_88676 | JGI IMG/M metagenome (GOLD analysis project Ga0114946, IMG submission 88676) | Lake sediment microbial communities from Walker lake, Nevada to study Microbial Dark Matter (Phase II) - Walker Lake 11/02/13 Deep Sediment | ecosystem: Environmental > Aquatic > Freshwater... | reverse complement strand
CGCCGAGGGCGGTGTCGCCGAAACTTGTAGTACGCCCGGTACAACTGCGTTTCGGCTCCTAGCCCTCGACGAAAATTCCGGCGCGAGGCGCCACGAGGACTTCCACCACGGGCTGCTAGCGACGAGTCAGACCTCGTCCCAGGCCGAGGCGCCGGACACCGGCGTGGTCAGCAGCGCGTCGACGTCCTCCATGGTCAGCTTCTTGCCCACGGTCATGTCGCGGCCGAGGGCCGATTCGGCGATCTTGCGCTTCTCGGCGCCGAGCTCGACCATCTTTTGTTCGACGGTGTGCTCGACCACGAGCCGGTAGACCATGACGGCCTTGTCCTGGCCGATGCGGTGGGCGCGGTCGGTGGCCTGATCCTCGACGGCGGGGTTCCACCAGGGGTCGTAGTGGATGACGGTGTCGGCCTCGGTCAGGGTCAAGCCAGCGCCGCCGGCCTTGAGCGAGATCAAGAACACCGGCGGGCCGCTCTTTTGCTGGAAGCGCTGGACCATCTCCTCGCGGTTGACGGTGCCGCCGTGGAGCCACAGGTATTCGATGCCTAATTCGTCGAGCTGCTCGGCGATCAGCTTTTGCATCTCGACGAACTGCGAGAACACCAAGGCCTTGCGGCCGGAGCCGACGCATTCGGCGATCAGCTCGCGGAACGCCTCGAGCTTGGCCGAGGGCGGGACGGCCGTGCCCTCGGGCAGGTTGAGCAGGCGCGGATCGGTGCAGACCTGGCGCAGCCGCGTGAGCGCGGCGAGGATCGTCATTTGCGACTTCTCGACGCCGACCTCGCCGATCCGCGTGTCGATCTCGGACTTGGCGGCCTTTAGGATCCGGTTGTAGAGCCCGAGCTGGCTGCGGCCGAGCTGGACAAAGATGGTTTGCTCGGTCTTGGGCGGGAGCTCGGAGGCGACGTCCTCTTTGCGCCGGCGCATGATGAACGGACGGATCCGCGCGCGCAGGGTCTCGAGCGCCTTGTCGTCGCCGTCTTCGATGGGCTTGACGTAATTCTTTTGGAATTCGCTGAGCTTGCCCAGGAAATTGGGCGCGAGGAAGTCGAAGATCGCCCAGAGGTCGACGAGGTGGTTCTCGATGGGGGTGCCGCTGAGCGCGAGCCGGTGGTCGCTCTTGAGCTGCTTGGCCGATTTGGCCGTGCTCGTGGTCCAGTTCTTGATGTACTGGGCCTCGTCGAGGATCACGTAGCGAAACCGCAGCTTGGCGAGATCGTCGATGTCGCGGCGCAAGATCGAATAGCTGGTCACGACCACGTCGGTCTTTTTGAGCAGCCGGCGATTCTCGGTGCGGTCGACGCCGTGCCAGACCAAGACCGAGAGGCTCGGCGCCCACTTCTTGACCTCTTGCCGCCAGACGCCAAGCACGGAGGTCGGGCCGATGATCAGCGAGGGCATGTCGCCGTCGGCCTCCTTGGCCTTGGCGAGCAAGGCCAGGGCCTGCACGGTCTTACCCAAGCCCATGTCGTCGGCGAGGATCCCCGCCATTTGATTCTCGTGGAGCTGCCACAGCCAGGCGTAGCCGGACTTTTGATAGTCGCGGAGCTTGGCGGTGAGCGCCTTGGCCTTGCGCGGGGCCCGAGCGGCGCGCTCGCCGGTCATGTTGGCCATCAATTTCTTGACGTCCTTGGCCACCTGCGCGCTCGGGACCTCTTGCAGGAGCCGGGCGAGGGTGCCGAGCTCGAGGGTGCTGACCTCGGCGTTGCCGTGCTTGTCGAATTGCAAGGAGCCCGCGGCCTCGGCCACGGGCTGGAGGATCTTGGGGTCGAGCTTGGCGACCGAGCCGTCGGACAGCTCGACCCAGCGCCGGCCTTCATGCAGCCAGCGCAAGAGGTCGCGAAACGAGATCAGCCCAGTCTCACCCTCGACGTCGACGAGCGCCTCGACGTCGAGCACCGAGCCGCCCTTGCTGCTGACCGAGATCCCCGGCGACGGCGACTTGCTGCGCAGCCTGGGCAGCTTGGGGACCTTCTTCTCCCAGGTCTCGGGCAGCAGCGGGAGCCCGGCGACGATGAATTCGATGGCCGCGTCACCGAGGGCGACGAACGCCTCGTCGGCGTCGCTCCAGCGCAGCTTGCCGTCGTACAGGACCTCGCGGGCCTTGGCCTCGGCCTCGAGGTCGCGGTAAAACGCGAGGGTCTGATCGCCAATGTTGGCGCTGTAGCGGGCCGATTCGGGGTCGTGGCCGGTGACCCCGAGGGTCACGTTTTGATAGCGGGCGGCGAGGGTCACGGCGATCTTGCTGGCGCCGCCGTCGATCGTGACGATAAAATTGTCGACCTCGCGCGAGTCGCTGGCGAGGTTGAACACGTCGCGCTGGGGGACGCCGACGGACTGCAAGCTCTCGCTGATCTTGTCCATCTCCTCGGCCGCGACGCTCGCGTCCATGACGATGACCGGGAGCTTGGCGACGGCCTCGAGGGTCCACGGCGGGGTGTCGGGGACCGAGAAGATCTCGGCGGTCTCGGGCCACAGGAACCACGTGGGCGCGCCGGCGATGACCCGGCCCTTGTCGACCTCGAAGTTTCGCTCGCTGCGCTTGTGCTGGAGGAAGGCGCGGAGCTCGACGCGGTGGTTGGTGTTGCTGGTGATCGCCTCGACCCGGAGCACGAGCGGCTCGGGCACGAAGTTGAGCTTGCCGACGCCCTTGATCGAGACCGACGCCTGCCGCGCGAAATACAGCATGCCGGCGAGCGCGGCGTCCTCGAGCACGTGGGCGCCGTCGTCGGTCTCGTCGACCTCTTGATCGATGTAGTACTGGATCAGCCGGTCGACCTGGGCCATGCCCTTGCCCCGCCGCTTGGCCGCGGATACGGCCGAGCCGGCCCCAAACACGGTCACGTGCCAGACCCCGAGCCGGGGCTCGATCTGGTAGCGGTTGCGGCTGTGCGCGTCGACTTCTATGACCCAAGGATTTTGGGTCATGGTCAGATCACCGCCGGCCAAAAATTGCTTGCGCAGCTCCATGGCGAGGGCGACGCCGTGGTGGCAGATCTTCTCCCAGCCGTCGGTGAAGGTTGGGCACGAGCACACGCACTCGAGCTTGGCCGTCTTGCCGCTTGGCGTCGCGCCGCGCTTGAGCGCGGTGCTGTGCGGGACCGGGTGGGTGCCCTTGACCTTGCCGCGGACGCTGTCGCCGTCGACGACGATGTCCGCGACCGCGTTGTTGTTGAACAGCTCCTGGCCAGCTTTCATGGCCTTGGGGCTGGCGACCCGGACTAGCGCCTCGGGGTCGAGCAGGGGAACCAGATTGTCGAGCTTGCTCAAAGCCTTCGCTCCATCGATCCATCACACCGCGCAGATCTGCGCGCGACTGTTCTCGTGCCCGTCCGAGGCGCCTGTGTGGTCGTTCGAGACCCACCAGGCGGCGGTTCGGGGCCCAAGTCCCGGACAAAGTTCCCGGACAACGTCCCGGGCGAATTCCGGCGCGTGAGGACCCGTTCAGACAAGCTCGAGCGGATCGGTTTGCGCCTACCCCCGCACCCGCCTGAGACCGGCGTTTGCGAGGACCGGCAACCTCTATCACGAGGATCGGCGTCGGTCTACATCCGCGAGGGCCGTGACGCGCTGGCCAAGTTGAGCGAAGGTTGCCGCGATGGCACGACGCCCGCGTCCGCGAGACGCTGCCCCCGACGACGAGAGCCCCGCTCCTGGCGGCCTCGATGGCCTCAATCCCGACGATCCAGGGGTCCGCTTGCTGGCCCAGGCGGTCGCCAAGGTCGACCCGCGGGCGCTGCTGCTGGCCCACTGCGGCGATCTTCCTGGGCTGCAGGCGGGTGCGACGCGACTGATCTTGGACGTGCGAGAGCGCACTGGATCGCCGCACGAGTGCCTCGCCGATCGGGGCCGAAGTGCAGCCAGCGATCCGCTGCCCTTCGCCGCCGCCCGGTTCGACGCCGCCACGGTCTGGCCGCGCGCGCACCTCGGCAAGGACTTCTCCGAGGAGTGCCTCGCGACGGCGGCGCTGGGCTTGCGCGAGGGCGGCCGGCTGTACTGCGCCGTGCGCAAGCAAAAGGGCGGCAAGAGCTTGGGCCGGACCATGCGAGCGTTGCTCGGTGACGCGATGGTCGAGGTCGGCGCGCGCGACCGCGGCTATCACCTGTGGGTCGGCGAGCGGGGCTCGAGTTTCGACGCCGAGCTCGCGGCGAGCTTGACCACGCGCCGCTATGAGCTGAGCGATCCGGTGTTGGTCGGGGAGTCGGGCGCGCTGAGCCTCGTGAGTCGGCCGGGGGTGTTCTCGCGGCGCGAGCTCGATGGCGGGACCCGGGCGCTGCTGACGGTCACCGACGCGCTGCTGCGACGCGAGCCGAGCAAGCCGCCGACGCGGGTGATCGATCTGTGCGCGGGGATCGGCCCCTTGGGTCTGTGGGCCGCGGCGCGCTCGAGCCAGACCCGGGTGTTGGCGGTCGAGAGCAACCTCCGGGCCTGCGCGCTGATCCGGACCAACGCCGAGCGAGCTGGCGTCGCGGGGCGGTTGGGCGTGTGCGAGCACGACGGCATGCCCGGCGCCGCCGAGCCAAGCGCGGCCGCCAAGCCCTTCGTCGGCCGGACCGAGCTCGCGCTGCTCAACCCCCCGACCCACGCCGACGCCGACACGCTCGTGCGCCTGCTCGACCTGCGCCGCTGGCTCGCCCCAGGTGGGCGGCTGCTGGTGGTCGTGAATCGCCCGGGCCGCGCCGTCGAGCTGCTCACGCAGCTCGGCGCGACGATCGAAGGGGGTGAGCGCGACGGCTACTACGTCCTGAGCGCGACCTGGGATTGAGGGCCCGCTCAGCCCGGGGCGAGGTTGAAGGTGTAGGGCAGGGTCATGTTGGTGGCCGTCGGCTGGGCGAACTGCCAGCTCGCGGCGGCCTCGGTGATACACGCGATCATGCCTGGGTCGTCGAGGGTGCTGCCATCGACAGCGACGAGGCCGATGACCCGGCCTTCGCCGCCGATCGTGAACTCGGCGTTGAACCTGCCTTGGAGCTCTGGCGCGCCCTCGAGCGCGGCGATGTAGCAGTCTGAGATCTCGTCGAAGTGGTCGTTGATGACCTCGTCGAAGTTGGCCTTGCTCAGAGGCTCGGCGTGATCGTCCGACTCGTTCGCGTGGTCGTCACTGACGCGGTCATCGTCGCCCTCGTCGTCCACATCGACGGCGCCCGGCTCCTCGGGCGGCATGCTCGGGGGCTTGTCGCACCCGGCGATGCTCAGCGCGGCTGCGGCTGCGATCAGGATCGCGACGCTCGTGATAGGTTGCTCGCTGGACATGCGCGACTGTGTATCACAGGCCGATCGGCGCTCCGTGAGCGAGCGATGGCGACCCATGGCACGCTGCGCCCATGCCAGCGCCCGAGCGTGACCCCCGAGCTGACCGGCCACGCCGGATCGCGTTCGTGATCACGCGCAGCGACGCGATCGGTGGGGCGCAGATCTGCGTGCTCGAGCTCGCGCGGGCGTTGCAGGACGCGGGCCAGATCGTCCACGTGTTCACGGGCGGCGAGGGGCCCTACATCGGCCGCCTGCGTGACGCTGGGGTGCCCGTGACGCCGATCCCGGCGATGGTCCGGGCGATCGATCCGCGGGCCGAGCTGCGGGCGATCGCCCAGCTGTTCGTCGGTTTGCGCCGGTTTGCGCCCGAGCTGATCAGCGGGCACTCGTCCAAGGCTGGGATCTTGGCGCGCGTGCTCGGGCTCGCGCTCGCGGTCCCGGTGGTCGTCACGGCCCACGGCTATCCGCTGTTTCCAGGCAAGCTATCCGGGCGCCATCAGCTGGTCCGGCTCGCCGAGGCCGGGGCCGCACCGCTCGCGCGCCGGTTGATCACGGTGTCCGAGTACGACCGCAAGCTCGCCCTCGAGCTTCGGATCGCCGGGCCCGACAAGCTCACGGTCGTGCACAACGCCCTGCCTGGCGTCGACCGGAGCCGGCTCGCCGATCCGGGCGCCTCGCCGGCGCGGATCATCATGGTCGCGCGGCTCGAGGCGCCGAAAGATCCGCTGACCGTCGTCGCCGCCCTCGCTCGCTTGCGCGGGCTCGACTGGCGCTGCGAGCTGATCGGCGACGGGCCCATGCGCGCCACGGTCGAGGCCGAGGTGCGCGACGCGGGCCTCGACGATCGCGTCGAGCTGCTCGGCGCCCGCGACGACGTGCCCGAGCGCCTCGCCGCCGCGCAGATCTTCGTGCTCTCGAGCCTCCGCGAGGGGTTCCCGCTGTCGGTGCTCGAGGCCATGCGCGCGGGCCTGCCGGTGGTCGCCAGCGACGTCGGGGGGATCAGTGAGGCCGTCACCACGGGGGTCGGCGGGACCCTGGTGCCAGCTCGATCGGCGCGGGCCCTGGCGAGCGCCCTCGCGCCGCTGATCCGCAGCCCCGAGCTGCGCCGGGCGGTCGGCGCGGCCGGGCGCGCCCGGTTCCTCGCTGACTTTCAATTCGAGGTCCACGTGCGCCGGGCCTGGGCCGTGTATATGCGGGCGATCGAGGCCGGGGCTCTGGTCGCGTTTTAGCGCTCGAAGCTGAGGTTGCGGATCTAGTCGGCGAGGATCTCCGCCTCGCGGGCGCTGAGATCCTCGGGCAGCTCGACGACCACGCGCAGCTTGGGCCGCAGCACGTAGGTGTGCTCGATCAGCCCGGCCGTCCGGGGGCGCTCGACCGCGCGGGGGCGAGCGCGTGGACGCGTGGCGGGCGGCTCGGCCACCGCGGGGGTCGGGAACAGCTCGACGAACAGCTCGCGGGGGCGAAGGTCCCCGAGCTTCATGACTCGCGGCGGTTCGGGCTCGGGCTCGGGCTCGGGCTCGGGCTCGGGCTCAGGCTCGGGCTCGGGCTCAGGCTCGGGTTCAGGCTCGGGCTCGGGCTCAGGCTCGTCGGGATCGCCAACCTCGAACGCGCCTCGAACCGTCAGCTCCCCGCTGATCAGGCGCTGCGCGAGCGCCCGCGGATCCTCGCGCCACTCGAGCCGGCTTGGGTGGCCCTTGCGGCCGATCTTGAACTCGCCGTAGCCGGCCTCGTCGAGGTCGCGCAGCAAGGTGATCGCCTGTCGCCGGGTGATGTCGCCACCTTCGATGATCTCGTCGACGGTGGTGCGGTTGTCCTCGACGCCGTCGTGGACGATCGACTCGAACAGCTTCCGGGCGGCAGGCTTGGATTCGTACATGGCGAGCAGGTTGTCGGACGGCATCGAGTCATCGCTCCAGCGTGAACATCAACCTACCCCGGCTTGGCCATGCGAAGCACCTCAGCGAAAAACCGGCCGATTTTGGGCCGGTTGATGTCATGGCTTCGCGCGTGGTCCTAAGACCAAATTGGCCGCCATGTAGACCACCAGGCGAAAGCACGAGATCAGCACGAAGGTCTCGACCGCGCCAACAATCCCACGGGCCGGTATCAACCACAGCGAAACCGCCCCGGCCGCGACGACCATGACGGCGTTGATCCACAGCTGCATGCGAAAGTACGAGAGCGCCGTGAGGGTCTGCGACAAGATGTTCGCGAGCCCGACGATCACCGCGGCGAACGACGCGAGCACCAGCTGCGGCAGGTAGGCTTCGTACTCGGGGCGGTAGCCGTAGCGCAGGTAGAGGTCGCCAAATAGGGCGATGACCACCAGGCCCGCGCCGTTGAGGACCAAGACCAGGGCGAGCAGCTTGGCGAGCAAGCGCCAAAACCCGCGGGCGTCGTCGATCGAGAGCTTGGCGAGGCGTGCGATCGCGGCGTTGCCTAGGGCCATGTTGATCACCCCGCTGACCTGCCGAACCGAGAGCACGGCGGCGAGGATCCCGACCGCCGCGATCCCGTGGCCATCCTCGAGCACGTAGGCGGGGATGTTCGCGCTCAAGCCCAGCAGCGCCCCGGCTAGGCCGATCGGCAGGGCCTCGCGGGCGAGGCTGCGCAGCGCGTTTCGATCGAAGCGCGGGCGCATCGAGGCGCCGGTTGGGTCGCTGGGGACGACGACCGCGCCGGCCTTGCGGCGATCGAACACGAAGGTGTGGGCGATCATCGCGACCGAGACCACGACCATTGCGATCACGTCGTCGCCGGTGAGCGCGAGGGCGAGGCTGAGCAAGACGATCCACCAGCCCCCCCGCATCGCGCGGGAGATCCCGATCGAGTCCATGGTCTCGGCGCGCTGGGCCCGGGCGTAGTAGATGTCGGAGGTCGCCTCGCTGACGCGCACCAGCGCGACCAGCATCACCACCGCCGCGGTCTGCCAGGGCCAACCGGAGACCAGGCAGACCCCGGCGATCGCAACGAGCGCGAGCGGCAAGAGCAACGTCCGCAGGCCGAGGAAGTCGGCGAAGCCCCAGCGCGAGCGGACGTCGACGACGTAGATCGGGCGCAGGTGCAAGCTCGCGAGGAGCACCACCGGCGTGGCCACGGCCAAGCCCAGCGAGTAGCGGCCGAGCGCCTCGGACGAGCCGAGCTTGGCGATGACCATCAAGGACAACCACTGGGTCGCGGCGAAGCTGATCTCGCCGAACAAGGTCCACGACAGGCTGCGGCGGATCGAGTCGGGCCCGCGGGGCGGGGGGCTGGGGGGCTGGCTGGGGGCCGTCGTCATCGCCGGGCTCCCCCTGGGCCGCGGACTCGATCGGCGAGCGCCTGGCGGCGGCGGCGGGCGGCGGGCTCGGTCCGGCGCGCGAGCAGATCGTCGAGCAGCGCGTCGGCCCGCGCGAGCGAGTCGGGGTCACCGAGCCGCACGAGCATGTACACCAGCAGCTCGTCGACGGTCGCGGGATCATCGAGCCGCGTGTGCGTCCGCGCCAGCTCGAGCTCGGCGGCGCCGGCCTCGAGCTGCGCGCGGGTGCCCAGCGCGACCCGAGCCTCGACCCGCAGCTTGTGCCAGGCGGCGACCTCGGGCTGCATGTGCACGAGCAAGCGGGCGTGGTGCAGGGCGAGCCCAGGGTTGTTCGACGCGAGCGCGAGCGCGGCTTGGATCCGCAGGGGCTCGGGGTCGTCCGGGTGGGTCGTCGCCCGGACCGAGGCGAGCGCGCGAGCGTGGGCCGGCGCCGCCTGAGCGACGGCCCGGGCCAGCGAGGACCAGGCCTGATCGCCTTGAGGAGCGACGCTCGCGAGCTGCTCGGGCACGGGAAATTCGCGGAGCAACCACTCGAGCAGCGCCGGCGGGACCGGCTCGCGCAAGGCCTCGAGGCCGCGCGAGACGTGCTCGATCGCGCCGAGCGGGGCGCCGAGCTCAGCCGCGGCGACCGCCGCGATCAGGTGCGCGTCGATCGAGTAGGGCCGCAGCCGGGCCGCGACCTCGGCCCGCGCTCGGGCGGCCTCCCAGTCGCCCGCCGCAGCGTGTTCGCGGGCGAGGGCGAGGTGCACGAAGGGGTCCAAGGGCGTGGTTCGCAGGGCCTCGTCGGCCGACGCATCGCCGGCCAACACCGCCTGATCCCGGGCCCGCCGCAGCGACCAGCTCCCGGGGATCGACGTGATCGCAACGAGCTCCGCGATCAGCACGCCGACCACCACGACCGCGAGCGTCCGCCGGCTGCCCCAGGACTTACCCCGCGCCGAGATCCCGAGCGCCCCGGCCAAGCCCACCGCCGGCGCCGCGACCCCGAGGTAGTCCAACGAAAAGTCCGCGCCGCTTTGGATCGCCAGGGCCAGCAAGCCGCACAGCGCCAGCCTCCGCGGGGCGCTCGGCCGGGCGCGAAAGCTACGCCAGCACCAGACCCCCGCGCCGACCACCAGCACGGCTCCGAACGGCCCCCACTCGACCAGCAAGGCGACCGGCGTCGACTCGAGGTGCGTGAACAGGACCCGGCTCGGCTCGCTGTCGACCAGCGGGAACAGATCGACGAACGCCCCGCGGCCGATCCCCAGCACCGGCGACAAGCGCAGGAGCTCGAGCCCCTCGATCGCCGTGCGGAGCTTGGCTCGAAACGACTCGGGGTCGCCGAGGGTCGTCAGCTGCCCCCACGCCCCTTGCGTCGCCGCGAGCGTCAGCATCGCGACCACGACCAGGCCCAGCCCCAGCTTGCGTGCGCTGGTCCGCTCGGGCTCGCTGCCCGAGACCTTCGGCGCGCGCAGCCCCACCACCAGCGCCAGCGGAGCCACGATCACCGCGGCCACCAGCGCCGCGCGAGACATCGACAACACCAGCGCCGTCGCTTGGATCGCCAGGGCCCCCCAGGCCAGGTAGGCCCGATCGGCGAGGCGCTGGCTGGTGTCGCGCCCGCGGGTCTCCCGAGCTCGCGCGCCCAGATCGACCGCGAGCGCGGCCGCGCCAAAAACCCCGAGCAGCAGCAGCCCCGACTGGTGGTTGGCGTTGACGAAGCTGGTCAGCAGCGCCGAGCCGAGCTCTTGCCCGAGCCCGCTGAGCTGCTGGCGCGGCGCATAGACCCCGTAGATCGCCCTCGCCCCCGCGAGCTTGTGGACCAGCCCGATCACCGCCACCAGCGTGCCCGTGAGCGCGACATAGGCCGCGACCAAGCGCCAGCTCAGCTGCGCCGCCGCGACGAACAGCCCGGTCAGCGCCAGCACCCGGGCGAACTCCAGCCCGGTCTGCCCCGGGTGAACCGAGAGCCGATCCCAGCGCCCGAGCGCCGTCCCAGCCGTCAGCTCCGCGACCGCCTCGCTCAGCCCAGGCGCGAGCGCAGCCAGCAGCCCCGGCGGCAGCGGCAGCCACTGGATCAAGGTCAGCCCCGCCGCCGCCAACCCGAGCCACCAAAACGCCGGCACCCGCAGGGGCGCCTCGCTTCGCAAGCACCGACGCACGAGCAAGCCCGCGACCACGATCACGAACACCGGCACGATCCACGGCTTGACCCCGCCTAGCCACAAGGCCGGTCCGGCGACCGCGAGCAACAGCAGCGCTCGCGTCCACGGGATCCAGGCGTCGCCAGCTCCCCCCGACGAGCGGGAAGCCGTTCCCGGGACGCTCGCGTCCGCGTTCGGGTCGTCCCGCATCGGCGCCATGGTAGCGCTTGGCCTCGCGCGACGCCTGATCGCGTCTCGGCTCTGGCAGAGCACAGGCTGCGTAAACTAAAATGACGTCGATTGCGCATGTTAATAGTGCGCGTTCAACCTTTCCAGATATCACAAAATATTTTAGATATTTGGAGGGATGCAAGGCGAGAACATGCGACGCATGCGCCAGGATGCGGGTCTAACGCAAGCTCAGCTAGCTGCCCCTCGCGGTCCGCCAGTGGCGACGTGGTGGAGACAGCTTTTGGTGCCTGCCTCTGCCGGACCGCTCGCTGCTCGCGGTCGCGATCGACGTCGCAGGTCATGGGGTCGAGTCCGCCGATCAGGCCTTGTTCTTGCGAGGGAGGCTTTCGGGCTGGGTGCAGGCGTTCCCCAGCGTGCCGCGACTCGAGAGCTGCGTGCGCGCGTTGACTGGCACGCTCAGCCTCGTCGGCGTCGACGCGAGCTGGTTTCTCGGCTTGATCACCGCGAGCGGGGAGCATCAGGTCGAGTACGTCGCAGCGGCTGCGGGCATGCCGGCGCCGCTGTTGATGCTCGACGACTGCGACGCGACCCTCGCCAGCGTCGCGCCGCCGGGGCAGCCGGCGATCCGTCACGCGGCTCTGCTCGCGCCGTGGAAGTTGGTCATCGCCAGCGACGGTTTGCTCGAGCGACTCGGTGGAGGCGACGAGCGTCGCGGCAAGCAGAGCTTGCTGCGTTGGCAGTCGGCGAGCTCGCGCGCGCAGCCGGCCGAAGCTCAGCTGGGCCTCGCCGGGTCCGGCGCTGACGACGAGACCCTGATGATCCTCGAGTGGGATGGCTGGGACCTCGACCTCGAGCTCGAGGCGAGCCGCGAGGCCGACATCGGCCGGGCAGCATCGCTCATTGAGCGATGGTTGGTGCCGCGGGTCGATCGCCAGCAAGCGTTGATAATCGAAAATGGGCTGCGCGAAGCCATCGACAACGCGACGAGCCACGCCTGCGCCGATGGACCCGGCTTGCTGCGCGTTCGCGCCCGGGACGAAGGCTCCCGCATCCGCGTGCGGGTCGAGGATCGTGGTCTGGGCGTCGCAAATCTATCAACGCCTCGATCAGGCCCGCGAACATACGCTCACTCAGCTGATCACCAACAACCCGATCGTGGTCTTCGACTTTGCCCAGAGCCGGGTCATCGGCACCCGCTGGCTCCGCCTCGTCCAGCGCTTGAGCATCTACGCCGACGGCATGGCCAAAGAGATCGCCGTGGTCGGGCTCGTTGAGGCGCTGCTCGCCAAGGCCGACATCGTCGCGATCAGGCCGGACCTGCACATTTACGACTCGCTCGAGCAGGTGCCTGGACCATGAGGGTCGCTGTCTGGGGAGCAGGCGCGATCGGCACAATGTGCGAAACCATGCATAGACAAACCACCAGGGGTGCGGCGGGTGACCGCAATCCCATCGGCACGCCCGGACCAACCCCGCTGGCGGGGAGCTGATTCGTCTCACACGCCAGCGACGCTCCCGGCTCACTTTGCGCTCGCGTGCGGCCCCGGTCCGTGCGCAAATCAGGCCATGAACCACGTCAAGACCTTCGCGATCGTATTTGGCACCGTCGGCGTCGCGCTCGCGGGCTCGGCTTGTGGCGAGGCGCAGCTGTCCGGAGCCGACGCGGCCGATCTGCACAGCTCCCTCTACTTCGCGCCGCCGCCGGGTAAGGGTAAGGGTAAGGATACAGCCGAGCCTCAGACCGATCCAGACGCGACCAGCTCGGCCGACAGCGTCGAGGCCAAGAAGCAGCCGCCGGGCCAGCTCAAGGCCAAGAGCCGCAACGCCAAGGGCCAGGTCCAAGGCGCTCCGCCGCCGCCCGCGGCCGCGGCCGACGGCGGGTTCTCGCGCACCTACACCCTCGACGCCGACTTTGACGAAGGGGCCTACAACAACGTGGTCCGCAGCGTCCCCGATCAGCTGCAGCTCGACGACACGACCACGCCCTTCAACTTCATGTGGGTCGCGGTCTCGAGCAAGGGCACCATCGTCAAGATCGACACGGAGACCGGCAAGGTCTTGGGGGAGTACCGCAGCGCCCCGGCCGGCCAGCCCACCAACCCCTCGCGTACGACCGTCGACAAGTCAGGCAACGTCTGGGCCGGCAACCGCAACGGGGCCAGCGTCGTCCACATTGGCCTCGTCGAAAACCACCAATGCGTCGACCGCAACGGCAACGGCCGCATCGACACCTCCACGGGCCTCGGCGACGTGCTCGACTGGACCAACAGCGGCGGCGCCGACACCAACGGCGGGACCGCGACCGCGGCTGACGAGTGCATCATCCACTACACCAAGGTCCGGTCCGGGGGCACCCGCCACGTCTCGGTCACGGCCGAGAATAATGTCTGGGTCAGCGGCACCAGCGGCCGCTTGTTCGATTTGATCGACGGCGACAGCGGGGCGATCATCCGGCAAGAGGGCACGGTCGGGAGCGGCGGCTACGGCGGGCTGATCGACGGCGCGGGCGTGATCTGGTCGGCCCGGCCGCTGATGCGCTGGGACACCGCGACGCCGCTTGGCCTCAGCACCGTGCGGCGCTACGGCCACGACAGCTACGGCCTGTGCCTAGACCCCCAAGGCAACGTCTGGAACACCTCCCTGGGCGGCAACCGAATCTTCAAGTTCGCCCCCAACGGCGACCTAATCGGCACCTACGCCCACGGCGCTAACACTGCGCAAGGCTGCGTGGTCGATCGCCAGGGCCACGTTTGGGTCGCGCACTCCTTCCTCAACAATGGCACCACCGTGGGCCACCTCCTGCCCGACGGGACCTTGCTCGGGACCGTGACCGTGGGCAACGGGCCGACCGGCGTCGCCGTCGACGCGCGCGGCAAGATCTGGGCGACCAACTATCAATCGCAGACCGTCTCCCGCATCGACCCCAACGCCGGCCCGGCTGGCTCCGACGGCTCGACCCCGGTCGGTGCCGTCGATCTGACCACCGCGCCGCTCGGCGGCCTGCTCTACAATTACAGCGACATGACCGGCTCGACCCTCCACGGCGCCCCGCACAACGGCAGCTGGAAGGTCATCCACGACAGCGGGGCTGGCTCGACCAATTGGGGCAAGATCAGCTGGAACGCCAAGATCGTCGGCGACGGCTTCATCAAGGTCTCGGTCGCCTCGAGCGATGACGGCGTCAACTTTGGCCCGGCCCAGGAGGCCGGCAACGGCGTCGACGTGAGCGTCGCCGACGGCCGCTTCCTCGCGGTCAACGTCGCTTTCCAGCGCTCGAGCACGGGCGAGTCACCGATCCTCTACGACATCTCGGTCGCCGTCGGCAACGAAGCCCCGGACTGCTCCCAGGCCAAGGCCAGCGAGACCCGGCTGTGGCCGCCCAATCACAAGTTCGTCCCCATCACGATCCAGGGCGTCACCGACCCCGAGGGTGAGCAGGTCACGATCAAGATCACCAGCATCAAGCAGGACGAACCGGTCGACAGCAAGGGCGACGGCAAGCACGTGCCCGATGGCAAGGGCGTGGGCACGGCCACCGCCGAGGTCCGGGCCGAGCGCGATGGCCGGCTCGGGGCCCAGGGCAACGGCCGCGTCTATCACATTGGCTTCAGCGCGACCGACCCCGGCGGCCGCTCGTGCACGGGCAGCGTCACCGTAGGCGTGCCGCACGACAAAAAGAGCACGCCGATCGACGACGGGCCCAACTACGACTCGACGCGCAGCCCCTGACCTGACCTCAGGCCTGGCCTGACCTCAGGCCTGAGCGGGTCGGCCGGTAATTCGTGTACCGGCCGATCCGCTTTTACTTTTCCTTTTTATCCGTGAGCTTCGCGGCTTCGAACGCAGCGAGGAGCTCGCGCATTTGGCTCATGCCCAGGGGATCGGGGTTGGTCTCCAGCGCCAGCTCGAGGTCCGGAATGTTCTGCAAGCGGACGATCACGTACCCGTCCGTGGGGTCGACGATGACGAGCTGCCCGAACGCACCGACCGCGGCGAACAGCTGGTCGGACGAGCCCGGCACCAATTGCCCGTCGTACTCGCTGCGCCCAGGAAACGAGGGCTCGACCACCTGGCCCTTGCGGTTGAGCCACCACATGTACCCGTAGGCGCTGTTGAGATCAGACGCGGGCTGGGTCGCCTGCTGGATCCACTGCTTGGAGACGATCTGCTCGCCGTTCCACTGGCCCCCGCGCAGCGCGAGGTAACCGAAGCGCGCCATGTCGTCGCACGAAGCGGTCACGCCCTGATAGACCAGCGGGTTGCCCGACGCATCGGGGGTCATGCTTGCGCTCGCGCCGATCCGACCGAACAGCTGGGTGCTCGCGTAGCGGCCGACGTCCTCGCCAGTCGCCTCCGAGAGCACGTCTTCGAGGGCCTGGATCGCCGAGTTGTTGTACTCCCAGACGGTCCCGGGATCGAACTGCTGCGACAACCCGATCCCGTACGCGGTCTGATCGAGAGCGGGCAACAGTCCGGTGACATAGTCGCT
>Ga0114946_10001658_pt1 | contig 15358 bp, 14 predicted proteins | sample WalLakDeSediment_FD_88676 | JGI IMG/M metagenome (GOLD analysis project Ga0114946, IMG submission 88676) | Lake sediment microbial communities from Walker lake, Nevada to study Microbial Dark Matter (Phase II) - Walker Lake 11/02/13 Deep Sediment | ecosystem: Environmental > Aquatic >... | reverse complement strand
GGAGGAGGTTGGTGTCCATTCCCGACGCGCCCGGCATCTCCCGCTCGATCTCCTGTTCGAGCCCAGCGAGGAACGCCGGATCCTCGTGGAGCCGCCGCTCGGCCTCGCGCCAAAGCAGGTTGACGAGCGCGCGCAGACGACCAGGGTAGACGCCGTTTTCAGGCTCCTCGATACCGATGAGGTATGGACGCGGCTCCAAGCGCAATGCGGTCAGCAACGCGAGGATCCGCAGCGTTCCATCGGAGGCCAGGCGGGCCGGCAGGCGGTCGCCGCCGGACAGCTCGAATTCGATGTGGAACGCGTCATCCCGCGGTACTACCAGGAACGAAGATATCCCCGGCACGAGGGTGACGAGGTCGGCGCGAATCTCTCCGAGCAGCGGCGGTGGGAGGTCAGCGAGGACGGTTGGCAAGTTGGAGCCGTCGGGGCGAAGAGCGCCGGTGTCCACCCGATCGCTGGCGTCCCCGAGCTGCACGAGATCGAGGCGGATCCATTGGCAGGCGCGGACGTTGGCGCACGCGAAGCTGGTCACGGTCGAGTGCTCATCGTGAGCGAGGACCGTTCGGCGCGAATCGACGCGAATCACCTCAGGCCACAGTTCTGGCTGATTGGTCGTTTGGTCCGGAGTCGACACGAATATCCGGGCCCCGTCCCCACGGTATTCTACGCATTGGACAAACTCGGGATGCGCGGCGAGCCAAGCGTCCTCGTCCTGGCGCAGCATCCGGAGCTCTTCATGTCGAACGCTCAAATGCTCGGTGCCCGAGGACTTGGTCTTTCGCTCGACGACCAGCTCATAGCGAAGCCGGCTCCAATATCCCGGACCGCATCCTCGTTCGCGCTTGAACTCTCCAAAAATCAAGAACTCGACCGCGAACCGGATCTCCCGCGCGACCTCCCCCCGAAACCGCGCGAACTGATCGCTCGCGCGCCCCCGCCCATGCCGAAACGCGTCGACGATCGGCTCCGACGCCAGCCGCGAGAGCAGCGCGAGCGCCTCGAGGATGTTCGACTTGCCGGCGCCGTTGGGTCCGATGAACACCGTGAACGGCTCGAGGTCGACCGCGAAGTTGTGCAGCGACTTGAAGCCGTCGACCTCGACGCGGGTGATCATGCCGCGGCTAGCAGCGAGCGGCGAGCGCGGCCTTGATCTTCGCGACCGAGTCCGCGAGCCGCTTGGCGGGCACGTTCACGCGGGTCGGCATGCCGCCGCCGATCTCGAGGAGCTCGACGAAGTTCAGGCCGCTATCGAAGGGCGCGGCGATGCTGACGTTGCCGCCGTCGATGACCACGGCCACGGTCGCGAGCTGTTGCCCGAGCAACAACAGCTCGGTCTTGTCGAAGTTGCCGGCGCCGCCGGGGATCTTCACGAGCGCGAGGCCGTCTTCGACGACGTAGTCGCGGGCGAGCTCGGCGGCGCGCTCGGCCATGCGATCGTAGTCGGCGGCGGCGGCGATGATCGCGTCGCGCTCGGGGCCGGGGCGCAGGCCCTCGACGAGGTAGCGGAGGATCCGTTGCTTGAGGACCTCGTCGCGGTAGTGGGCGCGCAGGGCCTTGTCGATGCGCTGGGCCTCGGCCGAGGGGGTGCCGATCCGGGTGTCGACGGCGCGGGCGTCGTCGTCGGCGCCGGGGTAGAGCTCGCGGCCTTCGGCCATCCACTTGGCGGCGGCGTAGAGGCCGTCGAGATCGAAGTGGGCGACGATGGTGTCGATCGGGCCGGTGTCGCGGACGATCTCGGGGGTGATCATCTCGGGGCAGGCGCCGTGCTGGGCCTTGGTCGCGAGCACGAAGCGCGGGTCACCGGCGAACTCGGCGTGGGCCGGGTGATCGTGGTGATCCACCCAGCGCGCGAGCCGAGCCCCGAGCTGCTCGATGAACTTGCCGGTGGTCTTGCGAAAGCCCTTGCCGATGCCCTCAGAGGCGAACGCGATGTCGAGCACGACGACGCGGCCGGCGAGCTCGGCGGGCTTGGGCAAACGGCGGGGGCTGGCGAAGGTGACCGTGGGGCCCAGGCCGCTCATACGAGGGCGTCCCGGGCGGTCTGCAGCTCGCCGAGGGCGTGGTCGTCTCCGGACTCGCGCGCGGCGACCATGCCCCGGTCATAGACAGCGACCGCCTGCTCGGCGCGGTTCATGGCCTCGAGCAGGTTGCCGTGCATCAGGTAGGCCGGGACGTAGGCGGGGTGGCCCTGGTGAAGGGCCTCGAACGCCTGCGCGGCGTCTTGCTGACGGCCGAGCTTCTTGAGCTCCATGGCCAGGCCGTAGCGCGGGAAGGGATCGTCTGGCTTGGCCACGACCAGCTTCTCGAGCATGCCCAGCCGGTCCATGTTAAGCCGCGCCCTTGCGCTCGGCCCAGCGCGCCTTGAAGGCGTCGATGTAGGCCGCCGTGTCGCCCTTGGCCATGCCGACGGCCTCGAGCAGCTCGGGGGTCTCGTCGAACACCGGGGTCTCTTGCAGGTGACCGACGAGCAGCAAGTAGGTGCCGACCTCGTGGGGCGGGTACTTGCCCAGCAGCATGGTCGCGCTCTCGCGCAGCTGCTCGGGGGTCTTGGTCTCGCAAAAGTCCTCGTCGGTCTCGCCCTGGGTGTGCTTGACCTCGAGGTGCGTGAGGTAGTCGACGAGCATGTTCCGGTGGTGACGCATCAGCCACTCGATCAAGAACGCGAGCGCGAGCTGCTCATTGTCCTGGCCGAACTCACCGTCGAAGCGCTTGCGCCAGACCTTGCGCCGAGCAGCCTGCGAGAACGCGGTGCTCGGGGTGTTCGAGTGGGATCCACCGGCTTTGAGCACGGCGCGGAGCTCCTTGCCCGATAGCTCGCTGTAGTAGGAGTCGACCTTCTCGGGTCCGAGGTTCTTGCAAATATCGATGGGCTTCATCGCGTGGGCTCTCAATGCCCAGCAGGGCTGGGGGGCGACACGGTAGACGGCTCGGGCCGCAGGTGCAAGCCGCTCAGCGAGAGCGCGCGACCTCGGCGAGGAACTCGGCGTAGACCTTGATCACGCGCCGGGTCACGGGTCCGACGGCCTTGGCTCCGATCGGCGCGCCGTCGAGGGTGGTCACGGGCATGATCCCGCGCACGGAGCTGGTCAAGAACAGCTCGTCGGCGACGCGAAGTTCGCCCGGCATGATGGTCCGCTCGGCGGTCGGCATCCCGAGCCGCTCGGCGACCAGCCGAAGCACGACGCTGCGAGTGATGCCCGCGAGCACGCCGGTCGCGAGCGAGGGGGTGTGGAGCGAGCCGTCGACGACCATGAACAGGTTGGAGGTCGCGCCCTCGGCCACGGCCCCGTCGGCGTTGCACATGATCGCGTCTTCGGCCCCGAGCTCGTGGGCGCGGCGCAAGGCGAGGATGTTGCCGAGGTAGTTGCCGGTCTTGAGGCCCGGGCGGATCGAGCCCTCGCGCTCGCCGACGACCACGGCGGTGATGCCCGCGGCGTACTCCTCGGGGCTCGGGACGACCAGCGGCGAGACCATGATGACCATCACGGGGTGCTCGGCCCCGCGGGTGTCGAGGGCGATCGGGCCGGTCCCGCGGGTCACGACGATCCGGATCCGGCTGTCGTCGTTGCCAGCGGCGCGCAAGGTCTCAGCGAGGGGCTCGCTCATCTCGGCGTCGGAGAAGGGCAGCTCGAAGGCGATGCCCTCGGCGCTGCGGCGCAGCCGATCGAGGTGAGCGCCGAGCTCGACGACCCGACCGCCGACGGTCCGCAGGGTCTCGTAGACGCTGTCGCCGTAAAGGAAGCCCCGATCAAACACGCTGATCATGGCGTCTTGCGGATCGCACGCCTCGCCGCGGGTGGACAGCCAGACCTTGGTGCTCACGGCCGAGGTTATAGCCGGCCACGCTCGGCCCCGATACTCGTCAGCGGCCGCCAAACTTGCCGCGCAGGCGCAGGCCAATGACCTTCCATAAGGCCTCGGCTGCGATTTTACCGCTCATCTTCGACTGCCCGCGCTCACGCTCGACGAACACGATCGGGATCTCGACGATCCGCAGGCCAGCGAGCACCGCCCGATACTTGAGCTCGATCTGAAACCCGTAGCCTTGGGTCTCGAGCGCGTGGAGGTCGAGGCGCTCGAGCACGTGGCGTTGGATGCAGAGGAACCCCGCGGTCGGATCGCGGATCGGCAAGCCGAGCAGCGCGCGAGCGTAGAGGCCTCCGCCGCGCGAGAGCAGCTGACGATGCCACGGCCAGCCCCGGGTCCCGCCGCCGGGCACGTAGCGGCTGCCGATCGCAAGGTCGGCGCCGCCCTCGGTGCAGGCCCGCAACAGCCCCGCGAGGTAGCGCGGATCGTGGGAGAAGTCGGCGTCCATCTCGAACACGTGGGTGTAGCCATGGGCGTGGCCAAGCGCCCACTCGAAGCCGGCGATGTAGGCCTTGCCGAGGCCGGCCTTGCCGCTGCGGTGAAGCACCCGCACCCGCTCGTCGGCGGCGGCCCGGCCGTCGGCGATCGCACCGGTACCGTCGGGGCTCGCGTCGTCGATCACCAGCACGTGGAAATCCGGACGGGCCTGGAAGATCGCTTCGAGGATCGCTTCGAGATTCTCGCGCTCGTTGTAGGTCGGGAGCAGCACCACCGGCCGCGGCGCCTCTGAGCTCGCCTGGGACATGGCCGGACCTTAGCGAGCCTCTGGGGCATCCAAACCCGCTCCTCCTCGTGTGTTTTCGCGCACCGGATCACGGCTAACAAAAGTGATCTAGACCGTACGAGGCTAGCGCGCTTGGGCTCTAGGTGTGGTAGGGTGCGCACACGCCGACGGACGTACGCTTCCTTGCGAAAAATACGCTCGCACTACGGTACCCCCGAAGACTTCACCTCCGCGATCCGCGAGGAGAACACGTTGGAGGTATTCACCACCGATGGGTACGACCCGGGCGAAGAAGTCCTGCTCGAGCTCTCCTTCACTGGTTTGCCGGGCAAGATGATGATCCGGGCGATCGGCCAAGAGTGGCACGCCGCGCGGCCGCGGCTGCGGGTTCGGGCGGGTGGCACGGTCATGTGTGCCGGCACCGAGTGGCGCAAGATTCAGTTCCTCAAGCGGGTCGCTACGGGCGACATCAAGCTCACCGCGCGGCGCCGCCACATTCGCTTGCCGGTGCTGGTCGAGGTCCGTTGGCGCCGTCGGGGCGAGCGCGACTTCCGAACGGCGGCGCTCTCGGAGATCTCCGAAGGTGGCGGGTTGTTGCTGACGCAGGACCGGCCGGAGCTCGGCGAAGAGGTGATCATCGAGATCACGCCGCCGGGCAGCGCCCGACCCCTCGAGATCCTCGCGGTCGTGCGCAACTCCAACAATGACGAAGGCGTCGGCCTCGAGTTCTTGGCGCGCGACATGGGTGGTGTGCATCGCCTCCGCGAGGTCATCCGACGCCTCGTAGAACAGTGATCGCCGGGTGCGGCGGGCGATCCTTCTGGTCACGGCCGTCATCGGCATCACCTCCGGGTGCGGCGGTGATGGCCAGGCTGGTCAGGCCTCGGTTCCCGCGGCGGCGGTCAGCGAGAGGCCGACGGACGAACGCCCTGCGCTGCCCGATCCAGTCGAGGCCGTGCCCGATTGTGCGGCCCTGAGCGCGCGGGTCGAGGGCCGCGCGGTCGGGCACGACATCGTGCTGCTCCCGATCCTGTGCCCCGGCCAGCCCCTCGATCACAGCCGCACACGCACGGTCGTGCTCGCGCTCGCGAGCGCCCACCAAGCGGCCAAGGCGATCGCGGCCCTCGACGGGGCGCCGGAGCTCCAAGGGGTGGTGCGGCTGGCGTCCCTCGATCGGGCGAGTCAGCCGCTGCCGAGCGAGCTGCCCGATCCGGCGACGGCGTTGCTGACCCCGATCGACGATCGGGTGCTCGCCGCGGTCGAGCTCGCCCACGCGTTGCTGCGCGACCCGGCGGTCGACGAGAACGAGCGGACCCGGGCCCACGCGCTGCTCGCTCGGGTCTACATCCAAGCGCTGCAATCGCTCGGGCTCCAAGCCGGCCGTCCCCTGCCCCCGTTCGCGCGCCTGCTCGCCGGTCCGGCGCTGTTTCACGGGCGCAATTTTTGTCGCTTCTATTGGCAGCGGCGGGTCGCCGGGCTCGAGCGCAGCTTCGCCGAGACCGAGCTCGATCTGCTCGCGCTGCTCGTCGACCTCGACAACACCCCGCACGCCGGCGATCCAGCCCTGCTCGCGGTCGAGCGCCAGCGGACGCGGGTCTACCTCCAGCGCTCGGGGCCGAGCTCGCGGATCGCCAAGCGAGCCGCGCAGCGGCCAGAGGCTCGGGCGCTGGGCACCGATCTGCTGCTGCCCCTCGCCCACGAGCTCGAGCGTTTGATCGATCAGGGGTTCATCGACCTCGCCCTCGAGGTGGGTCTGCGCGCGGGGGCCGAGCCGGGCGGCTACGGGCTCGACCCGGTGGTCGCGCTGCTGACCGAAGACCTGCGCGAACGCGATCTCCGGGAGTACGAGCGGCGCCTCGCTCGACGGGTCGAGCGTGCGCGTCGGTCCACGCCCAGCGCGCGCCATGAGGCCAACCCCAAGCGCGAGCTCGAGCCGGAGCTCCCGCTCGAGTGGCCGAACGCCGCCGCGGTCGCGCAAGAGGCCCGGGCGTGGCTGGCGGTCGCCCACGGTCGCGGGCCGGACTTCGCCCGTCGCCACGCGCTCGGCCGGGCGGCGCTGGCCCTGCACGATCGGCCCGACGGGGTCCGCGAGCTGCTCGCCGCGGGGCCCGAGGACGCGGTCGTCCGCGACCACCACCCGCTGTTGTTCGCGCTGCTCGACGCCCGGGATGGCGAGAGCCTCGCGGGCCTGCGCCTGCGCGTCGGTCGGGCCGACGCGGCCAAGCTCGAGTCGGAGACCTGGGCGCGGCAAAGCTACGCCCTCGCCAGCCGCGAGACCTTGCTTCAGCCCCGCTGAGCCGCCCGCTGAGCCGCCCGCTGAGCCGCCCGCTGAGCCGCCCCCCCCTCAGTCGAGGGTGATCGGGCTGCGATCGCAGCTAAGCCGGTTCGCGACGCTCACGCGCCCGTCTTGGCTCAGCTCGAGCACGGTGACCTTGGCTCGCGGCGCGCGGACCCACCGGCCCCGGCCTTCACCGCGAGGGTCGCGGGTGTCGACGCGGACCCAGCCCCCGCGGGGATCGGCCCCAACCACCGCGCACTCGCCGGGCAGCAGCTCGGTGTCGGCGAGCTCGAGCACGTGACCGTAGTCGGGGCCCGGGACGCTGCACACGTGGGCCGCAGCCTTGGGCTCGCAGGTCCGCTGCTCGGTCATCGACCAGCCGACCTTGCTCGCGCAGCCGCTCGTGAGCGCGACGATGAGCAGGCCGGTCAGCAAGCGGTGGCTCGAGTTGTGGCAAGGTGTCGGCGGATGGCAGCGCCTTCGCAACTGCGGCGGCTTCGGCGGCGGCCCAAGCCCAAGCGCCGCGGCCGAGTCGATCTGACCAGCATCGTCGAGGAGGTGATCAAGCGGCACGTACCCGAGGAGCTCCAGCGCCTCGCTCGGCTGCGCAACTTGTGGATCGAGCTGCTCCCGAGTGGGTTCGCCGATCATGTCTGGCCGATGTTGGTCCAAGGCGGGCGTCTGGTCGTCCACGTCCACGACAGTCAGTGGCTACACGAGTTGACCTACTGGCGCCAGGACGTGCTGACTCGGATGCGGACCGCCTGGCCCGAGGTCGGGATCGAGATCATCGAGGCCTACGTCGGGCCGCTCCCCCCAATCCACGAGCGCCGCCCTCCGCCCCCGCCGGAGCTGCCCCCGGTTGACCGCGAGCCCGTGCTCGAGCCTCAGGTCCCCAGCGAGACGCTCGCTGCGCTCAACGCGATCCGCGATCCAACCCTGCGCGAAGCCCTCGCCCAGGCCCGCTTGATGCTCGGGAAGCCCCGCTGAGGGCGCGCCTTCGAGTGAGCCGGCTCGCGGGCGGCTTCGAGCACCGACCGATCGCGCCGAGCCTTGCCTGATTGGGGGCTGCGGTGTTAATGCCCCGCTGATGGCCGGCACACGACAACCCCAACTCGCGCGCTCCGGTGATCCGGCGGCCGTCGCCAAGCCGACCGCTTCGTGGCGCTACGTGATCCCAAACGCGGTGACCTCGGCGAGCTTGGTGCTCGGGTTGTTCGTGATGCTCGCCGCGAGCGAGGGTCGGTTCATCGACGCCGGGTGGTTGATGGTCTGGTGCGTGCTGCTCGACAAGGCCGACGGGACCAGCGCGCGGCTGCTCCAGGCGACCAGCAAGTTCGGGACGCAGCTCGACAGCCTCGCGGACCTGGTGGTGTTTGGGGTCGCGCCGGCCGGGACGCTGATGCTGCTGTCGCGCGCCCAACCAGAGCTCTTCGTTCAGTACGGATCATTTGGCCTGGTTCCGGCCGCGCTGGCGATGTTCGTGGTCTGCGCCGCCCTGCGCCTAGCCAAGTTCAACGTGCTCGCCGACGACGACGGGCCCTCGGTCTTTTACGGCATGCCGACCACCCTCGCCGGCGGGCTCGTCGCCCTGCTGCTGTTGATCGGCGTGGAGTACGAGCTGACCGGGTTGCTCAGCGCGCTGCCGATCATCGCCGGGTGCTTCGCGCTGCTGATGGTGTCGAACATCTTGCTGCCGAAGATCGGGCATGACGCCGGCATGGCCATGAAGGTGTTTCAGCTGGTGACCGTGATCCTCGCCTACGTGTTTGGGTTCATGCGCATCTTCCCCGAGTACCTCTTGGGCATCAGCTTGTTTTACGCGCTCGCCGGATTTGGCTGGGGCCTCGTCCACCGCGGCGAGCTGCGCAACCCGGCCAAGCCCAACGACGACGATCTCGAGCCCCAGCCCCAGCCCGGCTGACGAGCTGCTAGCTTCCCGGCTCATGACCGACAGCGCGCGCATCTTGGCCCGGCTCCGCGACGAACCCGAGCAGCTCGACACGCTCGTGGGCCTCGCGCTCGACCACCTGCTCGAGCGGCCGCTCGCCGACCTCGTCGATCCAGCCTGGTTGGCCAAGGCGGTGACCGACGGCGTCCGGGCCTCGGCTCGCTCGGCGGAGTTCGAGCGCTGGGTGGCCGAGCGCGTCGAGCGGACGATGACCCGGGTCGATCGGCTCGACGGTGTGATCGGCGACAAGATCCCCGTGACCCTGCTCGGCCCCCTCGAGCAGGCCCTCGGCCGGCCCTACCAGCCCGAGCGCGAGCTGGTCCGGGCGCTCCTCGATCACCCCTCGACCCGCTCGATCCTCCGCGAAATTTTGCAGGCCAACATCTTGGAGTTCGGCAAGCGCATGCGCGCGATGGTCCCCGACGCGGGCAAGCTCCCGGGCGCCGGCTTCGCCTCGCGGCTCGCCGGCGTCGCCAAGGGCATGGCCTCGGCGGTCGGCTCGGAGATCGAGCGGCAGCTCGAACCCAAGGTCAAGAGCTTCGTCGACGACATCTTGGGCGTGACCGTGGACATGATGGTCGACCGGGTCAGCTCCGAGGACTTCGCCCCCGAGTTCGCCCGCTGGCGCGTCGACGTGCTCCACGCCCTGCTCGGCCAGCCGATCGATCGGCTGATCGCCGAGCGCCACAAATACCCAGCCCACGACTTCGCCGCCGACGCCGCCGGGATCCTCCGCGCGCTCGCGGCCTGGCGCGGTTTAGCCGAGCAGATCGAGGAGGTCCTCGCCGAGCTGATCCGCGACAACGGCCACGAGAGCGCCAAGCTGTTCCTCGACGGCTCGGGCCTCGAGCAAGCCTGGCGCCCGCAGCTTCATCAGGTGCTCGTCGAGCAAGCCCGAGAGCTGGTCGCCGGCGAGGCCTTCGCCGCGTGGTGGACGGCCCTGGCCGAGGGCTGAGCCCGCGTGCTCGACCTCGCGGACGAACAAGCGATCAGAACTGCACCTGAACCCCGAGGCTGGGGTAGATCGGCAGCCCGATCAACGAAGCCCGCTGCGCCCAATCACGGGTATAGACCGGGACCTCCGAGTACACCCGATTGTAGACGTTTTGGACGTCGAGGTAGGCGGTGATCGAGGTCCGCTTGCGCACCCACTGCTTGTCGAGGCGCAGATCGAGCTGGTGAAACATTGGCTGATAGGTCGAGCCAAAGTCCCCGCGGATCGGCCGGTAGAAATTACCAAAGCTGGTCGACACGGCCTCGCCGGCGAGCACCGGGCTCTCGGGGTTGCCCGAGACCAGGCGAAAGCGCATGCCAAACCGGAAGTTGCGGGGCAACGAGGTGCTCAGCAAGGCCACGAAATTGTGGCGCTGATCGAAGATCGCGGGGATCCACTCGCGCACCTCCAATTCCGGGTTGCCGGGGCGCTGCTGGGCCCACATCAGCGTGTAGCCGAGCCAGCCGTCGAGGTGCTTGCCGAGCGCCCGGCGCAAGAGCAGCTCGGCGCCGAGCGAGCGCCGCTGCGAGGTGTACACGTCTCGGCCCCCGCCGGTCGTGAACATCAGCGGGATCGCCGTCGGCAGGACCTCGCGCCAAAACAAGGTCCCGCGCAGCTCGAGCTCCCAGGGCAGCGCGGCCTCGATCCCCATCGAGGCTTGGATCGTGGACGTCGCGCTGACCGAGCGATCGCGGATCTCACCGCTGATCCCGGGATCGAAGAACGCGATCAGGTAAGGCGGGACATCGGCGATACCGTCGAAGATCCCGCCGTTTTGCGAGATGAGGTTGGAGCTCGAGCCGCCGGAGCTCAAGGCCACGGGGATCGAGTAGCGCCCGATTCGCGCGAATACGGTGAGCTTGGGGTGGACCTCGCCGCGCACGTCGAGGCGCGGATCGAAGCGGATGATCTGTTGGCCGGGGTAGGCGAATAGGTTCATGCGCAGCGAAGGCACGAACGACCAGCCGCGGTAGCGAAACGCCGGGGCGATCCACAGGCCAGCCCGGGCTTGCTGCCCGTCAAACTCGAGCTCGCCGACTTGCTGGTCATCGACGACATCGCCGCCGAACACGATCGGCGCCCGCTCGCGTCGCTCCCAATGCTCCGAGACTAGGTCTGCGCCGATCTCGAGCCGGAGCCACTCGCTCAGCCGGACCTCGGCCTGGGCCCGCCCGGAGAACACCTTGGCGTCGCGCCGGATGACCTGCTGTTGGCTCAGGCGCGAGCTGTCGAGCCGCAGCGAGGGGCTGACCAGCACCCGCCAGGGGCCCTTGTCGAGGCGGTAGTCGAGATCGAAGCGGTGAAACGCCGACGCGAACTCGAACAGGTTGGCGGCCACGCCGAGCTCGGGGCCGTCGGCGACCCCCCGCCCGCGCAGGCGATCCCCGGCGCCGAGGGCCCGAAGCGTGAGCACGTGGCCAGGGTGGACGGGATAATCGAAGCGCCCGAGATAATCCCAATAGTTGGGCAACATGATCCCGGTGTCGCCGATCGCCCGTTCAGCCCCGAGCAGCACGGCGTCGACGTGGCTGCGGCGGAGGCCAAAGTGGACGGCGCCGGGGCCGACCGGGGCCTCGAGGGTCGTGCCGAGATCGAAGAGGTCGAGGTGGGCCTCGCCGTGGACGGCGTCACCGCGCCCCGCTCTGCTGTAGATCTCGACGAGGCCGGCGCTGAAGCTGCCGTAGCCCGGGCCGTAGTTGCCGGGGCTGAGCTCGACGCGATCGGTCATTGGCGGCGACAGCACGCTCGCGATGGGGAGCACGTGAAACGCCCGGGGGACCGGGTGGCCGTCGAGGTAGACGCCGGTCTCGTTGGGGTTGCCGCCGCGCAAGGACAGCAGACCAAAGCCGCCGGGGGTCCGGGCGGCGCCGGGCAAGTTGAGGGCCGCGAGCATTGGGTCATCGCCCGAGCCGGCGTAGTGCCGGGCCTGCTGGCCGTCGAGCACATGGGTCGGCGCGACGATCCGCGGGCGCTCGGTCTTGACCTCCGTGCGGTAGTCGCCGCCTCGATCGGGCTCGAGGTACAAGTCGATGGCCGGCCGCTCGGGGCTCGACTCGGCCCCGACCTCGGCCCACTGCTCGAGCCGATGATAGCCGCCAGCGACGATCACCACGCGGACCTTGCCGAGCGGGACGCCGGGGATCGTGAATCGGCCCTCGGCGTCGGTCTCGACCTGGTGGATCCACTCGATGGCCGCGGGATCGAGGGGCTCACGCGCGGGCTTGCCAGGCCGGACCCCCGCGGGCGCGTCGACGATCATCACGGTCGCGCCGACCACCGGCTGGCGCGAGCCGCCGGCCTCACGCAGGCGCCCGTGGACGGTCGCGCGCTCGGGCTGCTCGACCGCGGCCTCGCTCACGGGCGGCCCCGCCCACGCCCAAGCGGGGGTCAGCAGCAGACCAGCCACGACCAGCGCCCGCGCCACTACGCCGACACCTCGAACTCCAAGGTCGCGACGCCCTCGGCGTAGCGGTTGTCGAAGTAGACCACGACGATCCGCGAGCTCCCGGGCTCGGCGTACTCATCGACGAAGAACTCCATGACGCGGACGCCGAACTCGTCGGGATCGAGGGCATGGATCGCGTTGCTCGTAAAGGCGGTCTGGCCGAGGTCCTCGGCGGCGGCGAAGAACACGAAGCTGGTCGGGCTCGTGGCCATGCCGAGGAAGTAGCTCTGAAACAGCTGGGTGGCCTCGTCGTACTCGGCGCGGACCGTGATCTGCGAGCGTCGGCGCGCCGAGAACTGGGTCTGCTCGGGCCAGCTGCCCTGCTCGACCCCATCGACGGACACCGCGAGCGACACGATCGGCACCCGGTTGGCAGATTGAATGAGCACGCCCGCGGGGATCTGTGGGATCGGGATCGGCGAGACCAGCCCGATCGAGTCGGCGTAGACCAACATCCACCAGCTCGGCCCGACCCTGACCGTGCGCTGGATGAACCCGCAATTGTCGAGGGCCTGATCGCCGGCGATGCGCGCGGCCCAGCAGCTCGCGGCGCTGCGCTGGCCCCACGCGACGACGCCGTAGTAGTGGGCGATCCGGCGGTCGATCAGCTCCTGGCCGAGCTCGGGGACGACGAACTCGAACCGCCCGTCGCCCGCGCCGATGCGGCAGACGCTGTCCATGCTCAGCGGCGCAGCCGGGCCGTCCAACTCCTCATCCCAGTGGTCGCCGACCTCGTCACAGGGCACCTCGAAGCGCGGGTCCTTCACGCTCAGCGACGCGGCCCCGCACTCGCTGACGCCGCACTGAAACCACAAGGTCTCGAGCGCGGAGGCGGGCAGCCGCTCGCCGTTCTCGTCGGCGACGACGGCCTCGAACACCACGCGGTCGTCGGGCATGAGCTCGGCGATCGGCGAGGGGTTGGGCGTGCCGACGCGGTAGGGGTTGAGCGGACCCATCTCGATGACCTCGACGATCACGGTCAGCAGCTTGGTCGCGCGCAGATAGCTGCTCGACGGGACCTCGAAGTTGCACGCGCCGAGAGCCACGCACGCCAACCCCACGCCGGCTAACGAGCGAAGCTTGGTGGGACTCCGGGCCACGGGCAGCCCAGCATAACCCCGCAGACCGACGGGTGTGGGGCGACCGGTCATTCGGTCGATTGGCGCGGCGTCGCAGCGCGCAGGGCCGCGACGGTCGCCGCGAGCGACGCCACGCTCTCGCGCCCGGCTCGGACCAGCGCGCTGCCAACCACGACCCCGTCGACCTGGCGCGCCAAGCTGGCGACCTGGGCCGGCTCGCGGATCCCAAAGCCCACGGCGATCGGCAGCGAGCTGCGCTCGCGCAGCAAGTCGAGCTGGACCCGCAAGCCCTCGGCGTTGGCGTCGAGCGCCGCCCCGGTCACGCCCGTGAGGCTCACGGCGTAGACGAAGCCGCTCGCGCTCGCGAGCACCCGATCGCGCCGGGCGGGCGTGCTCGTGGGCGCGACCAAGCCGATCCAGTCGAGCCCCGCCGCGCGGGCCGGATCGCGGAGCGCCTGCGTGTGCTCGGGCGGGAGGTCGACGACGAGCAGGCCATCGACGCCGAGCGCCGCGAGCCGCCGACAAAAGCCCGCGGCGCCCTCGGGGTGGCGATCGCAGCCACGCAGCAGCGGGTTGGCGTAGGAGAACAACACGATCGGCAGGTCGGCGAAGCGCTCGCGCACGGCGACCGCGAGCTCGAGCACGCCCTCGAGGGTCGCCCCGGCTGCGCGCGCGCGGACCATCGCCGCTTGGATCTCGGGGCCGTCGGCGGTTGGATCCGAGAACGGCACGCCGAGCTCGAGCACGTCGACGCCGGCCTCACACGCGCCGATCAAGCGCGCGAGGCTGCCGGCCCGATCGGGATCGTAGCCGGTCAGGTAGCCGACCAACGCGGCCCTGCCCTCGGCTTCGCAGCGCGCGAAGCGAGCGGCGATCCGATCGCCGCTCATGACTCACCCGCTGCTGATCCGCGCGTCCCACCAGGCTTGCGAGTGGCGCTGCGGGCCCGCTCGACGACCGCGAGCGACTCGACGTCGACCCGGCTCATGACCGTGTGCATGTCCTTGTCGCCGCGGCCCGAGAGGTTGACGAGGATCCGCGCTCGCGGCCCGAGCTCGGCGACGATCTGCTCGAGGGCCGCGACCGCGTGGGCGGTCTCGAGCGCGGGGATGATGCCCTCGGTCCGCGCGAGCAGCTGCAAGGCGGCGAGCGCCTGCTCATCATCGATCGCAAGGTAGCGGGCCCGACCGGTCGCGCGCAGGTGGGCGTGCTCGGGCCCGATCCCCGGGTAGTCGAGGCCCGCGGAGATCGAGTGGGCCTCTTGCAGCTGCCCGTCTTGATCCTGGAGGACCAAGCTGCGCATGCCGTGATAGACCCCGACCTCACCGCGGCTCATGGTCGCGGCGTGGCGACCGTGCAGGCCCTCGCCAGCGGCCTCGACCCCGATCAGCGCGACGCTCGGATCGCCGACGAAGGCGGCGAAGATCCCCATCGCGTTCGAGCCCCCACCGACGCAAGCGACGACCGCGTCGGGCAGGGTCTCGGTGAGCGTCAAAAATTGTTCGCGGGCCTCGTCGCCGATCACCCGCTGAAGCTCGCGCACCATCATGGGATAGGGATCGGGCCCCATCACCGAGCCGATCACATAGTGGGTGTCGCCGACGTTCGCGACCCAGTCGCGCAGGGCCTCGTTGATCGCGTCTTTGAGGGTCGCCGAGCCGCTCTCGACTGGGCGCACCTCGGTCCCGAGCAGGCGCATGCGAAACACGTTGAGGGCCTGGCGGGCGACGTCCTCGGCGCCCATGTAGACCACGCAGGGCATGCCAAAGTAGGCGCAGACCGTGGCCGTCGCGACCCCGTGCTGGCCGGCGCCGGTCTCGGCGATGATCCGGCGCTTGCCGAGCCGCCGAGCGAGCAGGACCTGGCCGACGCAATTGTTGATCTTGTGCGCGCCGGTGTGGTTGAGGTCCTCCCGCTTGAGGTAGATCTGCGCGGCGCCGTTCTCCAGCGACAGCGTGCGCGCGTGGTAGACGGGCGTGGGCCGGCCCTGGAAATGCTTGCGCAGATAGCGCAGCTCGG
>Ga0114946_10001657_pt1 | contig 15359 bp, 11 predicted proteins | sample WalLakDeSediment_FD_88676 | JGI IMG/M metagenome (GOLD analysis project Ga0114946, IMG submission 88676) | Lake sediment microbial communities from Walker lake, Nevada to study Microbial Dark Matter (Phase II) - Walker Lake 11/02/13 Deep Sediment | ecosystem: Environmental > Aquatic >... | reverse complement strand
GATGAAGGTCATCTTTTAGAAGATTTAGCGGTTGAATCTGCGGCTTCCATCATTTATCTTAGTCTTCAGGATAAAATAGCAGTGAACGTTTTTTCGGAACCTTTGGCTGTGGAGATGATCACCGGTCATCAACTTAGGGATTACCGGTTAATCATGGATAGAATAATTAGTCTCGCACCAACCGGAAAGAGCTCTTTTGTCAATTATGTAAATCATTTATCTTATTCCCTCACGCCTAAAAGCTCGCTTTATCTTTTTACTCCTCATGTCGGTATTGAAGAAGCGACTCTTTTTCTTACTCTTAAGCAAAAAGGCTTTTATCCGGTTGTTTTTTATCTTGCATTAAATGAAGGGGACGCAATAAAAAACAAAATGTTAGATAAATTGAGGGAGTCCGGTTTAGATATAGTTATACTTTTTGCCCGGGAGGCTGGAACCCATGCGGTTTAAACAGTTAGAGTTCGGCCGTAAGTTAAAACTACTGTTAGTCGTGTGGTTCTCTCTTTCGCTTTCTGTTCCGGTAATAGCAGGCCTCGGGTATAGCGTCCCCGGGTTTTACGGAGCTGCTTTCTTTACTGTCTTTGTAACATCCGTTTACTTTCTTTTCAGCGTATTTCCAATACTGTTTCTTTCTATACCGTTATTGATCCTGGCAGCGGTTATTTTGCAGTATTTATTTCTACCCGGTCTACTAAGCGATATATATTTCATTTTGCTTACTCCCCAACCTTCAGATTCGCTTCTCTGGCCCCTGGTAGCGATCGCGGCAATATCTTTGTTTTATTATTTACTCCTTTTGGGGGTTAAAAAGCCGCTTATCCCTTGTCTGATAGTCGGTATCGGTTCTATTATACCCTTGTGGTATGTATATATTGATACTGCTTATCCGGCTGCAGTTGCTTACGCTATTGGCTGGATGTTCTTACTAAGTTATGAATCCGGCAGCTCTTTGTGGTCAGGATTAAAAAGCAGAACAAAAGAAGATGAAAATGGTCTGGAACTACGGCAACATTGGCTCAAATACACTGTTTTTACTCTAATAATCGCCTTGCTGGTAGCGCTTCTCATTCCGAAAAGTTTTTCTCCCCTGGCTCCTCCGGCTTTAAGAGCATGGGCACGGTCAACCTTTCCTTTTATCGAAGGTTTACGAGGCGCACCAGAATATGGTTTACGTGGTGATGGAAGTGAGTTTCGTTTTAACTATGGCGTTCCTGAAACTTCGGCCAGGCTGGGTGGACCCCTGAGGATGGATGGGACAGTCTTATTGGAAGTGGGTGGTCGCGGTGGTTTTCATTTAAGAGGGACAGCTTACGACCAATATAGTGGTTGGAGCTGGGTTAATACTTTTCAACCTGAACGACTTGAAGAGTTTAGCAAACCTTTGCCGGCAATTTCACAATATTTTACTGAAACAGAATTTTGGGTCAGATATAATATGCTCAGCACCAATACTATTTTTGGATTACTATATGTTGAAGAAATTAAAGGGTTACCGAGTGTATTGTGGGTAGATAGAAATGAAAACCTCACGCAATCTCGGAGCCTGCCTCTTGGTCTTCGCTATCAGTTGAAAGGTAGAGCGGTAAAATCGTGGGGAGATATCAGCGCCCTGGAAAATGATGATTATTCATTAAATATGGACACTTTTCTTCAACTGCCCGATAATTTACCGGCTCGTGTTATTGATTTGGCTTTGGAAATAACCGGGGATGTAGAAGGCAGCTATAGGAAAATGAGAGCTTTGGAAGAATATTTGCGTGTGAACTACAGTTACAATATAGATGTGCCTTTGCTACCTGCCGATACAGATTTTGTCGATTATTTCCTTTTTACTTTGGAAGAAGGTTATTGTACTTCATTTGCATCGGCCCTGGCTGTGATGGCCAGGGCTGCAGGGGTTCCTACCCGCTATGTTGTCGGTTTTATGGTTCCCAGTGAATCGTCGGGTCGGGGCGTTTATCAGGTGGCCGGTTTAAATGCTCACGCCTGGGTGGAAGGCTTTATCCCTGGTGTGGGGTGGTTAACCTTTGAGCCCACACCAGGGTTTACAGTTGAAGAAATATTGGTTGAGGAACTTATAGAAGGTGATACCTCTGCGGTTGGTGATATATCTGATGCTGAAGATGGAGAAAGCGTTGCAGTAATAAGTTATGACGAGTATGGCATTTCTCACTTCCTAAGCCCTGGTATTATAGCCATAACCATTGTTTTACTCACCCTCTTTTTTGTTGCGGTATTATCATTAAGCAGGTATCGAACTATTAAAAAAGCATTGTATAAACTTAATTTACAGCCACCTGCTCCCCGTGCAGTCGGTTACTATTCACTGGTCATCGCTTTATTAGAAGGGATGTCAGCAGGAAAATATCCTGGTGAAACACCCGCTGAATTTAGCAGAAGAGTAAAACACGATCAAATTTACCACATGAAAATGAGTTTCAGAGAGATCTCTGAAGGGGTAAGCAATACTATTTATAGTCGAAATAAATACGCTCCTGTAGAGCTTGCTGAACAAACAGAGCTCTTCTTTCAATATATCTATAAGCTATATTTAGCTAAGGTTGGCCGGTTGACTGCTTTTTGGGAACTGATTATTTGTCGCCGGTATTTCGTTACAACAAATATCGAATAGAATTGTTAAGCTGTGTTTCTAAAGCTGCATGAAGAAATATAAACCCTGGTTTCGAGGGTAATATGGCCTGCCTGAGTGCTACAGTCAGGTTTGTTTTTTATTTTTAGAAGGTTTTTGAGCAAATTTTTTTCCTGTTTCAGCTGAAAAAAGGGTAAAAAGCAAAAAAAAGATATATAAGAATATATAGATAAGTTATAATTAGTAGCAGGACGCTTTTAACTATAATACAGCAGGGGGTTAAAGCAGATTTATAATAACAGATATGATGATCCTGAAGGTGAATTAATTAAAGAGATAAATAGCAGGTACGCTGACCCTCGTGAAGACTCTGCTCTTCCGCCCATCCATAAAACAAGACGTTTGTTTTTGTGGTTGGTAGCATTTATAGTGGCTTTATCATTTATTTTCCTGATCATTGGGCAAGGGGTTGTCCATATTCGCAGTTCTTCTTTCACCCTGCTTCGGCTAGGCTGGCTTTCAGAGGAAGATGCCTTGGCCAGAGAATTAAGAAAGACCGTGGTCAGGTTAGAAACAAAATGTGTTAATGGTTATGCGCAAATGCAGGGAACCGGGTTTAATGTGGACCAATCAGGGATAATAATAACTAACCGCCATCTACTGGAAAATGCTGCATCTGTTTTAATCGCTTTTCCCGGTGGCAGCAGCTATGAAATAACCGACTGGCATATCTCAACGGATGTAGATCTGGCCGTAATTGAGTTGAATTCCAGCGGCTTACCAGTTGCAGAACTGGCAAGCAGTGTTGTTGTTCCTGGTGATGAAGTTATAGTTATTGGTCATCCCCTCCACCTTTACTGGGTAATCGCCAACGGTGAAGTCTTGCGTTACCGCATGAATTATGGGCGTAGAATGCCTCTGTTGATGATCGATGTCCAGGTGTATCCCGGTAGCAGTGGTAGTCCGGTATTTAACAAGGAAGGTAAAGTAGTGGGGGTAATATTTGCTACGCTTTACGGCTATGATGGCAAAGATATAAAGGGCTTGGCCCTGGAAAGATCGGAAGTAATAGAATTACTGCAAAGTATTTATGCCCCTGATTAATGAAGTTTTAAATCATCGAGATTAATCGATAAGCGTAACGGGTCAATTCCGGCATGACACAACCTTAAAGCCTTACCTACCAGGAGTCGGTTATGCTTATTGCCGTTCCCGCCATGATTTTTACCGGATGCTGCTAAATTATTCGCTGCTTCACTTTTCCCTTGGCCGGTGATAGCTGTCTGGTAATTTTCAATCAAACCTTTTTCGTAGGTATCATAGCAGAAATCGCTTTTCTCTGTTTCTTCAGCCGGCATCATATCATCATAAATTCTCACATGGTTTTTCCCATTGTTTTTCACAAAGTATAAGGCCCGGTCTGCTTTTTGTATTAAATCCTGTATATCTGTGGCTATGTCCGGGTAAGATGAAACCCCTACTGAAAGTGTTAACTTATTTAAGTTGTTGATATTTCCGGGCATAACGTGTCGGGGGAAATATTTCGTAAGGCGGCTAACTATTGAGGTGGCTCCAGTTGCATCGATATCGGGAAAAATTATCACAAATTCATCTCCACCGTAGCGGCAAACAATATCGTGACTCCTGGTCATATCTTTTAAGAACTTAGCGGTTTTCTTCAAAATCATATCACCCATGATATGACCGTTCTGGTCATTGCATACTTTAAAATTATCAATATCAATGAAAGCCAGGGCAATTTCGCCCTTGTTTCTTTCTGCCCTGCTAATCTCTTCGGCTAACCGGTGATAAAAATAACGATGATTATAAGCTTCGGTCAGGCAATCGATCGCTGATAGCCATTCAAGATTTTTTAAGCTTGTATTATCTCTTTTTTTCAGTAAAGCTACAGTAAAGGCGCTCATGGTAGAAAGCAGCAGAAGGAATAAAAAAGCCACATAGAGTTTTTCCGGTGCGGCTGTGTATAGCCTGAAAATAATAACTGCACTAACCAGGTTAGCAGTTAATGCTAAATATACGCCGGTGGGTGCAAGAACAAAGCTGATTGTTACGGTTAATATGGCAATAGAGGGAACGAGAAATATGCTGGCGCTACCGGGCATTAGATGCAAGGCAGTGAGCATAGCAAAAAGAGCCAGACTGCCAATAATAAAGAGACTAAATGGCTTCTGTTCGCGCGATGTTTTTTGCTTTGGTTTTTTAATTAAGTTAAGCTTGTTAATTAAATTTGGCATACCTGTCAGCTCCAGTTAATAGTAAAATGATTAAGGCTGGGAATTTACCTTCCTGTTAATGTTATCGCCATTTTTTACTGGTTATTAATAGTTATAGGTAGTTTAAATGAAGAAGGCGTTGGTAAAATGTTGAGTCAATCTCGGTTTTATCTGCTCAACTTGTATTTTTCCTTTTAAAGAGGAATCATAAATGTAAAAAGAGAATATTAAAATGGTCTATTTTTATTGTCATAAAACAAAATAACAGCGGAAAGGTGAATGATTTTATGGAAGAACAATTAAAGAATGTGTTTGCATCTTATAAAGGGTGTGATAATGAGCTGGTCCCCATCCTTCAAGATGTTCAGGAAAAAATTGGGTACTTGCCTGAGGAAGCAATGTCTGAAGTGGCTCGCTTTATTCGGGTTACCGAGAGTAAGGTTTTTGGTGTAGCTACTTTTTATGCCCGTTTTCACTTAAAACCCCGGGGCAGAAATATTATTCGTCTTTGCTGCGGTACTGCCTGTCATGTTCGTGGGGCGATGAAAGTAGCCGATAAGGTTAAAGATTTACTCAGGGTTGAAGTGGGTGAAACTACTGAGGATATGAAATTCACCTATGAAGAAGTGGCCTGTATCGGTGCTTGCGGATTAGCTCCGGTTATGACTATTGGCAAAAAAACATTCAGTAAACTTAATCCTGATAAAACGAAAAGCATAATTGAAAACTTTACTGAAGAGTCAGAAGGGGGACAGGCATAAATGGAACACTTCATTGACCATTGCTGTGATCGATGTTTTAACAGCATAGAAAAACGGTGTGATGTTTTTGTTGAGTGCTGTCTCGAAGGGCCGCTTTGCCATGAAAGTGAGCCCTGCAAGCAAGCTCGCATTGACATAATTGAAAAATATTCGCACAGTCCGTTATTTCGTGAACAATAGCAGATTAAACTTTATTCATTTAATCATAATAAATACTGAAAGGAGCGATTGTCACTTTGTATGAGAGACACATTTTAATATGTGCCGGGACGGGCTGCATCTCTTCAGGATCGGTTGAAGTCAAGGAAGCTTTGATGGAAGAGCTTGCCAGGCACGGGTTGAAAGATAAAGTTCGTATAATAATGTCCGGTTGTCATGGTTTTTGCGAACAAGGTCCTATCTTTATTGTCTATCCCGATGATGTTTTTTACTGCGGGGTTCAAGCTGAAGATGTAACTGAAATAGTTGAAGAACACCTGGTTAAGGGTAACAGGATTGAGCGCCTTCTATACCATGACCCTGTTTCTAACGAAATAAAAGTATCTCATGAACAGATCATGTTTTATAACAAACAAATGCGCCTGGCCTTGCGTAATTGTGGGGTAATCGACCCAGAAAACATCGACGAATACATTATCCGTGGTGGTTACCTGGGCTTAAAAAAAGCTATTACAATGGGATCACCTGAGATTATAAACCAAGTAAAAAAATCGGGTTTGCGTGGACGTGGTGGCGCTGGTTTCTCGGCTGGATTGAAGTGGCAGTTTACAAGCAGAAACGCATCTTCAAAGAAGTACGTGATTTGCAACGCCGATGAGGGTGACCCGGGTGCTTTCATGGATCGTAGTTTGCTTGAAGGTGACCCCCATGCTATTTTGGAGGGGATGGTGATCGCTGGCATAGCTATTGGCGCTGATGAAGGCTATGTCTACGTTCGCTCCGAATACCCACTGGCGGTTGAGCGATTACGTACGGCGATTATGCAGGCTGAGAAATACGGTATGCTGGGTAACAACATTCTTGATTCCGGTTTTAATTTTGAGGTAAAGATAAAAGAAGGCGCTGGCGCTTTTGTCTGTGGTGAGTCAACCGCTCTTGTCATGTCTATCGAAGGTAAACGTGGTTGGCCAAAATCATTGCCTCGCCCAAGAACAACTGACGTAGGCCTTTGGGGTAAGCCAACCATGATAAATAATGTGGAGACCCTGGCTAATGTACCATTGATCCTGAACCGCGGTGCCGAAATGTTTGCCTCTATTGGCACCGAGAATAGCAAAGGCACCAAGGTTTTTGCCTTGACTGGGAAAGTAAATAATACGGGCCTGGTTGAAGTGCCTATGGGCGTAACCATACGCGAGGTGATATTTGATATTGGCGGGGGGATACGCTATGGGAAGAAGTTCAAGGCGGCTCAAATCGGTGGCCCTTCGGGAGGGTGTATACCTGAAGAACACCTTGATTTGCCTATCGATTTTGATTCACTAACTTCAGCCGGGGCGATGATGGGATCGGGAGGACTTGTCGTTGTAGATGAAGATACCTGTATGGTCGATATGGCAAGATACTTCCTCAGTTTCACAAAAAAAGAATCCTGCGGCCAGTGTGTTCCCTGCCGTATTGGCACTAACCAGATGTATGATATTCTTGAAGATATTACCGAAGGAAAGGGTAGTCCTGAAGATATCAATCTGCTGGAAGAGCTGGCTATGGGGATCCAGAAAAGTTCCATCTGCGGACTTGGCCAGACTGCTCCCAATCCGGTTCTAACTACTTTACGCTATTTCCGCGATGAATATGAAGCACATGTGAACGAAAAGCGTTGCCCATCCTTGGTTTGTAAGGCTCTTTTGCAGTACCGCATTGATGCTGAAAAGTGCATCGGCTGCCAGCGTTGTACCAAGGAATGTCCTACCGGGGCGATCAGTGGAGAGAAGAAAGAGCCTCATATACTTGATCCGGCCTTGTGCATCAAATGTGGTGTTTGCTTTGAGGTGTGCCCGAAGAAAGTGCGTGCTGTCGAGGTTTTATCTGAAGGGTTGCCTCAAACGAAAAAAGAAGTTTGTGAGGAGGGTTGTAAATGTCAGAGCTAATAACTTTAACCATAGATGGCGTTACTATAAAAGCCAACCATGGCACCACGGTTTTGAGAGCAGCGCTGGATAATGGTATCTATATTCCTCATCTTTGCGATCACCCGGATCTAAATCCTGTTGGCATCTGTCGTCTTTGTATGGTTGAAATTGAAGGGCAGAAGCCTGTAGTGTCATGCAAAACACCAGTAGAAGAAGGAATGAAAGTTACTTCAGTTAGTGCGGAGCTCGAGCAAATCCGTCAAGTTAATCTTGAACTGCTGGTGTTAAATCACGACTATAACTGCCAAAGCTGTACCAAGAATAGTAAATGTAAACTGCAGGAAGTGACCCGCTATATTGGTCTTGATGAAAAACGTTTTGCAGCAATGCGTAAACCTCAACTTGATTCACCTTTAGACGATTCAAATCCCTACTACATTCGCAATTTTGATAAATGTGTACTTTGTGGGATATGCGTGCGCACCTGCGAAGAAATTCAGGGTGACTGCTGTATCGATTTTGCCTACCGTGGCATCAACACCAAGATTTCCGTGCTCGGTGATAAGCCGATAATCGATTCGACCTGTGTTACTTGTGGAGAATGTGTATCGCGCTGTCCTGTTGGCGCCCTGTTACCTCGTAATGATATTGAACCAACTCACGAAACAGAAACCGTTTGTCCTTTCTGCGGCTGTGGCTGCGGCATCGTTGTTGGTGTCCGAGGCAATGAAATTGTCAGTTCTCGGGCAGTGCCCAACAGCCCGGCTAACAGTGGCAGCCTTTGTGTCAAAGGCCGCTTTGGGTTAGGTTTTGTTAACAGCCCGGAGCGTCTGACTAAACCACTGATTCGCAAAGAAGGCAAGCTGGTTGAAACAAGCTGGGAAGAGGCTCTCTCGACTATTGCTCAAAAATTTGAACACTACAGGGGAGATCAGTTTGCTACCATAGCTTCAGCCAAGTGCACGGTAGAAGATAACTATGTAATGCAGAAATTTACACGCGCAGTAATGAAGACAAACAATATCGATCACTGTGCCCGTCTCTGACATGCGCCCACCGTGGCCGGTTTGGCCACAACACTGGGCAGTGGGGCGATGACCAACACTATAGCCGAGATTGAAAATGCTGCTTCTATTATTGCTATTGGCACCAGTACCACTGAGGCTCATCCGATTATTGGTTACCAGGTGAAAAAAGCGGTACGCAAAGGGGCTAAACTGATTGTGGCTAATCCGCAGGAAGTGCCTCTAACGCAATTTGCAGACCTGCATCTATCGCTCAGGCCAGGCACTGATGTAGCCTTATTAATGGGTATGGCCAGGGTAATCATTGAAGAAAACTTGCATGACCAAAAATATATTGACGAGCGCTGTGAGAATTTCGATGACTTTAAAAAGTCGCTCCAGGCATTTACACCCGATTTTGTTAGTGATATTACCGGTCTAAACTGGGCTGACATTCAGAAAGCAGCTCGCATATATGCCGAAAACAGTCCGGGTTCAATTCTCTACTGCATGGGCATTACCCAGCATACGCATGGTACTGATAATGTTATAGCTATAAGCAACCTGGCCTTAATTACTGGTAACGTTGGCCGTGTTTCTGGCGGGGTTAACCCTTTGCGTGGGCAGAATAACGTTCAGGGCGCCTGTGATATGGGTTCTCTGCCCAATGTTTTTACCGGTTACCAGCAGGTGGCCAATGACGAAGTACGTCAAAAATTCGAAAAAGCCTGGGGAGTAACTCTATGTGGGAATCCGGGCTTAACCCACACCGAGATTTTTGACGCTGCATACGAAGGCAAGGTAAAGGCGCTTTACCTGATTGGTGAAAACCCGGTTTTAACCGAGGCCAACGCCTCCCATTCCGTGGAAGCGATGGAGAAACTTGAGTTTTTTGTTGTTCAAGATATATTCCTTAACGAAACGGCCCAAAAGGCCGATGTGGTTCTACCGGCAGTTTCCTTTGCTGAAAAAGACGGTACCTTTGTGAACACCGAACGTCGGATTCAACGCGTACGGCGGGCAATATCTCCTGTGGGGGAGGCCAAACCTGATTGGTGGATTGTTAGTGCCATTGCCAAAGAAATGGGTATGAAAGAATTCTCTTATGAAAGTGCCGAAGAGATCTTTAGCGAAATGGCTGCCTTGACCCCGAGTTATGCCGGAATTACCTACGAACGACTTGAGGAGGACAGCTTGCAGTGGCCCTGTCCAGAAGTAGGCCATCCGGGCACACCGGTTCTCCATACCGAACGGTTTAACACTGCTTCAGGCAAAGCAAGGTTGGCACCACTGGAATTCAGGCCATCGGAAGAATGCTGCGATTTCGATTTCCCCCTGATACTTACTACAGAACGCAGTCTTTTCCAATTTCATAGCACCATGACTCGCTATTCACCCGGTCTTGATGAACTAAGCGGTGGCGAGCAGATCATGATTAGCCCACTGGATGCTAAGAAACTGGGTATTAATGATGGGGACCTGGTCGCAGTAAAATCGCGCCGGGGTGAGCTAAAGGTCAAAGCAACAGTAACCAGGAGAAGCCAACCTGGTGTAGCCTCGCTCAGTTTCCACTTTGCTGAGTGCCCAACCAACCTGCTGACCAGTTCAGCCCTTGATCCGGTGGCTAAGACTCCTGAGACAAAAGTATGTGCTATCCGTATAGACAAGGTTTAAGTGTTAGTTGGCTTAAGATTAATAGTGTGCCAAGGCACCAAAGCCCGCGGGATAACCCCGCGGGCTTTTTAAGGCCGGGTAAAAAAAAGAGGTAAAAAAATTGTGACAGGCTCTTAATCTTCTTTACTTCCTGCCGATAATACCTACAAGGGTAAGTTTGGATATAAATCTGAGTGGGAAGGGATGGTGCGCGCCATTACTATTATCAGTAGAGTTTACCTGCTAAATGCTTACCGCAAGCAAAATGTTACCAACGCTGAAAAAAAGACAGCCAGTGAAAAGCCTCCTTCCAATAGTGGCTTACCGGGTCAAACGGGCAAAGCAGAAATAAAATTGTTTCCTACCCGTTACTCTCCCGGTGCAGAGACTAATACCCTTATAAGCGCTTTAAGTCGGCATCTGTCTGACTCAAATTCTTCTGCCCAACTGGTTAAAGTTGTCCAGGATGCTTTGGGTGAAATAGATTCTGTGCTGCATGAAATGCGCTCGGTTGCAGAAAGGTCAGCCGAAGATAATTTGCCACAGGAAGAAAGGCTCTTCTTGCAAAAACGGATCGATTCATATATTGCTGAAATAGATCAGATCGCTGCTTCTACGGAATTAAAGGCAGCGATGATCAATAGTAAAAATTATTCCCCCATTTAATATGCTTTTGCTATGTCATTATGGAGTGGAAACCTGTTATAGAGATAAAAAGCAGGTTTTTTTATGAGAAAAAAGCTTAGAAAAACTCAATTATTTTAAGTGAGGTGTCAGTATTGTATCGAAAACCATTGGTGTTACTGTTAACAATTGTTATGCTTTTTACTGTTACCGGTTGTCTGGAGCAATTTAACCGTGAAAGTAAGAAAGTTTCAGTTACTCCGGACACTACCCAGCGTGGTAGTACTATCGGCAATATCGCAAACCGTGGTTGGGTTGCCTACAATGAAGGGTGGGTCTACTACAACGATGAGGGGCGCGAAGGAGGAGTTTTTAAAATACGCCTCGATGGCAGTGAGCGAATCCGTTTGGCTAATACATCGGGTTGGTTTATCAATGTTAGCGATGATTATGTTTACTATTACAATCGTTACACCGATCCAATCGGTATCTACCGGGCTAAGACAGATGGTAGCGGTTATGAAATGATATTAAACACTTATGCTGAATTTTTAACGCTAATTGATGATTGGCTCTATTTTACCACTGCCACCAGGAATGGCGGAGTTTTCAGAGTACAAACTGATGGCAGTAACTTGCAGAAAATTGTTGAAGGTCAGGTTAATGTGATCTGTGTTGACCGGGACTGGATATATCTTTCCGGCCCTCTTTTAAGCAATGAAGAGGGTTACTGGCCACTTTACCGGGTTAAGACAGATGGTTCTTCTCTGAAGATGATTTGCGAAACAAGGGTTTACGGAGAAGAACTTCAGGTTCACGGTGATTATGTTTATACAGTAAGCTACCGGGTTAAAAAGGATGGCTCAGGTAAGGCTGAAAACTATCAATCGGCGTTTGGCCTTGACGGGGTGCGTTATTCAGTTACCCGTTTTAATTTTGACAAAGATTGGTTTTACTTTTGGGATGGCTATGAAGAGGTTATGTACCGGGCTAAAACAGATGGCAGTCGGACAGAGAAATTTGATAGTATTGGGCAATATGGTGGGTTCCTTCTGCTGGCGGAAAGCTGGGTATATTTTACTGATTTTAAATATTATTACCGGATGAAAAATGATGGGACCGTTGTTGAAAAGTTGGAAAACTACCGGGATCGTTAAAATAAAAGATTATTTAGCTGACTATGCTTTTTTTTGAAGGGGAGGAAACAACCCTTGAATAGAGTAACTGTTGAAATTACAGGTTACTTTAAAAATTGGGCTTTAAGACAGTGGGAAACGTATTTTTCATTGTTTCTATTGTTTTCGGTTTTGGCAGCGTTACTGTTTGTGCCAGCAGCTTCAGCTTCGGCCAGGCATCAAACTCTGGGTGAATTGAATATTGGTGACCGGGTTACTGACAGCACCTGGGCCTGGGAATACCGGCTTGGTCACGGTTACAGTGACAGTCAGTACGGTGTGGTAACCCCTCCTGGTATATACCGCCCGGTTACCTGGATTGTGGTAGCCAGAGACCACTACGGGCCCGGTTCAGGTATTACCCTGCTGGCCCAGGATCTAATTGGACTTTATCCCTTTGATGATGGTTTTAACCCGACTGAAAGTGGGTTTAATATGGGGTATAACCACTGGGGTGACAGTGGTTCCCGACATGACGCTACAGCCGGTTTACGGCCCTGGTTAAACAGCCAGGGACAGTATTCAACCGAAGGTTTTTTCCAGGCATTTTCTGATCGCTTCAAAAGCAGGATTATTTCAGCTTCTATTCCCAACCGTAACATGCTTGACGGCAGTTTCTACTATACCACTGATTACCTGTTTATCCCTTCAGCTACCGAGTTGGGTATCCCCCGGGGGCAGAAATATTTTGATGATCCCCCCTATGATATTGGCAAAGTTTACCCCTATTTTATCGACTCTGATCATTTTAAGTGGCAGGCAGAGCTGCCAGGGTTTAAGGATACCCCCCAGGGCCTCCCCGGTGCTGGTGACTACTATTTTTCCTGGACCCGTTCACCCGGAGGTGGGCCAGGTTTGGTCAGCGCTGCCGGGCCGGGTTCATCAAATTTTAGTTATGCCAGTGATGGCTCCCTGGGAGTGAGGCCGGCTTTAAATTTATGTCCCCTTACCCCTGTTTCCCTGCAACCGTCTCCGCAGAGCGGCGCCTATGAAATCCTTGACCTTTCCGGAAGGATTTACCCCGTAGCTTATATCCCGGTTATGTTTCCCGGTGCAGATTGTCCACAACCCCTAAGAAGCATTTCTGAGTTAAAAACCATGGCCGGTTTTGTCAGCCACTTTTTCAGACATCAATCTTTCGGTGAGGTAATAATTGAAGCAGATTTTATCAGCCACAAATGGCTGGTTTTGGATAAAACCCTGGCCGAATACCGGCAGGAAGCCCAGCGGTTCTGGAATGAAAACAGGCAGGATCCCTTTTTCAGCGCCTGGGACCAGCTCGATTTTTTTACAGATTGGCTAATCGTTCGCGATGCCATGGATATGGTTCGGGATTACCGCCCCGGCCTCCTTGACCACTGGGACTACCTGCGTGAAGAACTGGAACCCATTTATTATAAAAATGTGGTTGTTATACAGGCTGGTCAGAATACCTCTTACCGGGGCGTATCATTTAGCAGGGTTAATCTTAATGCTGTCAACGACAGAACCAGTTATGCTACCTGGGCTCATGAATTGGGTCACGGCCTCTTTGACTTCAGGGATTATTACGGGGAAGGCAGAAACTTCGGCGATATAATCTATTTCGGCCTGATGGGCCGTGGTACAAATATTAACCCACCGGCTCCCTTTATCAGTTATAACCGTTACCTGGCCGGCTGGATGGACATAAAGGAGTTTTTCCCCGGTGATACAGTAACCGTTCCGTTGCTTGAAACGCTTAACTTTGGCGACCCTCTTTTATTTGTAAAACCTCCCTCCGGCGATGTTCACTATTTCATCGTCGAAGGGCGCAGTCCCCCGGATGGTGTAATCTACACTGACCCCTGGTTTAAAGCAGATCCCCTGTGGCAGGTCAGTAGAGATCAGGGCATCCTGATTTACCAGGTTCAACAGCATGGTGGAGAACTCTATTTCTACACTATCCCCAATGTCGATTTTGGCTTGATTGACAGGGGGTACACCGCCTTTGATTTTATTCCTCCCTCGGCCAAAAAGGTGACCCTTACGCCCGGGCAGACCTATACCGACGATTATGCCGGGTTAATATTCTCTCTGCCGAAAGGAGAACCGCCCTTTAAGCTTAAAGTTGACGAAAATCCGGTAGCAGATAGAAAGATAATTCGCCTTACACTGCCGTCCTTTAACCTCCTGGACAGCCGGGGCAGTTCTCTCGGCACTTATACCGCTGCCCTCTCGCCGTGCTGGCCGCTGATGGAAAATGATTTTGCGGTAAACCTTAAGCTTATAGATGAACAAGGCAACATGGTTGGTATTGACTATGAACAGGGAGAATACCTGATAGATATTCCCGGAGCCCGTACCAGTGGGCGGCTGGCCAGCGGTGGGCCGCAGTGGATATCGGTTCCTGCCGGCGTTGAAGTACAATACGAGTTAGATACTTTACAGGCTGAAATGTGGCTGCAGGAACTGGTTCAATCAGGTTGGCGCAGTGAAGGGAAGCAGCCTGAAACTATTGCTATCACGGCCCTTGTTCATGACATCAATGTTGATCATACCGGAAACAGGGATGAAACACTTGCTGAAGTTATTTTGACCGTAAGCGCTGACCACCTGCAAGAGACAGATGATCCACTACAATCGATATTTCCATTTGATCCTGTATTGCTGATTATTGTTTTAGCAATCATCTTGCTGACTACTATCCTGATCATAGCAATCCGGACATCTCGAAAAAGCTAAATACTGTGTCAGCTACCCCTTCCCCGGACTCACTTCGAAAAAACATACATTGCAAAGTAGGATTTAATCTTTCCATGCAGAAATACTACATATGTCTGTATAATGCTCAAGATGAAAGAGGGATGTTAACCAGTGGATAAAGCCAAAGACGAAGCAATCAACAAGCTAATTTCAGGGCAAGAAAAGATGGGAAAGGATATTTCCGGGATAAAGGGAGATATTTCCGGGATGAAGGGAGATATCTCCGATCTGAAAAACGGCCAGGTGACGATGAGGAAAGACATCTCAGAGTTAAAGACAGATGTATCCGGGTTAAAGACAGATGTATCTGAGTTAAAGATAGATGTATCCGGGTTAAAGACAGATGTATCTGAGTTAAAGATAGATGTATCCGGGTTAAAGATAGATGTATCCGGGTTAAAGACAGATGTATCCGGGTTAAAGACAGATGTATCAGAGTTAAAGACAGATGTATCTGAGTTAAAGACAGATGTATCAGAGTTAAAGACAGATGTATCTGAGTTAAAGACAGATGTATCTGAG
>Ga0114946_10001656_pt1 | contig 15370 bp, 18 predicted proteins | sample WalLakDeSediment_FD_88676 | JGI IMG/M metagenome (GOLD analysis project Ga0114946, IMG submission 88676) | Lake sediment microbial communities from Walker lake, Nevada to study Microbial Dark Matter (Phase II) - Walker Lake 11/02/13 Deep Sediment | ecosystem: Environmental > Aquatic >... | reverse complement strand
GCCTGTTCCACGCCATTTTTAAGGGTCATGGTGCTCATGGGGCATGAACCACAGGCGCCAAGCAACTCAACGTTTACCACGTAGTCTTCGGTTAACTCCACAAAGCGGATATTTCCACCATCTGCCTGAAGATAGGGACGGATCTGGTCAATTACATTTTCCACTTTCTTGATTAATTCTGCATTTTGATTCTGTGACATTTTAACTGGTATTTAATGAAACATTATTTTCTGTTTATTTTGTCAAAGTTTTGGCTTGTTTGGCCAAACCGGCATTTGTAATAGAGATTTGGCGGGCAAGGCTTTCGGTCAAAGACTCGAAGTATGGTCTGGCCAGGCTCTCAGGGTTGAGCGCATCGGGCTTGCCTGAATCACCCGATTCCCTGACCGACTGAATGATTGGTATCTGTCCGAGCAGTGGAAGCTCCATGGCTTCAGCAAGTGCTTTTCCACCATCCTTTCCAAAAATGTAATATTTATTTTGGGGCAATTCGGCTGGTGTAAACCAAGCCATATTTTCAATGATCCCCAAAACCGGAATATTGATGTTTTCGTTTTTAAACATGCTTACCGCTTTTCTGGCATCGGCAAGGGCTACTTCCTGGGGTGTGGTTACAATTACTGCACCCGTAAGCGGCACGGTTTGAACAAGCGAAAGGTGTATGTCACCTGTTCCTGGCGGAAGATCGATGATCATATAGTCAAGTTCACCCCAATCGGCATCTGTAAATAACTGCTTCAGTGCTCCTGATGCCATAGGCCCTCTCCATATCAAAGCCCTGGAAGCATCAACAAAGAAACCGATTGACAGCAGTTTAACACCATGACGGATTAAGGGAATCACCCTGGTATGCCCGTTTTGCTCAATGGCTTCAAGCTGATGGTTTAGTGCATCGAACATAACTGGAACGGATGGTCCGTAAATATCGGCATCAACCAGGGCGGTTCTTGCTCCTGAGCGTGCCAGCGAAACGGCAAGGTTGGCTGCAATGGTTGATTTACCCACACCACCTTTTCCGCTCGCGATCGCTACAATGTTTTTTACACCTTTTAGCAAGGGCTCATCATTCTTGCGAGTACTGGTAACCCTTGATGTGAGATTCACGGTAACTTCGGCCCGGCTGTCAACCAGTTCAAGAATGGCCCTGATACAGGCATTTTTAATGCTGTCTTTCAGGGGACAAGTTGGAGTGGTGAGTACCAATGAAAAACTAACCTTAATGCCTTCAATATCAAGGTCGCGTATCATACCCAAGCTTACCAGGTCCTTTTTCAGGTCTGGCTCAATCACTTGCCCAAGGGCGCTTAAAACCTTGTCGGTTGTAATGCTCACGCTAATTTTTATTTAGACTCTGTAAAATTAATGCTTTTTTTGGAGCCAGAGATAAAAACAGGTTGATAAAAAAGTACTCTAATACTTTAATTCCCTGGAAGGATCCCAAAAGTGTTTTCTGAAATGTATAATTTGGTCATCTTCAACCAAAACTCCTTCCGATTCAAGCAGTTGCTTCATTATGTTGGGTCCGCCAAAATGGTGTTTCCCGGTTAACAGGCCATTGCGGTTCACCACCCGATGAGCAGGAACGTATTCGGCGCAAGCATGCGAACTGTTCATGGCCCAGCCTACCATCCTTGACGAACCTGCCGATCCAAGGTATTCAGCTATGGCACCATACGAAGTGACCCTACCGTATGGTATTTGGCGCACGACTTCGTAAACTTTTTCAAAAAAGGAGTTTTCGTTCATGCCTGAGTGTTCTTTAGCGAAAACCGCAGATACTTTATAGGAATCCCTCCAGCCAGGAAAATCCTTTCATAATGGGTTTGAGTTTCTTTTATCAGCGGTTCATCAATGTTTTCCCTGGCATATAGATCGGAAGTGTGGTAAAGAAGGTTGTGACCCAGCTCTTCTATTACTTCAAGGGTGTATTCGTACAAATCGGTATTGTCAGTTTTCAGGTGGATATGGCTGCCAGGGGTCAGCAATTTTTCGTAGCGTGCAAGGAACCTGGGTGATGTAAGCCTTTTTTTTTGGCGCGACTGCTGTAACTGAGGATCAGGAAAAGTAATCCATATACCCGAAACCTCGCCGAGGCCAAAAAAAAAGTTCAGCCTTTCGGCCTGGATTCTGAGAAATGCCGCGTTCGTAATGCCTTCTTCCAAGGCCTGTCTTGCTCCCTTCCAGATTCTTTCTCCCTTAATGTCAATACCAATAAAATTTACATTTGGATATTTTCTGGCAAGGTCAACAGTATATTCACCTTTGCCGCAACCCACTTCGAGCACAATAGGATGAAGGTTTTTAAATAAGGAGATATTCCATTTCCCTTTAAAAGGGTGATCTTCAACCGGGTAACGGTCGTTAGGCTGAATCACGTTCGCAAAGGATTCGATCTCGGCAAAACGTTTCAGTTTCTTTTTTCCCACAATAAATTCTAAGCTTTTTGAAAGGCTAATTCCGTTGCAAAATCCAGGCGCTGGAGTTTATGTCCTGTTGCACACGCGAAAGTTGCGCATCAGCTTCTGCCTGATCATAGTAAAACCCATAACAAACGCGGTGGAATCCTGTTGAGGTTTGCATAAAGATGCTTGCCTGTTGGGCTCCCTTTGAGCGTAGCTCTTCCACATAGCGGTTTGCCTGACCTTCGTCCTGAAAAGCACCAACAACAATATAATAAACCCTTCGGCCTGCTTCAGGCTGTGCAGGGGTAGCTGCCACTGCAGGGGCTGGCGTGGTTGCAGGTGCTTCCTGCACTTCCGGGGCCGGGGTTTCAACAGGTTGTTCGGCAACCGGTGCAGGGGCAACTGTTTCAATCTGGGGCCGGGGAGCAGGTGCCTGGGTACTTTTGCCAAAGATAAATCTCCAGTTAAAAGCAAGGATAATTAACACCACAATGATCGGAATAAAGAACCATGCCAACCATTTAATGCCCTTAGGCAAATCTTGCCTGGTGGTATCTGTAAAATGAACCTGTGGCTCTGGTGTTTTTTCAGTGTCAGGTTCAGCCGAAACTGACGGTTCAACAGGTTTTTCAAACTTTGGCAAAGGTTCAGGTTCTTTTTCAAAAACAGGTTCAGGTTTTTTTTCGGAAACTGCTTTTGAAACAGGCGTAATTACTGGTGTTGCGGTAGTTTTGGGCGGTTCGGTTACAGCACCCAGACCCGCTGCATCAGCAAGATAATTTATTGACTTATCAGGCTCAAAAGAAAAATTGCCTTCGAAGTCTTGGCTGAAAACTCCAACATGGTTGAGTACCACTTTCTGACCAGAGGCCATTGAACCTTTAAATTCAGCAACGAAATCAGTAATTAATTTCTGCACCTGTTCAATACTTAAATTTTCTTTTTTTGCAATATGCCCAAGCAATGGGGTTTCACCCTCAGTATTTTCACTGCTGAAAGAAATGATTTTTGCAGGTGAGAGGATTTTTTTCTCTTCAGGGAGAAAACGCGCCGGAATATACTTGGTTGAGAATTCGCCGAATCCCGGGAGGATCACATGGTCATGATCAAATAGAAGTTCGCTGATGTAAGTTCCGATTTTCATAAGGTTGGTTTTTTTCCCGAAAAGGGCAGGGCGTTTTTCAGGTCTAAATTAAGAAAAACTATTCATAATATGTATGGTTTACGCAAAAATGCTGCATAAGTTACTCGGGTGAATTACTGGGTGTCTTAAAAATAGATTTTTTAAACTCCATTGAAATGAAGCTTAGAAAAGACCATGAATTTCGGCATCTATTCGCTGAATCACATGCCCAAGATCATCAGGGTTTTCGCTGAATTTGATTTTATCCACATCAACTATCAGCAATTTTCCAAGATTATAATCGCTTATCCAATCCTCGTAACGCTCGTTGAGGCGTTTGAGGTAATCGAGCCGGATGGAGTTCTCGTAATCTCTGCCCCTTTTCTGAATCTGGCTAACAAGTGTGCCCACACTTGCACTCAGGTATATGAGAAGGTCAGGAGGTTGAATAAATGAACTCATGAGTTCGAAGAGGCTCTTATAGTTTTCAAAGTCGCGGGTTGACATGAGCCCCATGGCATGCAGGTTTGGTGCAAATATATTGGCATCTTCATAAATAGTTCGGTCTTGGATCACCGTTTTAGTGCCCTTCCTGATATCGACAATTTGCCTGAACCGGCTGTTCAGAAAATAGATTTGCAGGTTGAAAGACCAGCGCTGCATGTCTTCGTAAAAATTATTCAGGTATGGGTTGGTGTCCACATCCTCGTAATGCGCCTCCCAGCCGTAATGCTTTGAGAGAAGTCCTGCTAGGGTTGTCTTTCCTGAACCGATATTTCCGGCAATTGCAATGTGCATGGCAAAGGTTTTTATGGGTTAAGCACTAAAACAGCCGCCTTTCGTTGAATTCGTAAAGGCGAATCTCATTTTCAGTTTGAAGATACAAACGCCGGCCTCTTAAAAGGCCTGAAATGAATTCTTTTTCTGGAAGCAAAAATAAGGTTTCCTTCTGAAGCACAATATCAAAAAGCACCATTTCTTTGTCAGAAAAATAAACAAGAAGATTGCCAAGAACCTGAAACCGAGCAATTCCTTTTTTTTCAATCAGAAACAGAAAGTTGCCGAAAGCATCAAATACAGCAATTCCCTTTTGTTGATCGCTGACATAAAGCAAGCCGCCAGCCTCAATGAGAAAAACCGGTTCATTAAACCGCTCAAGAATTTCGAAAAAAGGAGGGCTTAGGGCCTGTAAATGAAAACTTTGGTTAAAGCGTTTGAGTTGGTTCTGAACCGGAAAATATGCCCAAAAACCTCCGAAAGAAGAATGACAAACCTGGGTAGGGAAATCGGAAATAAAGGCTTGTGGCAAAGCTGGCCCCTCTTTAATAGCCAAATTGCGATCGAGCCAAAAAATTTGCTGAAATCCCTGGTGTAATAAAAGGATGTTGAAAGGATCAGAGGCATCAACCCAACTTATTTTTCCGTACTGGGGGTTAGAATAATGTTTTTGGGTTTTAGCCCCAGTTTGGTGCTTTATTAAACCATCATTTGTTAAAAAAAATAAATTGCCAAGGTGATCGGCAGTGAAAAAGTCAGTTTTGACTTGAATTATTTCAATAAGACGAAACTGCTCAGGCGTTTGAGACCTGGCAGGCTCCGGGGCAAAAACAAGGAGCGAAATAAAAAAAAATCTGATTGTCTTTTGTTTCACTCCTCTATTAACTTTAAGATTTCATCCACGTACTTGCGGTCATTATAAAGCCGTGGAACCTTGTTCTGACCACCTATTTTGCCTTTTGATTTCAACCATTTGAAGAAAGTTTCTTGCGGAACACTTTGAACAACAGGCATTTTAAGCATTAAGTCGGAACTGCGCTTGGCCTCATAATCAGAATTCAGGTTTTTCAGCTCTTTATCAAGCACCTCGGTAAACTTCCTGATACTGTCAGGTTCCACTTCAAATTCAATCAGGTACTGATGTGTGGCCGAATCATTATCGTTTAAAAACACCGGGGCGGCGGTGTATTCAGAGATTATGGCGCCTGTGGCCTTGCATGCGGCACCGAGGGCTTTGTCAGTATTGTCAACAACCACTTCTTCGCCAAAAGCATTGATAAAGTTTTTCGTGCGGCCACTGATCACCAACCGATATGGAGATAAGCTGGTAAACCTCACTGTGTCGCCTATTATGTAGCGCCAAAGACCGCCATTAGTGGTAATTACCAGCGCGTAATTGGTCCCTTTTTCAACTCCTTCAAGAGTTACTACTTTGGGATCTGACTTGCCGTATTCATCCATAGGTATGAACTCATAAAAGATCCCGTAATCGAGCATAAGCAGCAACTCATTTGAACAAGGTCTGTCCTGTATGGCGAAAAACCCCTCGGAAGCATTATAGGTTTCAAGGTAATACATGCGGTTTGATGGAATGATCTTTTCGAATTGCTCCCGGTATGGGATAAAGCTGACCCCCCCATGGTTGAAAAGTTCAAGGTTAGGCCAAACTTCCAGGATATTATTGCGACCGGTTATTTCCAGTATTCTTTTTAGCAACACAAGGTTCCATGAAGGCACCCCGCTTATACTCGTAACATTTTCATGAATGGTTGCATTTGCAATTTTGTCAAGCTTTTTCTCCCAGTCATCAAGAAGTGCAAGCGAAAGGTCAGGGGTACGGAAAAAATCGCCCCAAGAGGGGAAATTCTGCAAAAGAATGGCCGAAAGATCGCCAAAATATGCCCTGTTGTTAAACTCGCTTACCTTGTGGCTTCCACCAAGCACCAAACCCTTACCCTCAAAAACCATATTGTTTGGCCTGTTGTTACAGTAAAGGGCCATAACATCCTTGCCACCTTTCAGGTGGCAATCTTCAAGAGCCTCATCACTAACCGGGATAAACTTGCTTTTATCGCTTGTGGTACCGCTCGATTTGGCAAACCACCTGATTTCCGTTGGCCAGATCAAATTATTTTCACCCTTACGCAAACGCTCAATATATGGTTTCACGCCTTCATAATCCTGCAGGGGAACCCGTTTTTTGAATTCCTCGTAGCTGTAAATACTCGCATAATCATATTTCTGCCCCCACTCAGTGTCCTGTGAGAAGGTGATCAGTTTTATCAGCAAATCTTGCTGCACTTCTTGCGGATAATCCATGAAATACTCTATCTGCGAAATTCGCTTTTTCAAGTACCAGGAAATTACAGCGCTAATGAACGACATGATAATTTTTGAAAATTGATAACACGCAAAAATAACTAATTAGCTGCAAAGTTTTTTTGGGTCGAGATTTAAATATTATTTGTTAACAGTTATTTACATTTTGCTTTCATTCAGGGTAAAAGTTTTATATTTGGAATGCTACTTCCAAACCTTTTTAAGTTCATTTTATGGATTACACAAAAGCTTTTTGTTACGAACCTTCCCGGCCGCTTGCCAATTATGAAACTGATTTTACTGGCCCGTTCCGGAAAAAGAAAGATACCGAAGAAGTTTTTCAGGAAGGTATACTTCGACTACGAGAGTTACAAGATATGATGTATGCTCAGGGCAAGTACGGCGTGCTGATTATACTTCAGGCCCTTGATGCAGCCGGTAAGGATGGAATCATTAAACACGTAATGAGCGGGGTAAACCCCCAGGGTTGCCAGGTTAAAAGTTTCAAGACGCCATCTAGCGAAGAGCTTGCACATGACTATATGTGGCGCTGCTATAAAGCTTTGCCTGAAAGGGGAAACATTGGCATTTTCAACCGCTCTTACTATGAAGAGGTGCTGGTGGTAAGGGTTCATCCCACATTCTTATTAAAGCAAAATATTCCAGGAATTGACGATGTGGAGCAGGTTAACCAGACTTTTTGGGAAACCCGTTTTCGCGATATTTGCAACTTCGAACGCTATTTCTCCAACAATGGTTTCTTAGTGCTGAAATTTTTTCTGAATATCTCAAAGGCCGAACAAAAGAAACGCTTCCTCTCTCGTATTAATGAACCTTCAAAGAATTGGAAGTTTACTATGGCCGATGTGAACGAGCGCCAGCATTTCGATCAGTATCTTTCGGCATTTGAAGATATGCTTCAGAACACCAGTACCGACTTTGCACCCTGGTATGTGATTCCTGCCGATAAAAAGTGGTTTATGCGCACCGCAGTTTGTCGAATTATTGTCGACACCCTTGAAAGGCTCGATTTGGCATATCCTGATCCCGGGCCCAAGCATTTGCTCGATATTGAAAAAGCAAGAATAATCATTGAAAGCGAAGAAGAGTGAGTTCTAAGCTTGGAATATTAACGTTTTAACCAAAAAGATACCACCCATTGAACTTTTTTCGCACAATAGCTGGTTTTGAGATTAATTCAAGCAAACAACGCTGGAAATTGTTTTTGCTTCTTTTTGCCACTCTGATTGTGGCCGTCTCTCTTTTTTTTACCGATGTTTTGGTGAAAAAAATTGCAGAAGATGAGCGTCAAAAGGTTTTACTTTGGGCCGATGCGGTTCAGAGAAGAGCCAGCCTTGTTGTTTATACTGAAGAGCTATTTGAGAGCATCAAGGTTGAAGAACGCAAGCGGGTTGAACTTTGGGCAATGGCTAACCAGAAAATATGGGAACCAACTACCCAAAACATTGATAACTTCTATCTCGAAATTCTTCAGTCAAACACCACTATCCCCGTGCTGGCAACCGATAACAACAATAACATAATTACATACCGAAACCTTGATGCGAAAATTGGCGATCCTCAAGAGTTTGGTGAAGAACTAAAGGAGTATTTTTCGGTATACCCGCCCATTCCGGTTACCTATCATTCGGGCTTGGCTTACGAAACTTTGTATATTTATTACCAAGACTCTCATGTGTTTACTGAATTGCAAAGCCTATTTGACGACCTGATTGACTCGTTTATTTCTGAGGTGGTAGTTAATTCAGCAAATGTTCCTGTGATTATTGTTGACAGCGCCAGAAAAAAAATCATTGCTGCCGGGAATATCGATCAACCAGCACCTGATGATACACTTAAAACCAAACAGGTAATTGAATCGCTAGCAGGCAAAAACCCTCCTATTACCATACAATTGCCCGTTTACGGAACCTGTCAGGTTTTTTATACAAACTCTTTTCTGCTTACCCAATTAAAATACTATCCAGTTGCACAGTTTCTGGTTATTGGAATATTCCTAATCATTGCCTACATTTTGTTCAGTACGGCGCGCAATGCCGAACAAAACCAGGTTTGGGTCGGAATGTCGAAAGAAACGGCTCACCAGTTGGGCACCCCGCTCTCATCGCTTGTTGGATGGGTCGAAATTCTGAAAATGAAGGGCGTTGACAAGGCCACCATAAAAGAGATTTCAAAAGATGTGAAAAGACTTGAGAATATCACCGAAAGGTTCTCGAAAATCGGATCGCCTGCAAAACTTGAGCCCGTCAACATTATTGAAACCACCCGCGAAGCCGTTGAGTATATGAAGAACCGTACATCCAAAAAGGTAAACTTCAAGATTCTTTCATCAGATAAAGAAGTTATGGTGCCACTTAATACCAATCTTTACGAATGGGTCATTGAGAACATTTGCAAAAATGCGGTTGATGCCATGGACGGAGTGGGCAATCTTACCATTGAAATTGAAGATCAACCCAGCGAAGTGCTGATTGACATTACCGATACCGGCAAAGGCATTGTGGCATCAAAGTACAGAACAATTTTTGCACCCGGTTACACCAGCAAACAAAGGGGCTGGGGACTTGGGCTGTCGCTGAGCAAGCGAATTATCGAAAACTACCATAAAGGCAAGCTCTTCGTAAAAAGGTCGGAAGTAAACAAAGGAACCACTTTCAGAATCTTGTTAAAAAAGCAATAATAAAAAGAGGCTGTCTCAAAAGTCTATTATTTAGCCACAAACGCACAAACCGGCGGGCTGGTTCGTGGCGAATTTGATTTTTTAAACTTTTAAGACGGCCTCTTTTTTGGCTTAATCGCACAAAAGGCTATTTTTAACAATTGTATAACCACCCCTTCAGGGGAAAAATAGAACCAAAGTGTTTGCTCTAAAGGGTGGGGTAGAAGGCGTCTTCGATGTGGTTTACCCGGTAATTTTCTCCTTTAAACAGTACGCTTATGATGTCGAAGCGTACTTCAAGGTCAAGGTTGTGTTTCAAAAGGTAATGATTTGCCGCCCCAATGAGCAATTTTTGTTTGCTTTTGGTTACAAACTCTTCAGGCTCGCCAAAAAAAGCGGTCTTTCGGGCTTTCACTTCAACAATTACAAGCTGATCTTCTTTTTGGGCAATAATGTCAATTTCCTTGTGGCTCGACTGCCAATTGGTTTCAAGGATTTTATAACCATTTCTTACCAAATGCTCTAAGGCAATGGCTTCCCCTTTTTTTCCCGTTTCGTGAATTTCAGCCATGGGTTTAATGTTTTATAAACCCCATCTATGCTTATTCGGTTTCGAAAAGCTCAAACTCGAAATATTCCATAATAGGGTTTGCCAGCAGTTTCTTGCAGGCGGTTTCAACTTTGGAATGGGCTTCTTCATGGGTCCCGGCTTCCACTTCAAGGCTTATGTGTTTGCCCATCCTTACATTGGTGATCTCGGGCAGTCCAAGGTTTTTCATGCTTTTTGTAATGGCTTTTCCCTGGGGGTCGAGAAGAGCCTTTAATGGCATTACATTTATTTCGGCGCGGAATGTCATTCTATTATGTTATTTGAGTTTACTCATTTGTTTTTTAGCAGCAGTGCTTACCAGCGACAAAATTATGTAAAATATCACTATCAGCGCCACTGCCTGAAGCCCGAATATTAAAATGGACAACAGCACAAGTCCTGCAAAAATATACCTGATCTCATTTTCCTTCCACCGGAAGTTTTTGATCTTTAATGAAAACATATGAATGGGTGAAATCATTAACCACGAAAAAACAATAATCATTATTAGCATGGCAGGCAGGCTTGATGTAATGTTTTCGACCAGGCTGAAAATGAATCCTTGCCTTGTTGCAAATGCAGGTACAAATGACAAAGAAGCAAAAAAGGCCGCATTGGCAGGCGTTGGAAGCCCGATAAAAGAATTGGTCTGGCGGGTGTCGATATTAAAAATGGCCAGCCGAAGACCTGCAAAGGTGGCAAGCAAAAAGGCAGAAAATGGTAAAACAATTTGCAGGGCTGTTGGGTTTATTGTTTGGGCAGCCTGGTGCATGTAATGATAAATTATTGCAGAAGGTGCCATTCCAAAGCTCACCAGGTCAGCAAGACTGTCGAGCTGTTGCCCCAAAGCAGAGTGTGCCTTTAACAGCCGGGCAAGCATACCATCAGCAAAGTCAAGCAGTGAACAAATACCGATAATGATGGCTGAATAATGCGGTAAACCTTTAATGGCCAGCACCACGGCAACAGAACCCAGAAAAAGGTTCAATAGTGTAACAGCGTTGGGTATTTGCTTCATTTTAATCTTGTTGCTTATAATTAGGTTTATTTATGAACAGAACATCTTTCGAAAAAGCCACCTTTAAGGAAAAAGTTTATGTTGTTCTTGAACAGGGAAAACAAATCTCATCAAGGCAGTTCCTGTATTTTGTAATTAAACTTTACAGTCTTTCCGATTATTTTGTTGAAATCTGGTATATCCCCTCATCCAACAAGATCGACAAGGTTGAAATCCTGGACGTTGACCAAATGCTGCACCTGTACCGCCATGATTTCGACATTTCTTCGCTGCTAAAGTAAGCAGAATTTTATGCACAGGTCAACTTCCCCATTTTTTTGTCTACCCTTTCGGAAAAAATTTTATTTTCAGTTTGAAACCAATATTTTTGTTGCCGCCAAAATAATCTAAAACCAATCATTACAATCATGGCCTGCAAAAAGAGTTTTTACCGCCTTCTGGTTTCCACCCTTTTAATAATTTTCTCGGGACTGTTGTCTGCAGGAGAACCTTCCATTACTCTTGAGCAGATCTGGGAGGACCGCTATTTTGCACCTAAAACAATTCGTCTTGGCAAATCGATGAACGATGGAATCAGCTATTCCGTTATCGAAAAGCAAACTGATATAAATATTTATGCTTATGAAACCGGAGCCTTTCAGAAAACCGTTTTCTCAACCGAAGGTCGTATTACCGGCGAACGTGGCAGGCCTGCGCGCATAGAAGCTTATTATTTCAGCCCTGACGAAAAAATCTTACTTATTGGCATTGGCCGTGAAGCGATTTATCGCCGTTCGTACCTTGCCGAGTATTATGTTTGGGATATTGAGATGCAGCAGCTAAGCCCGCTGTCAGAAGGTACCCGTCAAAGCCTGCCAACCTTTTCGCCCAACGCAACCAAGGTGGCCTTTGTGCGCGACAACAACATTTTCATTAAAGATTTGGTTACAAAAACAGAAACAGCCGTAACCACTGATGGCCTTTTTAACCATGTAATAAACGGTACAACTGACTGGGTGTATGAAGAAGAATTTGGGTTTACTCAAGGAATGCACTGGTCGCCTGATGGAAGAAAACTGGCCTTTTACCGCTTCGATGAAACGCATGTGAAGGAATTTAACATGATTATATATGGAAGCTTGTACCCCGGGGATTATCGTTTTAAATACCCCAAGGCCGGCGAAGAAAATTCGGTTGTGACCATACATATATATGACATGCAAACAGGGCAGACCATCCAGGCAGATACCGGGGGCGAAACCGATCAGTACCTACCACGTATCAAATGGACAAGAGACCCTTCGCTGCTTTCTGTTTACCGGATGAACCGTCACCAGAACAAGCTCGAGCTTTTACTTGTCAATGCTTCAACCGGCGCGAGCAGCGTACTGTATGTTGAAAACAACATGTATTATATTGATGTTAATGACGATCTCACCTTCCTTGAAGACGGCCGTCATTTCATTATCAGCAGCGAGAAAAGCGGATACAATCACCTGTATCTTTATAATATGCAGGGGCGTGAGATCCGCTCCATTACATCTGGCAACTGGGATGTGCAATTTTTTCTGGGGGTTGACGAAACCCGTCAGTTGGTCTATTACACTTCGCACGAAGAATCGCCCTTATCTAATAATCTTTACAGTATAAGGCTCGATGGTCGCCGGAAAACCAAACTTACCACTGGCACTGGTATGCACAACCCCACATTTAGCAGTGGTTTCCGGTTTTTTATAAACCAATTCTCCACTGCCAACACCCCGCCTGTTTTCAGCATTCACAGAGCCGACGGTACCCTGATCAAGGTGCTTGAAGACAACAACGAGCTTGCCCGGAAGGCCCGTGAGCATAATTTTGTTACCCGCGAGTTTTTCACTTTCAACACTTCGGAAGGAATATCTCTGAATGCTTGGATGATGAAACCTGCTGATTTCGATCCAAACAAAGAGTACCCATTGTTTATGTATGTTTATGGCGGGCCGGGATCACAAACCGTACTTGACCGCTGGAATGCGTCAAATGGCATTTGGTACCAGATGCTCACTCAAATGGGCTTCATTGTGGTGTCGGTCGATAACCGCGGCACCGGGGCGCGCGGAGAAGAATTCCGCAAAATGACCTACCTGGAGCTGGGCAAGTATGAAACCATCGATCAGGTTGAAGCGGCAAAATTTCTTGGGGCAATGCCTTATATCGACAATAAGCGCATCAGTATTTTCGGCTGGAGCTATGGCGGCTACCTTTCTTCGCTCTGCCTGGCCAAGGGTGCCGATTACTTTGCCGCGGCCATTGCCGTTGCCCCGGTAACCAACTGGAGGCTTTATGACACCATTTATACCGAACGTTACATGCGTACTCCGCAGGAAAACCCGCAAGGATACGATGAAAACTCACCCATTAACCATGTGGAAAAGATCAGGGGTAAGTTTTTGCTGGTGCACGGTTCGGCCGACGATAATGTTCATTATCAGAACACCATGGAAATGGCTTCCGCACTGATTGAAGCAAATATTCCTTTCGAACTGGCTATATACCCCAATCACAATCACGGTATTTCTGGAGGCAACGCCCGTTTGCACCTCTACGAGCATATGACACGCTTCCTGAAAAGTAATTTTCTGGCTGATTAATGCAGGGGTTTAATTTTCCAGAGAAACATCAAATAAAAATGGTGGTCGGTATTTTGATAAGTAAAAAAGAATTTTTACCTTTGCACTCCCTTTTGGAAAAATCTGTACAGAAAGAATAATTACATAACACAAAGAAAGAGGTTAAAATGATCATTGTACCTGTAAAAGAAGGCGAAAACATTGACCGCGTTTTGAAGAAGCTCAAGCGCAAGTTTGAAAAAACCGGTGTGCTCAGAGAGCTCAGGGAAAGGCAAAAATTTACCAAGCCTTCCATAAAAAATCGTGAGCAGCGTCTTAAGGCAATCTATATTCAGAAGTTACAGGCTGAAAAAGATTCCATGTAGTTTTTTCGCAGGGTTTTTTTCGAAGAAATTTTTGCTTATGCTGCTTTTTTAGCATAACTTTAAGCAAAGATTTCTTCTTTTTTTATTTTGGTCATGGCAGTAAGCACTGAAAGGTTTTTACAGTACTTAGAGCGTGAAAAGCGTTATTCGGCCCATACCATTATTGCGTATCGCAACGATTTAAGCCAGTTTCTCGACTACTTGCGCCATCAGTACAGTCTTGAGGATATCTCACAAGCAACAGCCCCTATGATTCGATCATGGCTGGCTGAATCTATTTCGGGGGGCCTTTCAAGAAATTCTGTAAACCGCAAGCTTTCTGCCTTTAAGGCTTTTTTCAGGTATGCTTTAAAAAACGACCTTGTCCAAAATAATCCCTTTGAAAAGATTGGAACGGTAAAAAAGAACAAAGTGCTTCCTGAGTTTGTTGAAGAAGAGGGAATGAACAGGCTGTTAGACCAGTCGGTTTTTGAGGCTGGCTTTTCGGGAAAGCGCGACCGGCTAATTCTTGTTTTGCTTTATACAACAGGCATGCGCCTATCGGAGCTGTGCCAGCTTGAGCACCATCATTTTGATGCCGGTAAAAATACTATAAAAATTACCGGTAAACGCGCGAAACAGCGTATTGTTCCCGTTATACAGGAAGTAGCCGATGATTATACCGACTATTGTACAGAGAAGGAAAAGATGTTTGGATCTGCAATAAGTAGCTACATTTTTGTTACTGACAAGGGCCATAAGATTTACCCCAAGTTTGTTTACCGCTTGGTAACCCATTATCTGGGAAAAGTTACCACCCGAAACCGAAAAAGCCCCCATGTGTTGAGGCACACCTTTGCCACACATATGTTAAACAGTGGAGCCGACCTTAACGCAATTAAGGAAATTTTGGGGCATGCTAACCTGTCGGCTACCCAGGTTTATACCCATAACAGCATTGAAAAAATAAAAAACGTTTATAAACAAGCCCATCCAAAGGCATAAAAGTGGAGGACCAATTCATGAAAGTAAACATCAGTTCATTGCATTTTAAATCGGATGTTAAACTCGAAGATTTTATCCGGGAAAAAACTGCCAAACTCTCAAATCATTTTGACGGTGTTATTGGTTGCGATGTTACCCTTAAACTCGACGCAGCCCAGAATAATGAAAATAAAATTGTTGAGATGCGGGTATTGATACCGGGCAATGATCTGTTCTCCAAAAAACAGGCCCGAACTTTTGAAGAGGCAACCGACAATGCGGTTGATGCTCTGAGGCGTCAACTTCAGCGTTATAAGGAAAAAGTCAGGAACGCATAAACGGGTCTTTTGTTTTTTTCTAAAAAAAAACTTTTTCTTTTTGGTAGTTTTTAAATCTTTCGTACATTTGCAGACCTTTTTAACGAGGTCTGCATTTTTGTTGCGTAACAATCAGCAAAGGGTCAACAACAAGCGATTAACAAGTTGCCGATGTAGCTCAGTTGGCCAGAGCAGCTGATTTGTAATCAGCTGGTCGGGGGTTCGAATC
>Ga0114946_10001655_pt1 | contig 15373 bp, 13 predicted proteins | sample WalLakDeSediment_FD_88676 | JGI IMG/M metagenome (GOLD analysis project Ga0114946, IMG submission 88676) | Lake sediment microbial communities from Walker lake, Nevada to study Microbial Dark Matter (Phase II) - Walker Lake 11/02/13 Deep Sediment | ecosystem: Environmental > Aquatic >... | reverse complement strand
TGGTACTAATCGGTCGAGGGCTTGAACCTACCCAAGGTCCAAAGACGCAGACCATAGGAAGCATCCTGTCCACGCTGTGCAGTTTTAAGGATGCCAGTGGCACTCTTGCAAGTTTCCGGCGACGATAGCGGAGGGGCCCCACCCGTTCCCATCTCGAACACGGCCGTTAAGCCCTCCAGCGCCGATGGTACTCGGCGGGCAACTGCCCGGGAGAGTAGGACATCGCCGGAGAACCACAAAAGACCCCCAGATATCCGACACAACGGACTGGGGGTCTTCTTATTATGGCGACACCCCGGCGCCCGGCACCGCCATCTCGACTACGCCGCCTCGGAACTGCTGCCACGAGCCCGACAGGTCCGAGCGACCGCCGCCCAGAAGCCCAACACGACGCCTGAGGAGGTGTGCTGTCGAGATGAAGCTAGAGTGGAGCGCCAACATCACCGGTCTGTTCCTTGACTTCGAGGGCACCATCAATGATACGGCCAAGGCTGGCTTACGCTACGCTGAGGGCGTTGCCCTTTGGCTCGAACGGCGCCTGCCCGGCCAGCAAGCGGATTGGCGGCGGGCCGTGGCTGCCGCGCTGGATGCCATGCGCGAGTTTCAGAGCCGTGTGAGGCCAGGCGCCGCCGGCGGTCCCAGCCATGAGGAGTATCATCGCGCAGAGTTGCAGGTTTGGCTGCGGACGCTCCTTATGACGGCCGATGTTGAGCTGCCGGCGGAGATCCAGCCTCATGATCTGCTGCGCGCAATCCAGACAGAGGTAGGGCCGGAGTTCGTCCCGACTCCCGGCGCAACCACAGCTCTGCAAGCCCTCCACAAGGCCGGGTTCAAGTTGTTCGTGACCTCCGGTGCTGACTCCCGATATGTTCGGGCCTGCCTCGCGGAGGGCGGGGTGATCGACCTGTTTGAGGACATCCAGGGGCCTGACAGCCTGCGACTACCCAAGCAGGGGCCGGAGTTCTTCCAGCGGTGCCTTGAACAGGCGCAACTGCGGGCGGATCAGATTTGCGTGATTGACGACTCGGCCGGTCCTATCTCGTGGGCTCTTGGGATGGGCGCCCGCGCCGTGGCGATCGATCTGGCGGACGATGTTCTGCAAAGGCTCAAGACCGTCGCTGGGGCGGCCGCTTTGGACAGGCTGCGCACCGTCCGGAATTTTGGCGAGCTTCCCGACGTACTGATCCGGCTACAGGAGTAGGAACTGCTCGCCGCACGGCCGAACTCCCGTTCCCTGTCGGTGAGCCAAGATCGCTGTCGGCGGGAAGGGGTTCTGGGCTAGGAGTAGCAGTGATGGCAACGGCCGGGAAGGGCGACGGTTGTCTACCGGTGTGCAAACTGACCCCACAACAATGGGCGACCCCGGTCAGGTTGCGAACTTGTTCTGAGACACAAAACAGAACAGAACGTTGGGGGGCCGCCCTTTTAGCTTTCATACCACAGCGCCAGGTGTGTGGATGGCAGGAAATCGAGGACTTGGGGGAACTGGAGCGGCTGCGGCTGGTTCTGGACCATAGGCCCGATGGGGATTTGATGGCGGCCCTGGAGCGAGACCGCGGTCGCGGCCGGGACGACTATCCGGTGCGGGCGGTGTGGAACTCGATCTTAGCGGGGATCGTCTACCAGCATCCATCCGTCGCAAGCCTTCGCCGCGAGCTGTTGCGCAGCGCCCAGTTGCGGCAGCTCTGCGGGTTCGACGTCCTGCTGGGCGTCAGGGCCACGCCGCCTGCTTGGGTCTATGCCCGGTTCTTGCGGAAACTGCTCCGACGTCTGGATCAGCTGGAGGCGATGTTCAGGCGAGCAGTTGCCGACCTGCAGCAGCAACTGCCGGACTTCGGCGAGGTCCTGGCGCTGGGCGGCAAGGCGATCAGCAGCCATGCCCGCGGCAGGAAACGGGACAAGCTATGAGGCCATGCCTTTAAGCCGGCCGCCGTTGCGCCGCGCCATGACCATGACCGCAACGACGAGCAGCACCAGGCTGCCGATTTGGCCTGGACTGAGCACCGACAGGAAGATCTGACTGCCCCGGAAATAATCGATAACCGCCCTGGTCGCCCCATAAAGCGCCAGGTAGAGAAGGAACAGATTACCCCTCAGCAGTTTGCCGCGCAATCTCCACAGCACCGCAAAGACGAGCATATTGGCCGCGAAACTGTACAAGGGGAGGTTGTGATAAGCAATCCCCCCAACAATCCTCGGCCAGGGAGCGCTCGCCGAGGCGACACCGACCACATCACAGCCAAAGCGCCCGATCGCCTCGGCAATCGCGAGAGATGGTGCTACGCAGTCAGCTGAGCTCCAAAAGTCGCCTTTCCTGATGCGGAAATAGACGACGGCCGCCAGCACTCCTCCGGCCAGTCCCCCCTGGATCGCCAGCCCTCCCTGGTGCAACTGCAAAATCCGCAAAGGATCCGTCAAGTAGATCGACGGACTGAGCGCCACCGAGAGCAATCGCGCGCCAACCAGGCCGCCCACGACGGCGACGACGGCACCCTCGTAAATCGTGTCCTGGTTCATGCCTCTCTCCGCGGCCAGCTTGCCAGCCAGCCACATCCCCACCAGAATCCCAATGGCGGCAAAAACGCCGAGCAGATGGATGTTCAAAGGCCCGACATGATACCAGGATTCAAGGTAGTCTAGCAGCATCGGCAGTCCCGCCTCACTATCTGAGAGCCTTCTTAACGGTCATGATGAGCTCCTGAATCGTCTGCTCCCTAAGCGCCGGCTCTTCCTGCAACAAGGCCCTGGTGACGCAGCCGTTAGCGTGATCTTCGAGCACAATGGTTGCAATCCGGGCCAGTGCCATCCGCGCGGCCGCAACCTGATCGAGGACATCCACGCAGTAGCGCTCATCCTCAACCATCTTTTGCATGCCCCTTATCTGGCCCTCAACCCGCTTGAGCCCGACGATGATCTTTCGCTTATGTTCTTGATAGCTACCGTGGCGGTGGTCGTAACAGGCTGTCTCCTGGTCAGCCGCCCCGCCCGCCCCTTCCCTATCACAGCAGGCCATGCTCTCCAGATGAATCACACTACTCTCCACACTTGCTCCCCCTCGAAACATACTCAAAGATTCCGCGGGCCGAGCGCCGTCAGGGGTTGGCGCTCAGCCTGCGGATTATCGCCCTCTCAGTGACACGAGGGGCGCTTGCCCCCAAACTCCTTAGCGCTGGCATCTTGCAGCCTCTGCACAAACCTCTGCCACCAGCTCAGGCGCAAGTATTTCTCAGGCCCCTGTTCAAACTTATGCCTGCACTTGGGGCAGCAAAAGTAGTACATTGTGTTTCTATGAGTCGCCGTATGTTGCGCTTCCTGTTCGTTTACGTAGTTGCGGCAGACCGGATCGATTGCCATGTTACTCGCACCTTTCGGTCATCCGATCCCATTGAGTCAATCAACCAGCCCGCGAAGCGGCCAACTGACCACGGGCCTGGACCGCACGGGCCCGAATGTACTCAGGATCGATGTTTGCGCTGCGCAACCGCAGCGAGTTTATAACCACATTGAAAGAGCTCATGGCCATCGCAGCTGCGCCGATCATCGGGTGCAGCAGCCCCATAAACGCCGCCGGGATCGCGAGGGCGTTGTAAAACCACGCCCAAAAGTAGTTTTGCCGTATCTTCCCAAATGTCGCATTGGAGAGCTTAATCGCGGTGATCACCGCGCCCAGCTCGCCACGGATCAGCGTAATGTCAGCCGCCTCAATGGCAATGTCGGTCCCCGTGCCTAGGGCGATCCCCACATTGGCCTGCTTGAGCGCTGGCGCGTCATTGATCCCGTCCCCAACCATTGCCACCGTCCCGAACTCTTCCTGCAGCTTGATGATCTCCTCCACCTTGCCTTCGGGCAATACCTCCGCCAAAACCTTGCTGATCCCAACCATCCGGGCGATTGCCTCAGCCGTACGCTGGTTGTCGCCGGTAATCATGGCCGTCCGGATTCCCATCTTCTCGATCTCCGCGATGGCCTCCGCCGAGTCCTCCTTGACGGTGTCAGCCACGGCGATCACCCCAGCTATCTTGCCGTCTACCGCCAGCAACATCGCGGTCTTGGCCTCGTCCTCCAGGCGCTCCAAATCACCCAGCGAAGCGGCGTAATCCACGCCGTTGTCGGCCATCAGCCTGCGGCTTCCGACCAGCACCGTGCGGCCGTTTACCAGCCCCTCGACGCCCTTGCCGGCCACCGCGGCAAATTTTTCGACCTCCGGCATCGCCAGCCCACCCGATCTGGCCGCCTCCACGATCGCGCTCGCCAGCGGGTGCTCGGATGCCGACTCGATCGTGCCGGCGTAGAGCATTACCTCATCCTCGCTGAAACCATTGGCCGCAATGACGTCCGTAACCTCAGGCCGCCCCTTGGTGATCGTGCCCGTCTTGTCAAACGCGATCAGCTTGACTTCCCTAATCGTCTGGATGGCCTCGCCATGCCGGATCAGCACACCCTTCTCGGCCCCGATCCCGCTGCCGACCATCAACGCCGTCGGTGTCGCCAGACCAAGAGCGCATGGGCAAGAGATGACGAGGACGGCCGTCGTGGCCAAAAAGGCCAGCGTAAAGAGTGGCGCATCAGGGTTGATCCAGGGCAGGTTGACCGCCCGGATTACCGACAGGTGAAACTCGGGGAACAACATCCACGAGATAAACGCCGAGATCGCAACCACGATCACCACAGGCACAAAGTAACCCGTCACCCGGTCGGCAAACTCCTGGATTGGCACGCGCGAGCCCTGGCATTCCTCAACCAGCTTGATAACCTGTGAGAGAAACGTATCCTTACCGACTTTCGTCACTTTAACCCGCAACATACCCTGCTTGTTAATCGTCGCCCCAATAACCTCAGAGCCCGGTATCTTCGAAACCGGGAGCGACTCACCGGTCGCCATCGACTCGTCGACCGAGCTCTCGCCGCTCATCACAACCCCGTCCGTCGGGATCTTCTCGCCGGGGCGCACCACCATCATGTCGTCAATCTTCAAATCCCGGACTGGCACCTGCACTTCCTCGCCGTTGACCAGGACCCGGGCTTCTTTGGCTTCCAGCGCGATCAGCTTTCTGATCGCCTGCGAGGCCCGCCCCTTGGCCTTGGCCTCAAGGAATCGCCCGACCAGATGCAGCGCCAGAATACTAGCGGCCATCTCAATAAACGTTGTAATCGGATACCAAAAGCCCAAGAAGCTCAGCAGATAGGGCACCAGCGACCCCAGTGTGACCAAAGTGTCCATGTTGGCGCTGCCGTGCCGCAGGGCGTTCCAGGTGCCCTTATGGGTATCCCAGCCTGCCACGAAGATGACGGGAAATGCCAGGACGGCGGTAATCGCGAAGTAGCCAGGGAGCATGAAAAAGAACATGTGAACCATCATCAAGGCCATGATCACGCCGGCAAAGGCCGCCGCAAACCACATCCGCCTGGCGGCCTTCCTGACCTTTTCTTCCTCGGGGTCGTCGTCCAGACCGGCCTCCGCGGCCGCCTCCTCATCTGTCACACCGTATCCGGTGCCGACAACAATCTGCTTTAGCTGCGGGAGGCCGGTTTGCCCGGGATCGTATTTGATCGTTGCCCGCTCAGTGGCAAGGTTGACCGCTGCCTCCAGCACGCCGGGTGCTGTCTTGAGGCTTCGCTCAATCCGCTGAGCGCAGGCGCTGCATGTCATGCCTGTCAGCTTGATCTGCACGCGGGCCACGGTTGCCGCGGCACCAGGCTCCTCGCCCTCAATCGATGCATCGTAACCGCTGTCTTTGACGATCGCGACCAGCCGGTCTTCCCCGATCTGGGCTGGATCATAATCCACATAGGCTTTTTCGGTTGCAAAATTGACGCGCACGCTTTTCACCCCTGCGGCACGCAGCAACGCTTTCTCTACCCGCTGCGCGCAGGCCGTGCAGGTCATACCGGAGATGCGCAGCTTCGCGCTTTCCGGTTGCTGTATCGCTGCCGTTGACATTGCTTCATTATCCTCCCTGGCCAAGCTGGCCTACGGCACTGCCTGGTTTCAACTATTGTTTGCGTTATCCGAGGCTAGCAGCGCATTTGACATTGATGCGGATCGGCGCCTAATCGGCACGAAAGCCGGTGTCCGTTCCATGTAGCCGGTGTACTCATCGCCAAACTCAGCCACCATATCGGTCTCCTCTATCTTGGCGAGGTGGTAACACATCACGATCAGGACCGGCGCCATGGCGACAGTGGCGATCGTTGGCCACTGGACAAGCATGCCGGTGATCAACATGAACAGCCCGACGTACTGAGGATGCCGCACGTAGCGATGAAGTCCGTCTGTCACCAGCCTGCCGCGGCCCCGGTAGATCCGGTGCCACCCTAGCCCCATCAAGACCAGCCCGCTAATCATGAGTAAGCTTCCTAGCTGGCAGACGGCGTTGGCCAGGCCCACTCCAACACCTAATGTCGCCAGAAGATGACCGCTTTGATGCGAAAACGGATTGAGCGTCGCAAACCTGAACCCGAGCGCGCTCAGTGCGTAGATTGTCAGCGGAAATCCAAACATCTCAGCGTACAGCGCGGCGATAAAAGCCTGTACCACGCCCATGTTGCGCCACTCTTTCTTCTTGGCCGGTTTGAGAAAAGCGATCACGAATACCGAGAAGAGGAGGATGTGTGCGACCACCGCTCCCCAGAGGCCGTAATCATAGATATCCGGCATCTATCTGGCTCCTCCGGTCTCACCGGCGCCTGTCTCGGTGCAGCAGCTCTCCCCGTCCTTCTTATCCTTTTTGCTTCCATGATCGTGGCCGCCGCCGCTGCGCATCATGATGAAATGCATCAACGGGCAGATGAGAAGCATCAGCCACAGGCCGCTGCCGCCTGGGATTCTCGATCCCGAGATGAAGAAGATGGCGAGCGCAATAGGAACGACGCAGCAGGCCATCATCATCCAACGTGGCAGTGTGAGGTTGACCTCTTTCTCAGAAGTCATATATATACGTATCTCCTCTAAACGGTCTTCGCTGGTAAATCCGCATAAATCTTCAGATACCCCTATGGGGTATCTCTACTTATCGCCATTATCGAGCACAACGACTGCGCCTGTCAAGGTTGGAAAGAAATCCGACAGCAAGAAGACACACTTGGCAGGAGATCGAGGATTTAGGGGAGCTCGGGCGCCTGCGGTTGGTGCTCGACCACCTGCCCGATGAGCCGTTGATGGTAGATATGGAGCGTGAGCGGGGGCGGGGTCGCGACGACTACCCGGTAGGCGCGGTCTGGAACTCGATTCTGGCGCGGATTGTCTACCAGCACCCATCGATCGAGAGTCTGCGGCGGGAACTGCCGCGTAACGCTCAACGAGATGGTTAGCGGGCTGAGTCAAAGCCTGCCTGGTTTTGGGAAGATCTCAGCCCTCGACGGGAAAACGATTGCGAGCCATGCCCGGGGAAGGAAGCGGAACCGGAAGGGCGGGCGCAGGCGGGACGGTCGGCGGGATACAGATGCGGTTGAAATGCACCTTGGCGCTGTCAGTGATGCTGGCGATGGCCCTAGGCCGCATTAAGGAGAAACGAACAAAGCACATGCGCAGCTTGGTAAGAGCCGCGTAAGACCACTCTAACCGGGGATAAGCGGCCGGCGTTGTGGAGTCGGCTTACCTGGCGCGGCCTGCGTGTCCCGGGTTGAGCGCGCCTTGACCGGCGCATCCGGGGTGCGTGCCGCCATGGTCTTTAGCTCGGTATCCGTGGTGACTAACTCTCTGCTGCTCAAGCGCTACGACCCTCGTCGCGCCTCGCGCTAGACCACCGGGGGGCTGCCGGCTTTCTCAGTCAGCCCCTGGGTCGCTCGCTGGCTGGCCCACCTAGTTCGGCGACTGCCTATCCGGGCGCAGGAATTGCCAAGCACGTCGAGAAGTTGATGCGGGTGTCTAATCATCACACTGGAACAGGGGTTGATGACTTCGCACCCGCGCCGGGGTCTGTCCCCAGGGCCCATCCTGATTGCCCGCAACCTATATAAGGCCTTCTTCCTCGGCAAGACAGTCTATGCCGTCAACAACATCGACCTGGCGGTCATGCCGGGTGAGTTTTTGGTCATCTTAGGGCCGAGCGGCAGCGGCAAGAGCACTCTGTTGGCTTTGCTGGCGGGCCTTGATCGCCCCATCAGCGGCCAAGTCGTTTTGGATGGGCACCCTATCTCCGACCTTAGCGAAAACGAGCTGGCCGATGTCCGGCGGCGCAAGGTCGGCTATGTCTTTCAGTTCTTCAATCTCGTGCCGCATCTGACGGCTTACGATAACGTCGCCTTGCCCATGACGCTGACCGGTGCCCCGAATTGGTTCATCCGGCAACGGACCGGCGAGCTGCTGTCTCTCGTCGGGCTTAGCGCCCGGGCCAGCCATCTTCCTGGGCAGATGTCCGGCGGTGAGCAGCAGCGCGTCGCCATCGCGCGGGCACTGGCCAATGAGCCGCGAATCCTCTTCGCCGATGAGCCTACGGGCAACCTCGACTCCCGAACCGGCGACCAGATCAGGCAGCTCTTCCGGGACCTGAACCGCGACTTCGGTCAGACGTTCGTCATCGTCACCCACGACGAGCGCTTTGCCGGCCTAGCCGACCGGGTTGTCAGGCTGGTCGACGGTCGTCTAGTCAGCGAAACCCCCGGAGGGCGCAAAGCGTGAGTGGCATCGGCTCCCTCATCGTCCTCAATGTGCGGCGCAATTTTGCCCGCAGCATGCTTACCATCGTCGGAATGGGCATCGCCGCCCTAGTGATGACGGCGTCATTGACGCTTTCGGAGGGCTATCCCGCTACGGCGTTCGGCGCGTATCGTGATTACTGCGGCGGCGACGTCCTCGTGTTCGCCGACAAACCGTGGGTCAGGGCGAGCGACGTCAGCCTTGCCGAAACGGGAAGCTGGGAATACCGGCTAACGTCCCGCGACCTGCCGGGTCCTTGGCGGTTCTTCCTGCCCGGCTTGGCCACGCGGGGCGGCATCCATCCACAGGGCGCTTCACCCGTCTTCCTTGGAGCCGGGCTGGCGGCGATCGAATCTGCTTTGGCGGCCGAGGCCGGAATCGAGTCAGTGCGATCCTACTTCACCGTGCCGGCTGTCAGCGCCCGGTTCAGCGAGATCAGAGATCGGGGACCAGCTATACCGCCGTCTATCATTGAGCACACTTGGCGGGACTCATACCTCCGCGCCTGGCGGGGTGGGTCGTGGCGCGACCTTGATGGGTATATCACAGCAGGGCGGTCGTTGACCGGTCGCGATGAGGGTGCCTTTGTTTGCCTGGTCGACGTGGACCGCGCCCGGCTGGCGGCTCTGGACCCATCATTTCCAGCCACCGTGCCCGCCATAGGTGACGTGATCGAAGTGGAGGTGCCGCTACTGCGCATCGACGCCCAGGGGGCAGTGCTGCTGGACTATGGCGCAACCCGCACCTATGAGTTTAGGGTCGTCGGCCATTACAGCGTGCAAACGCGTGAGGTATCCTGGACCGACCCGCAGGCAGGCGGCGATAGCGGAGCCCCGCCTGCGGAGGTGGAGAAGCTATACCTTACGTCACCCGAGATTCTCGTGCCCTGGCAGACGGCGTCACAGGTGGTCTCTGAGGCTTCGGGCGGGATGGCCGACGTTCTCTCCAGTGCCATTGCGTTGGGTGTTGACAGCCTAGCCCGCGTGGAGGCCGTTGTCGCCTCGGTCGGCGCGTCCTATCCCGAGTTGTCCGTTGTATCTGTGCCTCGGCTGGCCTCGCTGGCCAATGCCAACTGGCTACCGGAGCCGGTGTACCGGGTTCCCAAGACCGAGTGGAGCAGGGGTGCGCCTCTGGCGCAGATGGGAGAGCCGGTGGAGATCAGCTTGGCTTTCAACATGATCTTCTTCGCAATCGCGGCGCTGCTCGCCGCGGCCAACGGCATTGTGTTGGTGCTCGAGAGGCAACGGGAGATCGGCATACTCAAGGCCGTCGGCGCCTACACTCGCGACGTGATAGCGATGATCCTGGGCGAGGTGGTGCTGCTGGCCACAATCGGAGCCTTGGTCGGTTTCGCCTTGGCCGAGTCGGTCGCGGTCTGGAATCTGATCAGTAATCGCGCCGGGCTCGTCTCGATCTTGACGACCGTAGGGATTGACCTGATCAAGGTGCTAGGCCTGACCGTTTCCTTTGCCGTGGTCTTCGGTCTCGCTCCGGCGCTACGGACCACCGCCATGACTGCAATGGAGGTATTGCGTAAAGAGTGAGGACCAAGCAACTATGATTCAGTGGCGCGCCCTTTGGGCCATGGCCCGCAAGAACCTGCGTAAAGCCTGGCTTAGGCACACCGTCCTGGCGGTGGTCCTGACACTGGCGATTGCGGGCGATGTCCTGTTGGGATTGTTCTTCGCCGGACTGGAGGCGCGCGCAGGCTCGTTGGCCCCGGCCACAGACAACAGCCTTCCCATGCTGGTGATGGCGCCGGACGGAGTCAACGTGGAGGCCTGGGTCAGTTGGGCGGCGCGGGCCGGTGCCTTCTACAGTGCTCGCAACTACGATGAGGCCTATATGATTGCGTGGCGCGAATACGGCTCCGCGGGCGGTCGCACGAAGGTGTTGGCCGTCGACTTCTCCATGCCGCAGCTGTCACGACTGCCGCTTGAGGGTCGCTGGCCATACGAACGCGACGAGATTGCGCTGCCCCGGGCATCTGCCGCGTCTCTTGCCGCCAGCATCGGGTCATCCGTGCAACTGCTGGATCCGGCCAGCGGCGCCACCGAGTCGTTCCGGGTTACCGGTATCTTCCGCGCCGAGATCGGCTCAGGCACCCGCCCGACCGCGCTGCCTACGGCGCTGCCGGATCCTTCACTGGCCTTCCCCATGGTGGCCCTTTACCCTGGCGGCTCCGAGGTGCCTCGCTGGCCAACCAACGCAAGCTACATTTGGATGAGAGCGGCCAATGCCGCCTCCCTGGAGCAGCGCATGATGGGCTATTATGGGCGCGAGTACCCGGTCCAGCCGGCCATGGCGCGCTTTGCGGTTACAGAGCCGGTGTTCGTGCGGGGCGATCTTGGTCCCGAACTTGGCGGGCTGCTAGGTAGGCTGATATTCTCCCCAGGCCGTCGCGCGTTGGCCGCGTCGTTCGTGTTTGTCGGTACCGGCATCTTTGTGGTGCTGCTGATCGCCTTCATTGAGCGCAAGCGGGAACTGGCGGTGCTCAAAACCGTTGGCATGAACAACAACATGGTCTTGACCATGGTGCTCATGGAACTGGGTGCCGTCGCTGCAGTGGCCCTCGTCATCGGCTCGGTGACAGCCGTATTGGCCGGAGGTGCCGTCGCCAACGCGGTTGAGTACGTGCCACCGCCGACCTTGAAGGCTTGGATGTGGGCCGTGGCCCATACGGCCATCGTCCTGGTCCTCGCCACCGGTCTGCCGCTGTCCATGATGCGCCTGGCCACAGTGCAGCAATTGCTGCAAAACGAGCGCCTGTACATCCACAACAAGCGGGTGACGTTGTCATGACAGCTGACTACCTGGAACTAGGCAACGTCCTGACTCGCCTGGTCCGCGTGTCCGACCCGGAGCTCTGGCCGCGGCAGGGGTTCTCGCCGACCCAGCACGCCACGCCAACCACCACCTATGAGCCGTGGGGTGCACCAGAGCGCGGCATTGAGCAGCTGCTGGCAGCAGCAGCCGGGCTTGGTTCGCTGCACGGCGCAGATGGAGCGCCCCCGACTGAGCGCCCGACCCGCGCCGGAGGCGGCGACCGGGTGGCTCTAGTCCACTTGCGTGGCACTCCGCAGACCTGTGTGGTTGGCCTAGCAGGTCTCGCGACCACCGAGCTCACCATCCAGGCGGCGTTGCGCCAGGCAGGCAGCAATGTTGCGCAGATCAAGAGCTCGGATGCCGCCGACCTGGAGGCGCAGCTCATAGACGTCCGGGCTCGCCCGCTGGACTTGCTCGTGTTCACCGGCCCCGTGGTATCCACCGCGCGCCGGCTGGTCAGTGGTGGCGGGCCTGCGCCGCGCGTATTGGATAGCCTGCAAGCCCTGTACAACGGGCCGGTGGGCGAGGATGCGGAGCTGGCTGAGGTTCTCTCGGCCGTCACCAACTTGCAGGTGCTGGCACCGATTCGGATTGACACGCAGACGCTTGATCCTGAGCCCACTGAAAGGGCACTGGCCCAGGCCACTGACAAGGTTCTGGCCGCCGACGCGGAGCTTGGCATCTTGCACAACGCAGGCTTCGCAGTCCACACTTTTGCCCGGGCGTTCACCGCGGCTGCGGAGTCGCTCGCCGCATGGCGGCGCCGACTGCCTACGCCGGAGGGACCACATGCAGTTGGCGGACTGGCCCTCATCGACCTGGGTGGGCGCTTTACGGAAATAGCCGTGGTCGCTGAGTCGAGGGCTTCGCGGTCAGTCGACGATCTGGCGCAGCGCGACCTGATGATTGGTGATGCCCCTGCCGCTGGCAGGTCCGGGCCGGCCGCGACGCCTCCACCGCACGCTCTGCTCGTTTCGGACATCGGACGCTGGCTGCCGTTCGATTGGTCGCCGACCGGCCTGGGCGATCACCTGGCTAATTACTTGCGCCGTCCGTTCGTTCTGCCGGCGACGTGGGCGCAGCTGCTGATAGCGATGGCCTTGGGCAGGCAGAGGCTGAGCCGAACCTGCGCGGGCTTTAGGATGGCGTCGGGCACCGCCAACTGGTCCGGCGATTGGCGCCGCCATGTGGCCGCGTATGTGATCTCCGGCGGATACGTAAGGCATCTGCCTGGTCCGGCCTTCGCTCTCGCCCTTGCGATCGACGGCATTGAGCCCATGGGCGTGTCGGAAATCTGGTGTGACCGGTGGGGCCTGTCACCCTACCTGGCCGTCAGTGGCCGCAAGGCTGAGCCTGATCCTGCGCTGTATCTGCGCCGCCTGGCCACCGTGGTAGCGCCTGTGGCCCTCCGTCTGGACTGGCGGCGGCCTCACGAAGACGACATCATGGCGCTCGTCACCGTGGAGAGGCAGGGCGGGCAGGCAACCAGCTTCCGCATTGTGCCTGGCTCCCTGATGCGGTTTCCCTTGCGGCCCGGCGAGGAAGCGGTCCTTACGGTTCACCCCCAGCGCGAACACGATTTCGGGGCTGGGCCTGGCAAGGCATGGAGGGGAAGGGTCACCGGTGGTGACCTTGGGCTGATCTTTGACACCCGGGGACGCCCCATTGCGATGCCGCCGGAGGACCTGATCAGACAGGCCAAGCTTCGCGAGTGGCTCAACACCTTAGGCACTGGTGTGCGGTGGGAGGATGGTTCAGCGTGATTCCCCGCGTGCTCGGTCGGCTAATCAGATATGAGCGTGCGGTCGACGGATTTCGCGAACTGGGTCCGGGGGCCGAGATTCTGGTCAAGCCTGGCCAACCAGTAGAGCCAGAGACCGCTCTCGGCAGCACCAAAACCGGCTCGCGCGTGGTCCGTCTGCCGCTCAACGAAGGCGAGCTAGCCTCAGCGATGGTGCTCAAGCGCCCGGGCGAGACCGTGCGGCGTGGTGAGCCCCTCCTGCGCCGGGCGTCTTTCTTTGGGCTCGGTAACACTGAGTTCCTCTGCCCTGTCGACGGATACGTGGAGGAGATACTCGTCCCGCAGCGAGCGATTCTTATCCGGGAGCTCACTTCGGATGTGCGCGCCGGAGTGAGCGGCACCGTGACCAGCACCCTGCCTGACCGGGGTGTCACGCTACGTTTTGACGGCACGGTAATGCGTTTCTTTGCAGGTTGGGGACCGCCTGTGGCCGGCGTCCTCCGGCTGGTTCCTGACCTCTTCTCGCCGGCCGACGTCGCTCGTAATCTAGATGAAACCTACCGCGGCGAGATCGTCTGGGCTTGCTCCACCCTGTGTGCCGAGGCCATCTTGGAGGCGGCCAGGCTGGAGGTTGCCGGTCTTCTGGCCGGCAGTGTCAGCCTTATTGAGCTGCAGAGAGCGGCAGGCGAGCTGCGCCAGCTCACCGGGCGCATCGGCTTGCCCTTGACCTTGGTCATCAGCGAGAGCTTCGGGTCGGCGGCGATGTCGCCCGTCTACCGGCGCCAGCTGGCGGCGGCGGTTGGCAGGGCGGTCTACCTGGATCCAGGCTCCACGGCCGACCACGGCTGGGCCCGTGATCCCGAAATCGCCTTCTCACCTCACGAGGGTGCGACTGATGCCGACGCGGAGTTTGGGGAGCGGAGTGTGAACTGCACGGTGCCCGCGCTTGTCCCCGGCTTACGCGTCCGGGTGGTAGACCTTGATGCTTTCGGCAAGCAGGGAGTGCTGGTTGCACCATCTGAGGCGGTCGAGCTTGAGACCGGGGTCGTGGTGGACGCAGTGGAGGTGCTTCTTGAAGACGGCGAGCGAGTGAAGGTGCCCACGCAAAACGTAGAGCTAGTCGAGGTAGGCAACCACCCAGCTGCCAGTGCGTAGGACTGGCGTTCGTTTCGCACGAAGATGCGTTGAGATCGTCCATGGAAGACTCTCCAGCGGAGGGCCAGTTGGCCCGGCAAGAAGTGATGCACAGCCATAAGGAGGCGCAAGGCGTGAAGATCATTGACATGCGCAGTGACACCTTGACCCATCCCACCGACGAGATGCGGCACGAGATGGCCGCCGCCCAGGTCGGGGATGATGTCTATGGTGAGGATCCGACAATCAACCGCCTGGAGGCCCTTGCTGCCGAAAAGGTCGGCAAGGAGGCGGCGGTGTTCGTGCCCACCGGAAGCATGGGCAACCTGGCGGCCATCATGGCGCACACGCAGCGTGGAGAGGCTGTGATCCTCGAGGCCGAATCGCACATCTACCACCTCGAGGCCGGAGCCATAAGCACAATCGCGGGCCTGCTGCCGAAGCTCATACCTACCGACCACGGTGCGATCTCAGCCGCGGCACTGAAGGCTGCGATCTCGCCCGGACCGCCGCGCACAAGCTTGGTTTGTCTCGAGAATACCCACAACCGGCATGGTGGCACAACGCTGACCGAGGCCGAGATGGCCGAGGTGGCCGAGGTCGCCTGGGCCGGTGGCCTCCGGGTCCACCTTGACGGTGCCCGTATCTTCAACGCCGCTGTGGCGCTGGGCACCGACGTCAAGAACCTCACCCGGCACGTCGACTCCCTGATGTTCTGCGTGTCCAAAGGGATGTCGGCCCCGGTGGGTTCGCTGGTCTGCGGCACCAGCGAGATGATTGCCCGTGCCCGCAACATGCGCAAGGCTCTGGGCGGCGGCATGAGGCAGGCAGGAGTGATCGCCGCCGCTGGCATCGTCGGCCTTACCAAGATGGTCGACCGGCTGGCCGAGGACCACACCCGAGCCAGGCGGCTGGCGGAGGCGATTGCGGCTCAGCAGGGTCTCGCGGTCGAGCTCCGGCGGGTGCAATCCAACATTGTCGTCGTCAGTGGTGCCAATCTTGGTCTCAGTGCCGCCGGATTGGTCAAGGAGTTG
>Ga0114946_10001654_pt1 | contig 15375 bp, 3 predicted proteins | sample WalLakDeSediment_FD_88676 | JGI IMG/M metagenome (GOLD analysis project Ga0114946, IMG submission 88676) | Lake sediment microbial communities from Walker lake, Nevada to study Microbial Dark Matter (Phase II) - Walker Lake 11/02/13 Deep Sediment | ecosystem: Environmental > Aquatic > Freshwater... | reverse complement strand
GTTTGTTCCCACAAATCATCTGAAGGTTGACAGTGCATTTGATATTCGACTCTATGATAATTATGGCCGAATGGTAGATAAAATGCGGCCGCCGACCATGGCTGTCGCGAAAAAGGATAGGAAGGATGGCTTGGTGGAAGTCACCTTGATTCCATCGATATTTCCTCTTTTATCCGAATCTGACCTTATAGATTCGCAGAATCCACATGCGCTGTTGAGATTGGCTGTCAATCAGATGGAAAGAAGAAAATGGCAGCATGCCACAATGCGGATTTGTATTGATGGAACGATGTATCGGGTCTGGGAAAGGGACGCGAATTGGGGGCTGGGGGTCAATATTGATGGCCTTCCTGTATTTAAGCTGGCGCACGAGGATGGGATGGAGATATTGGATGATGAATACAACGCCATTGTCCCCATGAATGATGTTGGCACTGGAGAACGTCCTTCTATAGCGCAAATTATGTTCGAGCGACAGGCGATGGAACGGGTAGATCCTGGACTGGATCATTGCCCTCATAATGTACAACCGATATTGTTCACAAATTCGGATGGAAATGATGGGGGATGGAAAGTGGCCCTGGACGACCCAAGAGGGGGAAGACCGGGGCAGGATCATCCGTGTAAAGATATGGAAATTGTCCGGGTAGCCAGCGAATATCCAGATCCAAGAGATCCAAGCCCCATGCTCGACCCGGCCGGCGAGGGGGGCGTTCCTCATAAACCATGGGGCCATCTGGGACAGCTCAAGGATGTGCCTTTGGGATATGTGGATGCTCCGGAAGGATCCGATAAATGGGTCAATTCTGATGCGGCGCAACAACGCACGGCCGGGGGGTTGAAGGCGAATTTGGGAGCAAATGACTCTTTATGGTTGAGCCGGGTGATGGACGCATTTACTTGTGTAGCTTATAGAATCGATGTGGAGCAGGCTATATACAACTCGAGCTTGCCCAACGGGGATTCTATGGTGCGATGTACCAGGACGCCTGCGGGCGAAGGTAGTACAGACAATGGAATCCCCAAAGAGGAAGATGGTACGCCTGTGGATAAGCCTGTGCAATGTTTTCGATTTGAAGGCTTACGAATCCCGGCAGGAAACTATATTCTACAGCTTCATGTGGTTCCAGATGGCAAGGACAAGGAGTACAGTGGCTTCGATGGGCCTGAGGTGTGCGGTCTTTCGTTGGGTGTCGTGGGATCCTTGGATAAGGGCCATGGGAAATGGGGGGAGCTGGAGGAGTACAATCCTTATGATGAGTATATATTCTATTCCCCTAATTTGGACAAGCTTCAGGAAAATCTGGTCACACGTTTCTACTGCTACGACGGTACCACGGCTCGGGGCAATAAGATCGGTGCCAAAGGATTTCGAGATGGGGCAGATACATGGTATGACATGGATTATAAATGGACGAACAAATTTATTGATAAAACAGGAACGCTCATAGAAGATGAAGAGATTTGGAAGGAGCCTGTATTTTATGTGGATGAACAGGGCTTGCTCGAAATATATGTGGAAGCCAGCGAGTCAGGCATGAAATTGGCCGAGGTCATTCTTGCTCCTCTGTGCATTCCTGGAAAGATCAATGTGAACACTGCATCCGAGGTCGTGCTTACTGCTGCGCTTAAAAGTGCGTGCGACTATGCGAATGCATCTGGCAATACTGCAAGGGATTTGGCCCAGATCATGATCAGTAGGCGGCAGGAGAATATCCCCGGAAATCAATTGTCCATAAATCCCTTTGGCAGACGGTATTGCAGGAATGGTGAGTTCTGGTCGGAAGATAAAGTCAAGAGTCCTCATATCGGTATAAAAAAATCTCCATCCATCGGGATCGGCGAGTTGTTGGACATCTATTATGCCTATTATGGCAATGACCTCGATACAATCTACGACCTCTTCGGTTATTCCGCGGAACGTTTCACCGTGCAGTCCGATGTCTTCCGAATCACGGTCATCGGGCAGTCCTGGCGGGGTGTGCAGGTGGATGAAAACAAGAGGCTACAGTTGCTCGATCCAAAGAATGACAAGTTGCTGGGAGAGAAACGAATTACCAGCGTGATACGGAGGTGATGAAAATGAAGCGCAAAGGCTTTACTTTGATCGAATTGCTGGTTGTCATTTCCATCATCACGATCCTCGCGGCCCTTGTGGTCCCCAACATCGGCAAGCTCATGGAGCGAGGCAGACGAGGCAAGGCCACGGCCGACCTCAAGCTTTTGGCTGATTCAGTCAAGTTTTACTATACCGAGCATGGACAATTTCCGGAATCTCTGAGCCTGCTCGTCAAGGAGAACTATCTCTCCAAGGATGTGCCCAACACCCCCTGGGGAGAGGAGTACAAGTATGTCTACGCCGATGTGGCAAAGTCCAGCAGTTCCGGGGAAGAGGGGACCTCCGTGACCTTCCTGGACCAGCCGGATACCAAGGTGGGTTTCAGGATCTACGTGGACCGCTATGACGATGGTTACGGAACGTCCGTGGAAGGGGAAGGAAGCGCCTTGCCCGGGGAGCAGCCAGGCCCGATCGCCGGAAGAAAGCCCATCTGCTACGTGGAGGAGAAGTTCGAATGACCGGGATGAAACGATGCTTTTTCGGGGCGCTTTCGTGTCTGGGGTGCCTGGTGGCTTTGGCCGCCGGGGCGACGGCCCAGGAGACGCTTACCGGTCTTCTTTATGTCACCGGAAGCGAACCCTTCACCCAGGTGGCGCTCAGAACCACGAAAGGTGAGACCTTGAGTCTGGGTTGGGTCAAGGACCACAAGGATCTTCTCGAGCACCAGGGCGGCGCGGTTCGCGTGGTGGGACAGCGAGGTAAAGGGATAGAGCAGGATCCTTTGGCTCCCTTCGAGGCCACCACCGTGGTTCCTTTGAATCTGGAAGGCGATGTGGTCATGATCCAGGTGCAAGTGCATCCCAACCCGGATCCCAGGTTCAGCGAGCTTTCCACCGTGATTCGTCCGATGAAGATGGGACGCTGGTACGAGAGCCTGGAGGAAGAGGCAATATCCAGCGGCATGGTGGGTTTCATGATCTATGAGCTGAACAGGATGAAAGCCACGCGGTCCCGTCCGGATCTCTCCCCCCTGATCATGCAACCTTACACGGATCTTTCCATCCATTACCTGGATGGATCGACGGACCGTCTGCAAGGTGGAGTGGCATCCAACGGATCCAGCGTCTGGCGGCTGTATGCGGGGCCGAACCAGCCCACCAAGACCTTGATTTCCGTGGACTTTACCCGGGCCTTTCTCGAGGTCATGAAGGACGCGGATCCAAAGGGGTGGAAACCTGTATTCGAGGCGTTTCTACGCGAGGAGCAGCAGCCATGAGACGATGGATCGCCACGATGGTTTGGCTTTGCGTGGGGTGGACCTGTTTCGGAGAGACCCGGACATTTTATGTACTGGAGGACATGAGCCAGTATACCTTCAGGACCGTGGAGGCGGAGATGAAGGTGCATGGAGAACATTGCATGATTTGGTGGGATACCTCCATTGCCCTTGATTCCGAAAAGATCGCGGATATTCAGGAGGCTTTCGAGGTGAACACGCCCCTGGGAGAAGGCAAGGGGATCTACCAGTTGCTGACCGAGACCCTGGGCGCCAGGGTGCCGGACGTGGACGAGAACGGCACGATCTATATCCTGGTCACCGAGTTGCCTGAGGACGTTTATGGATACTTCTTCCGCTATGATCAGATGCCAGGAGATGGAAATCCCTACATGGTCGGCAAGATAGAGATGTGGAGCAACCACGCGGATATCGTGTACCTGTCCCACACCCTGACTACCGGGGAGCCTGATTATTCCATGGAAGGGGTCCTGGCCCACGAATTTCAGCACCTTCTTCATTACATGGCGGATCCATACGAAACCACGTGGCTGAACGAGGGGCTGTCCCAGTACGCCATGTATCTTTGCGGATATGGACATGGCGTGCATGACCTGTTGGAGAAACAGATACAGGAGTATTGCCAGATGCCGGAGGTGCCTTTGACCGAATGGAGAACCTCCTGGGCCTCAAGGCAGGCCGGGGGCCTGTACCTGTGGTTCCTGTATCTGCACGACCGATTTGATGAAGCCACCGGGTCTTGGACGACCGATCACCAGTTGGCCAGCCGCGTATTTCGGTCTCCCAGCAAAGGGATGCTGTCCATTCGGCGCGTCTTGGGAGACGACGGGGCGTTGCTGGGCAAGATCTTCAGCGAATGGGGCCTGGCCAACCTGTTGATCGGCAACACGGACGCGCCGGCCTTTCCTGCCGAACTGCAGGGTATCATGTACCAGTCCCTGCCCTGGGGCGTATATCAACTGCAACCCTCCAGATTGCATGAGCTGGCCGCGGACGAGGAGTTGGGACCCAGGAACAGGTGGTCCAACTATTACACCAACCATTACATCGCCCTGAAGCGTACCCAGGGAGGCGAGATCGGGGTGGGTTTCGACGGCATGGACGAAGCCAGCCTTCGGGGGAAATACAGGCTGCATTTTGCCAGGCAGAACGAGTCCACGGGACAATACCATACCCCCAGGCACAAGGAACTCTCCGCAGGGACCCATACCACGGTGAGCGCCGGCCCGGATCCCTACGTGGCGAATCTGGGCAGCGCGGAAAATCTCGTCATGGTGGTTTCCGTGGACAGCAAGGGAGCGTACGACCTGGGCTATGGTTCCTACATCTACTGGACCGGGAACAGGCCCTTGATCGTCACCTATCCCTATCCCGGCACGGTCATCAACAAGAGCGGCCAGATCCGCTGGACCCCGGCGCAAGACAGCCTGATCTTCGATCCGGGAAACCCGGAGAACACGGAACTGCAGCCTGATGTCTATTTCAGGCTGGAACACTCGGACGAGGTGGAGGCGCTCTATCGGCAGCAAGGCATGAAGCCCAGGACCTACCTGGTCCAGGAATCCACCCGTGGAATCCACCTGGGGGGTCCCTGGCATGAGATGAGACTGCAATGGGATTCGGAACCGGGTGTGGAGATTCATAAATTGTCCTCTTATCCCGCACCCTCGCTCATGCGAGCCTTTTGGGAGGATTTCGAGGACAAGCCGGATTGGAGCGATGGAGACTGGCTGGAGAGCCATCCCCTTCTTTCCAATGTCGTTTCCGTGGGAGGGAACCGAAAGGGACGCCTGGTGGGGGATGACGTTGAGGGCCATGTCGTCACCGTGCAACATCACATTCCCACCCTGGGCCTGCTGGAGGGCAGCCTCTCCTTCGAGGCCGAGGCGGTTCTGATCGAGGGAAGCACCACAGAGGATTTCTGGGCAGTGTCCCTTTCCTACGACAATGGGGCCACCTGGCATGAGCTGGACAGTTTCGGCGAGAAAGCCGCGGGCTTCCAATACGACGAAAAGCTGCCCTCGCAGGCCATGAACAACCCCACCCTGTGGATCAAATTTTCCATCTTCGTGCCCGGCGGGGCCGAGAAACCCAGAGTTCAGCTCTTGCTCGACAACATCGAGGTGGCCGCCCCATATAGCCTGTACGGAACCATGTGGGGAGAGCCGCATTTCATCCGCGCTCACGAGGTGGATGTCGATGGTCTGCCCGTGGACCGCAAGGGCAACCCGTTGCCTGGAGGCCAGTTCCAGGACAATCGATGGTCTTACAGCAACATCTACACCGTATTCCATTACAGTACGAGCGCCGGCTACGTGGAGATCGTTTGGGCTTCCCACGAGGATTTCGATCATTCGAAGCAGGATCCCCCGGGTTCCGTGGAGATCGTTCCTTCCACGCCTCCTGTGAACTTCGATGACGGAAGGATGCGGCTCGCAGCTTCCCATGCCGAGGGAATTCTCGAGGGACACCACCTGCGGGTGGATGGTATCCCCGAGGGCATCAGCCTGAGCTGGAGGGTGGACGAAGCGACCTATGACCCGGCCGCAGCCTTCGCGGAATTTCAGATTCAATATACGGAAGTCTATGAGCCCGGCGTGGGGCCGGACTGGAGCCAGGGGAGTGGATGGGCGGGACCTGACAACTTCCTGCCCGGGCCCGGCAACGAGGCGGCCACCTGGTGGAGTCTTCCCAACGGCACGGCCGGGGATCTGGGGGCCGGAGAGAGGGTTGTGGGCCTGGGGGCGGTCATCGATATCAACGATGTCTTCTTCTTCCAGTGGAGGATCCGGCTTCATGGAGCCATCGAGGTCAAGGACGTTTCCCTGGCCTTGTCCGACTTCACGGGTTTCGGATACGACGTGATCTTCATGCAGTTTGATCCTTCCAACGGGGTCTGTTTGCTGGACGAGACCTTCTCGATCTCCTGCATGGTGATGTTGGATATCAGTACCCTGGACGCGAAGGATGTCTTTGCCGGGATCGGTCTGCTCACCGGTTCCGGGGACATGGGATTCAGGATCCAAGGGATGGAAGTGCCTTGTATCGACCACAGCCTCCATCTGGTTTCTGGGGATCACCGCTTCCAGTTCATTCGACAGGATCTTTTCGGATATAACCCCCAACACCCATATATGGGGATGATGGTGGCCAACCTCAGTCTCGCGGATCTGCCCAATGGCGGATATTTGATCCAGCCTTTTGTTACCACGGTGGCGCTCCAGAGAAAGGAGTGCGACGAACCGTGGTATTTCTACGTGGACAGGGAGGCGCCGCGATGCGATTTCAAGGACGCCGCTTCGGATTTCTTCGTGGTGCCGGTGGATCCCAATCATGCCATGATTCGAGAGATCCCGTTGACCGACGATCGGGATGTCTGGCCTTACCCATGCGTGATAGGGGACGAGTTCATCCTGGACGATGACGACGAACGCCAATTCTACGCCTTCAATATCTACCATGTCCCTGACTACCAGGCCACCGGGTATGCCGAGGATACCAAATGGATCCCGGACGAGACGTCTGTCTGCCGGCCAGGGAAGCCCTACGAGACCCCGGACACCGTGGGAATTCAATACATAGAGGTGGCCCTGGAGCGAATCGGATTGGATATCATGGAGCAGAAATGGTTTGACGTGGAAGATGCGACGGCGATCGGACATCCCAGCCTCTCAGGGGAAGGGTATCAGAACTTCCTCTGGGATTGGAGCATGGTTTTGGACTTCGAGACCATGGGGCCGGAGGACGCCAACGAGAGGCAGGGATTCTATTTCCTGTACTCGCGCTCCACGGACCAGTGCGGGAACCAGACCCCGGAAACCGCGACAACGCCAACAGGGACGCCTCTCGGCGATCCCTGGGGAAGGATCAGGTTGTTGTATGACATTGAGCTGCCGCTGGGCGAGGCTCGATTTAATGCGGCACCGAATGAAGAACCGCCACATCCCTGCAAGCCATGCATGGGCGCCATTCACGTTTCAGCTCTTGCCGAAAATACCATTAGAAATTCAAAAGATCTGCAAATCGAGCTGGTATACGCCGATAATGTTAGTGAATGCCTTGTCCCGGACATCGGGGTGAAGGTGCTTTATGATGCGAAGATCAGAGATACCTTCCATTTTGTTTGGGAGAATGCCCCTATTTTGCCAGACCTGGATATCCATTATCCGAAAGATCCTTTGAATCAATGGATCACCTTGAGAGAACCGGATAGCGATTGCGAGTGCGCTGTTTATATTAAGGAGGATTTTGATTCTCCGGCAGGAGTCTTGTATCATCCGGATCTTGAGATCCTCTTCGATGATACGGTGCCGGGTGCCACGGTAGACATGTTTATCTGGTACAAAGATGAGGCGGGCAACGTGTCTTCGGCCGATGGTCTTCCCCACGCGTCAGAGCCGATTGATCGTCATTTGACGACACCGGACCCTGTGCCCTACGTGGCCACGGTCCATCTGGATAATACGCCTCCCGGAGTGCATATTCAGAACTATGGCTCCGAATGTCAGGGTTGCATTTGTGTTGAACCCTATCAGCGTGTGCCTGCTGAAGTAGACTATTGGGATCAAGTGGAATCTTGGGGCACTCCCAGCTATGAGATGTGCATCAATGTCCGGGTCACCGAGTCCTCCTCTGAGCCTGATTGGCCAATCAGCGGATGGTTTTGTCCCGGCACCTCAAGATTGTCCCTTTCCTCGATCATCGAGGTATTTGATGCATCAGATCTGGATAAGATCTTTTATATCTGGGTCAAAGTCATGGACAAAGCTGGAAATACTGCTGTGGCCATGAGATGTGTTGTGGTCTCAGAGGATTGCGTGGATTGCGGAAAAGATGCCAACACCGGGTGGGTGCCTACCGGCGCTCGTAGCAAGCCCGGAAACCGTCCCGGCAGACCCCAACGGGGGGATAGCCGGTTGCTCTATTGGCGGATGGACTGATTGCCGGGTATGATAGAAGATAACATGGGATCGTATCCATGATGGAGGTGGTTTATGGAGTGCGGAAAAAAAAGGCTCGCCCTGGGCCTTCTGGGTCTCTCGGCTTTGCTGCTTCTGTGTGGCGCTTCTACGGCAGACAACAAATATCTGCAGGAGAAGTGGGAGGACCGTACGATCGCGAATCATGCCGTGATGCCCGGTATGCGCGTGCATATTGCCGATTACATCGTCAAGGACCTGACGACCGTCAATGGAAGGATTTACGAGCTGTGGGTCACGGTGATCGGGTCGCACAAGTTCCATCCCCTGGTCGATCTGGCCGGCATGAATCATCATCTGCGTTTTCCCAATGGAGAAGCGTTCAATGGGATCGTGTTTGGGGAACAGCACGAGAATCTCATCGGAAACGCGGCCCGGTTGATCCCCGAGCCTGTCGAGGCCTACAGCGGGGCAAGGACAACCGTTCCGAACAATCCTGAAAGCTATAGGGCGACCATGTGGGACGAAGTTGTGTCCTTCCGTCTTCGATTCATGTATCCCCTTCGAATCATCAAAGACAACGCGCCTGTGACCTACAATATGGTTCTTACCACGAGCAGTTATCTTCAGCATCGAGATTCCTTTCGAGTGCGAGTCTTCAAAGGCGGGGTGAAGGTTCTTGCCCGGGATCCCAACGATCAACTGGTGGTTTCCAATGGCGCGGATTTCGTCTGTCGAAATTGTCCCAATTCCGGTTTTCCTGAAACTGAACCGGAGTGGGAGCCCTGCTATCCCTCCTGGGCCTGCCTGAGGCTCTCTGATAACGACAATCACCTGAGTGGCTTGTGTCGTGATCAGGAATTCTCTGGACGGTTCGGCGCTCGCTTGCTGCGTTTCGATCCAGAACGCGATGGATTCGGGGTCTATTATTGGCCCGAACCGGACAGGCCGGAATCATTGCAGAACGCTTGGTACTGGAAGGATTCCATCTGGCTGGCGCACATCAATCAAAATGTCTATGTGAACGGTGTATGGCATGACCGCAGGGCATGTTGGAACGGTTATCTTTGGAGCGGGCCTTTGGGCAGCGATGTGCCTGAATGGATGAACGCCGTGGGTCCGGGCGTGAACGACCCACCGCTCGACCAGGGGCTCTATATCTCGGAGGATATGGAGAAGAATCTACATTCTACAAATCCCTACTTCCATGGCTACCTGCAACGGCCGAATTCACCCTATCCCAGTATGAACGTTCTGGCGTTTTACGACAACAACGGGAACGGGAAATTCGACATCCATGTGGATGATATCTCCAAGTACTATATGGAAAACGAGGCCTACCCGTTGTCCGCCGAAGCAAACGACGAAAACATCTATTACATAGGGCCTCTTCCTGAGAGTATCCTTGGACCGGATATCCTCGGGTCCATGAATTACTCTGATTCCACGGAACTGGACACCTTCAAGGGACCTGGTCAAAACCTGCGATGCGAGTCGTTCGTTTGGGACATGCGACCCTTTTATACGAATCTGCCCGGTGAGATCTTCGACACCATGGAATACTTCCCCTTTTCCAGGCCCAAGGAATACCAGAGGATCAGGCCGGACATCGGGCCCGGGGCGTGGGAGGCCTACTACAGCAATTGGCCGCAATCGGAATTGCTGTCCATGGAGGACAGGCACGCCATCCTGGGAATCGATATGGCCGGCACCGTATCCGCCGGGGCCATTCGGTGTTTCCTGGGCCGTGTCACGGTGACCTTTTGGGACGCCGGCAGGGACCGTGCCTTCGACCCGGTGAGGATGCTGGACAGCCCGGTGAACAATCCCAATTTCTATCCTTTCAGCGGAATCTGGTTGTACAGGGACGGGAATTCCGAGGGGGGTGGCAAGAATTTCTGGTTTGACAAGGACTTTGACACCCCTATCATGGTGACCGACGGACCGGACCCATGGCGGGACGCCAACAACAGGACCGATTTGTTCGAAGAGGGAGGGACCGTCGGACCTTGGCGTATCACCATGAGGACCTACAGAGATACCGGCGGTGGAACCAGCCAACTGGATCCAATGGCCTTTTTGAACGAGACGGCTTCCCAGGCCCCCACCTCCATGGGACATCCCTTTCCCAATTGGTACGAACCCACCCCGGATTTCTTCGTGGTGGTCAGGCCTGATTCCGGGTTCGCGGACTCGAGCCCTTTTCCCAAGGATGGATTTGGAGCCATGTTTGGGTCCAACTTCAGGGCCTACATCGAGCCAGGAGGCATTCAGTGGGGTTATACTTCGTGTCCCTTCAACTTTTATTGTCCCCCCCGTGGAATCGATACGAATCTCCTCTGGGAGGATACGGTCAGCCACGGTCCCTACAGTACCAGCATGATCTTGATCGACGCGGACGGCGACAACCATCGAGGCAATACCCTTCTGATCGGCGCGGTCTGTTCGCATCCGGACGAATATGATGTCAAGTATCTTCATGAATATGGGGACGAACCGGGGTACATGGCCATGCCGGACCTGGATTATCCTGCCATGACCATTCCTCAGTGGCTCAAGGCGGGACAGTTCGGGTTCTGGGACCTGTTGATCTATCCCAGCGGCGCGCAGGAGACCTTGGAGCCAGGAACCGAACTGACGTTGTTCACCAGCGAGGACAACGTGTACTGGTATGACACAGAGCCCCTGGGGGTCTGGAACGGTCCTGTCACCTATGACACGAACAACGCGGACGGACTTTGGATCGATGTGCTGGAGGACGGACTCTACGATCCGGGGGCCGGGGATATCGCGCTTGTTCAGGGCAAACTGCAGGCGCCGTCGGTCTATGAATGTCGGGGCCGGGAATTGTCGGAAAAGGACGGATTCGCCTACTATGACGCCAATGGCAATGGACGCTTTGATATAGGGGAGATGATCTTCTATACGCATCAGCCCGGGGACAAGACCTACAGATCGAGGATGAGACGATTTTTCGCTCATGACGATCCCGGAGGCGCCTTTTTCAACGATCGTGTCTATTTCGTTGACGACTACCAGTTGGAGAGCGAGCTGGCCTGGGACGAGTACGTGCTCAAGACCCCGGATTTCCGTTATACGCCATGGGTGGACGACCTGTTTTTGGATGTGAACGGCAATGAAAGATATGACCCCGGGGTGGACCGGTTGATCGTTTCCTGGCCCCTGGGTTCGCAGCCGGGGGATGGACTCAGGGCGCAGGGATACAGCGAGTCGGAGATCCATTCTCACACCTTCCCTGTAGGGTTGTTGCACCGGCCGGCCAACGTCGGCGCGTCCTGGACATCGGATTGGGACATGGATGGGGTTTCCGGCGAGATCAACGAGATGGGCTGGATCCTGGATGAAAATGGAGAGGTCATCCAATACCTATTGAATGGCCTTGCCCTGGAACTGGCGTACTACGACGCGAACGGCAACAAGAGGTACGACATCGGGGAGGATATCTTTTGGGATGTTCACGCTTATGACTGGTATCCCTTCATGGAGCAGCCAGCCTATTTCAAGCATTGGCCGAGTTCCAGCGTTGTTCCGCGCACCTTTGAGCCGAACCCTCGAACCAGTTGGAGTCACCTTTTGCCGGAGGCGGCCTGGCACGATCCGAACGTGAAATTGTCATGGATCGGACTGGAGTTGCATGACTACGTGAAACGTCCCGGCATCTTGAGGCAGTCCAGAGCCCTGCCGAAGCCCAAGATCGGCGTGAGCGATTTCGCCATGGGCAACATCGCTTTCGATGTGCCGATCCCGGTGGCGGGAATCAATCTGTGCTCCAGCCCGGATCCGGTGACCCAGCAGCAGGCTCCTGAGTTCCTGCAGGCGGTTCGGGTGGATTTCATGCCGAGAATCGCCCCGGGTGGTTCGGCCAACGACAAGGAGTCCTTCAAGCCCAACCTGTCCACGGACACCCCGAACAACCCGGCTTCCGGCCACTCCGACCTGGCGCCTTTGGCCAATGGGGTGGTTTCCTTCACCATGGCCGGGGAAACCTATACCACCAGCCTCAGCGGGGTGTCGTTGTTCAAGGACAACAAGCAGGAGGGAGCCAAGGGCGTGTTCGATCTGCCCGCGGACCAGGCGGTTCCCTTGCAGGCCATGGAATGGAAATGGGACGCGGCCAAGGGCAACTGGTACGTTATTCTGCGTCCGTCGAGTCCCCAGGAGGTCTATCCTAACGATTACGCGTTCGTGTGGAAGGACGGGGCGCAGACCGGCAACATCTATCAGGATCTGGAGATGGGACCCTATGCCGGGGACGATTATTTTGTCTGCATCATCCCGTGCAAGGATCTGACCTATGAGAACGAGATCCAGGTCAGGATCCTGGACAACGACGGGAACCCGCAGACCGTCAACTGGGGCGTGCAGCTGGCGCACGGCGAGAACGCGCAAGGGTCCGGGCTGTTGACAGATCCTCTGACCGCCAACATGAACGCCCAGGTGATCAGCCTGATGCCGTCCGGGGACACGGTGGACGCCAATTCCGGTCCCAAGGCGGTCTTTGGCTTGAACATGAGAAACGATCATTCCCATCGAACCAACGTGTGGTTCGAATACATGGTCGTGGAGATGTACGACGAGGACAGGGACGGCCGGTTCAACCCGGCCACGGACCTGGCGCCCTTCACCTTCACGAAGACAGGGGACCGCAACGACATCGCGTTCAGCGGATTGGCCCTGTACGCGGACACCAACCGGAACGGACGCTTTGATCCTCCGGTCGTGCAATACTCCACGGATGGAAGCTGCACCATTGTGGGAATCACCTACCCTGACGAGCCCGTGATCCTGGATTACGCTCCGACCTTCATCGGGGCGCCCGGGGAGCCTATCCAGGTCGAATTGAGCTTCAAGGATCCGACCCGGCGCCAGGTCATTCCACCCAACGACTCGGGAGAGTTCGCCGGTCCTGATTTCTTCGTGGTCTTCGCCACGAGCCATGACATCGACGACGGGGACGATTTCCGTTTCGGGATCGTGGGCATGGGGCCGGAGGGGGAGGCCTGGGGATACCGGGCCCTGGGTTTCGTGGAGGAGCGCTCGGATGGCAGCAGTCACTCGGTCTACAGGACCCGGACCTATCCCAGTTCGGTCAGCGGAGTGATCGTGTGCAGCAGGTCAGGCGGCAGCGGTCCTCCCCCGGCCCCGACGCTGATATCCATCGACACCATGGATACCTGCAACACGGTCAGGCTGTGCTGGACCGTGCCGACGCCGGACGCGTTCGGAAGTCCGACGAATCCCCCTGACCTGGCCGGCTACAACATCTATCGCGCCACCTCCGGGGCCTTCCAACTCGTGGCCTCGGTTCCCTACAATCCGGTGCAGGTGGGAGGGTATTGGATCCAGTGCATGACCGACACCTCGGTGACCAACGGGATCCTGTACCGGTACGTGGTTCGAGCCGTGGACAACGAGAGGTGTCCCGGGCCCTACGAGAGCCAGAATTCCAACGAGTTGTCGATCACGCCCAAGTGCCCGGAGCCCAGTTGTCCCGTGCCCAACGCCGTGGCCTACAACGGGAACATCGTGGTGTCCTGGACCCAGAGCCCGGAACTCGACGTGGTGGGGTATAACGTGTATCGCAGGACCTCCGGCGGGGCCTATAACTTCAACAATCCCTTGAACGGCGCCACGCTCATTCCGAGAACCACCACCCAGTACACGGACCGCAACGTGGTGGATGGTACCCAATACTGCTACACCGTGATCGCGGTCAACGACAAGGGTTACAAGAGCAAGGATTGTGGCGAGGTCTGTGTTACGGCCCTGGACGCCGCGCCTTCTCCGCCGCAGCTCAGCGGGGTGGATGGACTGGACGGCCACACGATCCTGAACTGGCAGCCGCCGCAGAACGACGACCTGGCCGGCTACAACCTGTACAGAAGGGATCCGGCCGGGACCTACAACTATGGCAATCCGATCAACGGGACCATGATCCCGAAAACCGTGCTCACCTACACGGATTCCAATCTGGTCAACGATCAGACCTATTGCTATGTCGCCCGGTCCGTGGATACATCGGGCAAGGAGAGCGTGAATTCCAACGAGGTGTGTCTGACGCCGATCGCGGATCCGCCGGACCCGCCGATCCTTCGAGTGGACGAGGTCACGCGCACCTATGTCAAGCTGTCCTGGACCATGGAGGTCTGGCCCTCGGACCTGGCCGGATTCAGGCTGTATCGATCCACCTTGTCCGGCCTGTTTGCAGGTCCCCTGGTCAACCTGACAAAGTCGGTGAGAACCTATAGCGACAGCGCGGTGGTCGCCGGCACGACGTATTATTATGTGATCACCGCCGTGGATACCAATGGCAACGAAAGCCTGCGTTCCAACCAGGTCAAGGCCACGCCCAAGCTCAAGCCGGACGCGCCGCGCACCCTGGTGGCACATCCGCTGGACGCCATGGTGCTGCTGAGCTGGGCCAGGAACGAGGAGAGCAATATCCTGGGGTATGAGGCATTCCAGGCCATTCCCTCATGGCAACAGTTGCCCGGCTCCAATGTCATCCTGTCCGCCACCCGGTACCTGCACTGGGGTCCTCCCAACGGCAGAGGGTTGACCTCCAACATCCTGTATGGATACCAGGTTCGCGCCGTGGATCGAAGCATGAACTACAGCAACCTGTCCAGCCGGGCCGATGTGTTGCTGGGCGCCAAGGCGCCGGCCGCCCCGATCCCGGTCGCTTCGCCAGGGGATTCAAGCATCCTGGTTCAGTGGAAGGACGCCAGGCCCCCGGACGTGCTCAAGTATATCCTTTCCAGAAGCAAGATGCCGGACACGGGGTACAGCGCGATCGCCACGGTCAACGACACCGGCTACGGATTGTTCAATGGCGTGACGTATTCCTATTGGGATAGTTCCGTGCCGGACAATGCCACGTATTATTACCGTCTCAGGGCAGAGGACAAGGACGGATTGCGAGGCCCGATCTCGCCGTGGACCTCGGCCCGGGTGGATCCCTCCCTGGCCCCGCCCAACGCGCCGTTGAACCTGCGCGCCACGCCAGGGGACACCATGGTGAGATTGGACTGGACCGCGAACCTGGAGGCCGATCTGTCCCATTACGCGGCCTACATGGC
>Ga0114946_10001653_pt1 | contig 15378 bp, 10 predicted proteins | sample WalLakDeSediment_FD_88676 | JGI IMG/M metagenome (GOLD analysis project Ga0114946, IMG submission 88676) | Lake sediment microbial communities from Walker lake, Nevada to study Microbial Dark Matter (Phase II) - Walker Lake 11/02/13 Deep Sediment | ecosystem: Environmental > Aquatic >... | reverse complement strand
TTTTTTTTATCGCGACAATATAATTCGATGCGAAAGATGTTTGTCAAATTGCGATTTCCTCGTTGCCGGGAATGTGTCCAGGGCTTACTCGGCACTCATGAACGGATAACGCCAATCCTTGGGAGGATCGAAGCTTTCCTTAATCGTCCGTACGGATATCCAACGCAGCAGATTCATTGCACTGCCTGCCTTGTCGTTCGTTCCTGACGCACGGCCACCGCCGAATGGCTGCTGCCCCACAACAGCGCCAGTGGGTTTATCGTTGAGATAGAAATTCCCCGCTGTGTCACGCAACCGATCGGACATATACGCCAAAGCATACCGGTCCTGCCCAAATATTGCACCCGTGAGCGCATATGGCGATGTGCTATCGCACAGATCGAGGGTTTCATCCAGTTTCTCATCATCATACACATAGATGGTCAGGACGGGGCCGAAAATCTCCTCTTCCATGCTTTTGAAGCGAGGGTTGCTTGTAACAATCGTCGTCGCTTCAATAAACCATCCTTCGCTTGCATCGTAGTTGCCACCGCTAAGTATTTCGGCTTCGGGCGAAGCCTTCGCGTAGTCGATGTATGCAGTGATGCTCTCAAAAGCAGCTTTGTCTATAACGGCAGCCATGAAATTCGTGAAGTCCTCGGGGTTTCCCATGCGCAGCTTCGACATTTCAGCAAGGTATTTTTCGCGGAATGTCGGCCACATGGACTTCGGGATATACATGCGAGAGGCTGCCGAACATTTTTGTCCCTGGTACTCGAACGCACCTCGAATTGTCGCCGTAACGAGAGCATCCACGTCGGAGCTATTGTGCGCGAAAATGAAGTCTTTCCCACCCGTTTCACCGACGATACGCGGATAGGCTTTGTAGGATGCGATATTCTCTCCGACGGTTTTCCACATATCCTGAAACACCGGTGTGGACCCAGTGAAGTGTATCCCCGCGAGCCAGGGATTTTTCATGACAGGATTTCCCACCTTGCCTCCTGAACCAGGAATGAAGTTTATCACCCCTTTCGGCAACCCGGCTTCTTCGAGCAATTTCATGAGAAAATATGCGGAGTACACGGCGCTGGACGCTGGTTTCCAAAGTGAAACACAGCCGACAAGCGCGGGCGACGTCGGTAAATTCCCAGCGATCGAGGTGAAGTTGAATGGTGTTACCGCGAACACGAAACCTTCGAGCGGACGATATTCCACCCTGTTCCACATACCGGCGGATGATATCGGTTGGTCCTGCATCAGTTGTGCCATGTAATGGGCGTTGAAACGCCAGAAATCGATAAGTTCGCATGCAGCATCGATTTCTGCTTGGAACACTGTTTTCGACTGACCGAGCATGGTGGCCGCGTTGATGGTGGATCGCCACGGTCCGGCAAGCAGCTCCGCTGCTTTCAGAAAAATCGATGCCCGATGTTCCCACGAAAGCTCCGACCAGGCTTTCCTTGCCTGTAGCGCGGCTTCGACAGCTTTGTTTACTTCCTTCTCGGACGCGCGATGGTATACACCGAGAACATGTTTGTGTTCATGCGGAATACGCATTTCCGCAGTGTCCCCCGTGCGGATCTCTTCGCCTCCGATGATCAGGGGAATATCAAGCGTGGTAGCTTTCAATTCCGCGATCTTGGCCTTCAGTGCCGCTTTTTCCGGACTCCCGGGCGAATATGATTTGATGGGTTCGTTAATCGGAGCAGGCACCTTGAAAAATGCGTTTGACATTGCGTTACACTCCTGCGATTGCTTGTATCGGATTGATGATGAATGATTTCATCGTGCTCACAATTCAAATATTCCCTTAGCGGTTGTTGATCGGCAACCGGAGTACGTAAGGTAGCAAACGCCGTCGAGAAGAAAAAATGCCTTTTTTACATCCGAAGGTCCGATAGACCTCTCCGTGCACTCGATCACGCACTTCAGAATTGCACAGTGCTTGGCATTCTGTCTCCGTGGTGCTATACTGTGCTTCGAGCAATCGAGTGCTTACGACTGCTGTTACAACGGAACCGACAGCGTGAATCGTTCATACACAGCAGGGCGAGAGTACCGACACGAAATACGGAGTAGACACAGTGATACAGAGCTTTATCACCCTGCAAGCCCGACCGCGAGGTTTCCATCTCGTGACCGACGAAATCCTTGCGGGATTGCCGGAGGTTCGGCGTTTTCGCATAGGACTCGCGCACATTCATCTTTTACACACATCCGCTTCACTCACAATCAACGAAAACGCCGATGCATCTGTACGCGTCGATTTCCAGCAGTGGTTCGATAGAGTTGTTGCTGAGAATACACCGTACTTCGTTCATACTGCCGAAGGGCCGGACGACATGCCTGCGCATATCAAAAGCTCTCTGCTCGGTGCTTCCGTCACGGTTCCACTTCGCGAGGGACGATTTCTGCTGGGAACATGGCAAGGCATATACCTTTGCGAACATCGCAGACATGGTGGTCCTCGACGTTTGGTCGTCACGCTGATGGGGGACATGTACACACAGTAACGACCACCGACATTGAATAAACGCTCTCAAATCGACATCTTACGTTCATTAGCACCTTGGCATCATGCGACTGATACTGACACAACCGCGACTCCGTGCCTTCGACAACAGGAATTCACTTGACGCTATTGCAGAAGTGATAGACTCGATTCCCGGGGGTACGGCATCGACGGATGTTCTGCTTCTGCCGGAGCACTTCTGCTTCGTGTCCGATGCCGACGAGTACATAACAGCCGTCGGTGCTCTGGCCAGAGACGCCGGTTGCTTCGTGATCGGGGGGTCATTCCATGAACAGTCTCCCGAAGTCAAGAGAAACACCGGGGCCATATTCGCACCCGACGGTGACATCATGATCTGGTACGACAAACTCAGACCCTATGCAGACGAACGCAAGCGGGTGAACGCCGGCAATCGCTCGGGAGAATGCACAATCGGAGGTGTACGCGTACTCGTGTTGATTTGCGCTGATTTCTGGTACAGCGACCTGTTCCTGCAACAGACTGAAGCACCTGATCTCGTGCTCGTTCCAGCGCTTTCCGTCACGCGAAAGGCAACACCAGTATTTTCACGCGAACTCTGGAAGCATCTTGCCATAAGCAGAGCGTATGAATTCGGTGTATATGTCGGAATAAGCGATTGGGCCGAGGATTCCATACTCCCGCGTCATCAGGCGGCCGGGGTGGGCGGTTTCGCGGACACCACGGGATCGGAGCCCGAATTCTTCTATCGGAGTATGAATGGAAATCGCTGCATGCTGATCGAGGTGAATTCCGATGCACTGCGAACATTCAGGAAAGACAGAAGCGACCGCGGCTTTTCCCACCAACGCCCGAGCAGCCGAAACTAGCCCGGCGGACCCCCGCAACATTTCATCTTTGATGATTGCTCAATAACACCCCGCGAGCGTACGGAACGCAGATGTGGACGCCGTTTCTTGAGCAGCGAGTAGAGGAAGAGATAGACGGTTTCGTTGCACACCAGCGCTACGAACACCACTGCGGCAAGTAGCAACTCAGCAAGGCGATTTTCTCACGCAAGTACGGATTCAGACTGTTTCCCCCACAGTCGCAGTTTCGCAGCGTGTCTCCCGACTACGACTCGGAATATTGGAACGTATCATCGAAGCTGGTTTTCTCAACTGTTTTGGTCTACGAAAAAAACTACTATCGAGCATAAGGCGAACAACTCGAAAGTTCTTCCCTTACGGGCTGAGTGTATAAGAACTTGGGTTGACGCGACAGATACGAAACACTTTTTCTCATCCGAGTTCTCTTTCCTTCTCCACGGCCATGTGGTTGAGAACTGATGCATCGGGGAATTATCTCGGTGTGTGTGACGTAGTCAGCCAGCTTTCACACGAGCAGACCTCTCCTGCAAATCACCGAGCATCCGCGTTGAAAGCACTTGCGTGTCGACGAAGCACGAAAGGTGTATGGTCAGTATGTGATCAGGAACAGACATCACCGGAAACAGCAAAGATCCCGGTCAGAGGAGGGATACCGGGATCTTTGTTTAATTGAAAGCTGAAACGACTGGACATTGTATGGGAGGTGCCGTTACTTGAGCCTGTTCATTGGAGGGTATTGAGTCTATCCATCATGTCGAAGAAGGGATCCTGTCGTTTCACACTTCCTTTTTCTATAACGCTTTTCTTTCTCGAAATGTTACCGGATATTGGGAAAAATTAGTGCAATAATTCGTGCATGGAGCATATATGACACCACATACAAGGTAATCCCTGAAATCCCTTCCGTTTCACACAGCAACATGCGATCTTGATGTTCAACCACCCCGGGCTAAAACATGCCGTATCTCATTTCCGCTAAGCAACTACTCGAACGACAGCAATACGCAACGACACTCGTAATCGATTGCAGATACGATCTACTGGCTACGGGGCATGGACGTATTCGCTACCTTCAGGCACATATTCCGGGCGCCGTATACATATCACTTGACGATGATTTATGCGGCCCGCTTTCGGAACACGGCGGAAGGCATCCTTTACCCAGTCTCGAAGCCATGACGGGCGTATTCAGCCGACTCGGCATAGAACGTGGAAAAACCGAGGTGACTATCTACGACGATGAACGCAGTTGCTATGCGGCTCGAGTCTGGTGGATGCTGCGCTATCTCGGGCATGAGCGTGTACAGGTAGTTGACGGGGGATTTCAATCCTGGATCGAAAGCGGCGGAACAACGACTCGTGAGGAAACAAGAGCGACGCCGGCTCGATTCAAGCCCGATGTACAACACCAACTTCTCGCAACTGCGGATGATGTACGAACAAAGCAATCATCCATACTGATGGATTGCCGGGCAGCGGAGCGCTTCCGGGGCGAGGAGGAAAACATCGATCCGGTGGCAGGGCACATACCCGGTGCCGTCAATCTGCCGTGGATGAAGCTTGTTAGCGAAGACGGAAGGCTTCTTTCCGCAGATGTGCTTCGAGGACTTCTCGATGGTGTCGACGAGCGTAGCATCATGTACTGTGGTTCGGGTGTTACCGCGTGCGTCAATATTCTCGCCGCAGCACAGTGTGGCATCGGGACACCGCGTCTGTATGCCGGTGGTTGGAGCGACTGGATAACATGGCCTGGGAATGAAATTGCCACAAACCGCTCGAATGAGCATGGAGGCCGTATGAAGTAATTCATTCCCCCTTTCTGTGCATTTCGAATTCGGCAGTGCAACGAACAACCGATTCCGATCGCGAAATGTTCACGAGCACATTCGGTGGAAGTGGCGCTGTGCATGTGGCATGAGTCTCGATAGAAGCGCGTTGCTGTACCCTACCGGCTCCGCCTTGTGTGCCACCATGATTCGCTATATCCGCATGATTCGCTATATCCGCGATCGGCAGTCAGAATATTCCCATTCTACGAGACGAAGCACGACCTCTCAAACATTCTCCAAATGTTTTGCATAGAGTAACGAGAAACAGCAAGGAGGGATTCGTCTCCTTGCTGTTCTCGTTCATGCATGAATGATGTGGCGAGTAACTCAGCAATCACAAAGCTGACTTCTGTGCTTGTATCAGCGCTCCACTTCCCGGAGCAGAGATTCGAGTTCTTTCTTCAGTTTCTCGAGTTCATCTCCATACCGTGCCCAGTCCCCGCTGCGCTGTGCCTGTACAGCTCTGTTATAGTGATCCATCGCGGATCGGGATCTCTCGACGGCGCTGCGACGTACTTCCACCACATCGCGAGTTGGGCTCTCAAGGGCTTCGGCAACTGTGGCAGGCCGTGCTGGCGCCCGAGCGTGGAACACCTGACGCAAGGCTTCGTCAAGTGTTTCCTCCATCGAAATGCGATTGTGATACGCGACGATAACGCGTTTCAGTTCTGGCAGCTTGCCAGCCGTGGCTTGTATGTAAACGGGTTGAATATACAGCACCTCTCCCTGAATCGGTATCACGAGCAGATTGCCGCGATACACATCCGAACCTTGCTGGTCCCAGAGCGTCAACTGTTGTGATATCAACGGATCCTGATTGATTCTGGCGATGATCTGCATCGGTCCGAAGATTTGTTCCTTTTTCGAGAATTTGTACACTAGCATTTTGCCGTAATTCTCGCCATCGCTTCGGGCGCAAAGCCAAGCAATCATGTTGTCACGCCGATTCGGCGTATATGGTATCATTTGAATGAATTCCTCCTTCTCTTCCCCGGGGAGACGCATGATGGCGTAATAGCTCTCCATTTTCACGACGCTTTCCTGCAATTTTTCATTTGCGATATTCCACAAATCTTCCTTGTTGTAGAACACGTGTGGATCCACCATGTGATACGTCGAGAAAATTTCCGATTGGATGTCAAAGAAGTCCTGTGGATACCGGATGTGTGCTTCGAGTTCTTTGGGCATTTCATCGCGAGACAAAAACAAACCAGGAAAAATATTCTTGTAAACACGCACGAACGGATCGTTTTCCGCACCGAACATGTAGTACTTCGTGCTTCCGTCGAACGCATCGATAACAATTTTCACCGAATTGCGTATGTAGTTCAACCCTTTGGATGGCTTCGAATACGGAAACTCCGTACTGTAGGTGTATGCATCGTAGATCCAGAACAAGCGTTTGCCTGCGACTACGAGGTACGGATCGTCGTCATATTTGAGAAAGGGCGCGATTCGTCGAACACGATCCTGTATGCGCCTGTTATACAATATGCGACTCTCTGGCGAGACGTACCCTGAGATCAGAATGTTCAAATCGCTGAAATGCATGGCGAAAACGAGGCGACGGAAAAAGGATCCGACCGAAACCCCCGTCTCACCCTGGAACTTCGTCATTTGATTCTGGTCGCCGAGCGGATAGTCGAATTCTTCTATATTCCCTTTGACTATCACCGGTTTAATGGTTTTTTCTCCAAAATATATTTCCGGTCTGTCTACTTGCAGACCATGCTCGGATTGCGGTGGTATATCCTTGATGAAGAACTCGGGCAATCCTTCTTTTGTCACAACATTGACAGGACTCATCGTCAGCCCGTAGCCGTGTGTGTACACCAGGTTGAGATTGACCCAAGTCTGTGCATTCGAAGGTAATTTCGCCTGATCAAGTTCCCGCGCTGCCAGCATGACCTGCCTGTAGCTACCATCGGGAAAATGATAGCGATCGACGTCGACGTCGGGGAAGCCATAGTACAGACGAATAACCTGCAACTGGTCGAGTGTACTCGCCAACGGACGATAATCCCACAACATGATGTTGCGAATAGTCGCGCTGTCAGCCACTATGTCCTCATGATCCAACGCGTAGGTAGGATCGATTTCCTTTTCCTCTATGCGATTGAGTTCGTACGCGTAGCGGGTCATCGCAATGTTGTTGCGAATATACGGAAGCTCCTTGCTTTGCTCGTTCGGGTTCACGATGAATTTCTGAACCATACCGGGCAATACGGATCCGAGAACAATGGCTGCTGCTATATAGCCGATGGTCCAGCGAACGAGCAGTTTGAAATGTCGAGCGTACAGCGCATAGACAACCACGCCAGCCGTGAGCAAAGACAAAGCGGCCATGATCCATGCAGCGGGAATCTGAGCTACAACGTCGGTATATCCAGCACCAAAATAGCTATCGGAACGCATCGACTGGAGAATATCGTAACGGCTGAGCCAATACCGGACTCCGATAAGCACAAATAATTGCGCCAGTATGAAAGAGAGATGCTTGCGTGCGACGGCGGAAATTGCCACACGACCGTACGCGAACGAAATACCCTGCCGAACCAGATAGACGAGAACCACGGCAATGAGTATCAACACCGTACTTCCGATAAGCCAGGAAAGCAGCGAGTGAACAAAGGGCAGCAGGAAAAGATAGAACCCGACATCATTATCGAATATCGGGTCAACGAAACCGAACCCTTCGGCATTGAGCAGTACCAGTATCTCCATCCACGTCCCGCTGATCATTCCCGCCATGATGAAGGCGAGAAACACGGCACCACCGTAGGCGAGTACTCGGATGATGCGCCCGAATCCCTCGACGAAGGCTTGGAGACGTGGATCAACGGTCAGATTCGATTGCGACTTCAATGCGCCGCGAAGATGCGGAACGGAAAGAAGGAGAAAAAGTAAAAATCCCCCCAACCAGAGCGCATAGCGCGACGTCCAGGATTTCCAGAACACATCCGCGTATCCGAGATCCTGAAACCACCATAAATCCGTGAGGAAGGACGCAGCCATTCCGAGAACAATCGCGAGGATGAAAATACTCCCCCCCGCTACCATGAGAATTCGTTTTACTTTCGTCATATGTTGAACGCTTCAATTGTGAACATACTATGAATGTACTTGTTGGAAACGGGAAAGGCAAAGATAACCGGCAAGCCCTGCGAAAGTCCGTAGGATGACACTCGGATGACGTCAGTGCAACGCGTTCCGAACCGAGTATCGTCCAGTACGGTCATCGATATGCGTCCCCCACCTGCCGGTTGATCCGTGGAAGAAATTCCCTCAGCGACTCCTACTCCCGTAAACGGCTACGTACCGGGGTAGTAATGATCTGTAAGCCTTGTCGGTGCTTCAGCGAGAACATGAAACGCATGCGTGTTCGAGAATCACTGCCTGTCGGTGGCTACCCCGGACTAACCGAGATCACAGTACCACAGGCAGCACGACGCATGAAACTCATTTGTGAGATATGTTTCCTCTGTTCACCGCACAGCGGATTATACGTCGTAGTAAAGGTTGAATTCATACGGATGCGGTCGAGAGGCGATTTGTTTCGCTTCCCTATCCATCTTGTACTCTATCCAAGTCTCGATCACTTCCTCGCTGAATACACCACCGTTGAGCAAGAAGTCGTGATCGCGTTCCAAGGCCATCAGCGCATCTCCAAGAGTCTCGGGAGTGTTGGGCACGATGCGCAGTTCCTCGGGCGACAGATCGTAGATGTCCTTGTCCAAGGGTTCACCCGGGTCGATACGGTTGAGTATGCCGTCGAGCCCGGCCATGAGCATCGCGCTGAAAGCGAGATACGGATTGCAGGATGAATCGGGTGTACGGAACTCGATACGCTTCGCTTTCGGACTAGACGAGCACATGGGAATCCTGACCGATGCACTGCGATTGCGCTGCGAATAGGCTAAGTTCACCGGTGCTTCGTAACCGGGCACGAGCCGCTTGTAACTGTTGGTTGTTGGATTGGTCAAAGCGCAGAGTGCCGGAGCATGTTTGAGCAAACCGCCGATGAAGAACAGGGCCGTGTCACTCAGACCGGCGTATCGCTCGCCGTAGAACAAGGGGAGTTCGTCCTTCCAGAGACTCATGTGCACATGCATACCCGAACCATTGTCGCCGAATAGTGGTTTCGGCATGAAGGTCACGCTGCGACCATTTTTGAACGCGGTATTCTTGACGATATATTTGAACAAAAGTAATTCATCCGATGCACGAACAAGCGGCGCGTAGCGCAGATCGATCTCCGATTGTCCGCCCGATGCCACTTCGTGATGCTGTGTCTCCACTTCCAGACCACAGGACATTAACACGCGCACCATCTCGTTGCGCAAGTCGTTGAAATGGTCCGTTGGCGACACCGGGAAGTAGCCTTCCTTGTAGCGTGGTTTGTAGCCAAGGTTCGGCCCTTCGTCGCGACCGGTGTTCCAGCGACCTTCAACCGAATCCAAGCTGTAGAAGGAATGATTTTCACCGGACGAAAAGCGTACATCGTCGAAAATGAAGAATTCCGCCTCCGGCCCGAAGTACGCCGTATCGGCCACACCGGTGGATATCAGGTATTGTTCGGCCTTTCTCGCGATGTTGCGCGGGCAACGCTGGTAGTTTTCGCGCGTCAGCGGTTCGTGAATATCGCAGATAAGACTCAACGTTTTTTCGTGTATGAACGGATCGATGATTGCCGTCGTCGGATCCGGAATAATGAGCATGTCGCTTTCATGTATGCGTTTGAAGCCGCGAAGGCTGGAGCCGTCGAATCCGAAGCCTTCCAGGAATGACTCCTGCTTCAACTGCGAGGCGGGCACGGAGAAATGTTGCCATTGCCCAGGAAGATCCATGAATTTGAAATCGATCATCGTCACGTCATGCGCCGAGATCATGTCAAAAACGATACGATAATCGTTTTCGCGGGTTTGGAAATCTATAGCCGTCACCTCTTGTGACGAAAGCATGTCGAGAACGGTTTGAACATCGCTACCGCACGTCCTGTTCATGTGTTATTCCTTTATGATGGATTATTGAAACCGTGAAGAGATATCGAGAGTGTTTCTCTGGGTGATGACAAAACGACGCTGGTCAGTGTGCGATGCACCTCTTCCCAGGACTGAATTTCCGACAGCACATGTTCCAGCGCGGAGGTGTCCGTCGTGCGTATTTTGAGTAAATGCGAACCCTCTCCGGTAACAGCATGACACTCGAGAATATCAGGATGTTGTTCGACGTGTTGAAGAAAGCCGTCGAAATGCCGAGAGGTATCGACTGTCACGAGGACGAAGGCAGTGACGTCCTTGCCCAACTTTCGGGCATCGAGAATCGCCGTGTACCCGAGAATGTATCCGCGTTCCTCCAGTTTGCGCAATCGTTCGCTCGCGGCGGGAAGCGACAAGCCCGTGCGTTCCGCCAGTTCGCTTCTCCGGACTCTTCCGTTACGCTGTACCGCATCGAGTATCAATAAATCAACGTCGTCAATCATAACAGTAAGACACCTTGCATTAGAACCTTAGTTGCTTAAGCATACAGAGAAATTTACAATAGTTTATTAAGCCATGCAAGTGTTTCACGATTTTTTTCGATACATACCACGACACGCGCCGGCATGGGGTCGCCATACACCGGGCACGTAACGCGTACTGCTCGAGTCAACGATAATCGAGTGAAAATCTCAGCTCCCAATCAGTTAGCGTTACGAGAGGCAGCACGCTATTGTCAGGAGCATGCTGAAGGGTGCAATAGGGTAGAGCAAACCGGGATAGAGCCGCGAGGAAAGCCTGCGCCGACATGCGACACTGTCCCGACCCAGCGGTGACATCACGGGGAGTATGCGCCGAAAAACCAATACAAACAGGAAGTGTGCAACAATGCCCGACATTCTGTGGAGTGTACGGTTTTGATGTCCACGGGGAATCTGATCGCACAGCGATGCAGTCGTCGAAGTGTTCCGATACCTCATGGGAGTTGTGTTGCAGGCTTCCGGACAATCCCCGTTTGGCTCGAATAGGCCTCGTTTCATGACTTCCAAATATCGTCATTCTCGAATTCGCATACCTCAACCAGATCGGCGTATGTTTCAGGTATTCTATGGGCTGCTTCGATGAGATTTCCTCTTCGCGTTGGAGCTAGGACAATCGGCGGCTTTCGCAAGTGGATCGCCGATTTCTCTTGATGCGGAATAGCAAACCGTATGGTTTTCGATGATGCAGGGCGGCTCGCGAACCGCCCCGACATCATCGCGTACCACGCGCCTATCGTATACTGTCTCCCCCTTGGCGCAATGCATCGTTTCTCAGAATTTCCCGAATTTCAGTGAGAGCGTCCCGGAAGGGCCGGCCAGATCCGAATTCTCTATACCTTTCAAATCATCAATACCGCTGACGAAGCGATAGCTCCCACCAGCGGCGATACGGAACCAGGTTGTGACATTCAATTCGACGCTGAGCGTCGGTTCCGCCACGAACACGGCATTGCCGCGTCCGTAACGCCGTCGGTTATGGTCGCCTTCGATATACCCATACCAATCTTCACGATAGCTCACTCCACCAGCACCGACGAGCGCGTGAAAATTGAGATGAACAAGTTTGTGCGGCGAAAAAATGTATTCGAACATCAGCCCGCCATAGCCGAACTCGAGGTACAGCGCTTCACCATCGATGCTGTAGAGTTGTTCCGCGTCAGCGCTCGCGCGGACGTTGTTCGTAAGACCGTAGCCCCCCGCGCCGATCATGAAGCGATGATTTATCAACCAACCCCCATATCCGCCAAGCATTACTCCCAATTCACCGCGAACAGGAGTGATCTTGGTCACGAGCGACCCGAAACCGCCGTGTTCTACGGGTGCATCGAAGAGCGTCTCGTGTTCCTGGGCCGACAAGGGCATAGTGAAAAAGAACAGACTAAGGATGAATGTTACTGGAAGTGTCCAGGTGCGTCGCATCGTACATGCTCCGTTTTGATGGAAAATGACTCGAATTCTTCCCGGTGTTCCGCGTATTGACGCGTGATTCTCCGGGGAACAATGTATTTATACGCTTCTGATGAACTTCTGTTTCAGCGGGGGCGGTTACCAGAGATTGAAAGTTCCAATATCGCCTTGCTTGGAGACAAAAACAACGAACGAAAACTCTGCAACGCTCTGTCAAGATTGCTTGGAGCATCAGTGTCACTGGTGTATAGAAAACGAAAGCCACCCCGCCAGACGGCTTTCCCATTTCATCGATACTATCTCTCCCTCGTACGTTCCGGCGGTATACCACCAATGGACCGAATAGCGAATGTTGCGCGTCGTGGCATCGGAATAGCTAGTACGATATCGCATAATGGATTTCAGGAATGATATTGTAACGGTTTATCCCGCTACGACAAGGTAGCATCACAGCGTTCAAATCGCACAATAGCAACATTTCACCGTCGTTTGGGGTACTTGCGGCGCGTGTGTGCTCTGTTTCTTCTGCGTGGAAATACCGGAGGCGTTGTTACGTCTCCGGCAGCGAGGAGTTTTTGGCTACGAAAGGTTACGGGTCCGGAATGCCCGGACATACTGCACATCGTATCGAGAACGGCATGTCATGATGCTGCTCGAGACGCGCCAGAGCCGGACACAACTTCAATGTTCCGCATGTGTTCAACACACTATTTGCTTCTGCTAAAACAGTCATTCCCAAAGATGGATGATATGCTCACTCGGTACTGTTTCCGCTTACATCCGCATTGATGTCTTTCAACGCTTCCTCGTTTTGCTTGCTCGTGCGGTGAAGTGTCTCGCGTTAGCTTCCTTTCCGGTCCGATCCGTCCTCTTCCATGTACCGGAGTATTTCTATGCGCGTACCGAAACGAAGCAAATGCAAGGTGGAATTCGAAAATCGTCTGCGAATATCCCCCATTGACGATCTGATGCGATAATTTCCCGGCGTGTTTTTCCTGTCCGGGGATGATGTGAGAACATCCCTGTTTTTTTTGTATCGGGCGGATTTTTCTTGATTTTCAGTGTGAGTTCCTTTATTCTCTCTCGTAACGGATTTTTCGTCAGCCGACGTATGTGTTCCATTAGAATGTCATGAGACTTGGTTTTCAGTAACGAAGAAATGTTACCGGCATGATCGGCATCTCGTGCTCACGGGATGCGAAGCGGACGAATGATGTGCTGTTCTATACCGCCCGCTAACGAAGGACAACGACGCACGTGTTTTACGTGTCCATAGAATCGATACAACCGTCCCCGTAACCGTTTCGGAGGCTGCCATGTTCAAGTTTGCAACGAACGCGATGTCTGTCGCGATTCTCCTCGTGCTGCTTTCAACTTCGCTCGCCTCCCAATCCCTCACAGTCTTCGACATCGACGCATCGTCCTACCCTGCGATGCGGGCGAAGTTCTACGCTATCGATGCGGACGGAAATCAGATGTCAGGTCTCTCGCCCGGAGATCTGCAGTTGCGCGAGGACGGCGTGGCGCGGAGTATCACCCGCGTGTCCTGTCCGGCGGTGTCGCCGCCCCGTGCGATTTCATCGGTGCTGACGATAGACATATCGGGATCGATGTCCGGTATGCGCATGCAGGCGGCGTGTACTGCACTTGCGATGTTCTTGCGACGGGAGAACTGGCTCTTTGTTGACTTCAACTATTTACGGAATAATAAATTGTGGAGAATATTATGCACAGATCATCGATCCAACACAGAACTTGCGCGAAGCGCTTAGCCGGTGTTACTGTCGTCGCACTATGCGCAATACTCGTGATCACCGGATGTACGAAGAAGGACGACAACGGCCCCGTTGCACCCAACGGAAACGGGTATGATCAGAATAAGATGGCGCTCATCCCCGCAGGGACTTTCCGCATGGGAGACATCATCGGTACGGGGTACGACAATGAAGAACCCGTCCACGAAGTGACCATCACGCGGTCCTTTCTGATGGCCCGCACGGAGGTCACGCAGGAGCAGTACGAGGCCGTGATGGGAAGCAATCCCAGTTATTATAATGGCCCGGACCTGCCGGTCGAACGCGTGAACTGGTATGACGCGGTGGAATTCTGCAATGAACTTTCGCGACAGGAAGGACTGGATCCCTGTTACAGCGGCAGCGACTCGAGCATTGCGTGCGATTTCACGGCCAACGGCTACCGTCTGCCTACCGAAGCCGAGTGGGAATACGCCTGCCGCGCCGGGACGGAAACGGATTTTTACACGGGCAACATGACGCATTCGGATTCCTCTCCTCTCGATCCCGCGCTGGATCGCGCGGGCTGGTACGGCGGCAACTCGGGACGCACCACGCATCCCGTCGGCGAAAAGGAAGCCAACGCCTTCGGTCTCTACGACATGCACGGAAACGTGTATGAATGGTGCTGGGACTGGTATGGCAGCGGCTACTACGCAACCAGCCCTGCCGAGGACCCCCGCGGACCGGCTACTGGACCGGCTACTGGACCGGCATCGGGAAGGGGAAGCACCCGTGTGCTCCGCGGCGGCGCCTGTTACTTCGATGCAAGGAGCTGCCGCTCCGCGCGTCGGTTCCACGACTATCCCGATGTTCGGTTCAACTACTTACGCGGTTTTCGTCTCGTGAGGACGTATTAGTTACACTTTACCCTTTGCTCTCTTACCCTTTGCTCTTTATTCGAATTTTTTTTTGCTGGCAATGCGGTGTGTAGTGAAACGAGGAAATGATTGATGAAACATAGCGCGAAGCGCCGGCGACCCGCGATACTGACAGACAACAAACATACAGGTGACACATGCGACAGCAGATCAAAAACACGATTCTTCTCACGCTCGCGCTGACCGTCGTGCTCGCCCACAGGGGTCCGGCCCAGGTCAGCGACGTTTCGGACGATTTCTGGTCCATCGTCGTGCCGACGGCCGCGGCGGTCGAGATCGACATGGGCCAGGTGCTCGTCGACCACAGCCGCGACTCGGTGGTGACGGCCTTTCTCACCAACACCGGTCCGGTTGATATCGCTATCGAGGACATCCGCTTCAGCGGCGCGGATGCCGCTCAGTTCTCCCTGGTCTCGGGCATCCCGCCGTTCGATATACCCGAGGGCGAGACGATGGCGGTGGAATTCCGCTTCTCGCCGTCTTCCGTCGGAGTGAAAACGGCGACGGTGCAGGTGCACACGCAGAGCGATACGCTGACGCAATCCATTCGCGGCGAGGGCGTACTGCCGCGGATCGAGGTGCTCGCGGAGCTGGTGGATTTCGGT
>Ga0114946_10001652_pt1 | contig 15385 bp, 11 predicted proteins | sample WalLakDeSediment_FD_88676 | JGI IMG/M metagenome (GOLD analysis project Ga0114946, IMG submission 88676) | Lake sediment microbial communities from Walker lake, Nevada to study Microbial Dark Matter (Phase II) - Walker Lake 11/02/13 Deep Sediment | ecosystem: Environmental > Aquatic >... | reverse complement strand
GACCGGATAACGGCGGTCGCGGACGAAAACGAGGCGATCGGCCTTGCGTGTCTCACGGCCGCACGTTGATGCTTTGGAACTCGTCGCGCAAGTGAACTATATTGATTACAGGTCGGCGCATTGCGCGCTTGTGCACTCAGCAAAGGATCCCCGATGGACAGACAGCTAAGCGAAATTGAGAAGGCATTCCACGATACGCGACAGGAGTTGATCAACGCGGCGCAGCGAAGCTATGAGGGGCTGCGGCGTGAACTCGACAAGCTCACCGCGCGCGCCAACAGGACGGCCGAGCGTGTCAACGACCTCGCGCGGCGCCTGCAAGACCAGGCCCAGAAGGCTGTCAACGAGGGCTCGAAGGCTGCCGCGACCCAGGCGAAGCGGATCGAACGGATGCTCGCCGATGCCCGCAAGGAACTCGACGCGGTCAGCAAGGACCAGCAGTGGCTGAAGCATGAAGCCGCCCGCGCGTACGACTATTTCCGGCGGGTGAGCGGCATCGACAGGGCGGTCGCCGCGGTCGAGAAGGAATGGGCGAAGCGGACCGGTGGCGCCCCGGCCAGGAAGAAGAAGGTCACCAGGAAGCGCAAGGCCGCTGCGAAGAAGGCCCCCGCCGGGAAACGCGTGGCCAAGAAGAGGCCCGCGGCCAAGAAGAGGCCCGCGGCCAAGAAGAAGCCGGCCGCCAGGAAGAAAGCTTCCGCGAAGAAGGCGCCGGCAAAGAAGCGCGTGACGAAGAAGAAAGTCGCTTCGAAGAAGAAGGCCGCAAGCAAGAAGAAAGCATAGTCCGCCTGGGCCTGGTCCGGGCACAGGGTCGGGGCGGTACCCTCAAGCGGGGTGCCGCCCCCGTTGTTTGCGGGGTTCAGTCGACCGGATGACCGGCCTCGGCGAGGGCCTGGCGCAACGGTTCGAGATACTTCTCGTAGTGCCTGGACCAGCCCACCGAACTGTCGTCCAACGGCATGCGCAGCCTGGCGTGATTCCAGGAACGCACGATGCGCCGGTTGTCGTGGAAGGCCAGGCAGGCCGGATCCCACGGCAGGCCGAGGAATTCGATCAAGCGTCGGCTTTCCGATTCCTGGTCACGGACCAGCGACTCGTAGCCGATTTCCAGAATCGGCAGGCGCGAGGTGTCCCGCCAGTGATCCATCAGGCGGCGATACTGTCCATAGTAATGACCGATGCTCGCAAGCTCGCAGGCGAAGGGCTCGCCCGCCTCGCCGAAGGCATGGAAATAACAGGCCAGCCCGGTGTCGAGCGGCGCGCGCCGGCAATGAATGATCCGCGCCTCCGGAAACATCAGCTCGATGAGCCCGATGTGCAGGTAATTCAGCCACATGGAGTCGACGATCCGCCTGACCCGTTCAGCTTCCATGAACAGCCGCGACAGGTAGGCCGCGGACAGTTCTCGCAGGTATCGCTCCCGTAATGCGGGGGCGCACTCCGGATAGGGCAGGTTCGCATTATTGTAGCGGCCGATTCGCCCCGCGCCAAGGTCGATGTGCGGCAGCGCCCCGGCGCCCGCCGCGCGGGGATGCGAAGCGATGATGTGCTCGACCAGCGAAGCGCCCGCGCGTGGCATCCCGACTATGAACACCGGGGTGTCCGATGACGAGCCGCGCGGCAGCCCGTCCATCATCTCGCGTGTGTAGACCTGGATCAGCCGCCCTATGAAGTCTTCGTGCCGCTCCGGGTCGTAGCGACTGTCCCGCAGCCGGTTCGCGCGCCGGTGCTGCGCGAAGGCGCGCTGGTACTCGCCCCGCTGATCCAGGAGCTCTCCCAGCAGGTGATGCACGAGCACGAACTCTTCCTGCTGCAACGGCCGCTTGACGAGATCGGCGAGGTGCAGCAGCGCGTCGTTGTGCCGGCCGAGCGCCCTGAGTGCACGCGCATGGGCGATATGAAGGCAGGCAGGCGCATCACCACGATCCATCAGCGGGGCGATCAGCTCGAGGGCCTCCGCGGCCCGCCAGGAAATCGTCAGGATCCCCGCCAGGCCTGCCGCGGCAGGCGGATAGCCCGGCATGATCTCCAGCGCGGCCTCGTATCCCGCGGTGGCGCCTGGCAGATCACCCGTAGCCTCCAGGACCGCACCCAGCTGCGCGAACACGGCCGGATCGTTGTCACCCGCCGCGATCAGCCGGCGGTAGGCGGTGATCGCCTCGTCGAGGCGACCCAGTTCATGCAGCGCGACCGCCAGCGTGTACTGTCCGGCTCGATTGGACAGCTCCCGCAGTATTCCGATCTGCAGGTGCGGCACGGCGAGCTCGGGGCGGCGCTGCGCATACAGCATCGCGCCGAGGGACAGATTCGCGAGACCGTGCTCACGATCGTACTGAATCGCGCGTCGAAACAACTGCTCGGCCTCGACACTGCGGCCGGTTCTTTGCTGCACGCTGCCCAGGTTCGCGAGCGCGTCGGCGTACTCCGGGTTGCCATCGACGGCTCTGCGGAACGCCGCCTCGGCGCCGGCCAGGTCGCCGCGGTGATCGAGAACCCGGCCAAGCAGGTTCATGCTGCGCGGATTTTCGGGCTCAATGCCCAGCGCGCGCTCGAGCCAGGTCATGCCTTCATCGAAGCGCTGCTGCTTGATCCGCAACTCCGCCAGGACCTGGCAGGCTTGGAAGCTGTCGGGGCGCTCCTCGAGAACTTCGTGGCAGAGCTGTTCCACGTCCTTGTGGCTCCCGTCCCTGAGGGCACGCTCGGCCTTCTGCAGGTCGATGACAAGCCGCCGACCGGACTTGGCCCTGGATTTGCTCTGGAGCAGGTTCATGGTCTGCGCGACTGCTGAAGCATGGCCGGGATTGTACCCAAGGCGCATGCAAGGCGCTGCACCAGGAGCCGGTATCATGTTCGCAATTCCCCGACGGTGCGCGCAGCCTTCCCCGATGCCCGGTCCAGACCTTCAGCCCCTGCAAACCCTCGCCCGAGTTTTCGGTTTCCCGTCGTTCCGGCCGCAGCAGCAGGAGATCGTGGACAGCCTGATCGCAGGCCGGGACGCGTTTGTACTGATGCCGACCGGCGGCGGCAAGTCGCTCTGCTACCAGGTGCCCGCCCTGCATCGCAGCGGCACGGCCATCGTCGTGTCGCCGTTGATTTCGCTGATGAAAGACCAGGTCGATGCCCTCGTCGCGAACGGTGTCGCCGCGGCCTTCTACAACTCTTCGCTGGAGGCGGCCAACGCGCGGCGCACCCTTGCGCGGCTGCACGCGGGGGAGCTGGACCTTTTGTATGTCGCGCCCGAGACCCTGATGAGCGATGCGTTTCTCGCGCGCCTCGACGGGATCGGAATCGCGCTGTTCGCCGTGGATGAAGCCCATTGCGTCTCCCAATGGGGCCACGACTTCCGGCCCGAGTACGTGCAGCTCGGCACGCTGCGGCAGCGCTTTCCGTCGGTGCCGCTGGTGGCACTGACCGCAACCGCGGATCCGCAGACCCGCGAGGACATCGTGCGCGTACTCGACCTGCAACACGCGGCCCGCTACGTGGCGAGCTTCGACCGGCCCAATATCCGCTATACGGTGCGCGAAAAGCACCAGCCCTTCGAGCAGCTGATGCGCTTCCTTGCATCCCGCGAGGGACAGGCGGGGATCATCTACGCCCTGTCGCGCAAGCGGGTCGATGAGCTGGCGGAGAAACTCGTCGCGCGCGGCCTGCGGGCCGGCGCCTACCACGCCGGGCTCGGCGCGGCGGAACGGGTCAGGGTCCAGGACGCGTTCCTCAGGGACGAACTCGACATCGTCGTCGCGACGGTCGCTTTCGGCATGGGGATCGACAAGCCCAACGTCCGCTTCGTCGTCCATCATGACATGCCGAAGAATATAGAAGGCTACTACCAGGAGACCGGCCGGGCCGGCCGCGACGGGCTGCCTGCGGAGGCGCTGCTGCTGTTCGGGGCGCAGGATGTCGTGACCGCCCGGGCGCTGGTGGAGCGGGGCAGCAGCGAGGATCGCCAGCGAATCGAGCTGCACAAGCTCAATTCGATGGTGGCGCTCGCGGAGAGCCTGACATGCAGGCGGCGCGTGCTGCTCGGGTATTTCGGCGAGCGGTTGGCCGAGGACTGCGGCAATTGCGATGTCTGCCTCGAGCCGCCGGAGCGCTTCGACGCCACCGAGGATGCGCGCAAGGCCCTGTCCTGCGTGTACCGGCTGAACCAGGGCTATGGCATCAAGTATGTCATCGACGTGCTGCGTGGCCTGCGCAACGACCGGATTGTCGCGGCGGGTCATGACCGGCTCTCGACGTGGGGCATCGGCGCCCATCACGGCATGCAGGAGTGGGCCTCGCTGCTCCGGCAGCTCATTCACCGCGGCTATCTCGAGCAGGACATCGCCCGGTATTCGGTGTTGCGCCTGACGGCCGCCGCGAGACCCTTGCTGCGCGGCGAGGAAACGCTGCACCTGGCGCGCCCGCGCATCAAGGCGGTGGCGAAGCGCAAGGCGTCCAAGGCCACCGCCGCATCCGGGCGCTACGACGAAGCGCTGTTCGAGGCGCTGCGCGCCCTGCGGAAGTCGCTCGCCGACGCCCAGGGGGTCCCGCCCTACATCATCTTCGGTGACGCCACGCTGGTGGAAATGGCGCGGGAGCTGCCGAGCAGTCCCGCAGCCCTCCTCGAGATCTCCGGCGTCGGCCAGAAGAAGCTCGAGCGCTACGGAGCGGCATTCCTTGCCGTGATCACCAGTGGTGCCGGGTCGGGAGTTTCGGGAGTTTCGCAACTCCCCTGATCGCGAAATCCCGAAACTCCCGACCCGGCACCGTAAAAATGCTACCGTTTTGTTACAGGCCGGTGACAGCCCGGCCTTTTTGCTGTCTCGGCTGCTCCACCAAGCGCTTGATTTCATGGCAAAACCAGCCCTAGACAAGGACCTCAAGCGGCTCACCCGACTGGAGGAAGCGACGCGCCGCATGGCGCGCGGCCTCGTTCCTTTGGGCCTCGCCCTGCTGTTCCTCGTGCTGGTCGGCATCGCATCGGCTGCATTCGTCGGCGTCAGCGGCAGCCTGGTGATCATCGTCGCCGCCAGCGTCATAGGCGGCTACATGGCGCTGAACATCGGCGCCAACGACGTCGCCAACAACATGTCGCCGGCCGTCGGCTCCCGCGCCTTGCATATCGGCGTCGCCGTCGCCATCGCCGCGGTATTCGAGGCCGCCGGCGCGATCCTCGCCGGTGGCGATGTCGTGGCCACGGTCTCTTCGGGAATCATCCGCCCGGAGCTCATGCCCGATTCGGCTGCTTTCACGACGGCCATGCTGTCCGCCCTGTTTGCAGCGGCCCTGTGGATCAACCTTGCGACCTGGATCGGCGCGCCCGTATCGACCACGCACTCCGTGGTCGGCGGCGTGCTCGGCGGCGGCGTCGCGATGGCCGGCCTCGGCGCCGCGGACTGGAACGTGGTGATGCGTATCGTCGCCAGCTGGGTCGTCTCCCCGGTACTGGGCGGCGTCATCGCGGCCAGCTTCCTGCTGTACATCAAGCTGACGATTCTCTACGTGCCCGACCAACTGGAGCAGGCGCGACGCCGCGTGCCGCTGCTCGTAGCGATCATGGCGGGCGCGTTCACGACCTACCTGATGCTGAAGGGCTTCTCGCGTGTCTGGAAGGTGCCGGTCTGGCTCGCGCTCACGATAGGCACGACGGTGCTGGCGATCACGCTGGCATGGATCAAGCCGGTGGTCCGGAAAATGGTCCAGGGCCAGCCGTCCAACAGGTCCACGGTAGGCAGCCTGTTCACCATTCCGGTCATCTGCGGCGCGGCGCTGCTTTCCTTTGCCCACGGCGCCAACGACGTCGCGAACGCGATTGGCCCGCTGGCGGCGATCTACGCCTCGGTCACCGAGGGCGGCATCGTCAGCGTCGCACGCATCCCGCCCTGGATCCTGCTCATCGGCGCGTTGGGCATCGCCACCGGGTTGTTGCTGTACGGACCCAAGCTGATCCGCACGGTAGGCTCGAAGATCACCAAGCTGAACCGGATCCGGGCGTTCTGCGTCACGCTGTCGGCCGCGATCACGGTCATCATCGCCTCCGCGCTCGGGCTGCCCGTGAGCTCGACCCATATCGCCATCGGCGCGCTGTTCGGGGTCGGCTTCCTGCGCGAGTTCATGGCGAATCGCCGGGGCCGGAACGCGCTCGACACGATGCCGCTCGAAGCACCGCCGGAGGCGCCCGCGGACTCAGACGACGGGCAATGGATGGCGGGCGCCGAGGACCCGGCCTCGCCCGATCCCGATCCCGAGGCCACGCAGGCTTCCCCCGAGAAAATCCGCAGGCGCTATCTTGTGCGCCGCTCGCACCTCATGACCATCATCGCGGCCTGGCTGATCACGGTCCCGGCCAGCGCCGGGGTGGCCGCATTGCTGGCGCTCGGGCTGTCGAAGTGGGGGCTGCCCGGGCTCGGAGACTGAGCGCTGCAGGGCCAGGTCACGCCAGGCGGGCTGAAGTGGTGGCCAGGGACAGAATCGCAACGCCGTTTCGCTCATTCCGCGGCAAGCTCTGCGCAGAGATCAGGCAGCGAGACGGCTGCGACGTCGTCGGCTAGCGGCAAGCGCTCAACGCCACCGTACACCACACGACGATGCTGTGGTTTGACGGTGTCGCAGGCCACGTGATAGCCGCGCGCCAGCTTCGGCGCCAGACCGCGCTTGATCTCGATCGCCCAGGGCTTCCGCTCGCCGGGGCGCTTGAGCAGCAGGTCGATCTCTGCGCCGGCCGCGGTTCTGAAGAAAAACGCTTCCGTGCCGGGCGGGGCGGCGCCGATCAGCGACTCGATCGCCAGACCCTCCCAAGTCCCGCCGGCCACGGGATGGGCCAGCAGGGCCTCGTGGTCGCCGATGCCGAGCAGCGCGTGCACAAGCCCACTGTCGCGGACGTAGACTTTGGGTGACTTGACCAGGCGCTTTTTGACGTTTCCATGCCAAGGCGCAAGCCGGCGGACGAGCAGCAGGTCCACAAGCAGGTCCAGGTAGGCCGCGACTGTCTTGCCGTCCACGGCAAGGGCACGCGCAAGCGACGCGCCATTGAGGAGCACGCCCTGCTGGTGCGACAGCATGGTCCAGAACCGGCGCAGGGTCTCGGCCGGAATGCGCGGCCCGAGTTGCGGGATATCCCGCTCGAGGTAGGTACGGATAAAGTCACGGCGCCAGCGCAGACTTGCCGAGTCGGAATCGGCCAGCAGGCTGTCCGGAAAGCCGCCCCGTAGCCAGAGGGCATCCAGGCGATCGCGGCCTGCTTCGCCGGCGTCGACCGGTGACAATTCCAGGTAGCGGATACGCCCGGCGAGCGTTTCACTGGATTGCCTGAGCAGATCGATGGACGCCGAGCCCAGCACGAGGAAGCGGCCGTTGCCCTTGCCCTGCCCGCGACGCCGGCCTGCGTCGATCAGCCCGCGCAGGCTCTGGAAGAGCTGCGGCGTGCGCTGGATCTCATCGAGGATCACCAGCTTGTCCGCATGATTTGAGAGGTACTGCTCTGGCTCGGCCAGTTTGGCGCGGTCCGCTTCCGATTCAAGGTCGAGATAGATGGCCGACCGCGACTCGGCGACCTCGAGCGCCAGCGTGGTCTTGCCGACCTGACGTGGACCGAGCAGCGCGACCGCCGGGGTCTCTTGGAGGGCACCGGTGAGCGCGGGAAGAAGCCGACGAGGAATCATTCGTGCAATTATGGAGTTTCGCTCCACAATTGCAAGGATAAGACACCATTCCTGCCCAAAATGCCGTACTTCTTAACGGCATTGACCAGCACCTTCCCGTCGTCCGGCCGCGAGAGCAGGTAGGCCAGCAACAAGCTGCTAATCAGATGGTGGCCAGGGGCAGAATCGAACTGCCGACACCGTGATTTTCAGTCACGTGCTCTACCAACTGAGCTACCTGGCCGTCGGCGGAAGGCCGGTATTAGACCCGCGGCGCCGCGGGCCCGTCAAGGCAGGCGCCGCATCCGCCCGCTTTGACCCGTCGAAGTGCGAGGGACTACCCTGAAGTTCCCCCCGAGCACTGCAATTGCCATTCGTGAGCCCCACCAATCCCGTTGTCGAGCGCGCGTCGCCCGTCGAGAACGCCGACCAGGCGTTCGCGGCCGTGCGCGCCCGCACCCTGGCCCTCGCGGCGCCCCTGTCCGCCGAGGACGCCTGCGTGCAGAGCATGCCCGACGCCAGTCCGGCGAAGTGGCACCTGGCGCACACCAGCTGGTTCTTCGAGCATTTCATCCTCGCCGCCCGATCGCCGGGCTACCGGGTGTTCCACGAGCGCTTCGACTACCTGTTCAACTCTTACTACTTCACCGTGGGCCAGATGCACACCCGGCCGCGGCGCGGGCTGGTCACGCGCCCCTCGCTGGACGAGGTGCTCGGGTATCGCGCATACGTGGATGCCGCGATGCACGAACTGCTCGAGCGTGGACCTGGCGACCCGGAGCTCGGTTTCCTGGTCATGCTGGGCATCCACCACGAACAGCAGCACCAGGAGTTACTGCTCACCGACATCAAGCACCTGCTGGCCCAGAATCCGCTGCTTCCCGCCTATGCCCGGCTGCCGCCCGTCGCATCCGGCGACGCCGCTCCGCTGACCTGGGTCCGGGGCACTGCGGGCCTCGTCGAGATCGGCCACGCGGGCGAGGGCTTCGCCTTCGACAACGAGACGCCTCGGCACAAGGCGTTGGTCGGCGAACATTCGCTGGCGTCGCGACTGGTGACCAACCACGAGTTTCGCGAGTTCATCGACGATGACGGTTACTCAAACCCGGCACTGTGGCTGTCCGACGGCTGGTCCACGGTCCTTGCCGAAGGCTGGCAGCGCCCACTTTACTGGCAGGACGACCTCGGACAGGAATTCACGCTCGGCGGGCTGCAGCCGCTCCGGCCGGCCGCGCCGGTCACTCACCTGAGCTATTACGAAGCCGATGCGTTCGCCCGCTGGGCCGGCGCCCGCCTGCCGACCGAGTTCGAATGGGAAGCGGCGGCGGCGCATGCGAACCCGGCCGGCAATTTCGCTGATTCCGGGGCGCTGCACCCGCATCCCGCGGCGCGTGGCAGCGCGCTGCAACAGATGTTCGGCGATGCCTGGGAATGGACCGCGAGCCCCTACGCGCCCTATCCCGGCTTCAGGCCGCTGGCCGGTTCGCTCGGCGAATACAACGGCAAGTTCATGTGCGGCCAGATGGTGCTTCGCGGCGGCTCCTGCGCGACGCCCGCGGGGCACGTGCGGACCAGCTATCGCAACTTCTTTTACCCGGGCCAGCGCTGGCAGTTCAGCGGCCTTCGCCTGGCAAGGGACGTCGCGTGACGGACAACCTCCGCAGTGTTGCCGACTTCAGCCCGGACGACGCGGTCATGCTCGACGACGTGCTGCGCGGTCTCTCTCTGCCGGAGAAGAACATTCCCTCGCTGTACTTCTACGACCAGCGCGGCTCGGAGCTGTTCGACGCCATCACCACGCTGCCGGAGTACTACCCGACCCGAGCCGAGATCTCGATCCTCGAGGCGCATGGGGCCGAGATGGCGGCGGCCCTCGGCCCGGGCGTGCGGCTCATCGAACTCGGCTCCGGCTCGGCATCGAAGACCGAGCTGCTGCTGGCCTGCCTGGAAGAACCGGCCGCCTACGTCCCGGTAGAGATCTCGCGCGATCACCTGCTGGCTTCGGCAACCCGCATCGCCGCAGACTTCCCCGGGCTGGAGGTGTTGCCCGTGACGGCCGACTTCACCGAACCGTTCGAGTTACCGGTGCCGAAACGCCGTGCGGTGCGCCGCAACGTCGCGTTCTTCCCCGGTTCGACCATCGGCAATTTTCCGCGCTCGATGGCGGCGGAACTGCTGCGCGCCACAAGTCGCGAGGTGGGCCCGGGCGGGGCCATGCTCATCGGCGTGGACCTGGAAAAGGATCGCGACATCCTGGAGCGCGCCTACAACGACTCAGCGGACGTCACCGCAGAGTTCAACCGGAACCTGCTGGTGCGTCTCAACCGGGAGCTGGGCGCGGACTTCGACCTCGACGCGTTCCGCCACGAGGCGGTGTGGGACGAGGTCGCGGGCCGAGTCGAGATGCGCCTGGTCAGCACACGGGCGCAAACGGTAACCGTGGCGGGACAACCATTCGTGTTCGCGCCCGGCGAGGTCCTCGTGACCGAATATTCGCACAAGTATTCGCTGGAGGGTTTCCGCTTGCTGGCCGAAGGCAACGGCTTCACGGTGGCCCGCGTCTGGACCGACCGCGACGAGCTGTTCTCGGTGCAGTTGCTCGAGGCGAGCCCAGCCTATTCCGGCGGGACGTAGCCTTCGGGCTTCGCGGCACCCTGGCCGAAGAAGAACTCCTCCATCTGCTTGCGCAGGAATTCACGCGCTTCCGGTTCGATGACGACGAGGCGGTACTCGTTGATCAGCATGGTCTGGTGACCGAGCCACTGCTGCCAGGCTTCCTTCGAGACCTGCTCATAGATGCGCTGGCCGAGTTCGCCTGGATAAGGTGGGCGGTCGAGTCCCTCGGCCTCGCGGCCGAGCAACACGCATTGAACGGTTCTGCTCATGGTGATTCCTTCAGTGCAACGGCGGCGCGGGCCGGGGCCCCGTGCTCGATGAGCCGGCTCACTATGGCCGCCAGCCCGAGCTTCGCCGGAGAGCGGGCGTTATACCAGACCCACCGACCGGGCTCCATCGCGCCCGACGGCGGCGCCGCAATCCGGGCCGGAACGGGCTCGATCTCCAGCTCGAAGTGGGTGAAGCCATGGCGCACGGGGGCAAGCGGCGGAGCCGGCTCGATATACGTGCCCAGCACCCGGGTCGCCCATTCATCAGCCGATTCCCCGCCCAGCTCCGGTGGACACCAGAGTCCGCCCCAGATGCCGTGCGGCGGGCGACGCTCCAGCAGCACCGCCCCGGTCGCATCCCGCAGCAACAACATCCGCGCACGGCGCAAGGGTCGCGCGCGCCTCGGTCGTGGCGTCGGAAATTCCGTTTCCCGGCCCAGCGCATGCGCGGCGCAGGCGCCTGAGACCGGGCAAATCGAACAGGCCGGGCGGGCACGCCGACACACGGTGGCGCCAAGGTCCATGATCGCCTGGGTGTAGTCCCCCACCCGCGTTGCAGGCGTGTAGCGCTCCGCGAGCGTCCACAGCTGCCGCTCGACGGCAGGCTCGCCGGGCCAGCCGGGTACGGCATGCAGGCGCGCCAGCACCCGCTTCACGTTGCCGTCCAGGATCGGGTGGCGTTGCCCGAACGCCTGCGCCAGGATGGCCCCGGCCGTGGATCGCCCGATGCCCGGCAACGCGCACAGCGCCGCGTGATCCTCGGGAAAGCGGCCGGCATGTGCCGCCATGATCGCCTTTGCGGCCTGATGAAGGTTCCGCGCCCGCGCGTAGTAACCGAGCCCCGACCAGAGATGCAGCACTTCATCGAGCGGCGCCGCCGCCAGCGCGGCGACATCGGGAAAACGCCCGACGAATCGCCCGAAGTACGGGATCACCGTGGCCACCTGGGTCTGTTGCAGCATGATTTCCGCGACCCAGGCCCGGTAAGGCGAACGCCCGATCTGCCACGGCAGGTCGTGGCGCCCCGCCCGCTCGTGCCAGTCCAGCAGTGCGGCGGCGAAATCCTCAGTCATCGTCCTGCATTGCGCGCCGTTCGGCCTCGACCATCGTCTCGATGGTCATGCGCTCGACCGAGCGCGCCAGGATGCCGGGGCCGATCAGCGGCGCAACCATGAACGCCGGTGTGAAGCGCGCCTCATAGTGCAGGCGCGCGCCCGCGCCCTCCGCGCTGAAGCGCCACTCCGTCTGGCCCTCGCTGAAAGATCCGCGCCCCGGCACATCCTCCGCAAACAGCCCGCCGGTGTCAGCACGAATGCGCTCAACCCGGTGCAGGGTCTTGCAGAAGAATATTACGCAGCCCTCGAAGCGCGTGTAGACCTCTTGTGTGGCGGGTGCGACCTCGCCGAGCGCGCGGCTCTCGATCATGCGCGGATGGAGTTCGTGGATCCGGTCGTAATCGGTCAGCACCGACAACATGCGCTCGGGCGGCGCGGCGAGGACGGCCTCGATGTGTAACTCGTAGGCGGATCCGTCCCGCTCAACCTGCACCGAGACGAACTCGACTGCCATGGCTGCGGCGCCCGGAGCGAGCAACATACAAGCGCCGGCCAGGCTGGCGGGGTGCAGCTTCAATCGTCGCGACGGAGGCGGTCGCGGAGGCCCCGCACCCCATCGAGGGCGCGTTGCTTGAGATCTTCCTCGACCGCCTTGCCGTCCTCGCCTTCCAGGCCGAGGCGCCGCAACGCTTCCTGCTCAGCGCGATCGCGCAACAGGCCGGAGAGATCGACGCTCACGGAAGGCGAATCCAGCGTGCCGCTGAGGCGCAGCGGCAGGCTCCGGCCCGCAAGCTCACTTGCCTCCCCGGTCGCCTCGTCGACGGCCTGGCGGATCACGGTGGCATTGAGCCGATAGTCGATGGCCGACTCGACGAGGTTGACCTCGCCGCGCCCGGTCAAGCCGAGGAACGGCAATCCGCCAACCAGGTCCTGGTTGACCAGCAGTCCGTCGCGGATCACCGCAGTACCCTTCAGCTGCCTGAATTCCGTGTCAGACGAGGTCCTCTGTGGCGCTGCCCGACCCCTGGCCAGGGCATAGGCGCGCTGGATCTCGAACCACAGGTTCACGCCCCTCAGCGTGCCGTCGCTCACATCGAAGGACAATTCACCGTTCAGGCCCGACATCAACCCGGCGGTGGAAGAGGCTGTCGTCGTCAGCCTGGCGCCGAGTTGCGCCAGGCCGGTAAGGCGATCGAAGCCGGCGAGATCCTGCACGAACGGCAGCAACTCCAGCGCCGACAGGGACTGCTCCAGGCTGAAGGTCGCCGGCACCTGGCGCGCGTCGAGTCGCGCGCTGCCACTCACCTGGCCGCCGTACAGTGCCGCGCCGAAAGGTTGCAGCGTCAACACCCCGTCCCGGGCGACCGCACGGCCCTCCAGGTCCGTCAGGGTCAGACCGTTCACCCTGAGTCGGCCGGCCCGGAAGGACGCATCGAGGTCGAGCCCGTCGAGCCAGTCGAATGCCAGCGGCACGTCCTCGGCCGGCGCGGGCTCGACCGGTTGCTCGGGCTCGGGCGGCAGGTAGCGATCGAGGTCGATGGTGTCCAGCCGTAAATCGGAGCGGACGCGCGTGACATCGCCGAAGCCGATGGCGGCTGTGCCGGTCATGTTCGTATCGTCGAGCAGCAGCCGCATATCCTCCAGCTCGATATTGTCGGTGCCGCCGCGAAACCGTGCAGCCAGTGAGGCCTTGCCGAGCACGGCCTTGTCGGCGGTATCGGGTGAAGGCTCGCCGAGGCGCTCCAGCAGGGACCGCGGCGAGAATTCTTCCACGGTGAAGCGCCCGATGAACACCGGGGCATCCACGATACGTGTCCCGGAAACCTCACCGCTGGCGCGCAGGCCCGCCAGCTCGGCCACCAGTGCGGGGATGGCCAGCGTCTGGGCGCCAAGGTCCGCTGTGAGCCGCGGGGCAGTGACCTTGCCCGACTGCGAGCCTCCCGGCACCTCGGGACCTGCGGCCTCTAATCCCAGCTCAAGCGCCTGTACGTCGAACGAAGGACCCTCGAGCACCAGGTTCACGGTCGGCGCGCGAACGGTGAAGGCCTGACTGCCGGCCCGTGGCCCGCCCTCACCGGACAGCTCCGCATCCAGTGAAATATCGCGGAGCGTGGCTGTGGCAAAGTCCTCGGCGAAATGAACGCTCCCGGAAAGTTTCGTGGCTACTTGCGTCACGTCCCCGTCGAGCCGGATCACAGCCTCCGCATCCACGGGGAAAGCCTTGCCCGTGGCAAGCTCGCCGGTCGAGAAACGCGCGATCTCGGCCTCGACGACCGAACCTTCCCTGCGGTCCTCGAAACGGACCAGCGCATCGGTAACGCGCAGCCCGTCCACGCGCTCCAGCCGGGCCCCGCCCGCATCGCGCCGGCGGGGCCGCTCCGGCGCCGTATCGCCGTCCTCGCCCAGGCCTTCCCAGTTGCCGGAGCCGTCCGGGAGTCGCACGAGCTGGACGCGCAAGCCGTCGAGTCTCAGTGTGCTCACCTCGAGTCGCCTGGAAAGCAGCGGCAACAGCTTGGCGCCCACTGCGGCGGACCCGATCTCGACGAAAGGTTGATCGCCGAAACCTGGCGGGTTGCCGAGGCGCATCCTGCCGACCTCGAGGCCCAGCCACGGGAACACACTCAGCGAGATCTCGCCCTCCAGCTCGAAGCTGCGGCCGGTCTGTTCCTCTACGGCCCGGGAAATCTCCTCGCGGTAATCATTCGGATCGACGAACAACGGGATGAGAATGACCGCGGCCACGACGAGCACGAAGACCAGGGCGAACAGGCCAAGGACAAGCTGCAAAAATCTGTTCATCAGGAGCGGCTCCGAGGGAGGGCGGTCGAATCATGCCGGAGGCCCTGATTATACGGGCGCCAGATTAGCGCCGGTTCAGGGCATGGCGGGCGACGCTGCCGCCAGGACCGTGAAACCGCATCCCAGGCGGCCATCCACCATGCGGCAGTCGTCCGGCATGCCGAACTGCTTCCAGTACTCGAGCAATCCGGTCCGCTCGGCAAACTCGACGAAGCGCGGATGCATCCTTACGGCCCGGCCTTCCGGGTACCAGACCACCGTCAGCTCCTTGACGCCCTTCTCGGCCGCAGCGAGCAGCGACGTCATGGCACGCCCGTCGTCCCCGAGCAACATCCCGATGTTGCCGCGCGCTTCGAGCGGCATGCCGGCCGCGTCGAGCGCTGCCTCGAGTTGCGGGATTCGCGAGCGATCCTTGAACGCCTCCATGACCGCATCCATGACGGCGGGGTCCTGTCCGGCGTGCCTGAGGCTCAGGCCGCCGAGTTCGACGAAGCGCTCCATTTCGCCGCGCCGGAACGCCACCACCAAGTCCACGCTCGTCTCATGAGTCGCGTCGAAACCCAGCTCGATCGCCGAGCGGATCTGTCGTTGCGCGCGCTCGTCGTAGCCTAGCGCGAGGAGTTGCTGCGCCAGATTGTAGTTGATGATGGGGGACGCCGGATCCAGCTCGAAAGCCCTCTCCGCCTGCTCGAGCGCGTCGCCAGCGCGTCCGGCGCGAGCAAGCAGCAGCGAGTACCAGTGGCGCGTCGTGGCGTCGTTGGGATCCAGCGAGATGGCGAAAAAGAACCCCGCCTCCGCGCCGGTCCAGTCGTTGTCGTAGCTCTGGATCTGTGCCAGCACGGCGTGGGCCTCGGCAAGGTTGGGATCATGTGCCAGCGCCTGGCGCGCGGCATCGCTCGCCCGCGCATGGTAGGACTCCGGGCCCTCGCCGGCGTAGCCCGGCAGCACCACCCAGGCGGCGGCCAGCCCCGACCAGGCGCGCGCGAAAGTGGGGTCGATCTCCAGCGCGCGCTGGAACAGCTCG
>Ga0114946_10001651_pt1 | contig 15389 bp, 12 predicted proteins | sample WalLakDeSediment_FD_88676 | JGI IMG/M metagenome (GOLD analysis project Ga0114946, IMG submission 88676) | Lake sediment microbial communities from Walker lake, Nevada to study Microbial Dark Matter (Phase II) - Walker Lake 11/02/13 Deep Sediment | ecosystem: Environmental > Aquatic >... | reverse complement strand
GAGGTCGCTGCGTAGGAGCCCCGACGACGCTGTATCGGGCATACTGCTAGGAGGGGCGACACCCGCAGCGGGCTCGGGAGCGCCGTTATTTACGCCATGAACTACTGACTCGGGACACTAGAGTCCCGGTCAGGCCAACGAGCGACGCCGGCGTCCCCATGGGGGCGCCGGCGTCGTTCGTGCCGCAGCCGAGCAGCCGATCAGCCGATCGGCTTGACGACCGTCTGGATGATGCCGGTCAAGCAGCCGATGGCGTTGGAGAAGTCGGTGTCGCAGACCGACTCGATGCAGCAGCGGATCTGCTCGTTGGGCCCGCCGATGTCGACGTTGAGGGCCTCGCAGACCTCCTTGATGCGGACCGGCGGGATCGCCTGGCCGGTGAAGCCGCCCATGCCGTCTTCGCCGATGCAGCCCGGCCCGACGCCGAACTCGAACTCCTTTTGGGCCGCCGTGCTGTTGTCGCCGGGGAGCAAGTCGCCGTCGGGATAGACGCCGTCGATCCACTGACGGTAGACGAGGTCGGCGACGCCGCCCTCGATCGGCTGGAACGGCGGCAGCGGGTTGTGGGCCTTGACCGTGGGGACGCCGAGGATCCCGAGCATGATCACGTCCTTGTTCTGCTTGGTGATCAGCTCGTTCTTGAGGTAGCTCAGGTAGCGCGTCAGGGGGTGCAAGACCCCCGTGTCGATCGAGTTGCAGTCGGCGTAGATGCCGTTGTTGTCGGGCGCGCCGCAGTCGACGCCTGCGTTCCAACAGACCGCCGAGGTCGCCTGGGTCTTGGTGCCCGTGTCGGGGTTGATCTCCCAGTAGGTGTTGAGCGCGGGGTTGGTGAAGTACGCGTAGCCGTCGGGCGAACGGACCGAGCAGTCGGCCTCGTCGGTGATGATCGCGATGGCTAGGATCGCACCCTCACGCAAGAACGGCTTGTTGCCCTGGTTCCAGGTGGCGCCGGGGTTGATCGCTTGGAGCATGCCCTCGAGCGGGGCCTCGTAGCCGCAGCCGTTGATGCCCTGGGGCCCGATGCAGCTCAGCGCGCCCTTGATGTTGTTGCCGGGGATGTTGGTGAGCGCGGCGCCGGGCCCCTCGAAGTGGATGAAGGGGTCGGCGGGCTCGATCGCGACCGGACACGCGTTTTGACACACCTCGGGGAACGAGGGCGGGTTGTTGCCTAGGCCCGTGAAGTCATCGAGGCGTTTGATGCACGCGACCTGTTGCGGGGCGCCTTGGGCCGGCTCATAGCCCTCGGGCTGGAACGGCGTGCACTGCGGGTGCCCGAGGTCCGTGGTCGTGACCATGATGTTGACGTCGGGGTTGAGCGGCATGCCTTCGGCGTCGGTCAAGCTCTGGAGCTTGTCGATCAGCAACGGGAAGTTGGCGGCGAGGTTGGCCTGCTCTTCCGCCATGGTCCCCGAGTTGTCGACGACGAACAGGAGGTCGACGAGGTTGCACTTGCCGTCACCCGAGGCGCAGCCCGGCAGCATGCCCGTGGCCGTGGTGTCCTCGAGATCGAGGCACCCGCTGGGCGGACAGCCGCTCCCGCTCCCGTCGCCGTCGCCGTCGCCGTCGCCGGGCCCGTCGCCGTCGCCGTCGCCGGTGATGCCGGTTGTGTCGCCACCGAGGGTCAGCGTGACGTTGGAGTTGTCGTTGTTACCGCTGTCGTCACTGCACGCGCCCGCGAGGGCCATGGTGCCGGTTACGCCAGCCGCAAAGATCAAGTTGAATGTCGTCCTACGCATCGTTGCTCACAACCCAGGGCTGTACGCCGCGGTCTGCCTCGCACCCTACACGGTTTCTCGCTGGAAGGGGAGCAATACGAACGGACGCCGCCGTCGTCGAGCGGAACGACACTTGGAGCCAGCGCCGAAGTAGGCGCTGGCTTGCACACCCAACCCGGCGCCTCAGCCGATCGGAACGAAGACGTCCTGAAGGACATCCGTGAGGCAGCCGAGCGCCGCGCTGAAGTCCTCGTCACAGACCGACTCGATGCAGCAGCGGATCTTGTTGTCGTAGTTGAGCGACTCGCACAGCTCTTTCATGCGAACTGGCGGAATTGCCTGGCCGGTGACGTTACCTTGGCCATCGACGCCCGTGCAGCCCGGGCCCATGCCAAACGACCACTGCTGGTAGTCGGCGTCGATGCCCTTGGCGGCGTCCTCCGGGAGGATGTCGGACTCGCGCCACTTGCGGTAGACGAGGTCGTGGACGCCGCCCTCGATCGGCTCGTGCGGCGACTTGGGGTTGTGGGCGGTGACCGGCGGCACGCCGAGGATCCCGAGCATCACGACCTCCTTGCCCAGATCGTCGCGCACGTACTTGGTCAAGAAGTTGACGTAGCGAGACAGCGGGTGGAGCTCGCCCTGCTTGTCGTCGGCGCGGCAGTTGATGTAGACGCCGTTGGCGTCGGGGCCGTTGCAGGTCACCCCGGCCTTCCAGCAGATCGACGAGCTCGGCAGCTTTTGCCCGTCGAGCTCGGCGAAGTAGCTGGGGTTGGTCATGATGCTGTAGTCCGAGACCGAGCAATCGGCCTCGTCGCTGACCAACGCGATCGCGAGCACGGCTCCCTCGCGCATGAACGGCCGGGCGACGCCGCCGTTGGGGCACTTGGCGAGATCGCCGGGCGAGCCGCAGTTCCACGACGCGAGCGGGTTGAGGGCCTGCATCATCGACTCGAGCGGAGCCTCGTAGCCGCAGCCGTCGATGCCCTGAGGACCGATGCAGGCCAGCGCCTGGGCCACGGGGCTGTCGGGGATGCCGTCGCCGTTGATGTCGACGTCGGCGACCGGCGGGAGGTTGTGGCCTTCATCGCTGAAGTGGATGATCAGATCGCCGTTGGTCGGGGCGATCCCGGGCGCCGTGCAGACATCCGTGCACGCTTCGGTGTAGACCGGCGGGTTGAGCTGCTCGAGGCCCGTGAACCGATCGAGCCGCTTGGTGCACGAGCTCGCGACCGGGGCGCCCATCTCGGGCGGGTGCTTGGCGAACGGCTTGCACAGCGGGTTCCCGAAGTCCGTCGTGGTGACCATGATGTTGACGTTGGCCCCGAGCGTGCCGCCGCCGGCCTCCTCGAGGGTCTCGAGCTTGTTGACCAACAACGGGAAGTTGCGGGCCAAGTTGAGCTGCTCTTCGCCCATGGTCCCGGAGTTGTCGATCACGAACAGGAGGTCGATGAGGTTGCAGTTGCCCTTGGAGTCGCAGCCGATCAGGTTGTCGCTCTCATCGGGGAGATCGAGGCAACCGGTGATCGGCGGGCAGCCGCCCTCGTTGCCGCCGTCGCCGTCGCCGTCGCCGTCGCCGTCACCGCCACCGTCGCCGCTACCGCTGAGCGAGTCGCCCGTGTCGGGTACGTAGGTGCTTGCGACGCCGTCGTTGTTGCCGTCGTCAGTGCACCCGTGGGCGAGGACCAACAAGAGTGAGAACGAAGCGAAGGTGAACAAGGAAGAGCGCTGCATGAGCCTACCGTCGAGCCCGACTCTACCAGAACCGGGCCCGACGATTGGTTAACAAGCAGCTGCTAGAGCACGACGTTGATCAGCCGGCCCGGCACGTAGATGACGCGCTTGGGTTGCTTGTCCGCGACGAAGCGCGCGACCGCCTCGGATTCCATGGCCGAGGCGATGATCTGCTCGCGCGCGGCCTTGGGGTCGAGGCTCGCCGGGACCTGCAGCTCGCCGCGCTTCTTGCCGTTGACCTGGACCACGAGGGTCCAGCTGTCGGCCACGAGCAAGGCGGGATCGGCCACGGGCCAGGGCTCGTAGGTCAGCGACTCGGTCTTGCCGAGCACGGCCCAGAGCTCCTCCGCGAGGTGCGGCGCAAACGGCGCCAGCAGCTGAGCGAACGACTCGGCGGCACCCCGGCGCAGGGGCTCGCCGTCCTTCTCGATATCGCGCACGAACACCATCAGCGAGCTGATCGCCGTGTTGAAGCTCATGCGCTCGATGCGATCGCTGACTTCGTCGATGGTCCGGTGCAAGAGCCGACGCTGCCGCTCGCTGCCCTCCGGGTGCTCGCCGGCCGGGGGCTCGGCCGGAAACTCCCGCGGGCGATCGGCCGGGTTGGCCTCGCCCTTGTCAGCCTTGGGTGACTCGAAGAACAGCCGGTAGGCCCGAGCGAGGAACCGAAAGCAGCCGCTGACGCCCTCGGGTTGCCACGGCGCGCTGGCCTCGAGCGGGCCCATGAACATCTCGTAGAGCCGCATGGTGTCGGCGCCGTACTCCTCGATCACGTCGTCGGGGTTGACGACGTTGCCGCGGCTCTTGGACATCTTGTCCCACTGCACCACCAAGGGCTCGCGGGTCTGCTTGTGGACGTAGCCACGCTCCTCGCCCTCGCCGACCGGCTCGACCTCGTCGACCTCGTCGGCCACGAACACCCGCTTGGCGCCGGTCAGAGGCTGCTGCGTGGGCACATAGGTGGCGCCGAGGACCATGCCCTGGTTGACGAGCTTTTGGAACGGTTCGCGGGTCGAGACGTGGCCGAGGTCGAACAAGACCTTGTGCCAAAACCGCGAGTAGAGCAGGTGGAGCACGGCGTGCTCGGCCCCGCCGACGTAGAGGTCGACGGGCATCCAATAGTCCTCGGCGTGCTTGGACCACGGCGCGCTGGCGTTGCGAGGATCGCAAAACCGCAGGTAGTACCAGCACGAGCCGGCCCACTGCGGCATGGTGTTGGTCTCGCGGCGCGAGCCGTCGGGCAGCTCGACCCACGCGCGGGCCTTGGCCAGCGGAGGCTCGCCGGTCTCGGACGGGTTGAAGTCGTCGACCTCCGGGAGCTCGACCGGGAGCTGGTCCGCGCCGACCGACGCGACCTCGCCGTTTTGCGCGTGGATCAGCGGGAACGGCTCGCCCCAGTAGCGCTGACGCGAGAACAGCCAGTCGCGCAGCTTGTAGTTGACCCGCGCCGCGCCCTGGCCCTGCTCGGTCAGCCACGCGGTGATCGTCGCCTTGGCTTGCGCGGTCGGCAGCCCGGTGATCATCCCGGAGTTGACGGCCACGCCTTGGCCCGTGAACACCTCGCGCTCGACGTCGATCGCCGTGCCGTCGGCCGGGCCGACGACCTGGACGATCGCCAGGCCCATGGTGGTCGCGAAGGCGTGATCGCGGGCGTCGTGGCCGGGGACCGCCATGATCGCCCCGGTCCCGTAGCCCATCAGCACGTAGTCGGCGATCCAGATCGGGATCGTTTGATCGTTGACCGGGTTGACCGCGTGCATGCCCGTGAACACCCCGGTCTTCTTGCCCTCGGCGGCCTCGGCCTGGCGGTCGCGCTCGCTCCGTTGCGCGGTCTTTTGTTGATAGTTCGCGACGGCCTCGAGCTGGTCCGCGGACGCGCCCGCTTCGGCCATGAGCTCGGCGAGCCCCGGGTATTCCGGGGCCAGGACCATATAGGTCGCGCCAAACAAGGTGTCGGGGCGGGTCGTGTACACGCTGATCCGACCGCGCTCACCGGCGATCCCGTCGATCGCAAACTCGACCTCGGCGCCCTCGGAGCGGCCGATCCAATTGCGCTGCATCTCGAGCACGCTGTGCGGCCAGTCGAGGCCGTCGAGGTCGTCGATCAGGCGCTGGGCGTATTCGGTGATCCGCAGCATCCATTGGTGCATGGGCACGCGGATGACCTCGTGGCCGTCGTCGACGGCCTCGGCGACCTCTTCATTGGCCAAGACCACGCGCAGATCGGGGCACCAATTGACCGGCGCGTCGTGCAGATACGCCAGCCGCCGCGAGTCCCGGTAGCGCCGGACCGCGGCCTCGCCTTGGCCCTCGATCGCCGCGGGGATCGGCAGCTCGGCGATCGGCCGCGCCCTGCCCTGCTCGCGGTCGTACCAGCTGCCCCAGACCTGCAAGAAGATCCACTGGGTCCACTTGTAGTACTCGGGATCCGTCGTCGCGATCTCGCGGGACCAATCGTAGGAGAACCCGAGCCGCCCGAGCTGACGCTTGAAGTTGGCGATGCACTCGTAGGTCCGCTCGCGCGGGTGCGTGCCGGTCTTCATGGCGTAGCGCTCGGCCGGGAGCCCGAACGAGTCCCAGCCCATCGGGTGCAGCACGTTGAACCCACGCATCCGCTTGTAGCGGGCCATGATGTCCGTGGCCGTGTAGCCCTCGGGGTGGCCGACGTGGAGCCCGCTACCGCTTGGGTAGGGGAACATGTCGAGCACGTAGTACTTGGGGCGGCTGCGATCGACCTCGGCTTTGAAGGTCTCGCGCGCTTCCCAAAAGGCCTGCCAGCGGGCCTCGATCGCAGCGTGGTCGTAAGGCATTGCGCCGAGACGCTACGGCGTTTCGACGGTCTAGACCAGAACCGCCTGGCGACGCCGAGCCACGAGAGCCCGCTCACACTCTCGGGCCCGCCGGTCGCCGCCGCGAGCCCGTGCTACGGTCCCCTCCAATGATCCGACGGCTCCGTTTTCAAGGGTTTAAATCCCTCGCGGACGTGGAGCTCGAGCTTGGTCAGCTCAACGTGATCGTCGGCGCCAACGGCTCCGGCAAGACCAACCTGCTCGAGGCGATCGGCTTGGTGAGCGCGGCGGTGTTCGGGCACGTCGACGACGAGTCGCTGATGCGCCGCGGCGTGCGGCCGGGGCTGCCAGCCCTGTACAAGACCGCGTTCAAGGCCACGCCGATCCGGCGAGCCATCACCCTCGAGATCGCCGACGAGCGGGCGCTCTATCGCGTGGTCCTCGACAACCCGATCAAGAACCCCGACGCCGCCTGGCGGTTCCGCAACGAAGCGGTCGAGCTCGACGGCGCGCCGATCGCCACGCGTTCGCCCCGCGCCGCTCGCCTGCACCACCCTTCCGGGCCCGAAAAGCTCGACGTCGACAACCTCCGGGGGCTCGCGCCCCTGCTCCGCGCGATGAGCCCTGCACGAGCGGTCGGCGAGCTGCTCGAGTCGATCGAGCGCTACGCGATCTACACCCCGTTCACCCCGATGCTGCGCGGGACGACGGCCGATCCCAACCCCGCGCAACCGCTCGGGTTGATGGGCGGCGGCCTCGCCGACGCGGTCCGCGAGCTTGGTCTCGATGAGCCACAGCTTGCAAGATCGTCACCGAGCTGATCGACTGGAGCGACCGCGTCGGCTCGGGGACCGCAGCGCAAGCCCAGCTGTCACCGGCGGTCCGCAGCGCCCGCAACGTGCTGCGCTTTCACGACCGGCACATGGTTGAAGGGCGTGATTGGTTATCGGCCTTCGACGCCAGCGAGGGCGCGCTCTACGTCACGTTCTTGGCCGTGCTCGCGCTCCATCCCAAGGCGCCAGCCCTCGCCGCGGTCGACAACGTCGACCAAGCGTTGAACCCCCGGCTCGCCAAAGCTCTAGTCGAGGCGATCCAGGCCGTGCTCCTCGACGATCGCCGTGAACACAGGCCGCAGTTGATCCTCACGGCCCACAACCCCTTGGTCCTCGACGCGCTCAGGCTCTCCGACGATCGCGTGCGGCTGTTCGTCGCCGACCGCAACAACTTGGGCGAGACCGTCATCCGGCGCATCGAATTCAGCGAGGCCCTCGACAAAGCCCAAGGAGGAGGGATGACGCTGTCACGCCTGTGGCTGTCCGGGCTGCTTGGCGGAGTCCCCAACGTGTAGGACACGGAGCCGATCATGCGTGTTGGCTTTGTGTGTGAGGGACAGACGGACATTCCGGTGTTCGAAGCGCTGCTCAACGAGCTGCTGCCCGACGGCGGACGACAACGAAGCGCTATGCCGGACGGTCAAGTCATGGCTCGGCGAGGGCGCGAGCTTTCCCGGCCTCGTGATAGCAATCCCGACGGAGGCCACGGAGACATGGTTGTTCGCGGCCCACAGCTCCCCAACTCCGACGATCGAGGCGGTCAAACAGCCCGCCGCTCAGCTGGTCAAGGCCGGCCTCATCGGCCCCGACGAGCACGGCAAGCCGTGCAAAGACGCGGCCCGATACCGCGAGCTGGCTGTTGCGCTGGGCGAGAAGCTCGGTCACCTGCGGGCCGTCGTGGGCGAGCTCGACCGGTTCTGCGCGAAGATCGAAGCGCTCGTCCCCGCGCCTAGCTCAGCCAGCCGAGCTGCCGAGCCGCGAGCTCCTTCATGATCTCCTCGGCCCCGCCGCCGATGCTCAAGACCTTGGTCTCGCGATAGATCCGCTCGGACTTGACGCCGCGGATGTAGCCGGCGCCGCCGAGGATCTGCACGGCCTGCTTGGCGCACAGCTCGACGCATTGGGTGCCGAGGTTCTTGGCCATGCAGACCTCGGCGATCGGGACCTCGCCGCGATCGAGGCGCCAGGCGAGGTCGTCGAGGACGCACTCGAGCGCGCGGATCGAGGTCGCCATGTCGACGAGCTTGTGGCGCACGACCTGGTGGTGGACCAAGGGCTTGCCGAAGGTCTTGCGGTCGCGGGCCCAGGCCAGGGCCTCGTTCAGGCACACGCGCGCGAACCCGAGGGCCATGGCCGCGAGCATCATCCGCTCGCCGTTGAAGTTGACCATGATGCCCATGAACCCGCCGTGCTCGGGGCCGATCAGGTTGGCGACCGGGACCTTGCAGGCGTCGAAGTATAAGGTCGCGGTGTCCGAGCACCACCAGCCCATCTTGTCGAGCTTGGTGCGGGTCAGGCCGGGGGCGTCGCCGGGGATCGCCAGGAGCGAGATGCCCTGCATGCCGGGGCCGCCGGTGCGGACCGCCGTCGTGATCCAGTCGGCGCGCATGCCCGAGGTGATGAAGGTCTTGCTGCCGTCGACGATGTAGTGGTCGCCCTCGCGGCGCGCGACGGTCTGGAGGTTGGCGACGTCCGATCCACCCGAGGGCTCGGAGATCGCGAGCGCGCTGATTGCCTCGCCGGCGAGCACCTGCGCCACGATCCGCTGCTTGAGCTCGGCGGAGCCCAGCGCGACGATCGGCGGGAGCCCGATCCCGTGGCTCATGAGCCCAGCGACGAGCCCGCCGGAGCCCGGCCGGGTCAGCTCCTCGGCGATCAATAATTTGGCGAAGGCGTCCGTCGGCGTGCCGCCGAATTGCTCGGGGAAGCCGAGCCCGAGCAGGCCGAGCTCGCCGGCCTTGGCGTAGAGCGAGCGGGGGAATTCACCGGCCTCCTCCCACGCTTCGATGTGCGGGCTGAGCTCGCGCTCGACGAAGCCGCGGACCGTTCGCCGGAGCTGCTCGTGATCGTCGGTCCAGCCTGGGTGCTTGCGCGGGAACTCCATGCTCACCAAATCTCGCAGCGATCGGGCGGGTTCATCGGCGTGCCCTCGGCGCAGGAGAAGGCCTCGGCGAACTCGGGCAGCACGACCAGCGGACCGACGGCCCGAAACTGCCCGGGCGAGTGCGAGTCGGACTCGAGCCGGCGCTCGAGCGCGGGCTCGGCGATGTGCTGGCACCAGTTTTGCGCCCAGGCGACGAAGAACACCTGCTCGTTGGACATGCCCTCGACCACGGCCGGATCGCCGCCGCGCTCGCTCGCCCAGGTTTGATAGGCAAAGTAGGCCTCCTTGACCCCGCCGATGTCGGCGATGTTTTCACCGGCGGTCAGCTTGCCGTTGACCCGCTTGCCCGGCAGCGCTTCGTATTGATTGTATTGCTCGACCACGCACGCGACCCGCTCCTCGAAGGCCGCGGCGACCGACGGCGACCACCACTCGGTCAACCGCCCGCTCGCGTCGTACTTGCGGCCCTCGTCGTCGAAGCCATGCGTCAGCTCGTGACCGGCGACCGCCCCGATCCCGCCGAAATTCATGACCATGGGCTGTGCGGCGTCGAAGAAGGGCGGTTGCAGGATCCCGGCCGGGAACGCGATCTCGTTGTTGGTCGCGCTGTAGTAGGCGTTGACGAGCGGGGCCGGCATGAACCACTCGGCGCGATCGACCGGCCCGCCGATCTTGGCGATGTTACGGTTGGCGTAGGCGGTCTTCTCGGCCACGACGTTGGCGAAGTGGCCCGCGCCGATCTGCACGTCGGCGTAGTCGCGCCAGCTGTCGGGGTAGCCGATCTTGCGGCCCATGCCGGCGATCTTTTCGGCCGCGCGCGCGCGGGTGGTGTCGTCCATCCACGCGAGCTTGGGGAAGCTCGCCTCCATCGCCGCGTTGATCCGCTCGATCATGTCGTTGGCGATCGCCTTGCTGTCGCCAGCGAAGGCCCGCTCGACGTAGGCCGGACCCACGAGATCGGGCAGCGCCCACATCACCGAGCTGGTGCAGCGCTTCCACAGCGCCGGCTGCTCGGCGACGCCGGTGACGAGCTGCGCGAGCTCGAAGTTGGCCGCGACCAGGGTCGAGTCGAGCTCCTCGGCGGTCGCGTGGATCACCATCCAGCGCAGGTAGGCCTGGAGATCGCTGAGCTCGCGGGCGTTGATGAGCTTGGCCATGGCGCCGATGAAGCCCGGCGTCCGAATGTTGAGCTGCTTGGTCTGCGGCAGCCCGGCGCCGGCGAAGTAGGCCGCCCAATCGAGGCCCTTGCCGCGCTTGGCGAGGCCCTTGAAGCCCTCTTTGTGATAGTTGGCTTGACGGTCGCGGAGCTCGACGGGGGTCATCGAGGCCTCGGCGAGCTCGACCTCGATCGCCAGCACGATCGCCGCTTGCGCCTTGGCCTGCTCCGCTGGGGTCCCCGCGAGCTCGAGCATCTTGGCGATGTGAGCCGCGTAGGTGTCGAGCAGCGCGCGGCCGGCCTCGCCCTCGGGGCCCTCGGGCGGCAGGTACATCGCCCGACTCGGGAGCGCGAGCCCGGCTTGCGAGATGCTGGCCATGTTCTTGTCGGGCGCCTTGACGTAGTCGGCTTCGACGCCCACGCCGAAGAAGGGCGGCGCCGCGGGCATGCCGATCCACCCGGTCCGGCCCCAGACCGTGCGGTGCAGCTCGCCGACGACGGTCATCAGCTCGCGCTTGGTCTTGATCGAGTCGATCCGGGCGAAGCTGTCTGCGAGCGCCGCCACGCCCACGGCGTCGCGCGCTGGCATGTCCATGCAGGCCCCGTAATAGTCGCCGAGCATCTGCGTGATCCGATCGGCGCCGCCGGCCTTGGCCGCGACCGCGGCCGACTCGAGCAGCTCGCGCAATTGGGCCTCGTTGTTCTCCTGCACCGTGTCGAAGCTGCGCCCGTAGCGGGGCTTGTCCGCCGGCCGCTCGTGGGCCGCGAGCCAGCCGCCGCAGGCGTACTGATAAAAGTCGACGCAGGGATCGGCGCGAGCATCGATCGACGCCACGAGCCCCTCGACGCCGGTGCTCGGGACCTCGACGGGCGGCTGCGCGGGCTCGCTGGCGACCGGCGCGTCGTGGCTCTGATCGGGGATCGCGACCTCGGCCTGGCGATCGCAGCCGATGAAGAGCGAGAGCGAGAGCGGCAGCGCGAGCGCGGTGAGCCCGGTCTGTCCAGTGAGCCTGATCAAAGACGCCATGCCCGGACACCATGCCAGAAGCACGGGTGCGTCGGCGCGCTCGCTGGCGTGAGTTTATACTCCGCGCCCGGTGCTCCACCTCCTCGACCTGCGCAAGCGCTACGCGGACCTCGTCGCCCTCGACGGGGTCACGCTGCGGCTCGAGCCCGGTGAGATCCTCGGCCTGCTCGGGCCCAACGGCGCGGGCAAGAGCACGCTCGTATCGCTGGCCGTCGGCTTGCTCGAGCCCGACGGCGGCTCCGTGATCCTCGTCGGCCCTGGCTCCGGCTCGCCCCGCGATCCGGCGGTCCGCCGGCGGCTCGGTCTCGCTCCGCAGGCGCTGGCGATCTACGCCGAGCTGACCGGCGCGGAGAACCTCGCGTTCTTCGCGACGCTGCAAGGCTGCGCCCCCTCCGAGCGCGCGGCCCGGGTCGCGTGGGCCCTCGACTTCGTCGGGCTCAGCGAGCGCCAGCACGATCGGGCCAAGACCTACTCGGGCGGCATGGCCCGGCGCCTCAACCTCGCCGCCGCGATCGTCCATGATCCCGAGCTCCTGCTCCTCGACGAGCCCACGGTCGGCGTCGATCCGCAGTCGCGCAACCGCCTGCTCGCCAACGTCGAGGCCCTGCGCGCCGAGGGCAAGACCGTGCTCTACACGACCCACTACATGGAGGAGGCCCAGCGGATCTGCGATCGCGTGGCGATCATCGACCACGGCCGGCTGCTCGCCCTCGATCGGACCGAGGCGCTCTTGGCTCGCCACGCCGGCAAGCCGCGCTTGATCGTCGAGTTCGACGAGCAGCTCGAGACGATCGAGACCGACGATCCGCTCGCGAGCTTGAACGCGCTCACGGCGAGCCGCGGCCGGGCGCCGCGGAGCTTTCGCGTGGACCAGCCGACCCTCGAGCAGGTGTTCCTCGAGCTCACCGGACGGGGCCTGCGCGACTGATGCTCGCCGCGATCGCTGCCCTGCTCCGCAAGGATCTGCTGTTGCTCGTGCGCGACCGCGGGGCAGTGTTCTTGACCTTCGCGTGGCCGCTGGTCCTCGCGATCTTCTTCGGCGCGCTCGGGCCTGGGTTCGGGGCCAGCTCGAGCGGCGAGGCCACGGCGATGATCGTGCTCGCCGTCGACGAGGATCGCAGCGAGGCCAGCGAGGCGCTGCTCGCTGAGCTCGACGGCGATCCGCGGATCGTGCTCGAGCCCGAGCAGCTCGACTCGGCCCGCGATCGCGTGCGCCTCGGCGAGCGCCCGGCCTACGTCCGGATCGAGCCGGGCTTCGGCGCCGCTCCCCACCCGCGCTTCGATCCGCTCGCGCCTGCGCGCCCGGTCGAGCTCGGCGTCGATCCACGCCGACGCAGCGAGGCCGAGGTGCTCGAGGTCGCGCTCGAGCTCGCGGCCTGGCGCTCGCTCGGGCGCGAGCAGACCACCCCGACCGCCGAGCCCCTCGCGCTGCGCCGCCACCCCCTCGAGCCCGGCGCCGCGAAGCTAGGCAGCGCCGCGCGCCCGCCCAACCCCTACGCCGTGACCTTCCCGCAGGGGATCATCTGGGCGGTGCTCGCCTGCGCCGCGACCTTCGCCGTCAGCCTAGTCGACGAGCGCAGCAACGGGACCCTCTTGCGCCTCGCGGTCGCGCCCGTCTCCCGGTTTGCGATCCTCGCCGGCAAGGCTGGGGCGTGTGCGATCGCGATCGTGATCATGCAAGTCGTGCTGATGAGCGTCGCCGTGCTCGGGTTCGGCGTACGCCCCCACAGTTGGGGCCTGCTCGCCCTCGCCCTGGCCGCGACCGGGTTTTGCTTCGTCGGCGTGATGACCTTGCTCGCGGTCCTCGGCCGCCGCACCCGCTCGGCCGCCGGTCTGAGCTGGGCGGTCCTGATGGGCATGGCGATGCTCGGCGGCGGCATGCTGCCGCTGTTCATGATGCCGAGCTGGCTGCAAACCCTCGCGACCGCGAGCCCCGTGGCCTGGGCGTTGACCGCGATCGAGGGCGCGGTTTGGCGGGGGTTCTCGGCGGCGGAGATGGTCTTGCCGTGTTTGGGGTTGGTCGGGCTCGGGGTGGTTTGTTTGGCGATCGGGACCCGCGCGGTCCGGGAGCTTTAGGAGCCCCAGCCGTGCTGCGGGACGATGGTCACGTCGAAGACATCGCTGTGATCGACGTGCCGGTAGAAGAAAAACGCGTGACGGCCCGCGGGCAGCACGAAGGTCAAGCTCGGGTCGATGCTCGCGTTGACCTGAGGCTTGGCCGAGCACGGGACGCATTGCTGGCTGGCCATCGCGTTGCGGGGGATGCTGCCCGCTTGGGTGCGGAGCGTGACCAGGGCATAGGTGAATTCTTCGACCCAAACCCGGCGAATGGCGATCATCTTGCCATCGAGGGGGCCAATGATATCGTCTTGGTCGCCGTTCATGACGACCGAGAAGGCCGTATTGTCGTAGGGGTCGACGGTGATGTCGATCTCGCCGCGGCACTCCATGAGCCGCGCGCGGTACTGCTGCGGGGTGCACAGCGGGTATTCGGCGTAGCTGTTCAGCAGCGCCGCGAGGCTCGTGTCGAAGACCGCCTCGAACGCCCGCTCCCAGTCGGCCGTCTCGTTGAAGATCGGCACGGCTTGGCAAAGCTCGACGACCGCGTCGACGCCGTAGGTCTCGACCAAAAACGCCGCGAAGTGGCCGGCGCGTGGGTACCCCGAGTAGCGGATCGGCGCGCCCGTCAGGATGTCCTCGATCTCCGCGTCAAACTCGGGCTCCTTGCCGCCCGTGAACTCGAAGCGCGGCCACGAAAAATACTCGGCGAGCCCTTCCTCGAGCACCGAGGCGCAGTAGCGCCCGCTCGCGTAGCTCACGGCGTGGGCGATCTCGTGCATGTGCGGGATCGTTTGGGCCCGAGGCCGGCCCCAAGCGGTGCACGCGCTGGCCCCCCCCGGGCATTTCCCCTCGAAGAACTCCGGTGACATCCATTGGTAGTTGATTGGCGCCGGGAGACTGTAGCCCAGGTAATCGGCGAGCACCCCGGCGTAGTCATCCGTAAACTGCATGCTGCCGGCGAAGGCCTCCTCCGGTTCGCGATCGAAGCCGTAGACGGAGACGTGCTCGCCGTGCCAGACGAAGTTGTAGTCGTCGCCCCAGTTGTGGGGCGCAGCTTGACAGGCGCTGCACACCGCCGCGAGCAAGCTCAACGCGATGATCGTAGGTGCGGCGTTCGAGCTCATGACGGATCATTGCTCCAAAAGCTGGGCGGAACGGTGACCGTCCAGCGCTGCCCCTTCGAGTCCTCGTGGTCAATGACGAAGCTGTCGAGGCTCCAGCCGGTGGCTGTCCGGCGTGCGGTGATCGGCGAGGCGTTGGAGGCCCAGCGCAGATCATAGATCGTTCCGCCGACGCCGAAAGGCTTGCAACATGCCATGACGGCGGGCATCTCATAGGCCTCCTCGTCCGGACCAAACCAATGCAGCTCGCTGCACAAGGCCGGGTTTTTGAGGGTCTTGGCGCAGTCGCCAAGGATGGTGTCGAACGCAATCGTCACGGACAGCGACCCGTGACACTGGTGCACGGTCCGCTCGTGCCCTTGTGGCGTCGCGACACAAATCGGGTCGTCGTTGGCGACGCCGTCGGCATCGGCGACGCCGTCATCGCCACTGGTCTCCTGGTCGGGGCAAGCACCACGCTTTTGTATCGTTGAACAATCCCATGGTCACACCCGGGTGCAATCGCCGTGCCCGGATCAGCATCTGGCGAATTGATCGTAGGGACAGACGCGACAGCTCCAATGCAACGATCCAGGGAGCCCACGCTCCGGCGGCGGCGCGAGCGGCTAAACCTTCCTTCGCCCCGGAACGTCATCGCAGCCGAATTCGCCACGCCGATTTTTCGGCTTGGGTCGGGTGGCTGACGGGCCGCCCGATCGGAGAGGATCCTAGCAGCCCGTGCGGGAACCAGCGCGCGACGCGGGCCGGCTCCCGACCGCAGCGTCCGTCGCCGGCTCGTGCCCTCGCTCGAACCTGGCAGATGTTCACTGGTGTCGGCCACGGCTCTCCATGACACTCGGAGCTCGCGCT
>Ga0114946_10001650_pt1 | contig 15392 bp, 14 predicted proteins | sample WalLakDeSediment_FD_88676 | JGI IMG/M metagenome (GOLD analysis project Ga0114946, IMG submission 88676) | Lake sediment microbial communities from Walker lake, Nevada to study Microbial Dark Matter (Phase II) - Walker Lake 11/02/13 Deep Sediment | ecosystem: Environmental > Aquatic >... | reverse complement strand
GATCGCGCCCTCGACTCTCGCTGCCCAGTCGACCTCGCCCGGCGCCTCGGGGGCCGGCTGCTCGACGAAGGCGCGCGACACGGGGAGCTGCGCGCCCTGGCCGAGCTTGGCGTGGGCGTCGATCAGCCGATCCAGCAGTTGCGCAGGCGACTCCTCGCGTCCGGCCGCGCGCAGGCAGCTCGGCGCCCGCCCCTGTGAGCCGCGTGACCCGCGTGAGGGGTCGCGCTCGATCGGCCGCTCGACGGCGATGAAGGCCTCGATCAACACCCGCCGCTGCGCGTCCCGAGCCCAGCCAACCACGCCGATCGGCGCCGAGCCGAGGCTGATCAGCTCACGCCCAAAGTACTGCCCCCCCAGCCCCCGGAGGATCCCACGGACGTTGCGGTTGAGCAGCTTGTCCGCCGGCGTGTCGAGCAGCAGCGAGCGATCGAGCAGGGCCAAGGCCACGTGGATCGTCCCGGCTGGGGCGAGGATCGTCGGTCCCCCGCTCGCGCGACGCAGGCCCTCACCCTCGACGCTCCAACGCCCGTGGATCCGCGCGTCGTCATTGAAGCACGCGAGCGCGAGGGCGATCGGCCGGGCGTCGTCGAGGGCCTCTCGCAGGGCCCGCGCCCGCGCGAGCGAACGCGAAGGCGCGAGCGAGTCGGCGCGCCACACAAATCCACGATTGGGGGGGAGCGAGGGACGGGGCACCGGGCGGGATCATAGCAGCGCGCCCAGCTCCCAACTCGCGCGCGCAAATGCGGCCATTCGCCGAAAATTTTCGGGGTGACCGCGTCCATGCCAGCGTCCTGGGGATGCGCTCCGATCCCTCCGATCCCCCGGCCGAGCCAAGCGACGCGTCGCCGATCGCCGACGGCGCAGGTGGGTCGCGCACCCGGACGGTCGCCCGCTGGCTGAGCGGCAACAGCTGGCTGATCCTCGCCGCTGGAGCCGCCTTGATCCTGACCCGGGTCGTCGAATTCAGCCCGCCCGAGGTCGTCCGCATCGACGACGCCCGCGTCGATCTGGTCGGTGAGGCCCCGGCTCGAGAATTTTCACAGCAGCTCGACAACCCCCAGGCCGTGCAGATGCGCGCGACCTTGCGGCTGTACCCGCGCAACGACCTCGACGTCCGCGAGCCCGATCCCAAGCTCGACGCGACGGCGCGCGTCCTCTCGCAGCCGGTCGTGACCACGATCTACGCCATGAACGCGACGATCGATCAGACCGTCCGGCTCGACGACGGCAAGCTCGAGATCGACGTGAGCCTGGCCGGGACCCCGCGCGTCGGCGAGACCAGCAAGAAGAATTCAGCCCCGCCGCTGACCCTCGAGCACGAGCTCACGGTGACCAGCCGGACGAACAAGTGGCGCGGCAAGGCTGAGCGTCAGACCTTGCTGCACACCCGCGGGACCCTCGCCGAGCTCGAGGATCGCCCGCACCGCTGGGTGTTCGTCGTCGATGGCAAGCTGTTCGCCCTCGATCTCGAGCTTCACCGCTAGCTAGCAGCCCGTGGCCACGGCTCGGCCGTGCCGCAGCAGGTAGGCCGCGACGCCGAACGCGACCGAGACGTTGAGCGATCCCTTGACGCCGGCCATGGGGATCCGCGCGACGACTTCGCAGCGATCGATGATCCGCGGATCGACGCCGGAGACCTCATGGCCGAGCACCAGCACGATCGGCGGATCGCCGGGCCCGCCGGCGAGCTCGACCAGATCAAATAGATCGCGGGAGCGCGGCCCACCTTCGAGGGCCCACAAGCGCTTGCCTTCCCCGGCGAGCCGCTCGCTCGCGGCCGCTGGATCGGCGCAGTGGCTCCACGCCACGCTGCGCTCGGCTCCAAGCGCGGTCTTGGCGAACTTCGGGTGCTTGGGGGTGGGCGTGAAGCCGCCCAAGTGCATGTGACGGATCCCCGCCCCGTCGGCGGTGCGGAACATCGAGCCGACGTTGGTCAGGCTGCGGACGTTGTCGAGCAGGGCCTCGACCGACGGCCCCGCGGGGATCCGCGGCTCGTGAACCTCGTGGCTCTCATAGACCGAGCCGACGAAGCGCGTCGGCGCCTTGCACAGCGGACACTGGGCACCGAGCTCGCTGGCTTGCGCGACGGGGAACCGGAGCCCGCAGTCCGCTGCTTGGCACTCGCGCTGCTGGTATCGCACGGGCCGGAGCTTACGCCATGCGCGAGCCTGTGCTTGGGTCTACTATCGACCGGTGACGTACCGCGACGACCAGCAAGCGCTGCTGCTCGAGGTCGCCGCGCTCGAGCGCGAGAACCACCGCTTGCAAGGGGCGCTCGCGGAGTCCAACGAGCGGTTCGCCACGCTCCTGCGCACACAGTACGAGGAGCGCCGCAAGGGCGTGCGGATGGCGTGCGTGATCTGTGCGGGCAACCTCTTGCCGGTCGCGATCGTCGCCGGTCACGACGTCCGCAACCCCTTGCCGCTCAAGATGAGCACGCTGCGCTTCGGCTCCCCCGAGGGCGGGTTCACGGCCTCGGCCCCGGTCCGATCCTACGCCTGCGGGACCTGCGGCTACATCCACAGCTTCATCGACATGGACGAGGTCGGCTGAGTGCGGCGGCGCCGTGCTAAGTGTGCCGCGTGGCAGCCAGTCGAACCCAAGACAAATCGCGCGTCGTCGTTCGCAAGCTTCGCAAACGCGACTTCAAGCAGGTTCAGGAGCTGCAACGCGAGTGCTTCCCCAACGTCGCGCCGTGGACCAAGCTCCAATTCAACCGGCTGATCGAGCTGTTTTCCGAGGGCCAGCTGTGCGTCGAGCTCGACGACGTGATCGTCGCGACCTCGAGCTGCCTGCTGGTCAACGGGGCCGCGTACACCAAGCGCCACACCTTTCAAGACCTCGAGATCCTCGGCAGCGCGACGGCGTTCGACGCCGAGGGCGACACGCTCTACGGCGTCGACATCGCCGTCCGCCCGAGCAGCCGCGGGCTCCGCTTCGCCCGGCGCCTCTATGAAGCCCGCAAGGACCTCGCCCGCGCCCGCAACCTCCAGCGCATGCTGATCGGCGGCCGCCTGCCCAGCTTCCACAAGCACGCCGGGACCCTGTCGATCCACGAGTACATCGCCCAGGTCGTGCGCAAGCAGATCCGCGACTCGACCCTGACCGCCCAGCTCGCCAACGGCTTCGCGATCCGCCGGCTGCTCCCGGGCTACCTGCCGACCGACACCGAGAGCTGCGGCTACGCCGTGCTCATGGAGTGGCTCAACCCCGACTACGCCCCGCCCGAGCGCCTCGCGCCCGACTCGATCCGGGTTGCGACCGCCAATTACCAGATGCGCGCGATCGCCAGCTTCGATGAATTTGCCACGCAGTGCGAATTCTTCATCGACACCGCCGCCGATTATCACTGCGATTTCGTGCTGTTCCCCGAGCTCTTGACCAACCAGCTGCTCGGCTTGCTGCCGCCCGATCGCCCCGCGGTCCAGGCCCGCAACCTCGACCGCTTCACCGAACGCTACATCGAGTACTTCCAGCGCAGCGCGATCAAGTACAACGTCAACGTCATCGCCGGCAGCCACCTGACCGTCGAACAGGGGCGCTTGTTCAACATCGCCTATCTATTCCACCGCGACGGCCGGGTCGAGAAGCAATACAAGCTGCACATCACCCCCGCCGAGCAGCGCTGGTGGGGCGTCGAGCAGGGCGACGCGGTCCGGGTGTTCGACACCGACATGGGCAAGATCGCGATCTTGATCTGCTACGACGTCGAATTCCCCGAGCTCGCCCGCGCCGCCCGGGCCCGCGGCGCCGAGGTCTTGTTCATCCCCTACAACACCGACATCCGCGCAGCCCACATCCGCGTGCGCTCCTGCGCCGCCGCCCGCTGCATCGAGAACCACGTCTATTGCGTGCTCTCGGGCCCAATCGGCAACCTCCCCCAGGTCGAGGGCGCCGACATCCACTACGCCCAAGCCGCGATCCTCACCCCCTCGGACATCCAATTCCCGCGAGACGGCATCGCCGCCCAAGCCAACGAAAACGTCGAAGCCCTGATCATCCACGACCTCGACATGGCCGTCCTGCGCCGCACCAGCAAGCTCGGCAGCGTCCGCCCCTGGATCGACCGACGCGACGACCTCTACCAGGTCATCATGAACGACCAAGGCGCCCCCACCAAGGTCTGATCTGATCTGAAGCGTCGCTATCGGCGTGACCGGCTGCCCAAAGTTGAGCGCGCGACGGGCCGCCCAAGGGGCCCCAAGGGCCGCCCCATCGGTTCAACGATCCACAACCACGATCACTCCCCCCCCAACACGAGCGTCCAATAGTGCCCATGCGCCGCATTCGCACCGAACGCGTACCCAACCCCGACCTCGACAAACCCGCCATCGAGCAACGCCGCACAAAACCCATCGTGACCCAGCCAGCCGCCCGCGACCACGAGCGGATCCGCGTACCCTGCCCCGATGATCTCCAGCGAATTCGCGCCGACGTAGCCAGCCTGCTCGACCCGCCAGCTCGCGTCCTTGCCCTCCAAATTGGTCTGACTAAAGAAGTTGTTGACGGCCATGTCCTGGGAGTGAACCCGCGCCGCGCAGGTCAACGCCGGCTCCCAGACCAAGGGGTCAGCGGCCGGAAACTCCCCGAGCTCGCCACAGCTGCCGCCGAGCGCCCGGGCGGCGTTGATCTGCTCGATCATCGCTAGCGCGCTGCTCACCCAGGTGGGGTCCCAAGCCGCGACGGGTTGGCAATAGGGGTTGTTCGGCAGGCCGCCGTCCGCGCCATCGCCATCGCCATCCCCATCACCCCCAACCTCGTCCTCGTCATCGCCCCCAACCTCGTCCTCGTCGGGCCCGGTTGTCTCGGTCTCGCCGCCGTCCGCTTCAGGACCGTGCTCATCGGCCTCGCCGTCGTCGTCGCCGCCGACCTCGCCGGTCTCGGTGCCAGCTAGCACCCCGCCGTCACCGTCTGGGTCACCGGGCTCGGAGCAGCCGAACAGCAAGACCGCGGTCACGAGCGCGATTCGACGTTGGTTGATTCCATTGCGCATGTCAGCGTGTATGTCGAAACAATAGCAATTCAAGTCCAACTCTAGGTATAAGCGCTCGCGAAGCGAATCATCCAGCACCAGCGCTTGACCAGGACGCCGGATCGCGACGTCCCCAGGATTCGCGCCGACCCGGCGCCCCTAGCGGCCCGTGGTGAAACCCCTCACGACCCAGAGCACGCCCCTGCCGACCGATGCCTTTGTCGCCGAAACTCGTAGCCCGTGGTCGGGGCTCAAGTCGCCATTTCGGGGATGATCACGACCTGCTCGGTCCGCAGCTGTGGGCCCCGGGCGATGGTCAGCACGACCTCCGCGCCGACGCCCGCGAGCTGGGTCAGGTACGCGACGTCCGAGACCCGCGAGATCTTGACCCCGTTGATCGCCAAGACCAGGTCGTCGACCTGCAGCGACGCTCGCTCGCCGGGGCCGTCGGGGTCGACTCGGGTCACGCGGACCGCCGAGGCCAGGCCTTCGAGCTCCATGTCGTTGCGGGCCTGGATCCCGAGCCGGGTGTGGCGCATGCGCCGGTAGGTCCGGACTTCGTCGACGAACGCGAGGGCCATGGCCGAGGGGATTGCGAAGGCCAGGCCCTGGCCGTCTCGGCGCACGGCCGTGGTGATGCCAACGACCTTGCCGTCGAGGTCGACGAGCGGGCCGCCGGAGTTGCCGATGTTGATCGACGCGTCGGTCTGGATGAACGACCAGATGCCCTCGGGATCGAGATCCGGCGGTCGACCCAGATCGCCGTAGTCGCGATTGAGCCCCGAGACCACCCCGACGGTGACCGTGTCGCCGAGCCCAAACGGCTGGCCGATCGCCATGATCCACTCGCCGGGGGCTGGGTCTCGCTCACGAAAGACGATCGGCTGGAGCGTCGAGAAGTCGCCGCGGACCTGCAGCAACGCCAGGTCCAAGAGCGGATCGGCGACCACGACCTCGGCCCGGACCTGGGTGTGATCCGAGAACTGCACCTTGATGTCCGCGGCGTCGTGGATCACGTGCTCATTGGTCAGGATCTCGCCATGGACCGAGACGATCATGCCCGAGCCGATGCCCTTGAGCCGACCGCCGCCGTTTTGCACCGTCGAGATCACGCCGACGACCGAAGGGCTGATGTCACGCGCGACCCCAGCGAAGTCCGGGAGCGCGACCCGAGAGCCAACGGGCTCGGTGCTGATCAGCAGCGGACTCGGATGCGCCGGGCTGCGCGGAGCCGGCGGCTGTTCACGACGCTCAGGCTCCTCGACCGCACGACAGCCGAGCAGCCCGACTTGGATCGAGAGCAGCAGGCCAACCAACGAGCGCGACGAGACCGGCATGAAGTCGGGCCAGACTAACGCAGTTCCGCCCGCACGGGGCGGCCGCAGACGGCGGGCCACCGAGCTCAATCCGGTTGCGCGTCGCCCTGGGGCTCGGCTTGCGCGAGCTCATCGCTCGCGGAGCTGGGCTCCGCTTCGACCGGCGCGCTGGCTTCGACCGGCGCGCTGGGCTCCGCTTCGACCGGCACGCTGGCTTCGACCGGCGCGCTGGGCTCCGCTTCAACCGGCGCGCTGGCTTCGACCGGCGCGATGGCTTCGACCGGCGCGATGGCTTCGACCGGCGCGCTGGCTTCGACCGGCGCGCTGACTTCGGGCTCGGCTTGGGCTGCGGCCGGGGTGGCCTCGTTCGCGGCGCTGTCGTCGTCGAGGTCGTCGTCGAGGTCGTCGTCGTCGTAATCGTCGTCGTCGTCGTCGTCGTCGTGGGTGATGACGGGGCGCCCGCCGAACTGCGCGAGCAGGCTCGTGCCGGGGGGGAAGATCGGACGGCCGACGGGCGGCTTGGGCTTGCCGCGGGTGTCGAAGCCGTCGTCGTCGCCGCCTTCGTCGCGCGGCTTGACCTTGTCAGTGATGTCCGGGAGGGCCGCGATGTAGCCGTCAAACTCGGCGTCGGTTACGTGGCCGCGCTTGAGGTGGCGCGTGATCGTCCTACGGTCGAAGTAGCGCTCAGGGTCGCGGGTAGCCATCGTCGCGCCTTTTAGTCCTACGGCCGGCAGCTGTCAAAGGTCCGGCAGCGCGAGCGGCGCGATGTTGCGGATACCGCCCAGCGAAGCGCGAGCGTTCTCGGGAATAAGCCCCGGTGGCTTGGGTTCGGCGCGCCCCGGCCTATACTGCCGCGCCCAAGCGCCCGCTGCGAGCTCAGCCAAGTTGGCGAGCGAGGCCGGGCCCCCCCGCTTCGGGAAACTTCGAAAAAGCTCGGATTCCATGACTTCGTCCTACGACATCCGCCTCAAAAACGAGTTGGTCGAGCGCGAGAGCGAGTTCCTCGACGGCCTATTCTCCGAGGTCCAAAAGGTCATCGTCGGCCAGCGCGAGATGGTCGAACGCGTGTTCATGGGCCTGATCTGCGGCGGCCACGTGCTGCTCGAGGGCGCGCCAGGGCTGGCCAAGACGCTGACGGTCAACACCATGGCGCGGACCATGGCGCTCGACTTCAAGCGGGTCCAGTTCACCCCGGATCTGCTGCCCTCGGACGTGCTCGGCACGGTGATCTACAACCACCAGCAGGGCGAGTTCACCAACAAGCGCGGGCCGGTGTTCACCAACTTGCTGCTCGCCGACGAGATCAACCGGGCCCCGGCCAAGGTCCAAAGCGCGCTGCTCGAGGCCATGGCCGAGCGCAGCGTGACGATCGGCGACACCACCTACGCGCTGCCGCGCCCGTTCTTGGTCCTGGCCACGCAAAACCCGATCGAGCAAGAGGGCACCTACAACCTCCCGGAGGCCCAGCTCGATCGCTTCATGTTCAAGATTCGGGTCACCTACCCGACCGCCGAGGAGGAGCTGTCGATCATCGATCGGGTGGCCGTGCCCGGCGAGAACCGGCTGCCCGAGGTCGGGCAGATCATCACGCCGGACGACATCGTTCGGGTCAAGCGCACGCTCGAGCAGATGATCTTCGAGCGGCCGGTCCGCGAGTACATCGTCTCGGTCGTCGGTGCCACGCGGGAGCCGGCGGCCGCCCAGCTGCCGAACCTCGCGCCCTTCATCGACTTTGGCGCCTCGCCGCGGGCCTCGATCGCGCTGTTCCAAGCGGCCCGCGCCCACGCGTTCTTGCGCCGGCGCGGCTACGTCTCGCCCGAGGACGTCAAGGCGGTCGCCCCCGACGTGCTCCGCCACCGGGTGATCCTCTCCTACGAGGCCGAGGCCGAGGGCAAGACGGTCGAGGAGATCGTCCGAGAGATCCTCGAGCACGTCCGCGTCCCCTAGCCCGAGCCCGACGATGGTCGACTCCAAGCCCAGCGCCGACGCCAGCGCCGAAGCCAGTCGCGAGGCCACGATGGCCTTGCTGCGCGAGGTCCGACGGATCGAGATCCAGACCTCGCGGCTCGTCGATCAGCACCTCTCCGGCTCGTACCAATCCCTGTTCAAGGGCCGCGGCGTGGCGTTCTCGGAGGTCCGCGCCTACGAGCCCGGCGACGACGTGCGGACCATCGACTGGAACGTGACCGCGCGGACCGGCGAGGCCCACGTCAAGCTGTTCACGGAGGAGCGCGAGCTGACGGTGATGCTGCTCGTCGACATGTCGGCCAGCCTCGACCTCGGCTCGACCGACGCCGACAAGCGCAACCTCGTCGCCCGGCTGGCCGCGACCTTCGCGTTCTCGGCGATCCGCAACAACGACCGCGTCGGGCTGATCGGCTTCACCGACACGGTCGAGGTGTTCGTCCCGCCCCGCAACGGCCGCAAGCACGTGCTCGCGGTCGTGCAGACCATCTTGACCCACCGCCCGCGCAGCCGCGAGACCGACTTTAGCGTCGCGCTCGAGACCATGGCTCGGCTCGGCCGCCGCCACGCGGTGGTGATCCTGATCTCGGACTTCATCGACGCCGGGCTCGCGGACGCCGGGGTGGCCGCGACCGAGCCCGGCGGGCGCGAAGGCAAGTTCGAGCGGGCGCTCAAGCTGGTCCGGCGCAACAACGACGTGATCCCGGTCCGCGTGGAGGACCCGATGGAGCTCGAGCTGCCCAAGCTCGGGATCGTCGCGGTCGAGGATCTCGAGCTGCTCGAACGCGGGGGGATCCGGCTCGTCGATCTCGGCAGCCGTCGATCCCGCCGCTACCGCGAGCAGGTTGCGAAGGAGCGCGAGGCCTTCGACAAGCTCATGACCCGGCTCTCGCTCGAGGCCATGACGATCCGCTGCGGGGAAAATTGGGAGAAGCCGATGGTCGGCTTCTTCGCCCGCCGTGCCCGGAGGATGCGGCGATGATGCTGCTACAGGCGTGGTTGAGCGCGAGCCTAGCGTTCGCCTCGCCGCCCGAGCCGTCGGTCACGCCCGAGCCCGCGCCCGCCGTGCAAGCGCCCGCGCCTGCCGGCGAGGGGCCGATCACCGTCACCACCCGCCTGACCCCCGATCCGGCCCACGTGGGCGACCTGCTGACCCTCGACGTGATCGTCGCGTACCCCCGCGATCACGCGATCAACCTGCCCAACAGCCTCGACTTCGCGCCGCTCGAGCTGGTCTCGATCGAGCCGGGCGCGGTCGAGTCGACGGGCAAGGACCTGCGCCAGCGGTTCACGATCACGCTGCAACACTTCGAGGTCGGCGCGGCCGCGGTGCCGAGCTTCCCGGTCACATGGGTCGACCCCAACGACGCGGTCCACACCTACGCGGTCCCGGCCCACGCCTTCGTGATCGACAGCCTCCTCGCCAACGAGGCCGACCCGCAGCCGCGCGGGGATGATCCGATGATCTCGCTCGAGTACGCCAACGTCCGGCTCGCCGAGATCATCGTCGCGGTGCTCGGCGGGCTGCTGCTCGCGAGCTTGATCGCGGCGGCGTGGATCCTCATGCGCCGGCGCGATCGCCCGATCTACGTGGCGCCGCCGACCCCACCCCACGAGCGCGCCCGGGCCCAGCTCGACACCCTCGCCGGCGAGCGGGAGGCGCTCGTGAGCGCTGGCGCCTATCAGGACTACTACCTACGCCTGACCGAGATCGCCAAGGAGTACCTCGGCGCGCGGTTCGGCTTCGAGGCCCTCGACCGCACGACCGAGGAGATCCAAGGCCTGCTCCTCGGCGGGCAGGTGCCCGTCGCGCCGCTCGATCCCAAGGCTGTGATCACCTTCTTGCAAGACTGCGATCTCGTGAAGTTCGCCCGGCTCTCGCCGCCCGAAGTCGAGACCCGCGAGGCCTTGGACGCCGTGCGGAGCATGGTCGATCGCACGGAGCCGGCCGCCCGCGCCGAGCCGGCCGCCCGCGCGGAGCCGGCCAAGCAGGACAACGAGCCGCCGCCGCCGCCGGCCGCCGAACCCGAGCTCGCTACCCAACCCGAGCCTGCGACGCCGGCGGACCCACCGGCGGCTGCGAGCGAGCCCTACGCGGCCGCGCCGTCCGAGGAGGCCCGACCATGAAAGGGATCGGGCGGGTGCTCGGCTTTGGCCTGCTCGGCGCGGCCGCGGGCCTCGGCGGGATCGCGGCCGTGCTCGGCCAGGGCCTGCGCCACGTGATCTTCGCTCAACCGCTGTGGTTGCTGCTGCTCGCCCTGCCCGTCGCGGCCTTGGCCCTGCGCGCGTGGCTGGCCCCGAAGCCGGCGACCATGAGGTTCACGCGCAAGCGCAGCTTCGAGCGGATCTCCGGCGGGTTCGCCACGCACCTCGTCGATCTCCCCGATGGCCTCCGGCTCGCGGCGATCCTCGTGTTGATCGTCGCGTGCGCGCGGCCGCAGTCGACCCGGATGAGCGAGCGCATCGAGCACCAGGGCATCGACATCGCGATCGCCTTGGATCTGTCGGAGTCGATGCGCGCCGACGACCTCCGCCCCGATCGGCTGACGGCCGCCAAGCTGGTGATCGACGACTTCGTCGCCCGCCGGTCCGGCGATCGCATCGCCTTGGTCGCGTTTGGCAGCCAGGCGTCGACGGTCGCGCCGCTGACCATGGACCACGGCGTGCTCCGCAACCTGATCGGCCAGATCCGGCTCGGGGTCATGGACGGCAGCGAGACCGCGATCGGAGCCGGGCTCGGCGTCGCCCTCAACCGGCTCGAGGAGTCGCAGGCGACCAGCAAGGTTGTCGTGCTGCTGACCGACGGGGTCCACAACGCCGCCGGCATCGACCCAGACTCGGCGGCGCAAAAGGCCGCCGAGCGCGGGGTCGTCATCTATACGGTGCTCATGGGTCGCCATGGATCGGGGCCCGGGAGCATCGACCCCGGCCAGCTCGAGCGCCTCGCCAGCGCGACCGGTGGGTTCGCGTACCTCGCCGAGGACCTCGCCGAGCTCCAGACCAGCTTTCAAGACCTGCTCAACAAGCTCGAGAAGTCGGAGATCGAGGGCGAGCAGATCCGGGCCGAGCTGTTTGGCTGGCTGCTGTGGCCGGCCTTGTTGCTGCTGCTGCTCGACATCGGGCTCCGCAACACGCGGCTGCGGAGGTTCCCATGAGCGACGCTGCGCTGGTGTTTGCCAAGCTCGACTACGCCTGGCTCGGCTTGCTGATCCCCGCTGCGATCGGGGCCTACGTGTTCGCGGCCCGCCAGCGCAAGCAGGCCATCGAGCGGCTCGGCAACCCGATCGTGCTCGCGCGCTTGCTCGCGACCGTCGACCCCGGCAAACGCTTGCTCCGCGCGCTGCTCGCGATCTTGGGCCTGACCGCCCTGATCTTCGGGATGCTGCGCTTGCAGTACGGCGGCAAGGCTACCGTCCGACCGACCAAGGGCCTCGATATCGTGCTCGCCGTCGACTACAGCAAGTCGATGCTGGCCCAGGACGTCTACCCCAGCCGGAGCGAGCGGCTCGAAGCCGAGCTGACCCGGTTCATGGATGAGTCGGGCCGCCGGGGCGATCGGGTCGGGATCGTGATCTTCGCCGGTGAAGCGCGGGCGTTCCCGTTGACCACCGACATGGGCGTGCTCCAGCTGTTCTTGAGCCACGCGGACCCGCGCCACGAGAACCCCGGCGGCACGGCGATCGGCAAGGCCCTCAACAAGGCCCTCGACCTGCTCGTCGCGGTCCGACGCGAGGACGCCGGGGTCCGGGCCGACGGCCTCGCCGACGAGCTGATCGCCCAGGAGCTGGCGACGAGCGCGGGCGACGAGCTCGACCAGGCCGACCAGATCATCATCTTGTTGACCGACGGCGAGGACACGGTCGGGCGCCCGCTCGAGGTCGCGCAGCGGGCCGCGCAGCTCGGGGTGCGGATCTACACCGTCGGCATCGGCTCCCCCTCGGGCGAGCCGGTCATGCAGTACGACGGCCAGGGCGAGCCGACCGGCTACGCCACCGACAAGGACGGCAAGCCGCAGATGACCCGGCTCGACGCCGGGACCCTCCAGGCGCTCGCGAAGGCGAGCAAGGGCGAGTACGTCCACGTTCAATCGGATAATTTCGGGCTCGACAAGGTCCGCGAGCTCGTCGAGGGCCTCGTCGCGGCCCAGCGCGAGTCGTCGATCGAGATCCACCGCGAGGAGGGCTTCGGGTTCTTCGTGGTCCCCGCGGTCGTGTTCTTGGCCCTGAGCTTGGCGATCGGCGATCGCCGAACGCCCCCCGCCGAGGGCCGCAACGCCCACCTTCGCCGCGGCCTCGCTCGCCGCCGCAAGCCCAGCGAGGAGGCCACGTCATGAACTTCACGATTAAATTCGTGCTCGCGTTCGCGGGCCTCGGGTTGCTCGGGATCGGCACGGAAGAGGAGCCGGGCTGGCTCGCCGAGGCCCTCGCCGGGCGCGACTCCGACATCGAGGCGGCCGTCCGCGAGTACGAAGCGCAACGTTACGACGCCGCCAACGCGGCCCTCGACGCCGCCGTCGCCCGTCGCGGTGAGCGATCGGAGCTGTATTACAACCGCGGCCTGGTGTTCGTCGCGCTCGAGGACTTCGACGGCGCCCGCGAGCTGTTCCAGCACGGGACGACCTCGAAGGAGGCCCAAGTCCGGGCCTCCTCGCACTACCAGCTCGGCAACCTCGCGCTCGCCAGCGAGGACTGGGAGGCGGCGATCGACTCGTTCATCGAGTGCCTGCGCGTCCAACCCGACCACCAACACGCCAAGTGGAACCTCGAGCTCGCCCTCTTGCGCAAGCAAGAGCAGGACGAGCAGGACGAGCAAGACAAGGACGACCAGGACAAGGACGACCAGGACAAGGACGACCAGGACCAGGACGAGGACGGCGACCAGGACCAGGACCAGGACAAGGACCAGGACCAAGACAAGGACCAGGACCAAGACCAGGACCAGGACCAGCAAGACGAGCAGGACCAGGACCAGGACCAGCAAGACCAAGACGAGCAAGACGAGCAAGACGAGCAAGACGAGCAAGACGAGCAAGACGAGCAACAAGCCGAGCCGCAGCCGATCGACTCCAGCGATCTCGACGCCGCCCTCGAGGAGCTCGATCGTCAGGACGCCTTCATGTTCGGCCGCCCCCGTGGGTCCGGCCGAGAGGTGGACAAAGACTGGTGACCCGCCCCGACTCCACTCGCCGCCGGTTCTTGGGGCTCGCAGGCGCGGGCGCGTTGACGTTGGTGCTCGCGGCCGCGCCAGGGCGCGCCGCGGCGGCCGGCGCCGAGATCACCGTCACGCTCGGGAGCCCCAGCATCGAGGTTGGGCAAGCGGTCTATCTGCAGGTCGAGGTCGCAACAGAGGGCGGCCGCATCGGTGAGCCGCGCTTCGTTGGGCTCGACCACGTCGACGTGAGCTCGCGGGGGGTCTCCTCGGGCTTGTCGGTCGCGCTCCACGGGAGCACGCGAGTCCAGCGCTCGACCAAGACCTTCACCTACGTGCTCACGCCCCGCCAAGCCGGCGACCACACCATCAAGGTCGAGGTCGAGGTCGACGGCCAGGTCCAGCGCGCAACCACCAAGCCGACGCTGACGGCGACCGGCGCCGGCCAAAAGCCGGCCGCGGCCGTGGTCGCCCAAGCCAAGCCCAACGACACGCCGCCGGCCTCCGACGACGAGGTCATCGTCTGGCCCGTGGTCAACAAGAACCGGGTCTATGTCGGCGAGCAGATCGTCTACGAGCTGCAGATCTGGGAGGACGTTCGGGCCAACCTCTCGGTCACCGCGGCGCCGACGTTCAAAGACTTCTGGTCCGAGAACCTGATGCCCGACAGCCAAGACCAGCGCCGGGCGCCGACCCGCAAGGCGCTCGGCGGCAGGGTCTACCGGGTCCACCCGACCATGCGCCGGGCCCTGTTCCCGCAAACAGCCGGGACCTTGACGATCGGCGGCCCGGAGGTCCAGATGCAGCAGCTCGCCGGGCCGTTCTTTGGCGGCAGCGGGCCGCCCAAGAGCTTCGTGGGGCGCGGGCTCGCGATCGAGGTCCTCCCGCTGCCGGCCGCGGGCCAGCCCCCTGGGTTTCGCCCAAACAACGTCGGGCAACTGCGGATCGCCGCGACCGTCGACCGCTCGCAGCTGACCCAAGGCGAGGCCTTGCGGCTGTCGATCAGCATCGCCGGCGTCGGCAACATCGCGCTCGTCGAGCTCCCGCCGATGCCCAAGATCGACGGCCTGCGCAGCTACGAGCCCAAGCCCCAGACCCCGCAGTTCGACCTGGGCAAGTCCAAGCTCGAGGGCTCGCGGGTCTACACGATGCTAGTGGTCGCCGATCAGGCCGGCGAGCTGACGATCCCCGCGCTCGAGCTGCCCTACTTTAACCCCGTCAGCAAGCGCTACGAGGTCGCCAAGACCGAGCCGATCCGCTTGGAGGTCGAGGCCAACCCCGACGCCGAGCCCGCGAGCTCGGCCAGCGCCGACGCGAGCACCAGCGACGCCGCTGGCGACGAGCTGCTCGCCCCACCGATCGCCGGCGGCCCGCTCGGCCGCGTGACCCCGCGTGAGCCGTGGCTCAGCCGCGAGCGCTGGTGGGCGGGGACCCTCGCTGCCCCCGGCGTGCTCGGCCTAGGCTTTATCGGCGCCAAGCTCCTGCGCCGGTTTGGGCCCGACGACCGGGCCCGCGCCCGCTCCCGCGAGTTTGGCCGCCGACGGATGCTGCTGACCGAGGCCAGCGCCGCGGTCGACTCAGATGACGGGTTTTATCCCAAGCTCGCGTCGCTGCTGCAGGCCGCCGCCGTCGGCCGGGCTGGGTCCGAAGGGGTCGGCTTGACCCGCGACCGGCTGATCAAGCTGCTCGCCGAGCGGGGCGCCGAGCCGAGCGAGATCGAGCAGCTGCGTGAGCTGCTCGAGGCCTGCGACGCGGCCCGATTTGGGGCCGGCAGCGGCGAGCTCGAGCAGCGCCGGGCTCACCTCGAGGAGGCGCGGACGCTGCTGCGCAAGCGCGAGTGGGGGCCGCAGTGAACCGGCCCAGGCTCGCAGCCTCGATCCTCGCCGTCGGTGTCTGGCTCGGCGTTGGGCTCGGCGGCCCGAGCGTGGCGCTCGCCGACGTGGTCGACGACGCCTACGCGGCCGGCAACGAAGCCGCGCTCGCGGGCGATT
>Ga0114946_10001649_pt1 | contig 15395 bp, 13 predicted proteins | sample WalLakDeSediment_FD_88676 | JGI IMG/M metagenome (GOLD analysis project Ga0114946, IMG submission 88676) | Lake sediment microbial communities from Walker lake, Nevada to study Microbial Dark Matter (Phase II) - Walker Lake 11/02/13 Deep Sediment | ecosystem: Environmental > Aquatic >... | reverse complement strand
CTGATGGCCATGCTCCTTGAGGAACACAAGGAGGTCATGCGCCTGCGCAAGATCGTTGAAACGCTGAAGGAGATGCATGCCTGAGTTCACCGGCTGGCTGCTGGACCTTTTCGAGGACCCCCGCGAAGGCCTGGTGCTGTACTTCATCGATGAGCAGGGGCCGCGCCATCGGTTGACGCGCCCCTTCCCGGTCACTTTTTACGCCCTGGGGGAGGACGCTGAACTGCGCGCCCTGTGGCAGCACCTCGGGGACCGCCCGCGGGAGATCACCCTCAGCCGGGCACGCCGCATGGACGTCTTTAAACGGGATTCGGTCACAGCCCTGGCGGTCACCGTGGAGAACCCCTACGAGGTCAGAAAAATTTTTCAACAAACCGCGGCCCGTTTCCCTCACCTGGAATATGCCGACGCCGACCTGCACATCTCCCTGCGCTTTGCAGCCCAAACCGGCGCCTTCCCCCTGGCATACTGCCGCGTGGCGGCCAACGAGAATCACCAGCTCCAGGAGATCACCGTCCTGGAGGATGCCTGGACGTTGAAGACGAGACCCATTCCCCTGCGGGTGATGTCCCTGGCGCCGGATGTGGCGCCGCAGCATGCCTCTCCACACTTTCTGAAGGTTGAAATCGAGGGTGAGACCTACCACTTTGATCTGCGCACGTGGCGGCCGCTGTTGGTCAACCTGCGGGCGTTAATCCAGCGTTACGACCCCGACCTGCTCCTCACCGATTGGGGCGACACCTGGCTCCTGCCCCGCCTGCTCCAGCAGTCCGAGACGCACCACATCCACCTGGGCTTGAACCGCGAGGCCGGTCGCGGCGCCAGCCAACGCGAGGAACGCACCTATTTCTCTTACGGGCAGATCATCTACCGCGGCCAGCAGATCCACCTCTTTGGCCGCTGTCACATCGACCGTAAAAACGCCATGCTGTGGGATGATTACGCCCTGGACGGCACCATCGAGGTCAGCCGGGTTACCGCCCTGCCCCTGCAGACCGCGGCCCGCGTTTCGCCGGGGACCGGCATCTCTTCCATCGAGATGCTGACCGCCCTGCGGGAGGGCATCCTGGTGCCCTGGCAAAAGCAGCAGGCGGAAATGCTCAAACCTGCCGCCGACCTGTTCACGGCTGACCAGGGTGGTCTGGTTTACCAGCCCAAGATTGGTGTTCACAAGAACGTGGCAGAGATCGACTTTGTCTCCCTTTACCCCGCTATCATGGTTCACTTCAACATCTCGCCCGAGACGATCCTGCCAGACCCGAATGCCGACAACCTGGTGCCAGCCCTTGGCCTGGGGATCGATACCAGCCAGGACGGTTTGATCCCCAAGGCTTTACGACCGCTGCTGGAAAAACGCATCGAGATGAAAAAGTACCTCATCAGCGCCCCCAATTGGGATCCCTATCAAAAAAGCTTCAAGTGCCGCTCCTCAGCATTGAAGTGGCTGCTGGTGACCTGTTTTGGCTACCTCGGCTATAAAAATGCCCGCTTTGGGCGGATTGAAGCGCACCAGGCTGTCACCGCCTATGGGCGCGAGGCGCTCCTGCGCGCCAAAGAAGCCGCGGAGGACCTGGGTTTTGAGATTATCCAGCTCTATGTAGATGGGTTATGGGTGCACCATCCCGAAAAGACACAGCCTAGGGATATCGAACCCCTGCTGCTGGAAATCCAGGCACGCAGCGGTTTGCCGATTTCCCTGGATGGGATCTATCGCTGGGTGGTCTTCGTTGGGTCACGCCAGAACAAAAAACGACCCGTTGCGAACCGCTATTTTGGCGTTTTTCAAGATGGATCGATCAAAGTGCGCGGGATCGACGCCCGCCGGCGCGACAGCACACCTTTTGTGGCGGATGCCCAAATGCACTTGTTGACGCTGCTTGCCAGGGAAGAAAACCCGGAGGCTGCGCTGCCCGCAGCGGTTGCCTTCCTGCAGGAGCGCCTGCGGGCGCTGCGACTCGGGGCAGTCAAGCTGCCCGAGCTCCTTGTCCGGCAGCGGTTAGGGCGTAAAATGGAAGCCTACCGCACACCCTCCCCTGCTGCGCGTGCCGTCCTGCAGCTCAACACAGTCGGCAAAGAACTGCGTCCCGGGCAGCGAGTGCCCTTCCTGTACACCCTGGGCAAACCGGGTGTCTTTGCCTGGGATTTACCCCACAAACCCAACCCACGTGCCGTGGACGTAGCACGCTACCAGCGGTTACTTCTGCGTGCCGCGGCCATTGTTCTGGAATCCTGGGGACTGGATGAAGAAAAACTTACCGAAAAGGTGTTCTCAGATGCCAGCCAGCTGTGCTTACCGGTTATGCCCAAGCAGCACCCGCGCCAGCACCGCAGCAATATTCCAGGCGTCATCGACCCCGCGGTGAGCGGTGCCCTCAAAGGGCAGCCCCAATAAGCGCGTCGCGCGTCCCAGACCGACCTCTCGTTTCAAACCAAACTGCAGGGCGAGCAGGTTCTTGACGTTAATGTGCGAAGGTCCAAAGGGATAGGGAATATCCCACTGCTCGCATTGCTTGACGAACTGCAGGCGGTCGTAGTCCCCATAACTGGCCCAGGTGCGTTGATGACTGCGGTATTCTTCACGCAGCAACGCACACGCCGCAGAAAAATCCATGCCATCCACCAGCATCTCTGGGGTGATCGTGGTCAGTTGGATGCAAAATTCGCTCATGGTTGAACGCTGCGGTTTGACCATGATGGCGCGCGGAGCTGAACGCTCACCGGTGGCAACATCCAGGACACACAAACCGATTTCAATGATCTCACTGGTTTGACCCGCCGGTGGATCGCCATCCCAGCAGGTCGCTTCCACGTCAATCACCAGGATCTTATCAAGCCGCTGTGCCATTTTCCTGCCCTCCCATTTTGCGTATTTTTTCCTGGTCTGCAAGAGTCATCCCCTTCACGACCAGCGTATATGACTCATCCATCATCTGCCTGAGCTCATCGTCGGGAACACTGCCATCCAGTGTCACCGTGTTCCAGTGTTTTTTGTTCAGGTATCTGCCCGGTTTGATCGCAGCATATTGGCGGCGCAGGATCATTGCATCGATGGGATCTGCCTTCAAAGCGATCGTTAATGGGTCTGCTTGCCAGGCGACCAGGGCAAACATCTTATTGAGTACTTTAAAAACCAGTGCGTCTGGCCCAAAGGGCATATCCCTTCGGGCACCAGGTTTGCTGTCTAAATGAGCACACAGGGAATCATAATCCATCGCTGTAAATCTCCTGGTGGTTCACACGATGATAAATTCGACATCATTCGAATCTAGTTCCACAATGCAAAAAGATCGGGATTCTTTGCCCAGCCCGCCCAGAGCGCCCGGGTTGACAATCCGAGCACCCTTGATCACCTCGTCCCGCCGCTGATGGGTGTGCCCATGGAAGATCCATTGATACCGCTGTTGGCTTACCAGGTCGCTCAACTTGCTGTCGATATGGCTGTGGGTAGCTGCAATGGGGACACCGTTGATGTGACCTTTGAAAACAGTCCCGACAAAATTGTCTTCCCGCATTTTCTTAAATCGCTTATGGATTGTGCCGGTGGCAAAATCCATATTACCCGTGGTGTATATCACACGAAAACCTTCAAAATGTGAAACCATCTCCAGGCTGGTCAGGTCACCACAGTGGATTAATGTCTCAATCCGGCGATCGCGGCAAGCGGACAGGACGGTTGTGATATTGATCAAATGATCGTGTGTATCCGATAAAACACCAATTTTCATTTTCTGAAACCTCCAAGTATTTTAAGAATTATACGTTATCCGGTCTGAAACCCGTTACCAATTTTCAAACCTGGAATTTCAGATCTGCTTGTCAAACTGTCCCGTGGTAAAATTATCAAAATGAAATTATTTCTGTCAATTCTATCCTGGTTCAAACCAAGACTACAATTCGGCAAAAACACCACGCATGAGCCAGAAATATCGGAGACATGATGACCTCCTCATTACAACAAGGGATCGACGCAGCCAAAGCTGGTCGAATGCAGGAAGCCTTAGAATTCCTAAAAGACGCCATTATTGAAGAACCTCAAAATGCTGAGGTGTGGGTGTGGATAGCGGCCATCATCGATGATATGGATAAACAAGCAATCTTCCTTGAAAAAGCGCTGGAAATTGATCCCCATAATATCCCGGCTCAACGGGGCTTAGCCTACCTTGAGAAGCGCAAACAGGATGAAGTCAGTGTCATGGATGATCACCTCTCAGACCATACCCAGCCGATTTCTCCCTTTCCCTCCGGTGGTCGCAAGAAGGCAGCTACTACCAATGGATGGACAAAAATCACCAATGAAAAACTGGATAACCTGGTTGCACCCACCGAAGAAAAAAGTGCTGACCCAAATCAGTCGATAGATCGCACGCTCAACTCAACTAGATTAACGCCTTTTGAAATTGGCTTGCTAGGGGTGGTTGCCTTGGTGTTTTGCTTTATCGGGCTGTTGGCAGGCAGCGCGCTATTTGGTTTCGAACTCCCACTGGCATTTTTACAGGGGGAGCGATCCGCACTGGTATCAGCCCCGCCCTATCCAGGTATTTTCCTGTATGAAAACGAGATGTTTTTTGAAATTCAGTTGCATCAAGGCCTGCCCACCCAGGAACAGGGTATCCCAACCAGCCAGCAAACTTTGCCGAAAATCGTACTTTGGCAAACCCTGGCAAATCGTGATGAAATGAAACTGATCTATGAAACGGGCGTTTACATTCCCATTCGGGCTGAACAAGGTAAAAATGAGGTCGTCCAGGTTCACCCCAGCCGAGAGCTGGAGCCTGGTCTGTATTGTTTTCAGCAGCTAAACCACAGCGATGGGGAGGCTGACGCATATTATTGGTGCTTTAAAGTAGACTTAATAGCGATAGATGAATGAGCCTGTCAGGTATGACAGATAGGCTCATATTTTATGAAGAATCTCAGCTTCATTAACCAAAGAGTTAACTTATAATCAGATCGTTGACCAGCAATTGTTGATTAAAGGTGCCTATGTCCCAACACACAATCCTAGATGCACAATTTATCGCCCCAGAGATTAAACAATTTATCATTGAAGCACCAGTCATCGCCAAAAAGCGCAAACCCGGTCAGTTCGTCATTATTCGCATCTCCGACACCGGAGAACGCATCCCGTTAACCATCGTTGATTCCGATGAGGCAGCCGGCACCATCACCTTGATTGTTCAGGGGATTGGTAAATCCACCCGGGAAATTAACCAGCTTGAAACCGGTGGTCAAATCCGAGACATGGTTGGTCCCTTAGGAAACCCATCTGAGGTGGATTATTTCGGTCATGTGGTTGTAATCGGCGGTGGGGTTGGTACAGCTGTGAGTTATCCCCAAGCGAAAGCGCTCAAAGCGGTCGGAAACTGCATTACGACCATCATCGGCGCTCGGACAAAGTCGCTGGTAATATTGGAAGACGCCCTGTCACAAATTTCAGACCAGGTGCTGGTTTGCACAGATGACGGCAGTTACGGCCGTGCAGGCTTCGTTACTGAACAACTCCAAGCCCTGATTGACGGTGAGGATAAAATTGACTTTGTCCTGGCTGTTGGACCGTTACCGATGATGCGTGCTGTGGCGGATATGACCCGGCCATACGGCATTCATACCGTTGTCAGCCTGAATTCAATCATGGTCGACGGTACCGGGATGTGTGGTGGGTGCCGCATTGTTTTGAATGATTCTGTCAAATTTGCCTGCGTGGATGGCCCGGAGTTCGATGCCCACCTGGTGGATTTCGATATCCTGATGAAACGCAACCGCGCTTACCAACACGAGGAGCAATGTGCGCTGGACAGAGCAGCAGAGAAAGTCGAACGGGCGAACCGGAGAGAAATCCGCAAGATTCCACGCCAACCCATGCCTGCCCGGGAACCTGAAGATCGGATTGCAGACTTCAATGAGGTCAACATAGGCTTTACTGAAGCGCTGGTCCTCCTGGAAGCCCAACGCTGCCTGGAGTGCAAACGACCGGCCTGTGTGGATGGCTGCCCGGTTGAGGTTAAAATCCCCGAATTTATTCACCTGATTAAGAACAAGGCGTATATCCCTGCCTCGAAATTGATCAAAGAAGATAACGTCCTGGCAGCGGTGTGCAGCCGTGTTTGCCCCCAATCTGACCAATGTGAAGGCGCTTGTATTCTCACAAAGCGCGATGAATCCGTGGCGATTGGTGCCCTGGCGCGCTTTGTGACCGATTACGAACGCACTCATGGGAATTTGACTCCCGACGCAATCCCGCTGCATCAAAAAACCGGCAAGAAGGTGGCTATCATCGGGTCTGGGCCGGCGGGTTTATCTTGCGCTGGTGATCTGATCCGCATGGGACATGATGTGACTGTCTTTGAAGCCTTCCACGAATATGGCGGCGTCCTGATCTACGGAATCCCCGAATTTCGTCTACCCAAGGAAATCGTCCGTGAGGAAGTTGATGCATTGGCCGCCCTGGGCGTTGAATTCAAGGCCAATACCGTCATAGGTGTGACCTATACAATTGATGAGTTAATGGAAGAAGAAGGTTTTGATGCCGTCTTTATCGGTGTTGGTGCCGGGCTGCCCTATTTTATGAATATTCCTGGTGAAAACCTGGTGGGTGTTTATTCCGCCAACGAGTTCCTGACCAGGGTTAACTTGATGAAAGCCTATGAGTTTCCCAAACATGATACGCCTGTGATCGACTGCCAGGGAAAACACGTGGCGGTGATTGGCGGTGGGAACACAGCCCTGGACTCGGCCCGGGTGGCCCTGCGTCTGGGTGCAAAGAAGAGCAGCATCATCTACAGGCGAACAGCAAAAGAAATGCCTGCCCGTCTCGAAGAAATTGAGCACGCCAAGGAAGAAGACATCGACTTCCAGTTCCTCAAAGCGCCGGTGGCGCTGATTGGGGATGATCAGGGTTGGCTGAAGGCGATGCGATTGATCCGCATGGAACTCGGTGAACCGGACCAATCTGGACGCAGGCGCCCAATCCCCGTGGAAGGATCAACGTATGAAGTGCCGGTTGATCTGATGATTGTGGCTATTGGCAATGGCTCCAACCCAATTATCCAGCGTACCACCGATGACCTGGAATTCAATCGCTGGGGGAACATCGTTGTCGATCCAGAGACGATGGCCACCAGCAAACCTGGTGTCTACGCTGGCGGTGATATCGTCACCGGCGGCGCGACCGTTATCCTGGCGATGGGTGCTGGCAGGCAGGCCGCCCAGGCTATTAATACCTACTTAAACTCTGCCAACAGCGATGGATAAGTTGCCAAACACAAACATCCCCACCAAGATCGTTTGTATCGGTGCTGGTAGCTATTCCTTTGGCCTGACCACACTGGTCTCCCTCCTGCGCAGTCAGACCCTCAGGGGCAGCGAGATCGCCCTGGTTGACCGGAACGAAGCGCACCTGGCCATCATGCACCAGCTGATCACCTGGCTCAACGGTGCCTGGGACGCTCAAATGCGTATTACCGCCTTCACGAATCACAGCCAGGCCCTCCCTGGGGCACAATTCGTCGTCAACGCCATTGAGGTCGGCCCACGCGAGGGATTGTGGGAGTCAGATTACCGCATCCCCTTAAAATATGGTGTCCGACAACCCTATGCTGAAAATAGCGGCCCTGGCGGGTTTGCCCACGCCGCCCGCAACATCTTGCCGGTCCTTGAAATTGCCCGGGCGATGGAAACCCACTGCCCGGATGCGTGGCTGATCAACTTCACCAATCCCATGCAGCGCATGTGTGCTGCTGTGCACCGTCACACGACGATCAAGGTCGTAGGCTTATGCCATCAACTCAGTGCGGGTTATGCCATGGTTGGCAAAGCCCTGGCACCAGACCTGGATATTGTTGTGCCACCCAGTTTTACCAGTACCCATGCCAGCCCGAAATACAGCCCTGGGATGTTTGCCACTTTTCTTCAAACGGTTGAAAAAGTTAAAATCACTGCTGCTGGTGTCAATCATTTTACATGGATGTTGGACTTACAGGACCGCCAAACCGGTGAGGACCTTTACCCACGCTTCAGGGAACGTTGGAAGACGCTGCCCGAAACCTTTGAACCACTCACCCGCCGGGTTTTTGACGCCTTTGGCTTGTTGCCTATTCCCGGTGATGAACACCTGTGCGAATACCTGCCCTGGGTCAGCGATCCGGTCACTCAGCCCTGGGAAAAATATGAGCTTGAGCTTTATGAATGGGCTTATCACAACCAAGAGCGCGAGGATAAATGGGTTGAGCTGGCAGCAGCTGCCGAGTGTCAAACCAACCCGGAAGAATACGTACCAGGCTACAGCGAAGGGGCCCTGGAGGTCATCGAGAGCATCCTCAACGACAGCGGTTTACTCTGGGAAGCAGTCAACATCCCCAACCGGGGCCTGATCAAGGACCTGCCCGCCGATGCCATCATCGAACTGCCCGGTATATTGAATGCTGCAGGTGTGAGTGGCATGCCGGTGGGTGATTTTCCTCCAGGAATCCTTGAACTGCTGCGCCGCGAGATCACCCTGAGCCACCTGACGGTTGATTCAGTCGTGAGTGGAGACCGCCAGCTCGCGCTCCAGGCACTGCTCCTTGATCCCGTCATCCGAGACTTGGATATCGCCAAGCAGGTGTTAGACGATTACCTGGCAGCCTATCAAGAACACCTTCCTACCTTTTGGTCGTGATCCCAGCGTATCTCAATTCGGGTATGATGGCGGGCCATCCAAATTATGAGGCTGTTAACTCAAGTTTCCCGATTTATTTTGCTCCAACTGCTTTTCTTTTTGCTTATATATAAAAAAAGTGGTTTTACAAATATTCTCTTTTTCAACAATATATTGACACAGATTTAAAGTCATAGTATATTAGGAAAAGAAGGTTAACGGAAGTTCGATAAGAAGATCGCTCGTTTTGTTCTTGTTTGGAACGTACGTTAGCAGGATAAGTAGGAATTTGGTACAAAGGAGGTTTCCAAGCATGGCAGAACGAGAACTTGGCGTTGTCAAGTGGTTCAACGGCGAAAAAGGCTACGGCTTTATTCAACGTGACAGCGGCGAAAAAGATGTTTTCGTGCACTTCTCTGCGATCAATGCCGAGGGTTTTCGAACCCTGCGCGAAGGTCAACGAGTAGAGTTCGAAGTCGTCCAAGGTGACAAAGGCCCTCAAGCCCAGGCCGTCGAACTTATCGACTAGGCAGCAATTATCCATCCAATAGAAAAGTACGATGCCCATGGGTATCGTATTTTTTTGTGTGCTGAAATTGATTATTCTTGACCTACAATAATCATCATCAGGTAGAATAGTGAAGTTCACTAATTTAATATCAATCTGACATAAAGGAGCAAACTGATGAACCGTCACGATGTCCGCTTGGTGCAGCAAATCATGGGATATCCCTGCATCTCCATTACCTTACCAACCCATCGCACATCACCGCAAAATCAGCAGGACCCTGTGCGGGTGAAAAACCTCGTACGGCAGGCAGCCGACAGGCTATTAGAAGAATTCCCCAAACGGGAAATGGAACCATTGTTAATCCGCTTGGAGAAACTGGCTGAAGGAATTGACTATAACAACCTGTTGGATGGTCTGGTGCTGTATGCCAACCAGGATTATAGTAACAGTTTTATGCTGCCATTTTCAGTCCAGGAGCGCGTCGTAATTGATGACACCTTCTTCACCCGCAACCTGGTGCATGCCCTCAACCATACCACGCGGTATTGGGTGTTAGTCTTGAGTGAAAAGCCCACCCGCTTGTACGAGGGCACCCTGGATACCCTCATCGAAGTGCAGGAGGAAGGCTTTCCCATGGAGCATGCCGGACCCGGGGGCAGCAAACGGATGCCAGGTGGACAGGGCGTCCGTAAGTCGGCTTATCGTGATGAGTATCATCGTCAATTTTTCCGCCAGGTAGATAGTGCTTTAAAAGTGTTTATGGATGATGATCGCTTGCCGCTTGTCGTCGCTGGTGTGGACCGCTACCATGCTTTTTTCAACGAGGTAAGCAATTACCAGGATCTTGTCTTCGGACGCATTACGGGCAACCATGACAAAACATCAGCCCATGAGCTGAGTAAAATGGTCTGGCCCTTAGTCGCAGATAAGTTAAAAGAAAAACAGCAACAGGCACTTGGTGAATTAAGCAAAGCAGTTAGCGACCGCAAGGTTGCCAGTGAAATCAACGATATCTGGCGTAAGTCATTCGCAGGCCGAGGCAAATTGTTACTGGTCGAGGAAAACTTCCATTTTCCTGCCCGCGTAGACGAATCTGGTCAACACCTCACTCCAGCTGATGATATCACCGCACCGGACGTGATCGACGACGCGGTTGACGAGATCATTGAAGCCGTTATCAGCATGGGGGGAGAGGTGATTTTCATGGAGGATGGCCAACTAGCTGACCATCAACGCATGGCACTCATATTACGCTACTAAAGTTGATAAATATTTATACACACAAAGCACGACCGCACCCGTAAGGAAGGGTGCGGTCGTGCTTTTATGAATTTATTCAATTTCCTTATGGATCCATTGATGATCAAATTGAGATAAGTCATGGTGGCAGATTTCCGCCGGCCCCCCCCTATTCCCCCTCATGCTGAGTAGTTACTCGTTTTCAACAATAATTGCCACTCAGGAATTTTATAAACCCCACATGATTTGGAAATCAAATGATCAAAAACCAGCTTATGCTCATTGATCCACCATGTGGCGATCAGGCTGAGCATGAGGATCATCAAAATAATAAAGATCGTACCCAAGATCAAACACTGTTGGGGATTATAGATGAACTGCTCAAGCACAGCTTCTTCTGGGTTGTGAGGATTGAAAAAAACGTTCACCTTACAACCAGGAGGATAGGCGTCCAATAGTTGGCGTGCTTTTTTCTGTCGAGAAAATTGGTGTGGACGACCAACACAGATCTTACGCCCTTGAATCATACGATGATTGGCCAAAAAAATATATTTGACAACCGGAATGTAGCTTATCTTCCCCTTTGGCGTCAGCTCAGTGATTAGCTCATTTTCAATGATAACTCCTTTGCTTTTTGACCAAGATCGGGATTCTTGATTAACCATCCGATAGCGCTGAGAAAAAATGATCAAATATATTCCCAACCCGCCTAAAAATAAAGCAAAACAGCTTTCAACCATCACGAAAAAATAGGGAAAAAAAGTATCCATTAGCTTCTTCCTGCTAATTCGGATTAAGCATATTATCGCGCCATTTTCCCAAAATAGATAGCTTTTTGGTGGTGCAAATATGGCGCTACTGACCTGTTTTTATTATGCGTATTATGGATGGACAGTAAACTTCATGAATTAATCAGCTCTACAGCTGGCTGATCACAAATGCTTTTATGCCATTCCATACCGCAATGATCAGGATCGGGCTAGATCGTCCTAAAAAGCGGTGCGGGTGACGAAAAAATCACACCCTGAATGTTTCATAGAGGTGAAATAAATTCCCAAAGAGCTGACTCAGCAAAGCTTGGTTTTCAGAGCGCCACCATAAGCTCAACATGCTGATCATGATCAACATCACCAGGATCAAGCTGACGCCAATGACTAAGTAAGCATTCGGGTGAAAGATGACCCGATCGAGAATAGCCTCGCCAGGGTCAATTGGATTGTAAAAAACCGAGGTCTGGCCCCCAGCAGGGTATTGAGCCAAGATCGCATTTGCTTTCCTAGCAATAGAAAACTTGGGCGTACCAAAGCCAATCTGTTCCCCTTGAAAATCCTGACCGTCCACTTGATAAGCATACTTTACGTGTGGAATATAGGTTACGGATTTGCCATCCTCATCCCGACGGACATCTCTTTCGACTTCCGCTGTTAGGATTTTGCCCTCACCTGTTCCCCAATCGTAACTTGACTCCAATTTTTGCCTAAGGTTTTGAAATTTGAGCAGTGCATGTAAACCTAAATAGCCAATCAGCAAGGCCAAACCCAAACCAAGAAGAAGAAAAACATAAAACCAAATCACATCCATTAGACAAACCTCCACTTTTCTTTTGGTAATTATCGCGCTAATTTCGAAAAGATTTTACTTGATTTTGTTCGGATCAGATCGGTTTTGGTATTTCGGATAATTAAGGTATTATATGTAGATAATAACCATAAGGAGCAACTCCAGATGAATAAACTTCAAGCCAAAACAATTGAACAGGAAACGATCTTAATTAATCCTTCGGCGTTAATGGCCTACAAAGGAGGTTTCGACTGTGAACTGATCTTGCCAGGCGATGAAGACTACGCGGATGCCCGTCTGGTCTGGAATGGGATGATCGACCAGAAACCAGCGGTAATTGCCCGCTGTCAAAACAGCCAGGATGTGGTCCGCGCGGTCAACTTTGCCCGAGAGCACCGGTTGCTGACCGCCGTTCGCGGCGGGGGTCACAATGTCGCCGGCCTGGGAACCTGTGACGGCGGCATTGTGATTGATCTGTCGGCGATCAACCAGGTTGAACTGGACCTTGAAAGGAAAGTTGCCGTCGTCGGTGGTGGAGCAAAATGGGGCGATGTTGATCGAGTCACACAAGCTTTTGGTCTGGCAACGCCGGGAGGTGTGGTCTCAGATACAGGTGTGGCTGGACTAACTTTGGGCGGCGGTTTCGGTCATATCCGCAATAAATTCGGCCTGACTTGTGATAACCTGCTTGCGGCCGAGGTGGTTACCGCAGAGGGTCAGCTGATTCGTGCCAGTGAAACAGAAAACCGAGACCTGTTGTGGGGACTGCGGGGCGGGGGCGGCAATTTCGGTGTGGTCACCCGTTTTGAATTCCAGCTTCATCCCCTTGGGCCAGAAGTCTTTTTGTGCCTTGTCTTCCACAACGGGGAGGACCTCGCAGATGCATTTCGGTTCTTCCGAGATTTTACGCAAAATGCACCTGATGAAGTCAGTGCGCTGGCTTTCAGCGGGATCTTTCCCGAAAACTATGCATCCTTTCCACCTGAATCTTATGGGAAACCCTTCATCGCCTTTATGGCCTTGTATGCAGGGGAGCCAGCAGCAGGAGAAAGCGCTTTGGCCCCGTTACGGGATTATGCACCGGCTGCCGTTGACTACAGCGGAAAGATGTTTTACAAAACTGCCCAGGCCATCCTTGATGAGGAATATCCATCCCACACAATGCGCTACTATTGGAAGTCCACCAATTTGATGACTCTCGATGATGATGCCATATCACAAATTGCGGAACATGCCCAGCAGCAGCCCTCCCAATATACCACGACCGATCTGTGGCACATTGGCGGCGCCATCAAACGATCCGGTGAAGATCATGCGGCCTTTAATGGCCGGCATGCTAATTTTTTATTAAACATCGAAGCCAACTGGGTGGAACCAGAAAATGACCAGGCTAATATCAAGTGGGTGCGTGAATTCCTGGACCAGATGAAACCCTTTTCAGATGGAGGCTTATACCTCAACTTCGCTGGGCTGCAAGAAGAGGGTGAGTCCATGATGAAGGGCGCTTATGGCCCCAACTATGCCAGGCTGGCTGCCTTAAAGGCTAAATACGACCCGCAAAACCTGTTTCGACTGAACCAAAATATCCAACCAGCCGGTTAACAGCGTGTTGGGAAAAAGTAAACCAGCTGGCTCATTCGGTTGAGTCAGCTGGTGATTTGGAATTTCCAGCCCCTTAAACCGTCCTGCGGCTTATTTTGCTTTCGCAGGTTTCGGTTTGAAAAACCAATGCCAGGCGATCAAGATTACGATCAGGCTCAATGCGGCTTCAACCCCCACCTCTGCGATATTGGACACACCCGGTACCAGCTCTCGTAGGACGTTGCCCAGCCCATGGTACAGCAGTGGGGCAAAGATGACCCGTCCGGAGGCATTGTAGAGCCAGGCATAAACCGGGCTGCCCACGATCAACGCCAGGTTGAAGCTCCAAAACGCTGGTGACCCAAAGCCCAAACCCGCCTGGTAAGTGCCTTCAATGAAGAACAAAGGCAGGTGCCACAGCGCCCAGAAGATTCCAATCACCAAACTGGCCCACAATACGGGCATCCGCCGTTGCAATCCCTCCTGCGCGTACCCCCGCCAGCCCAGTTCTTCCAACCCACCAAGAAAACCAATTATCAGAGTCAATATCGACCCAACCTCGATTAAACTTCGCTCACGGAGACCAGAACGATCCAGCAACACCGGCCCAACTGCCAGGATTAGAACCATCAATACGGTGATAAACATCCACCGCCATGAGAGTGTACGTGGATTAAATGCCCGCCGATAGTACTGCCACACAGTGGGGTCAAGTTCTGGATCCCAGCGCCCTACCAAGATCAGTAGACCCGCAACAATCATCGGGCCCAACCCACCTAATGCAAATAAGACCACATTGGGGAAAGTGAAGAAACTACCACCTAAGACAACTGCCAGCCCCCATAAAGACCACGTCCAAAGGAGAACACCGAAGAGATATAACCAGGGAGCGGGCTGTTTTTTGATTTGATCGTGTTTTTTCATAAGCTTTTGCCTTAATCTACCCTCAATGTATGCTCTCTATTCAATTCTAAAGACTTTACTCGCCTTCTTTTTTCACTTTCAGCTTACAATGCAGGAATCTTGCTGATTAAATTTGCCGTAAAAATTATACCATCGCGTCTCGTCCTAATAAAATACGCCTGCTGAGATATAATGGTTGTTACGTCTCTGATAGCTTTATCCTTCGCCGAACCAGAAGCACTTCCAACCCCCAAAGAAAGAGACAATGATTAGGCGACCTGCTGAAAGATAAGGAAAACCATGCCAAATGCGTTTACTGAAATTATTGTTCCACCAGTGCGACAATTTACAGCAGATATCGGCCGGCTTGAGAGAGAAAAGCATCGAATCCGAGGTTTTCTCGAAATAGATGTAACCCAATCCCTTGAACGCATTAAGACAATCCGCACACCTGGACATAAAATATCATTCTTAGGCTGGTTTCTGAAGGTTTTAGCGGACACCGTCTCATGCCATCCACCGGTAAATGGCATTAAAAAAGGGCGTAATCGGGTGATCGTGTTCAAACAAATTGATATATCAACCATCATTGAAAAGCAAGTCGATTGTGTTTCTGTCCCCCTCCCATTGGTAATTCGGGCTGTCAATACAAAATCACCCCATCAAATCACCCAGGAGATCCAAAATGCTGTCGAACAATCCTTGGAAGTTGGCAAGGCACCATCTATCGGTGCCGAAGATAATCAATTCTTGATCGCAATGGGATTGATATTACCTCAGTGGCTGCGCCTCTTTGTAATGCGCAGTTTTATTCTAAATAATCCGCAGCGCATGCAAAACACAATGGGCACTGTCATGGTGACCTCATTGGGGACAGTCGGGCACGTCCCGGGCTTTATCATTCCGACCAGCATCCACCCATTAAGCATCGGTATTGGCACATTAACAAGGAAACCGCTATTTTTT
>Ga0114946_10001647_pt1 | contig 15411 bp, 14 predicted proteins | sample WalLakDeSediment_FD_88676 | JGI IMG/M metagenome (GOLD analysis project Ga0114946, IMG submission 88676) | Lake sediment microbial communities from Walker lake, Nevada to study Microbial Dark Matter (Phase II) - Walker Lake 11/02/13 Deep Sediment | ecosystem: Environmental > Aquatic >... | reverse complement strand
CCCAGGGTGATCATGACAAAGTCGCGCATTCCCTTGGCACCGCCATAGATCATTTCGCCAAGGGCAGCCGCGTTGGCATCGTTGGTGAGCTTAACCGGAACGTCATAATATTTTTTAAAGAGCTCGGCAAAGGGGATTATGCCGCGCCACTTCAGGTTGGTGGCATTTTCAACGGTTCCCTTATGGTAATTGCCGTTGGGGGCTCCAATGCCTGCTCCAATGATCTTGTAAGGTACCTTGATGGTCTTTTCAGCGCGTTTAAGCTCAGCACCAAGGTCGGCCAGGTAATCGTCCACATTATCAAATGCCTCGGTCTGTGTGTAACCTTCGGCCAAAAAATTCCCTTCGCGGTCAACAAAGCCAAACTTGGTCAGCGTGCCGCCTATGTCAATGCCAATAACCAGTTCTTTCATGATCAATTATTTTTTCAGTTTATTAAAACAAGGCGTTAAAGTACAACTTTTGTTTCAATCACATTCCTAAATTCAGCGGAAAAAACTATTTTAGCCCGGTAAAGTTAATTTGTCATGAAGATTTATCTCGGATTTTTGCTTTGCCTGCCTGCTTTGTACGTTTTTGCTCAAGACACCATTTACCTTGACAAGAACCGTGTCAGGGTTGAAAATGCCGCAATGGCTACATACTACCAAGTGACTGAAGACAACGTTAAAGGAGAGAACACCCGGGTAGTCAGGATATATGATGTTTCGGGGCAAATCAGATTGAAAAAAAATATGAAAAAATCACATCCTGCCAGAAAAAGCCCAGGAAAGCCTTCTGTACCCGAAACAACCGACACACAACAAAATCAAAATGAGGGATTTTTTGTTTTGGACGGTGAGATATTTACATGGTGGGAAAACGGGCAGTTAAGACGCCATGATATTTTTGAGCAACACGAATTTATTGAAGGCCAATGCTGGGATGAGCATGGCAATGAAACAGACCACTATCCTTTTCTTACCCAGCCTTCTTTTCCGGGTGGAATGGAAAAGTTGATGGAGTTTTTGAACAGCAACCTGAGGTATCCACCCAGGGCGCGAAGCAGAAGTATAACGGGAATTGTTTTTGTTAACTTCATAGTTGAGCGCGATGGGAGCATTTCTGGAGCACGGGTAATCAGCAACTCACATCGATTGCTTAATAGGGAAGCTTTAAGGGTTGTTGAAAGCATGCCTGATTGGGAGTCCGGTTTTGAAGATGATTTCCCCATTAGGGTTTCGTTTAACCTGCCTTTGCGCTTTTTGCTCAATTAATTCATTTCTTTTGCCGGGCCGTGGTTTACCCTGTTAAAAACCCGTTAATGTTTTAACAAACTTTTCAATGTATTCGGGCATTTGCTTTGAGCGGTACTGCATCACAAAGCGCGGGTGATCAAGCGGGATGACCTTATCGAAAAGCTTGTGACCGGCATTCAGCTTTTGCAGAAAATGAAAATTCTTTCCCGAGCCAAGGCAAAAGCACACGTCGGTATTTATACCCATGCTGATGTGGGTTTTGACCGATTGCAGCATATAATCATATAAGGCTTCCTGTAGTGCCCGGCTGTCGTAATAATTGAAATTTACTTCGCGGCCCTTGTCATTGGTCTTTACAAACCCCAGCGGGCTGATGGAGTTAATGTAAAAATCGCCATAGAACTTCTCTGGCCCGCCATAGGCATCTATCACTTGATAAACAAATACCGATGAGGGTTCGTGGGTGCTGAGGTTGCTTATCTGCAGCCCGCATTTTTCGGTCAGGCGCTTGGTGTCAGTAAAAGGCACGCCGGTAACGCCCGCCCCGAAGCGGCCGGGGTTAATGCCCAGTATGAGATGCCGCTTTCGGTTGTCGCTGTAATATTTGCGGTAAAACGCCGAAGAAACTTCCAGTGCCCCAGCATTTTCCTTAAAGGGATTCATTACGCGGATGCCATCAGGCAAAACAATGTCAAGCCTTAGGTTTTGATTGAATTCAATGACCCTGTCGGAAAAGGTTGTCATAATTTTTTTTCTAAGATAATAAGGTTTGTAATTCATTGGGGCAATATTTCTGGTTTGATTTTGCAAAAAGTGTCCGGTTGCGAACAAAGTGCATCCATTACCGGACACTTTTTTTCGTACATTATACACACCACTACTTTGTTAAAACATTGCAAAACAGCATTTTATGATTTGTGGCACAGCTTTAGTGTACTACTTGTGTAGTACAGTAAATCAGAAAACAAACCTAAAAAAACATAAAGTCATGAAACGAGCAAATGAAATTCATTCACAAAAAATTCAACATTCAACCTTGCGAGTTCCATGTGACCTTTTTAAAACAAATCTTGAACACATGAAAAAAGTAATTCTCACCACCGCCCTGATCATTTTTGCCACCGCTTTTGCTTCAGCAAACAGCCCCAGCAGAGTTCTAACTTTCAAAGATTCTTTCGGAAAAATCCTGACCATGCCTTTAATGGAAGAAAAAGAAAAAGAAGAAGCTTTCCCCTTTGACCAACAGAAGGTATTTCACAAAGCAGCCCTTGAAAACGCCAGTCGTATCATTGATATCTCAGGCATGTCGAAGCCCGAAGCAGAAGTGGATGATATTCCTGCCGAACTACGCAATATCATTGCAAGGTAAAATTCGCTTCCACCATTATACACTCCTAACCCAAAGCAGGCAGCCAGCATTTTTTGATGGTTGCCTGCTTTTGCGTTTGTGCCCGGTTGAATTAAGTGATTAAACATTGGAAATTTTCTTAAATTTGACCTTTGTCAAAATTGTTGCACCATGCGTCGGGTTTTTTCCAATATTTCCTTTTTCTTGCTGGCCGCAGGAGTTTTTTTCGTGTTATTGTTGGGAGGCTGCCGCAAGGCGCTATACGAAGAGCGCATTGAGGCGGTTTGGGAAGTTGTTGACGTTACTGATATTGAGCCGGGCCAGGGCGAAGACTGGGAAATGTTTAACAACAACCTTAACATTTACAGGTACAGCATTGCCAATCCGCAGAATCGGTGGCTTCACCAGCAGGGAAAATACGTGATTGAAAAGAAGGGCACAAAAATGTATCTTAAGCTTGCCAACCTTAACTACAGCACCTTCAATACAAGCTGGGAAATTTTCAAGCTCAACGAAAAAAATCTCATCATCAGCATAGAGGTACCCGGTGGAATTTTTTATAAAGAATTTGTGAAAAAAACCGGTAATTAAATATTTATTTGTAACTTTAAGCACTTGTTTTCATGGTTGCAGAGGGAAAACCGCTAATCCTTGGTGATTTGGTTTTCCCTTTTTTATTGGTTTTTTCCGGCTAATTTATTGGTTTTCAAATGTGTGCGAAAGTTAAGACCGAGTTTTTTTGCAGCAATTGCGGTGCACGATCGGCCAAGTGGATAGGTCGCTGCCCTTCTTGCGGCGAGTGGAATACCTATCATGAAGAAGTAATCGTTAAAGAAACTTCGAGCAGGTCGCATGTTCCCAAACGTGAGGGCGGCAGCCGTCCGAAGCTGATTCATGAAATTGAGGCCGGGCAGGAGAAACGCAAGCTCACAGGCAGCGCCGAACTCGACAGGGTGCTTGGCGGTGGCTTGGTTCCGGGCGCGCTGATGCTGATCGGCGGTGAGCCTGGCATTGGAAAGTCGACCCTCATGCTGCAGGTGGCCTTGCAGATTAAAAACACCAAAGTACTGTATATTTCGGGCGAGGAAAGCGAACTACAACTTCGCATGCGCGCTAACCGCCTTGGGCTCAACCATTCTGAATGTTATATCCTGACCGAAACCGACACTTCTTCCATTTTTCAGCATATCAACGGTCTTTCGCCCGATATGATCGTGATCGACTCCATTCAAACCCTTACCACCCCAAGTATTGAGTCATCGGCAGGCAGCATTTCGCAGATCCGCGAGTGTGCCGCAGAATTTCAGCGTTATGCCAAGGAGAGTGCCGTACCGGTATTTCTCATTGGTCATATTACCAAGGACGGATCTCTTGCCGGCCCGAAGATACTGGAGCACATGGTTGACACGGTGCTGCAGTTCGAAGGCGATCACAACCACGTGTACCGGATATTGCGGGCAGTGAAAAACCGTTTTGGCAGCACCAGCGAGCTGGGCATTTTCGAAATGCGCAGCAACGGCTTGCGCGAAGTAGCCAACCCTTCCGAAATTTTGCTTTCGCAGCGCGATGAGGAGGTGAGCGGCGTCACCATTTCGGCCACCATCGAGGGGCAGCGCCCCATACTCATTGAAGTGCAGGCCCTGGTGAGCAGTGCAGCCTACGGCACACCGCAGCGCTCATCGAATGGTTTCGACTTCAAGCGCCTGAACATGCTCCTTGCCGTGCTCGAAAAACGAAATGGCTTCCGGATTTCTTCAAAAGACGTGTTTTTGAATATTACGGGCGGCATTAAGATTGATGATCCTGCCATTGACCTGGGGGTGATTTGCGCCGTACTTTCTTCAAATGAAGACATACCCATTAGCGAAAAATCGTGCTTTGCCGCCGAGGTAGGCCTTACCGGCGAGATACGCCCCGTAAACCGCATAGAGCAGCGCATTGCCGAAGCCGCAAAGCTGGGCTTTGAAGAGATCTTCGTGTCGAAATACAACATCAAGGGTCTGGAAAAGAAAAACTTCGGCATTAAGATACACCCCGTAAGCCGCATTGACCAGGTGTTCAGATTGCTCTTCGGCTAATAACTGCTTCTTTTTTTTCTTCTGTCTTCTGTCTTCGGACTTCAGTCTTCCTGCTACTTCAGCAAATCTTCCAGCGCAGTTTTCAGCTTAGGAAACTTAAACTGATACCCCGCATCGAGCAGTTTTTTGGGGTTGGCAGCCTGCCCTTCGGTAAGCACCATGGCGCCTTTTCCCAGTGCAATTTTAAGAACGAAAGCAGGAACCGGGAACCAGGCTGGTCTATTCAAGGTTTTTGCCAGCGTTTTGGTAAGCTCTGCGTTGGTTACTACTTCGGGTGCGGAAATATTTAACGGGCCGCTAAGTCTGGGATTTTCCAGGGCAAACCTTAAAATTTCAACCAGGTCATTTATATGAATCCATGATACCATTTGTTTGCCTGATGCGATTCTGCCTCCTGCAAAAAACCTGAAAGGCAATGCCAGTTTTGGGAGAGCGCCCCCCTTTTTACCCAACACAATGCCGAAGCGGAAGTTGAGAACCCTTGTGCCTGCAGGCGCTTTGCGTGCTTCCGCTTCCCAATCCTGACAGACTTTTCCTAAAAAGTTATCAGCAATTTTGGTGTCGGCTTCTGTAAAAACCCCATCAGAAGGATAAATGCCCACCCCAGATGCACATATAAAGGTTGCCGGCTTCTCGTTTGCAAGGTGCATGGCATTTGCAAGGTTGCGAGTGGTTTCGATGCGGCTGTCGTAAATTTCTTTCTGGTACTTTTTGGTCCACCGGCCAATAATGGGCGCACCGGCAAGGTGCATGACCAAATCTGCTCCATTCAGCTTTTTGCAAAGGTCTTCCGCGCTGCCGTATAAGTCTTTCCGCGAAAGCGAAATGAAATCATAACCCATATCGATGAGCATTTTGCTCACTGCTGAACCAATAAAACCCCTGCCCCCACTTATGACTGCTTTCATTTTATGTTTTTTGTAATACAAATTTAATGGCTTATGGTTCAACCAGTCCAAATATTCCGCGTCCAAAAGGCCAGAGATGATTAACTTTGCCGGTGAAAACGAGAAAAGAGCATGGCGAATATACTACTGATAGAAACTTCTACCCGGGTGTGCTCGGTTGGTGTGGCCCGCGATGGGCAGTTGCTTGCTTTACGCGAAGACCACAGCGCCAATTATTCGCATTCGGCACTGCTTACCAGGTTTATTGAATCAGCTCTTAAAGAGGCTGGCCTTTCGGCGAAAGAGCTCGATGCGGTGGCAGTAAGCATGGGCCCGGGTTCATATACCGGTTTACGCATTGGGGTATCGGCAGCCAAAGGTATTTGCTATGCGCTTGACTTGCCATTGATCGCCATCGACACCCTTCGGGCCATGGCCTGGCAATGTCTGGATCAGAAGAGGGAAATTATTTTACAAACAGGCGATGGAAAACTTCCGCTGCTGCTTTGCCCAATGATAGATGCCCGCCGCATGGAGGTGTACCACGCCATTTTTAATGAAGAACTTAAAACCATTGAACCCACACAGGCCAGAATAATTACGGATGATTCTTTTTCGACACTGCTGAAGAATCACCGGATGGTCTTTTTTGGCGATGGCGCCGAAAAGTGCACAGCCCTTCTGCAGCATGAAAACACCACGGTTTTTAATGATGTGTTCCCTTCCGTAAAAGGAATGGTTTCAGCGGCCTTTGAAAAATTTAGTGCAGAGCAATTTGTGGATGTGGCTTATTTTGAACCATTTTACCTGAAAGATTTCGTGGCGGGAGCGCCCAAAGTCAAGGGTCTGTTCAGCTAAATTTTTACCTTTGTAAAAAACCGGCTTCATGCAGTTTCGTATCCCTTCGTTCATGAAAAACAAGTACATCATTGCCCTTGTGGTGGCGCTGGTTTGGCTTGCCTTTTTCGACAAGAACAACCTGGTACAGCAGTGGAGGCTTCGCAAGCAGCTAATAGAACTGAGGCGCGATAAGAACTATTACCTTAACGAGATTGAGCGCGACAGCACAGCCATTCGCGAACTGAAGGAAAACCCCGAGGCCCTTGAGCGCTATGCCCGCGAAAATTACCTTATGAAGAAAGAAGGCGAAGACATCTTCATAATAATTGAAGACTGATCAGGCCGGGTCCACATCCAGAATTACCCTTACGCTTTTAAAGGCCGGATCGGCATTGAAAAACTCCACAATCTCCATGATCTTTTGCTTGGCTGCCGCGAGGCCCTGATCGCGTTCGAGCTTTATCATCATGTTTTTTATAAACAGGTTTCTGATCCGTGCTATGTGCGGGTACTCAGGCCCCAGCACTTTTTTGGCGAAATGCTTCCGGAGCCTTTGGGCAAGGTCGCTGGCGGCCTTGTTGAGCACATCGGGGTCGCGGTGAAGCACCGCAACCTGTATCAGCCTGAACCAGGGCGGATAATGAAAACGCTGCCGCTCAAGCAGCTGGGTTTGATACATCGATTCATAATCGTGGGCTACCACCTGCTGAATAATGTGATTGGCCGGGTTCCAGGTCTGAATGATCACCCTTCCGCGTTTATGGTTGCGCCCGGCACGCCCTGCCACCTGGGCCATCAGCTGAAAGGCCCGTTCATGTGCCCGGAAGTCAGGAAAGTTAAGCATATTGTCGGCATTCAGTATGCCCACCACACTCACGTTGTTAAAGTCGAGCCCCTTGCTTACCATTTGCGTGCCCACCAGGATGTCGATCTTGCGGTCTTCGAAGTCGGCAATGATGTTGCGGTAGGCATTTTTTGAGCGGGTGGTGTCAAGGTCCATGCGGGCCACACTGGCTTCAGGAAAAAACACGGGAAGCTCTTCTTCAATTTTTTCGGTGCCAAAGCCTTTCAGGTGCAGGCTGGTTGAGTTGCACACCGGGCAATTGGAAGGGGGAGAGGCGCTGTAACCGCAGTAATGGCATTTCAGCTTGTTGATCTTTTTATGGTATACCAGGCTCACATCACATTGCTTGCACTGGGGTATCCAGTTGCAGGCTTCACATTCGAGGCGGAGCGAAAAACCCCGCCGGTTCTGGAAAAGAATGACCTGTTCCTTGTTTTCGAGGGCAGATTTTATGCTTTCGAACAGAAGGGGTGTAAAATGCGACTTCATTCGCTTGTGCCGGGTTTCTGTTTTCAGGTCGGCCACGATGATCTCGGGCATCATAACCCCGCCGTGGCGATGGTTCAGATCCACATACCCGTATTTTCTGCTTTGGGCATTGAAAAAACTTTCGAGCGAGGGTGTTGCCGAACCGAGCAGCACTTTGGCGCCATGCATTTTGGCAAGGTAAATGGCCGCATCGCGCGCATGATAGCGCGGGGCAGGGCCGTACTGCTTGAAGCTTGGCTCATGCTCTTCGTCAATGATGATCAGCCCAAGTTTTTTAAATGGAAGAAACATGGCTGAGCGTGGCCCCAGCACCAGGTCGTAGCTGATCACCCGTCCTTGCGACTCTATGCCGCCATGCTGCAAATTGTTCCAAACTTCTATGCGTTCGGCTCCGCTGAAGCGCGAATGATAGACCCCTGCCCGATCGCCAAAATGCCGCTGAAGACGGTTAATGATCTGGGCGGTTAGGGCAATTTCGGGCAACAGGTAAAGCACTTGCATACCCTTGTCGAGGTATTCGCGAATGAGCTTGATGTAAAGCTCTGTTTTGCCGCTTGATGTAACCCCGTGAAGCAAAGTAACATCATGTTGCTTAAAGCATTCGTGTATCCTTTGCCAGGCATGTTCCTGATGCTGATTGAACACAATCACATCGTTTTTTGCCTGAACATGCTCAAAACGGCTAACCTGCTGGGAATAGGTTTCGAAAATGCCTTTTCTGATCATGGCCTGCAGGGCGGCAGCGCCACCCTTTACGGAGGAGGTCAGGTTTTTCTGAAGCACTTCGGCAGGCACCGGCTCATATCTCTTTGAAAGCCTGACAAAGTTAATGAGCAGTTCAAGCTGCCGCGGGGCTTTCTTTTCGGCATGGTCAAACGCCTGCTTCAGGCTTTCTTCGGTTCCGTATTCGGGGGTTAGCTTCACAAGGGTTTCAGTGCGGGGTTGCCAAGGGTCATCCAGGCTGTCGTGCAGCAGCACTAAACCTTTTTCCAACATTCCTTTCAGCAGCGAAAGGATTTTTGGGAGGCCGGCAATTACGCCGGCTTCGCTGAGGCTGAGCTCCTTTTTGTTTTTCAGGGCTTGCAAAAGTGCAAATTCCTTTTCGGTGATTTCTTCCGAGTCGAGGTCGGCCAAGGGGTGCAACACAATCTTTGTTTCGCCTGCCAGCTTCATGGCAGGGGGCAGGGCTGCGTTCATCACTTCGCCCTCATGGCAAAGGTAGTATTGTGCAATCCACTCCCAGAAGGTGAACTGCTCAGGCTTCACCACCGGAAACTCATCGAGAAGCGAAATAATATATTTTGCCTGAAAATCGCGCGGGGGCTGGGTGTGTATTTTTCGCACCAGCCCGGCATATACCTTTCGCGTTCCGAACTGCACCACGGCACGCTGGCCGGGCATAATGCTTTCATTGAGGGCTTGCGGCACCCGGTAGGTGAAACAGCCTTTCAGCGGAAGCGGCAGTAAAATGTCAGCAAATAGGGTGGTACGTTCCATAAAAAAGCAATCCTGATTGCCCGCAGGCAATCAAAATTACTTCTTTTTAGAGATATAAGCGGTTAGAATAAACAGGCTGCTAATCGCCCAGGCAGATACCGATACCGCGGGCTGTTTTCACCAAATCGGAATCTGGATCTACGAAATTATATTGGTTGATGGCATCGGCGAAAGGCACCGAAACAATGTTCGGATGCCTGTAGGCCACCATTTTTCCGAATTCCTGCTTCATAACCATGTCGAAGGCTTTAACGCCAAACTGGGTTGCCAGCACGCGGTCGTAAGCAATGGGGGTTCCCCCGCGTTGCAGGTGGCCGAGCACGGTTTCGCGCATATCGGTTTCGAGGCCAGCGTTTTTCAGGTCGTGAATCAGTCTTGATGCAACGCCGCCCAGGCGCACGTTTTCGTAGCCCACTTCATCGCTTTCTTCGAAGTGCATTTCGCCGCCAATGGGTTTAGCCCCTTCGGCAATCACTACAATAGCATATCCGCGGCCACGGTGGAAGCGGCTATACATCTTGTCCATGACCTTGTTCAGGTCGTAGGGTATTTCAGGGATCAGGCACACGTCGGCCCCGCCGGCAACGGCGCTATGCAAGGCGATCCAGCCGGCATAACGGCCCATCACTTCCAGCACCAGCACGCGGTTGTGGCTGGCTGCAGTGGTTACCAGCTTGTCTACAGCCGTGGTGGCTTCCTGCACGGCGGTTTGGAAACCGAAGGTGAAGTCGGTGGCCGAAAGGTCGTTGTCGATGGTTTTTGGCACCCCGATAATGTTCAGCCCTTTTTCAAAGAGGGCTTGTGAGATGCGCTGCGAGCCATCACCACCAATGTTGATAACGGCATCTACTCCAAGAAACTGAAGGCGGCGCAGCATTTCGTCCGAACGGTCGGCCTCGCCCCAGCTTCCATCGGGGTTTTTTATTGGCCAGGCAAAAGGGCCACCCTTGTTGGTGGTGCCAATGATGGTGCCGCCGCGAATATGCACGCCGGCCACCTCTTTTTCGGTGAGCACCACAATTTCGTTGGGTTCATTTAAAATGCCATCAAAGGCATTGATACTACCTACTACCTCCCAGTCGCGTTCTTTGGCGGCGCGCAAAACAATGGCGCGAATTACCGCATTCAGACCAGGACAGTCGCCACCACCGGTGGCTACCAAAACTCGTTTTCTCATGGATATGTCAGAATAAAAATTTAAGTCGTTTCATTAATTATTGGAATGGGGGAAGGTCAAACTTTTCCAAGCCAAAACCAAGGCGCAAAGATACGAAAAATGCAGCATTTTTTTGGGGACGGACCCTGGGGAATTACTCTATTCTTTTCCGCTTTGGGCGGGTGGCAACCACATGGTCTTTGTGTGAGCCGCTGAAGAGGTCGAATACCATAAACTTGCACTCGAGGGCGCCGTTAAACACCGTGGTTCTGGATTTGGCCTTCAGGCCGATCGATTTCATGGCCGACACATCTGAGGTAATAATGCCGGCTTTGTAACCGGGATAGTTTTTTTTCAGGGTGTCTCCAACAGATTTGTAAAATTCGGTCAGGTTTTCCGTTTTCAAGCGCTGGCCGTAAGGAGGATTAAGCAAGACCCAGCCGCCACCGGCAGGGGGTAAAAAGTTAAAAAACTCCTGTCGCTGAAGTTTAATGCGGCCCATAAGGCCTGCCTCCATAATGTTTTTACGGGCATTGTCAAGGGCTTTTGGGTTCAGGTCAGAAGCCATGATCATTAACCTGCTGTTTACCTTGCGGCTTTCAGCCTCGGCGCGAATGGTTTCCCAAAGGCCGGCGTCAAAGTCGTTCCAGTGTTCAAAGCTGAAGTGCCTGCGCAGGCTGCCCGGGGCAATATTGTTTGCCATCAGGCCTGCTTCAATTGAAAAGGTGCCACTGCCGCACATGGGATCGACAAAGTTTGATTGCTTGTCCCAGCCCGAAAGCATGATCAAACCTGCTGCCAGCACTTCGTTGAGCGGGGCACCGCCGCCTTCGCGCCGGTAACCTCTCTTGAACAGGGGGTCGCCGCTGCTGTCGAGCGATACCACGCAACGGTCATTGTTCACATAAATACTCAGCCTGATTTGGGCCTCATCGCGGTCAACACTGGGCCGCTCACCTGTTTTTTCACGAAAATGATCGGCCACGGCATCTTTTGTGAGCTGCGACAGGAACAGGGTGTTTGAGAAAACTTCGCTGCGTGTGGCCACCGAATAAATGACGATCGACTTTTCCACGCCGAAATACTGACCCCAGTCAATTTGCATCATTTGCCGGTAAAAGTCATCACGATCGGTAAAGGTGAATGTGCTAATCTCGCGAAGCACGCTGATGGCGGTTCGGCAATACATGTTGGCGCGGTAAACCTGCTCAGGGTTGCCCAAGAACGACACCCCACGCCTCAGAACTTTAGGGTCTTCTACCCCAAGTTCGCTCAACTCACCGGCCAGCAACTCTTCAAGGCCTGAAAGGGTTTTTACAACGACTGGAAACCTGGCTTCGCTCATTGAATTTGTCCGTTAATGATCACCTTTTCTACCTTATTGCTGCCATAGGCGTATGGCATGAAAGCATAGGTTGAAATGGGTTTGGTAATAAAAAGATTGGCTTTTTTGCCCACCGCCACGGAGCCAAGTTCATCTTCGACGCCCATTGCATAGGCGCCATTGATGGTAACAGCGTTTATGATCTCTTCGGGCAGCATTTTGAATTTTATGGCGCCCAGCGACATGATAAACTGCATGTTGCCTGAGGGCGAAGACCCCGGGTTGTAGTCGCTGGCCATGGCTACAGGTAGTCCGGCATCGATCATTTTGCGTGCTGGGGGGTATTCCATGCCCAGGAAGAAAGCTGCTCCGGGCAGCAGGGTGGGCATGGTGTCGCTTTTCAGCAGCACATCAATTTCTTCATCGCCCGTAAATTCAAGGTGGTCAACCGAAAGGGCATTGTATTTTACTCCAACCTGTATGCCGCCTGAAAAGTCGAGCTCGTTGGCATGTATTTTTGGCTTGAGACCATATTTAAGACCGGCCATGAGCATTCGCTCGGTTTCCTCGGGGGTGAAAAAGCCGCGATCGCAAAACACATCAATGTAATCGGCAAGGCCTTCACCGGCAACCATGGGTATCATTTCGCTGATGACCAGGTCAACATATTCGCCCTGGTTTTTCTTGTATTCGGCGGGCACTGCATGTGCGCCAAGAAAGGTGGCTTTAATGGTGAGGGGGCTCAAATCCTTGAGCTTGCGGATGACCCTGAGCATTTTCAACTCGCTTTCGGTGGTGAGGCCGTATCCGCTTTTTATCTCAACGGCACCAGTTCCGAAGAACTTAATTTCCTCAAGCCGCTCCATGGCCTGCTCAATGAGCTCTTGCTCGCTGGCCTGCTGCAGCCTCTTTGCAGAATTCAGGATGCCTCCTCCACGCTTGGCAATTTCTTCGTAAGAGAGCCCTTTTATTTTGTCAATGTACTCAATTTCGCGGCTGCCGGCGTAAACAATATGCGTATGCGAATCGCAGAAGGCAGGGAACACCATTTTGCCCGTGGCATCGATCTGGGTTACTCCGCTTTTCCCCGAAAGGGAAGCAAATTCACTGGCAGAGAAAGTATCCATGCTGCCAAAACTCCTGATCAGGCCATCTTCAAGAATAAGCCAGGCATTTTCAATGGTTGGGAGGATAGCCATGTCGCGGCCAGCCACTTTGGTGCGGGGCGTCTCTTCGGTCTGGATCAGTTCTTTGATGTTGGTGATCAGTATCTTCATAATCATGCTGTTGCAAAAAAAGAGGCTGAACCAAAAGTAAATATTTATTAGCCACAAAAGCACTAAGTCACAAAATTTCACTAAAATAAAAAGCTGTTAACCAGATATTTGTGCTGTTTAGTGTTTTGGTGTCCCCCGATTTTCTCGGGGCAGGTTTGTGGCAAATTTTTATATTTTGACTTTTGAATCAGCGTCATCATTTGAAGTGCAAAGGTACGCAAACTTTTGCTCATGAACAGTTTCAGGGTGTTTGCCTGAAAAAGGAAAACCGGGACAAGAGAAATACCTTCCTATCCCGGCTCACTGAAAAAGTTACTGCATGTTTTACGGCCTGGGCCTTGGTTGCATGGGCAATGTGATTTCGGTGGTTTCACCATTCACTGTAATGGTGGCAATATTGTCGCATTCGCCATCGCCGTAATCGAGTATCACAAGGTTGTCGCCATTTTGCATTTCAATGGTGCCTGACACGAACCATCGGCAGCTCATTTTCTTGTGCAATGGAGCCACGATGGTGTGGTTATATTCAACCCCATCGCGATTGATTCCGCTGCTGAATCCGGTGATAAGGAACTCGTCGTCCCAAATAAAGAATGGCGTTTCCAGGCCAACGATCCACTCGCGGTTACGCTCCATTTCGCGGGTAATGAAAGTGCCATCGGTAAAGGTTATTTTGCCACCTTCGAGGGTAATGGAAAAGTTGATGCCATCGATGTTTGAAATGGTTTTTGTGCCTTCTATCAGGTTGCCATCAATGGTGAAATCTTCAAAAGTGATGATGCGGGTGGTGTTGGGAAGGCGCAGCGGCCCGGTGATATAGATGTAAATGGTGCCGTTCTTGATCCTGCCCTGGCCAACCTGCCAGTTGATAAATTGGATGGTAATGAGTTTTGGGAAGCCGGGGTAGTCAGATTCGCCATCAACTTGTTCAATGGTGATGATGCGTTCGCCCGAAACCTGGGGGCCGCCGGGAGTACTGCCGGGTCCGTTGGGAGCGCCGGGTCCGTTGTGTTGGTTCTGGTAAAAGTTCTGTTGTGCAACAATGCCGGCTTCTTCGGCATCATTGAGCGCTTCGCTGAAATATGCTTCTGCTAAGGCTTCTTCTTCGGCTAGGCGCACAACGGGTTCAGAGAAATCGGTGGCCTTTTGACATGCACTCATTCCAAGGAAAATGGTCAATATAATGGCCATTAATCCCCTTAGGTTTATTGCTTTCATTTTGGAAAGTTTTAATTAGGAAAATCAGTTTTTGATTGTGTTTTAGAAAGGCTTTTTCAAAACACTTTCAAAATTATGAGCAGGAAAATGAAGTTTACATGAAAAATGAAAAAAATCCCGCCATGTTTTTTACGACGGGATTTTTCGAGATTGGTTTAATTTGCCGGCATTTCAACCGTGCTAACGTCCACCGTTATTTCCTGCAGGCGTTGAGCCACTTCATCGGTCATGCTTTCCTGAAAGCGGCCGCCCACGTGTTTTGCCAGGAACTTTTCTGAGGCGGCCAAAAATGCCATGTTGTTTACCGGGCGTGCAAAGCCGTGCCCTTCATCGGGGGCGTTGATGTATTCAACCGGGAACCCGCGCTCACGCAGCGCCACTACTATTTGATCCGATTCAGCCGTTTTTACGCGGGGGTCGTTATCGCCCTGCACCACCAGCAATGGGGCAATGATCTGATCGGCCGAGAAAAGCGGTGATTGCCTTATAAGTTGTGCCTCTCCTTCGGGTGTGGCGGGGTCCCCCATACGAAGGTGAAATACAATGCGGAAGGCTTCCCAGTAGGGTGGTATTGAGTTAAGTAGCGTAATAAGGTTGCTGGGACCCACAAACGATACTCCTGCCGCATACAAATCAGGGGTAAATGCCAGGCCGGCCAAGGCAGCATAGCCGCCATAGGAACCGCCAGAAATGGCCACCCTTTTCGGGTCAACAATTCCTTGGTCTATTAGATATTTTACGCCCCAGGTAATGTCGTCCTGCATCAGGTCGCCCCATTGCTGGTTGCCGGCATTTAAAAAGCTCTTGCCAAAGCCGGTTGAGCCCCTGAAGTTGGGCATTAGCACAGCATAACCGCGATTGGCCATAAATTGTGCACCGGAATTATAGCCCCAGTAATCTCTTGCCCAGGGGCCACCATGCGGAACAACAACAAGTGGAAGGTTTTTCTTTCCGAAACCCTTGGGCAACACCAGGTAAGCCTGAATTTCAAGACCATCGCTCGATGGGTAGCGAATGCTTGTCATAGTCGAAAGATGCTCCTTGGGGATGTCAGGACGCGGGCTGTACTGATAAGTAAGATTCTTGGTTTCCGTATCGTAAAGATACACCGAGCCCGGATCGGTATCGGCGCTGGCACTCACCAGCCAAAAGCGCTCATCAAGGGTTGCGCTGAAAAATGAAAGTTCTTTATCGCCAAGTTCAGACTTTACGGTT
>Ga0114946_10001646_pt1 | contig 15413 bp, 12 predicted proteins | sample WalLakDeSediment_FD_88676 | JGI IMG/M metagenome (GOLD analysis project Ga0114946, IMG submission 88676) | Lake sediment microbial communities from Walker lake, Nevada to study Microbial Dark Matter (Phase II) - Walker Lake 11/02/13 Deep Sediment | ecosystem: Environmental > Aquatic >... | reverse complement strand
TTCGAGTTCCAGGAGTGGGTTGGTGCCCTTGCGGGCCGGCCCAATCCCGCCAGTGTGGTGGCCGAAGCTCCAATCCAGGCCCAGGCTCTCTTCGGCCTCACCTTCAGCGCGGCTTCCAATCCCGCCGAGGTGAGGCTAGGAGGAGCCGAGAGCCATTCCATAACCCTCCAGGTGGACAACGCCAACCACCCGGTGACTTGGAGCTTGGTGACTGGCACACTACCTCAAGGAATGACCTTCCAGGAGGCCGGGAGCATCACTGGAGCACCCATGCGACTGGGTGAGTATCCCCTCATCCTCCTGGTGCGGGACGCCATCGGGCTCAGCGCCTTCGTTTCCTTGATGTTGGAAGTTGGGGATCCGCCAGTCCCTGTGGAAACCCTGGCTTCCCCCTTCCTCCTCACGGGGGGTGTCCTATCCCCAGCCCTCCGAACCTTCATGGACAACGAAGGCAACGGGAACGGCATCTACGATCTGGGGGACTTCCGAGCCTTCGTGCTCCGGAATCCGGACCTCCCCGTGTCGGGAGAGGCTCCCTCCATGGTTGAGATCCTGGTGTCCTTCGGCGATCTCAGGGTGCTGAGCTCCGGCGGAGCGTTCGGGCCGGGCCCTGACCGCGAAGGGGGAGACGGCCCCGTCGGACCTCCATCCCGAACCCCGCCGTCAGGTGGAGGAGACGAGACACAGGAGGACACGCCATGAGACGCTTCGCCGCTGTGGCCGCCCTGGCACTCCTGGCCTGGGGATGTGATTCCGGGCCCAAGGGTTCCGGAGAGTATGTGGGATCCATCCAGACTCCTGGTCCCGTCCTTGGAGGGGCAGTGCTGGAGGTGGTGGGGAAGGGGATCGAGGGATTCTCCGGATCGGGAGGCTCCAGGGTCTTCTGGGCGGCACGCCCGGATCTCCAGGATGGCTATCGGGTCATCGTCATCCACGCCTCGCCGGCCGGGGAGATCCAGTTCCGTGTGGCCCTCCGGGACCTGGCCGAGGGACGGCCGCGGGCTTCCATCGTCAACCTCGTGGGCGTGGACAACCTCACCCTCCCGGCCACTCCCGAGTACAGGGTGCGGTTCCGACGTTGATCTCCTGGCGGCTCCTGGGAGGATGAGATCCCGGCAGGCACCGGCGGAACCGAGTACCGATCTTCGGACTATGGCCGGTCTCCAGCCGCCTCGGCATGGTGAGGACCCGGCAGCGGGCCCGATGGACCTAGACCAAGGAGCGTTTCGAATGGATCAGGTGTCCGTGGCTGAACCCCCATACGGGGAGCGGGAGCGGTTGAACGATGCCCTCATCCGGTTCAACCTCCTGAGGACCCGTCAGCCTCAGGACCCGTTGGTGACGGACCTGCTGGAGGGTGCGGTGGACGCACTCTTTTCGGCGTCGCACCATCTCATTGCCTACGGAAGTTTGATGCCCGGCGGGCTCAATCACGGTCTCCTTGCAGGCCTCCGGGGTGAGTGGCGGCAAGGATGGGTCGCCGGTGAGCTCTTGGACCGGGGGTGGAGCGCCGCCATGAGCTATCCTGCCCTGCGCTGGTGCCCGGAAGGTGGGGAAGTGCCGGCATGGGTCTTCATCTCCCAGGACCTTCCGGAGCATTGGCGTCGCTTGGATGATTTTGAGGGGCTGGAATACAGGCGCATCTGGGCCCTCTTCTGGGACGCGGAGGGACAGACTCTGGTGGGGAATGTCTATGCCATGGAATGCGACCTGGGGGAGGAAGGTGGGAGGTCATGACGTCCAGCCATGCCCGCGGGAGGGTAGCCGAAGGATCGGTAAGGCCCTTGCCGGTGATCTTCCGGATTCTCCTGATTTGCTTCGTCCCTGCTTCCTTCATCCTCTCCGGATGCCAGGTCCGCCCGGATCCCGGCGGGCCCGAGGCCCTGGTGGAAGAGTGGGTGGACATGTGGAACACCTACGACCTGGACAGGGTGGGCGACCTCTTCCTCGATGATCCGGGCTTGACCTACTTCTCCTCGGAGCGGGAAGGTGTGATTCGGGGGATGGCCGCCCTGGTGGAGCATCACCGGGGCTTCGCGTTCATTCCGGGGGGGATGGAGCAGCCGAACCGCCTCTGGGTGGAGGAGTTGCGCTCGGACCTCTTCGGCGATGCGGCGGTCCTCACGGGCATCTGGTATTTCATGAGGGGTGGGGACGACGACGCGACCTCTCCCCAGCGGGGCCCCGTGACCTTCGTGAGCATCTTCCGGGAGGGTCGGTGGTGGTTCGTGCACATGAGCTTTGCCAATTACCCCTCCTCGGAGACCGACTGAGCTTTGTCCACCGCCTTACCCCTTCCAGCCAGGACCCCCATCATGCGCTTCTGCAGGTTTCCGTTCTTCGGTTTCCTTTGTCTGGCCATGCTCCCGGCGTTCTCGTTTCCGGGGGGCGGTGGCCTGCTGCACGGGCAGGAATCTCCCCGTGCCCGTTACGACGATGCCCGAACCGCCTGGGACCTGGGGCGCTACGTGGAGGCCCTGGAGGAGTTGGAGCGCCTTCTGGTGGAGGGGCGGGCCCCCGAGTTGGTGGAGCCCATGGCGCTCCTGACGGGTGAGCTCTATGCGGTGACGGAGATCACCACCGACGGACGGGCCGTCCGGTGGGCCCCCGATGGCCTCCGGGCAGCCTACGAGACGGGGGCGGGGGCGGCGGCCACCACCAGGATCCTGGAGCTTCGGGGAGACGGGCTCCATGAGGCGGCTTCCGTGTCCGGGAGGGGGCTGGTGTTTGCTCCCGTGGGCGCTCGCGCCGCCTATCTGGCCGTTTCAGAGGGCGAGGATGTCCGGGAGGCCCGTGCCCGTCTGCAGGTGGAGATGGCGGGAGCGGCCCGCGCCGAACGGCTCCGGCTCGTTGGGGAGTTGGCCCAGCTGGAGGCACGCCATACGGATGTGGTGGTGATGGACCTGGCCACTGGGCGGGAGAGCCGGGTGCGTCCGCGGGAGGTCGTGCCGTCCAGCCTCCTCTACGGAGCCCATGGGACCCTCTACGTCCTGGGTGGCAGGGGGGACGGCGAGGGTCGTTTGGCGGAGCCCCGGTCTGACGTGTACAGGCTTGGGGAGGACGGGAGGGCGGAGCCCGTCACTACCGGTCCAGGACTGAAGACGGACCCCTTCTTCGCCGGAGGGGGAAGCTTTCTGGTCTACGGTGCCGGCCGGGGAGCCTTTGCTGTCCAGGACATGGCAGGCGGGAGCGTGCGAGCCTTCGAGGGATCCTTTCCGGTCCTCTCGGCCGACGGGGGCTCCCTGGCCTTCCTGGCAGGGCAAGGGAGTGACGCGGCCCTGACGGTCCTTCTCCTTTCCGGCGGGAGGATCGCTCCGTCCCGCACCGTGGAGATCCCCTATCCCGTGTCCATGGGCTCTTCCCGGTCCTGCCCTTCCTGCCCCCTCCTCTCGGGTCTCGCCTTGTCGCCGGGAGGCGAGTTCGCAGTGGTCCAGGCCATGCCTCGGGAGGACTGGGAGCTCTTCCTGGTGGATCTGGCGGGCCCGGCCCCCGGATCTTCGGGCCAGGCCCCGGCATCCGCCGGCCAGGAACCGGCCGGCACGGCGGCTCCGAGTTGGGCCCGTTCGGGTGAGGGGGCCGGCACCCCGGTCCCTGGCTCGGAGCTGGTCCAGGTCACCCGGGAAATCCAGCACGACCTCTACCCCCTGGTCCTGGGTGACGGCCGGCTCCTGGCCATGAAGGGAGAGAGTCGCCACCGGCGAGCCCATCTCTACGACCTGGAGACGGGGGCGGCCACCTGGCTCTTCCGGAACAACACGGTGCGGACGGTGGCGCCGGAGTACGAATGGGCGCCGAGCCCCGACGGGACCAAGCTCCTCATCGTGGCGGACCGTGACGGCAACACCATCTCCCCGGAGCGGGGTGTCTACCTCATGGATCTCGCCCGAAAGGTGACCCGGGACGAGGTCCTGGCCAGGGTTCGGAGCAGCCTGGCGGCAGAGCGGGATCTCCGGGCCAGGGCTGAGGCCATGTACGGCCCCATGTCCTCCGAGATCACGGAGGTGGTGGGGAGGGTATCCAGGACCCTTCTCTTCGACTACCAGGCAGCCCTCTTCCAGTTCGGCTCCAAGTACATCACCCAGCCAGGCAACCGCCAGGCCATCACCTACCTGGAGGAGACGCTCCGGGGCTTCGGCTACGAACCGGAGCTGGAGTGGTTCGAGGCCCGGGGGGTGGAGACGGCCAACGTCATCGCGAGGCTTCCCGGCACCGTGAGCCCCCATGTGGTCTATGCCGTGAGCGCCCACTTCGACTCAAACCTCCGGAGCCCCGGGGCCGACGACAATACCTCCGCCACGGCGGGCCTCGTGGAGATGGCCCGGGTGCTGGCGGGACGACCCATGCCGGCCACCATCGAGATCGCCCTGTTCACTGGGGAGGAAGCCGGTCTTCTGGGGAGCCGGGAGTACGTCCGGAGGGCCTTGGAGTCGGGGAAGAACCTGGTGGGGGCCCTGAACAACGACATGATCGGCTTTGCCGAGGACCACCGCCTGGACAACACCATTCGCTATTCCAACAGCGGGATCCGCGACCTCCAGCACGGGGCGGCCATCCTCTTCTCGGACCTGGTCACTTACGACGCCGAGTACTACCGGAGCACGGATGCTGCGGCCTACTACGAGGCGTACGGGGACATCGTGGGGGGGATCGGGTCCTATCCCATTCTGGCGAGCCCCCACTACCACCAGGTCCACGACGTGCTGGAAACCATCAACCATCAGCTGGTGGCGGAGGTGGCCAAGGTCACCACGGCCTCCATCATGCTCATGGCCTCCTCCCCGTCCCGCATCGAGGGAATCGAAGTGGTCCCCGGCGGCGGCGCAGCGGTGGAGGTGACCTGGAGCCCGGCGTCGGAGGCCGACGTCATCGAGTACCGGGTGGCCTACGGGCCTGAGGACGACCCCTGGCGGTCCACCGTCACGGTGCCCGAGCCCCGGACGGTCCTGGAGGGTGTGCAGCCCGGCGACGTGGTGTCGGTGAAAGCCGTCAACCAGCGGGGACTGCTGGGCTGGGACTGGGCCCGGGCTCGCTTCGACGGCTGATCCGGCGGCCGGACAGCAGAGGCCGGTCCAGCCCATGCGGGTTCCGGTACGAGGCCGGCCCATGCGGGTTCCGGTGCGGCCGGCCCCCGGAGTCCCGGCTCAGCCTTCCCGGAACCCCTTGAAGAAGCTGAGGACCGTGAGGGCGTCGGCGAAGGTGGAGGCCACGCCGAAGGAGATCCTCACGGCGCCGGTGCTCTTCCCGTCCACACATTGGCGGAACTCGTCGACGGTCATGCGGTTGCCGGCCTGGACCAGGCATCCCACGATCTCGTCCCGCTCCAGGCCCAGGGCCAGCTCCCCGGCTCCGGGATTACAGAAGCATCCGGTGCGGAGGGAGATCTTCCAGTCGTTGGCCCGCTCCTCCACCTTTCGATGGTCCGTTGGATTGCCCTGGGGATCGTAAAGGTTCATGGCCACCGTTCCACCCCGGCCCCGGGTCTCCAGGGGCCCGTAGATCCGGGCTACCCGCTTCCCGTTGCCGTGGCGTAAGGCTGCCAGCTCCTCCATGAGCCATCCCGCCAGCGTGTTGACCCGCTCGTGAATCCTGTCCAGGCCCGCGGAGTCGAGAAAGTCCAGGCCCAACTCCACCGCCGGCAGGCTGGTGTAGTTCAGCGTTCCGTCCTCGAACCCCTCGGATCCCGGTGACAAGGTGTGGCTGTCGGCCAGGACCGAGGCCCAGGAGATGGTGCCGCCGGCGAACCATGGGCGGTGCAGCTTCATGAGAGCTTCCCGGCGAGCCAGGAGGGCCCCCACTCCGGTGGGGTACCCGAACATCTTGTAGAAGGAGAGGGTGACGTAATCGGGGTGCCAGCGGCCCAGGTCCAGGCGGTTGGTGGGTACGAAGGCGGCGGCGTCCAGGAGAACGTCCCATCCCAGGGCCCGGGCCTTCTCGATCCACTCCAGGGGATGCTGAACCCCCGAGAAGTTGGATTGGGCCGGGTAGGCGAAGAGTTTGTTGCGGCTCTCCGAGCCCTCGTTCAAGAAGCCCTCCAGCGTGACTCCTGAGACCCGCATGTCCGGAGGCTCCACCGGCACGTACCGCGTGGTGGCCCTTCGGACCCGGTCGAATGCCCGAATGCCTACTACGGAGTTGTGGTTGTCGAAGGTCAGGAGGAGTTGGTCCCCTTCGTCGAAGGGGTACGATTCCCCCACCAGCTTCAGGGCCCCGCTGGCGTTCGCCGTGAAGATGCAGACGTACTCCCGGGGGTCGGCGTTGAAGAACTCCAGGACCCGTTTCCGACAGCGGGCCACCCCTTCCGTGGCTTTGGCGGAGGTGGGGTTCGTGGAGTGGGGGTTTCCCAGGACGCTGGACGTGAGGAACTCCATGTGCCGACGGACCTGGGATTCCCCGTGGAGGCCGCCGCCGGTGTAGTCCACGTAGACGTGCCCCAGCCGGTCAAGGCGAGCGAATTCGGTGGCCCGGAGGTCATCGAGGGCCGTGGTGCTCGCGTAGGACGGGTAGCGCCGGAGAAACTCCTGGTATTCCTCACCATCCCGCTCGTTCATCCCTCTCCTCCTTCTGCCCTCTGGGCCTGGATCTCCCGGCTCCTCCGATTGAAGAAACTGGAGACTTCCGGCCAAAGATGGAAGGTGGGCAGGGCGGCGCCCGCCGCCCTTGGGGCGCCGAGCGACTGGATCCCTGTGTAACGAAACGATGACAGACGTGCAACGGCGAGGAACCGTTTTCGGCTCTCGCCTTGAAAACCCAAAGGGCCTTCTCCACCATATAGTGCTCAGGTGAACACCAAGTGCTGTGGACAACCACAAGCGAGGCAAGACCGTGAAGCGCTCAATCGTATTGGCGGCTGTTGTGGCCCTCACCTTCTCCTGCGGGGGAGAAGGGGGGAGGGCCTCCAGGATGCTTCTTCAGAACAAGGGTTCCGACACCCTTGTGAACGTGGCTCAGGCCTGGGCGGAGGCCTACGGGAAGTTCCACCCTGAGGTGGTTGTGGCGGTGTCCGGCGGAGGATCGGGGACGGGGTTCAGCGCCCTCATCAACGGTACGGTGGACATCGCCAACTCCAGCCGGGAGATCCGGACGAGCGAGGTTGAGGCGGTGCGGGCGGCCCGGGGAATCGTGCCCAAGGAGTACACGGTGGGCTACGACGCCCTGGCGGTCTACCTCCACGCCAACAACCCCATCGACTCCATCTCCGTGGCCGAGCTCGCCGAGATCTATGGTGACGGAGGCGCCTTCACCTCATGGTCCGACCTGGGAGTCACGGTGCCCGGCTGCAGCTCCGGGGAGATCGTCAGGGTGAGCCGGCAGAACAACTCCGGAACCTACGTCTATTTCCAGGAAGCCATCCTGGGAGAGGGAATGTTCAAGCTGGGCTCCCGGGACATGCACGGTTCCAAGGACGTGGTGGATCTGGTGGAACACACCCCCTGCGCCATCGGCTACAGCGGCATCGCCTACGCCGTGGAGCACATCAAGATGCCCTGCGTCTTCCTGGAGGAGGGTGGTCCCTGCGTTGCACCGACTATGGAGACTGCGATGGATGGGAGCTATCCTATAGCGCGACCCCTGCTCATGTACACAGCAGGGGAGCCGGAGGGCGCCATCAAGGACTACCTGGACTGGATCCTGAGTGACGAAGGACAGTGCATCCTGATGGAGAAGGGCTATGCTCCCATCCGGGGAGACCTCGACTGCTCCGATCCCGTCACGGGATAGGGACGGCGCTCTTCCCCCCTCCGGCCCCGAGCCTACAGGGAGGATGAGCGACGTGACACACTACGAAGAGCGCCTGGGGCGCGATCTCGCCGAGATCCGCGCCAGGGTCCGGTCCGTATCGGGCCTGGTGGAGGAACAGGTCAGGGACGCCGTGGAGGCGCTCCTCAGCCACAATGCCGAGCTGGCCAACCAGGTCGTGCTCCAGGACCGCATCGTCAATCGGCAGACCCGGGCCCTGGACGGCCTGTGCTACGGGTTCATCGTCCGACACCTCCCGGTGGCTCAGCACCTTCGCTTCGTCTCCTCCGTCCTGAGGCTGGACGTGGCCCTGGAGCGGGTGGGGGATTACGCCGTCACCATCTGCCGGCACAGCCTCCGCTGTTCGGCGGCGCCCCCGGAAACCATCGCCAGGGACATCGAGCTCATGGCTCAGCAGGCCCGCCGGTCCCTGGCCGAGTCCCTCCGGGCGTTCCACGAGGTGGACGTAAGCGTGGCCCGGAAGGCCCTGGGCCTCACCTATCCGGTGGACACCACCCACGACAAGGCCTTCGACGACCTGGTCCGGGCCGGCGAGAAGAAGCAGATACCGGTCCGGGACCTGTTCGGGTACACCCGGGCCTTCTACGTCCTCCTCCGGGTGTCGGATCAGGCGGAGAACATCGCCCAGGAGACTCTCTTCGCCGTGACGGGGGAGGCGAAGAACCCCAAGGTCTACCGGATCCTCTTCGTGGACCGGGCCAACGACTGCCGGAGCCTGGTGGCGGAGGCCTATGCAAGGAAGGTCTTCGGGGACTGCGGCACCTTCACCAGCGGAGGGTGGGATCCCGCCGACTCCATCAGGCCCGAGGCGGTTCCGTTCCTGGAGGCCCACGGCCTACCCGTGGACGACCTCACGCCCAAGCGGATCCCGGATCTCACATCGGAGCCCAAGCACTACCACGTGGTCATCGGGCTGGATGAGAAGTCCCGGGAGATGCTGGGGGAGCTCCCCTACAAGACCGTCTTCCTGAACTGGGACCTGGGACCCTGCCCCTTCGGGGAGGGAGATCCCGCCGCCACGGAGCGCCTGGAGGGGATCTACCGCCAGATCGCCACCCGGCTCAGTGACCTCATTGAGATCCTCAGGGGGCCGGATGCCGCCTGAAGAGGCTCGGCCCGGGACCGGCGCCTCCCCGTCCGGGTCCATGATGGGCTCCAGCCCCGTTCCCCAGGCCCCCGGGCCCGCTTCTCCGTTCCGGTCCCGAGCCCGCTCCCGCCACGGTGACCTCCACCGGAGGGACTGGGCGTGGTACCAGGACAAGGCCGTGGCCGGCGTCGTCTTGCTTGGTGGGGTGTCGGCCATCGTCTTCATCCTGGGGATCTTCCTCTTCATTACACGGGAGGGAATGGGGTTCCTCCTGCACACCATCGACTTCCGGGAGTTTTTCGGATCGCCGGCCTGGAGGCCCACGTTCGAGCGGAGCCCCACGTATGGTGCCCTGGCCCTCATTGCCGGTACCGCATCCGTCACGGGTCTCGCCATGGTGGTCTCCGTGCCTTTCTCCCTGGGGGCCGCCATCTTCATCGGGGAGTTCGCCACGGGGAAGGTTCGGGAAACCCTGAAGGTCCTCATCGAGCTTCTGGCGGCCATCCCCTCGGTGGTGTGGGGGTTCATCGGCCTCACCCTCATGAACCGCCTCATCATCCAGCTCTTCGACGTGCCGGTGGGGCTGAACGTGCTGAACGCCGGGATCATCCTGGGCCTCATGGCGGCCCCCATCATGACCACCATCGCCGAGGACGCCCTGAAGGCGGTGCCCGACACCTACCGAGAGGCGGCGGAGGCCATGGGAGCCACCCGCTGGCAGGTCATCGTGATGGTGGTCCTGCCGGCGGCCAAGAACGGCCTCCTGGGGGCCGTCCTCCTTGGGGTGGGACGGGGATTCGGCGAGACCATGGCCGTCCTCATGGCCAGCGGCCACGCCATCCACATCCCCACCAGCGTTTTCGATTCGGTGCGGGCCCTCACCGCCACCATCGCCGCGGAGCTGGGGGAGACGGCGGTGGGCTCGGATCATTACCAGGCCCTCTTCACCCTGGGGATCCTCCTGTTCGTGGTGACCTTCATCATCAACCTCACGGCAGACCTGGTGGTCCGGGGCGTCCGGAAGGGGAACCGCTGATGTTCGAGGCTACCGCACTGAACCGCCGTAACGTCCAGGTGGAATGGCTCTTCAAGGTCCTCTTCCTCCTCATGACCGTGATCCTGGTGATTCCCGTGGTCCTCATCATGGGGGTCCTGGTGGTGAAGGGGCATGGGGTCCTCTCGTGGGAGTTCCTTACCACCTCCCCGTCCAGCGGGATGACGGCGGGGGGGATCCTTCCCGCCCTGGTGGGGACCCTGTGGCTGGTGGGGGTAGCCCTGGTTGCGTCGGTTCCCTTGGGGATCGGGGCCGCCATCTACCTCAGCGAGTACGCTCCCGACAACTGGTTCACCCGGGCCATCAACCTGGCCATCATCAACCTGGCGGGGGTGCCCTCCATCGTTCACGCCCTCTTCGGCCTGGGGGCCTTCGTCCTCTTCTTCCGCTTCGGGACGAGCATCCTGGCGGCCTCTCTCACGTTGGCCGTCATGACCCTGCCGGTGGTTATCGTGGCCACCCGGGAGTCCCTCCAGGCAGTGCCCCGGGCCTTCCGGGAGGCCTGCTGGAACATGGGGGCCACCCGTTGGCAAACGATACGAAGCGTGGTCCTCCCCAACGCCATCAGCGGGATCCTCACCGGGGTGATCCTGGAGGTGTCCAGGACGGCGGGGGAGACGGCCCCCATCATGTTCACCGGCGCCGCCTTCTTCCTTCCGTTCCTTCCCCAGAGCGTCTTCGACCAGACCATGGCCATGTCTCTGCACCTGTTCGTGATTTCCACCCAGGTGCCTGGAGTGCCGGAGGAGCTTCCCTACGGGGTTGCCCTTGTCCTCATCAGCATGGTCCTGGCCATGAACGCCCTGTCCATTGCCTTCCGCATGTACGTGAGGGGGAAGAAGAAGTGGTAGGGGGGAAGGGAGTGTCCGGGTCGGGTTCTCCCGGCGCCCCCGGGGGTGCATCCCATGCCGCAGCCGGTATCGCCCTGGGGGGGCGTTCAGGGGAAGCCGGGGGGCCCGCGCCGGCGCACGGAGCCCCCGTGAAGCTGGAGGTGCGAGACCTGACCCTGCGCTACGGGCGGACCGCAGTCCTCCGGGACGCCAGCTTCCAGGTGAGGGAGAAGGAGATCTTCGGCATCATCGGTCCGGCCAACAGCGGCAAGACCAGCTTCCTCCGGGCCCTGAACCGCATGAACGAGTTGGTGCCCGGGATGAGGGTGGAGGGTGAGGTCCTCTTCAACGGGCAGGACGTGAAGAGCTTCAAGAACGTCTACGCTCTGCGGCGGCGCATCGGGGTGGTGTTTCCCTTGCCTGTTGGCCTTCCCCTGAGCGTCTACGACAACGTGGCCCTGTCGCCCAGGTTGGCAGGGATCAGGAAGAAGGCGGCTTTGAATGACATCGTGGAGCGGTGCCTGAAGAGGGCAGCCCTCTGGGACGAGGTGAAAGACCGTCTCCATGCCCTGGGTTCCCTCCTGAGCGGTGGCCAGCAACAGAGGCTCACCATCGCCCGAGCCCTCTCCCAAGAGCCGGAAGTGCTTCTCCTGGACGAGTTCTCCATCGCCGTGGATCCCGTCACCACCATGCGCATCGAGGACGTCCTGAAAGAGCTCCGGGACGAGATGACCATCGTCATGGTCACGAATCTGGTCCAGCAGGCCCGGCGCCTGGCCCATCGCACCGCGTTCTTCCTGAACGGGGAGGTGGTGGAGGTGGGGGATACGGAGGCCTTCTTCACCGGCGAGGTGCAGGATCCGCGCACCCGGGAGTACGTGGAGGGCAAGTTTGGATAAGCCCGTGACGGCGGCATCGGAACGGTTCCTGGAAGGAGTCGAAGGGGGCGACCGCCCGGGGGCGCAGGCCTCCCACCCCGGGGCGCCGCCCCCCCGCTACGCCATCGAGACGGAGGAGTTGAACCTCTGGTACGGTGACTTCCAGGCTCTCTTCGACGTGGACCTGGAGATCAAGCGGGGGCTCATTACCTCCCTCATCGGTCCCTCCGGGTGCGGCAAGACCACCCTCCTCAGGAGCGTCAACCGCATCACGGAGCGCCTGGGATACGTCCGCACCACCGGGAGCATCCGGGTCCTGGGCCAGGACATTCTGGACGCCAAGGTGGAGCCGGTGCAGCTTCGGAAGCAAGTGGGGATGGTCTTCCAGAGGCCCAATCCCCTCCCCCTCTCCATACGAGACAACGTCCTGTTCAGCCACCGGATCCATCGGGGACGGACGAAGGTCAGCCGTTCGGAGGAAGAGGCCATCCTGGAGAAAGTCCTCCGTGAGGTCCTCCTCTGGGACAAGGTGAAGGACCGCCTGAAGGGGCCTGCCCTGGCCCTCTCCCTGGAGGAGCAGCAGAAGCTCTGCATCGCCCGGCTCCTGCCGGTTAAACCTTCGGTGATCCTCATGGATGAGCCCTGCTCCGCCCTGGATCCGGCGGGGACCGAGGCCGTGGAGGACCTCATGTGGGAGCTCCGGGGGGAGTACACCATCCTCATCGTGACCCACAACATGGCCCAGGCCCGGAGAGCCAGCGAGGAGACCATCTTCATGCTCATGGGCCGGGTGGTGGAGCACGGCGTCACCGAGGACCTCTTCTTCACGCCCCGGCACAAGGAGACGGCGGACTACATCGAGGGGCGGTACGGCTGATCCACCTGGAGCGGTACGGCTGGCCTTGGGTGCCTCCGCCTTGCTCCTCCCCCCTTGGAGGGGCAAGTTGCTGGGGTCTGGTTCCCCTTCAACCTCAGCCTTCTCCGAGAAGTAGAATCGGGATTGGGCTTCCAACCCGGGTGACCTTGGTCCCTTGAAACCCCCGCGTCCCTCCCCCCCAACTCCTGGTAGTGCCCAGGTAGCTCCCGGTAAACCGGGAGGCCTTGGCACCTTCGGCGGGGTCTTCACCCCTTCCGTCCTTACCATCCTGGGGGTCATCATGTACCTCAGGTTCGGGTGGGTGGTGGGGAACGTGGGGCTTTGGGGCACCCTCGCCATCGTCACTCTGGCAACCTCCATCACCTTCCTTACCGCGTTCTCCATCGCCTCCATCGCCACGGACCAGAGGATCCGGGCGGGAGGGGCCTACTACATGATCAGCCGGTCCCTGGGAATCGAGGCGGGTGGGGCCATCGGAATCCCCCTCTTCTTCGCCCAGGGGCTCTCGGTGGCCCTTTACACTGTGGGCTTCGCCGAGAGCGTGAGCCGTGCCTTCCCCGTCCTGGACGAAAAGGCCGTGGGACTGGCCACGACGGTGGCCGTGGCGCTCCTGGCCATCACCTCCGCCCGGGTGGCCATCCGGGCCCAGTACTTCATCATGGGCGCCATTGCCCTCTCTCTCTTGTCCCTCTTCCTCGGGGGGGCTGCCCAGAGCACCTCCGCCGAGCTCGCGTACCAGGCCACACATCAGCGGGAGGGGTTCTGGATCGTGTTCGCGGTCTTCTTTCCTGCGGTGACGGGCATCATGGCCGGTGTCAACATGTCCGGAGATCTGGAAGACCCCAGCAGGGCCATTCCCCGGGGAACCTTTGCTGCCATCGGCGTCGGGTATCTGATCTACATGACCGTTCCGTTGGTCCTCTACTTCCGGGCCGAGACGGGGGCCTTGGTGCTGGACCCGCTGGTCATGCGCCGCATGGCGGTCTGGGGGGACGCCATCCTGGTGGGGGTCTGGGGAGCCACCCTGTCCAGTGCCGTGGGTAGCATTCTGGGCGCTCCCCGGGTCCTCCAGGCTCTGGCCAGGGACGGGATCTTTCCCCGTTCCCTCTCCTGGCTGGGGGCGGGCAGTGGCGAGGACGACACCCCCCGGGCCGGGACCCTGGCCACCATGGGCCTGGTCCTCGTGGCGGTGTGGTTCGGGAACCTGAACGTCATCGCCCCCATCCTCACCATGTTCTTCCTCACCACCTACGGAGTGCTGAACGTTTCCGCCGGGATCGAGAAGCTCTTGAAGAGCCCTTCCTTCCGGCCGTCCTTTTCCGTGCACTGGTCCCTTTCCCTCCTGGGAGCGGCTGGGTGTGTATCGGTGATGTTCCTCATCAACCCTCCCGCCACCATCGTGGCGGCGATCTTCGTGCTGTCCATCTTTCTCTGGTTGCAGCGCAGGGGGATGGAAGCCGCTTGGGGGGACGTCCGGATGGGGATCTGGCTCGCCCTCATCCAGCACGGCCTTTCGCGCCTGCAACGCCCGGTGGACCCGCGCAACTGGAGGCCCCACCTCCTGGTCCTGACGGGGGCCCCTACGAGGCGCTGGCATCTGGTGGAGCTGGCCGCCGCTTTCACCCACAACCGGGGCATTCTCACCATCGCCACGGTCCTCGGCTCCCGCAGCGTAACTCTGGAACGGAGGAGGGGCCTGGAGACGGGCATCCAGGAATTCCTCCTGAAGCGGGGAATCCAGGCGCTCGTGCGTGTGGTGTCGGCACCGGACCCCTTCTCGGGGTCCGAACAGCTGGTTGAGACCTACGGACTCGGAAACCTCGTGCCCAACACGGTTCTCCTGGGGGACACCAAGGAGGAGGGGCACCAGGCTCCCTATTGCAGAATGGTGGAACGATTCTACCGAGCCCAGCGCAACGTGCTGATCGTACGGGACAACGAGGACCGGGGCTTCGGGGATCGAAAGGTTATCGACCTCTGGTGGGGCGGCCTCCAGGGGAACGGAGCCCTCATGCTCATCCTGGCTTATCTTCTTCAGAGCGGCCTCCAGTGGCGGGGCGCCCGAGTCAGGCTGAAGATGGTGGTGCCGAACCGGGATGCGGTGGAGCGGGCACAGGCGAACCTCTCGGCCATGGCGGCCCGCACCCGGACCGGCGCCGAGACATACGTCCTGCCGGCGGAGGGCAGGCCCTTCTACGACCTGTTGCAGGAATCGTCCCGGGACGCGGACTTGGTGTTCATGGGCATCGCCCGTCCCGACAAGGGAAGCTTCGAGAGCTACTACGCCAAACTCAGGGAGAGGACAGAGGGCCTTCCGTCCACCGTCTTCGTCCTGGCTGCGGAGGAGATCGTGTTCCGGGAGGTGCTTCTGCGGTTTGAGCACCCCCTGGACCTGATGGAATGAAGCAGTGCCTGGGCGAGTTCCCCCAACTCCAATCTTCGGCGAGTGGTCCGACACCCGGCTGCACCGGGCCTGACATCCGCCATGTCTCATCACAGGACTTCCACCAAGACGCTGAGGCGACCTCGGGCAAGTCCTTGTAGCCTGGTGCATCCAGGCCCCTGTTCACCTCCTCTTCTCCCGGTTCACCCGTATTCCCGCAGTGGGTGGCTGACAAGCGCAGCTACCCCCAAATCCCGTTCTTAACCTTCCGTTGCCATGGCGACGGGGTTTGAGGGGCCTATAGATGTCAAAAACCCAAAGGTGGGTTCGCGCATAGGCTCCGATACGGGATTGGTGGGCAAATAGATGCCAAAACCCCAAAGCGATTGCGGCGCCGTGTCAGAAACCGGGTTTGAGGGGATTCCCTCGGGCCGGACCTGGAATCCCCGATTCGCACAATGTCCCGCACATGAGCGATTGGCGAACGCCGGAGCCTCAGGATCATGCCGTTCGTGCTTCGGCCGCTCTGGAATTGCTGTGTAACCT
>Ga0114946_10001645_pt1 | contig 15414 bp, 11 predicted proteins | sample WalLakDeSediment_FD_88676 | JGI IMG/M metagenome (GOLD analysis project Ga0114946, IMG submission 88676) | Lake sediment microbial communities from Walker lake, Nevada to study Microbial Dark Matter (Phase II) - Walker Lake 11/02/13 Deep Sediment | ecosystem: Environmental > Aquatic >... | reverse complement strand
TAAATCCAGGATATCAACACGGTTTATCGTAAAAGATTCATCCACATTGATATGCAGCATTTCACTAACCGGTTGGGGAAATATCCGCACGAGGTCCTTTTCATTTGCCGGTTCGCTGGTCCCACTTACAAAAGGGGGTGCATTGATACCGAAATATTCGAGTCCGCCGGAGAAATTTCCGACGATCAGTTCAGGGACTCCATCCCCGGTAAGATCGGTCAGTGCTGCAGCAACTCGATAGCCAAAATTGGTTTTCAGCTCCTGGAGCCCGACCAGGGCAGCCAGGGTGTCGCTGCGTTTAAATGCCCCTGTATGCCCGGCTTCATCGATACCGGTATAATAAAATATCTCACCCTGTTCCGATCCGACCAGCAGGTGCGTCCGGTCCAAGGTATCCCGAAAGAAATACGGCACGCTGAAACCATACAAGGAAACGGAATAATCGGTGACATTCACTTTCCCCAGGCTGTCGGTAACCAATGTAAAAACAGGATTTTGCAAGGTGCCTGTATTCCGGTAATAATTCAGGTTCCCTCCGCGCTCCCCGATGATCAGGTCGGGCAATCCATCGCGATCGAAGTCAAACAACTGGGGCGCACTGAAAAAACCCACGTCAATCCCCTGGTAATTGGCCTGGCTGAGAAGCAGGTTCATGGGTTCACCAGGGGCAGCTTCGTTAATAAAAAGAAACAGTGTCCCATCTTCACAACCCACGATCATATCCGTCGCGCCATCTCCGCTGAGATCCCCAAAAGCGGGCATGATCCCTTTCATACCCAGCGCTGAAACATTCGAAAAATCCCTGTCGATGAAATTAAATGACGGGGTCTGAGCGGTGCCGGTATTCCTTAGAAGCCCGATCATCCCAGTCTGTTCCGTGTACAGCGTCAGGTACTGATCATAATAGGAAGTGTCGTAATATCCATAATTACCGATAAACAGGTCCGGTAAGCCATCTCCGTCAAAATCATGAAAAACAGGATAAGCCCCCGCTCCGGCATCGATCATCTCATCTTGCAGGAACGACCTCGTTTGCAGAATAAAATCCGGATGGTCGTCCGTACCGTGATTCCGGTAATACCATACGCTATGGAGGTTCTCAGTGATGAATGGATTAGGGTCAAAGGGTGATACAAGCAGGTCTTTCACCCCGTCCCGGTCGATGTCTCCATAAAAAGCTGCCGGCATTGAAAAAAGATGAACAGGGGAATTCCATTCGGGGAAGTTCCATTCATATGAAACCATTCTGGCTGTATCTGAAGTACCACCGTTATATAATGCCACCAGGTTTGGGTAATCTGTATCCCCCAGCAATAAGTCAATCAATCCATCACCATTCAGGTCCAGCAATTGAAATGTCGACCCTGTATGTCTGCCCCCCTCCAATTGCTCTACGCCCTTCGCCCTTTGCCACCCCAGGCAGGTATCCAGCGTCAGCAAGTTTGATTCTTCATTTTCGGCAAAATACCCCCAGCATATCTCAGTCCGTTCAAAGACAAGTGAATCGGCATGACCGTATAACTCCATCGACATATTCCGGTGTTTTTCAACAAATGAGCCTAATCCCCAGAAAGTCAAAATATCAAGGTCGCCGTCACCGTCAAGATCAAATATCGCGGGATAGTCAGCATAAGTAACCAGAATGTTCACATAACCGCTGCCGTAGTTGGAAGTAAGGAATGGGTAAACCTGTAGCTTGAACTCCAGTTCGTTCACCGAGACATTCCGGTAAACAATTATTCCGGGGGGAAAAGTATTATAAGTGAAAATATCCTCCCTGCCGTCGCCGTCATAATCGACAAAGATTGCCCAGTGATATAAGTCAGGGAAAAAGCTGGCATATTCGGGAGCGTAAACATACTCAGCATTTCCGGGTGTGCCGTTATAAAGAAAAGGCATGATGCGGTTACCAGTCCGGTCGAACACAACCAGGTCTTTGATTCCATTACGGTTGATGTCAAGTATCCCGAACTGGCAGCTGTTCATTCCGCCCGCCCAGGGATATCGATAGGTTTGGCCCTGGGGGCTTTTTACCGGAATGACATTTTTATCCAGATTTTGTGAAGGTAGTGAAATGTTTGTTAGCAATAAAAGGATGATAAAAACTATGATGTACTGGTCCCTGAAGTTCATTTAAGCTCAAAAATAATAAAATAAAACAAAATTCGATTCATAATTAAATGTACTGTTCATCAAAACTTATACCAGCATCCTTCAGCATTTCAACCCTTCCGGATATCACCTTTAAAAATAGACGAAAACCCGTATCTTTACCGCACGATCAAATCCATCACCATGTCAAAGATCCTAATCGTAGACGATGAACGCAGCATCCGGAACACCCTGCGGGAAATCCTGGAATACGAAAAATATGATGTCAGTGAAGCCGAATCGGGTATGGCTGCCCTGGAATTGCTCAAGCAAAACGAATTCGATGCCATCCTGCTGGACATCAAAATGCCTAAAATGGATGGCCTGGAGGTGCTGGAGCAAATCCTGAAGGATCATGACACCCCGGTTATCATGATATCCGGTCATGGCACCATAGAAACGGCTGTGGAAGCCATAAAAAAGGGGGCTTTTGACTATATTGCCAAGCCGCTCGATCTGAACAGGCTCCTTGTCACGATCCGGAATGCACTGGACAAGTCGGTATTATTGAACGAAACCAAAACACTCAGGAAAAAGGTCAGCCGTAAATATGAAATGATCGGCGAATCAAAGGCCATGCAATCGATACGGGAAATGATCGACAGGGTGGCGCCGACCAGTGCACGTGTTCTGATCACGGGTGACAATGGCACAGGTAAAGAGTTGGTTGCCAGGCATCTGCATGAAAAAAGCCTTCGTTCAAAAGGGCCTTTTATCGAAGTAAACTGTGCCGCCATCCCTTCGGAACTCATCGAAAGCAACCTGTTCGGTCACGAAAAAGGATCATTCACATCGGCCATAAAGCAGCGCAAAGGCGACTTTGAACTGGCCTCCGGTGGCACCCTGTTCCTGGATGAAATCGGAGATATGAGCCTGTCGGCTCAGGCCAAGGTGCTCAGGGCATTGCAGGAAAACAAGATCATGCGCGTGGGGGGTGAGAAAGATATACCGGTGGATGTACGTGTCATCACCGCTACCAATAAGAATCTGAATGATGAGATCAAGACGGGCCGGTTCCGGGAAGACCTCTACCACCGTTTAAGCGTGATCATTATCCGCGTTCCGCCACTGCATGAGCGCAAAGACGACATCCCGTTGCTAGCCAGGCATTTCGTGGAAGAGGTGTGTGCTGAACAGGGAAGACATCTGGTCCCCTTCAGTCCTGAAGCCTTGGAAAAACTCACGGAGATGAAATGGACCGGGAATATCAGGGAACTGCGAAACGTGGTAGAGCGCCTGGTGATCTTATGCGATAACACCATCACAGCCGAAGATATCGAGCGGTTTGCCCAACCCCTGATCCGGTAAATGGACTATTCCAGGATGAGGTATTTCAGGCTTCCGGTCTCCATATCAATCGAGGCCCTTTTGAATTCAGTCGGAAGAGAGTAAATAGGCCCGAATTGCAGGATTTCCAGCATTTTACTGCCAATTTTCACCCCTCTGTATGTGACCGCCGCTTCTGCCTTTTCAGGTAAACGGTAAACCAGCCCCGTTATTAAAGGAGCAGGGCCCGCTTCCCTGATACCCGGAGCAGATCTGCCCCTGAAAAAACTCAATGATACGCTATTCTGATTGTCTGTGTCCACCACTCCGTTTATTTTTGAAAACCCCGTGAGATAATATGTCTGACCCTCCAGTGCAGGATTGGGGGTAACATAAAATTTAACGGTATAGCGTTCTTTGATCACAACACCGGTAAATAGTTTCCGGTATTCAAGCTGTTCTTCCTCCAGTTTATTATACATGAATTTCAGCGCATCCCCGGAATAAGCCGTTTCATGGTATCCTACCAGCAAATTGTATTTATCCTGTTCGATTTGATTGATCTTACCCACCGCCTCTTCGGCTTTTTCTTTGTCTGTAAAACCAACCATCGAGCGCTTGAATATGGTTTGTTCTATGATCAGTGTATCAACACTTACCTTCCGGACAATCGTGTCAATTGCTTCCCGCTTTGAAGTTTCAGAATACCTGGAAAACAATTGATCAGAATAAGGCGGAAGAAAAATCGTTTCTCCCCATGCATCGAAACCCGAGGGTTTTGTCTCTTTGAAAAACCGCTCTATTTTGACCGGCTGCCCCGATTTTTCAAACGCCATCCAAATTTCCCCGGTCGATTTTTCCTCTTTTTCAATCAGATAGACCCGGTCGGGGTCGGGCTCTGTCAATACCATTATTTCCACCCCATCCAGAGAGTACGCAACGGAGGCTTTTGTAAACACGTCGGGAAGGCCGAGGTAATCCTTGGCATACATGGCCAGCGGACCCGGTACCTGCTGCGTTTTCGTGACAAACAGTTCCACTTCCACAACCGTCCGTGGCAATGTGTAAACGACACCTCTCCTCCCAACCAGGTCTTCCGATGCAGTGATATGAGATACCCTGATCTGAGCCGACAGATCACTGGACATAGTCCATAAAACTGCCAAAATAAATAAAACAAGCCGGTGTAATTTGTAATTTCTCATTGTGCTCATATTTATTTCAGGAACATAATCTCCCGGTATTTGGGCAATGGCCATAATTTATCATCCACCAGCAACTCCAGCTTATCGACATGGTAACGGACAATGTCAAAATAGGGCCTGACCTTCTCATCATAAGCATAAGCCATTTCTTCCAATGTAATCATGCGGTTGGCTTTTTTCCTCTCCTGAAGCATCAGTTCGACATTGATCTTCACCTGGCTTATATGGTCCGATATCTCTTTGATCGTATCTACCTGGTTCTTAGATAGTTTAACATATGTTTTCGCATCCAGGACCTCTTTCAGCCCCATGGCATTTTCAATGAGGGTATTCTGGTATTTGATAGCCGTCGGGATCAGGTGGTTCTTGGCCAGATCGCCGATCATCCGGGATTCAATCTGCAATTTTCGCGCAAAGCTTTCAAGTTTGATGTCGTACCGTGCATATAGTTCCTTTTCGTTAAAAACCTGTTGCGCTTTGAATAAACGAATGGTTTTATCTGAAATATACGCTTTGAAAGAACGCGGGGTTGACCTGGCGGTGGATAGTCCGCGGCGCGCGGCCTCTTTAATCCATTCCTGGCTGTAACTGTTCCCTTCGAACCGGATCGATTTGGATTCGGCGATATATTTCTTCAACACACGGAATATAGCTTCATTTTTCCTGACCTTAGCCGCTACGAGTTCATCCACCTCCAGCTTGAATTTTTTCAACTGGTCGGCCAGAATGGTATTGAGGATGATCATCGCCCTGGCACAGGTGTCGGAAGACCCGACCGCCCTGAATTCAAATTTGTTTCCCGTAAAAGCAAAAGGCGATGTCCTGTTCCGGTCAGTATTATCCCGGAGAATTTCGGGTATTTTAGAAATGTTCAGGTTCAGTTCTTCCTGCAGGGCCTGGGTGATCTTTCCCTTTTTGACTTTTTTTTCGATTTCATCCAGGACTTGAGTGAGGTGAGAGCCGATAAAAGCCGAAATAATGGCAGGCGGCGCTTCCTTGGCGCCCAGGCGCAGGTCATTTTCCGCCGAAGCGATCCCTGCCCTTAGCAGGTCGGAATGTTCATACACCGACTTGAGAATGTTCACGATGAATACCAGAAAGCGGAGGTTAGTCTGCGCCGATTTACCGGGCGATAATAGATTGATCCCCGTATTGGTCATCAGCGACCAGTTATTATGCTTCCCCGATCCGTTGACACTGGCAAAAGGTTTTTCGTGTAGAATGGCCGTGAAGTGATGATGCAGGGCAACTTTTTTCAACAGGTGCATCAACAGCTGGTTATGGTCTACCGCCAGGTTGGCCTCTTCATAGATGGGCGCGCACTCATATTGGTTAGGGGCCACTTCATTATGACGGGTTTTCAGGGGTATCCCCAGCTTATGCGCCTCAAATTCAAGGTCTTTCATATAATTCGCCACCCGTTCATGAATGCTGCCGAAGTAATGGTCTGACAACTGCTGGTCTTTGGCCGAAGGATGCCCGAACAAAGTGCGGCCGGTGATCACCAGGTCCGGCCGGGCAGCAAACAGGGCGGAATCGATCAGGAAATACTCCTGCTCCCAACCAAGCGTGGCGTTCACTTTGGTAACATCTTTGTCAAAAAACCGGCACACCTCCACAGCTGCTTTATCCAGCGCTGCCAGTGCTTTCAGCAACGGTGTCTTGTAATCGAGGGCTTCCCCGGTATAAGACACAAAAATGGTTGGCACGCATAGGGTTCCGTCCAGGATAAAGGCGGGTGATGTAGGGTCCCAGGCCGTATATCCCCTTGCCTCGAATGTATTCCTGATACCCCCGCTTGGAAAACTGGATGCGTCAGGCTCCTGCTGAACCAGCTGATCGCCGTGAAAATTCTCGATCGCCTTCCCCCCTTCCACCGGGATGATGAACGCGTCGTGCTTTTCTGCCGTCGCCCCGGTCAAAGGGTGAAACCAATGTGAATAATGGGTGGCGCCTTTGCCGGTAGCCCAGGCTTTCATGGAAGCTGCCACCTGGTCGGCTACCCGACGGTCTATCCGCTCCCCGCTGTTGATCGCGTTCAATACGCCCAGATATGCCTCCGCTGAAAGATATTCGCGCATTGAATCTATATCAAAAGTGTTTTCGCCGAAATACTCGGATACTTTCCGGCCGTTCGACAGGGGTTTCTTATCGAATGAACGATCCAACGCCAATTCAACAGCCCTGAATCTGAAATTACTCATACTATTGATCTGTTAGATTAAATTTAATTTTTTCCTGCGCAAGAAATATAAACCCAGGAATGTAAAAATACCATTTATGATCAAAAGCTCAAATCCAAAGTTATAACCATTTAATAACATCTCATCATATATACTTAGAAAGTAGCATATTACCGGTGATATCAACGCTACCATGGGGACCCACCGGTCTTTCACCTCCCAACGGGTAAATAAACCGAATGCATATAGTCCCAGCAAAGGCCCGTAAGTATACCCTGCAATCGTAAAAAGCTTGTCGATCACCGCTTCGTCATTGATAGCACGGAAAACTACGATTACCACCAGGAGAACGAAAGCGAAGGAGAGATGCACCGCGTATCTTGTCTTTTCTTTCCGCTTTTCATCCAGCCTGTTATTCTTATTCATGCCCAGAATATCAATGCTAAAGGAAGTGGTCAGGGCGGTCAGGGCGCCATCGGCGCTGGTATAAGCGGCGGAAATGATCCCTATGACGAAAGTAATGCCTGCCAGCGGGCCAAGATAGTGAATCGCCAGCGTGGGAAATATGTCATCAGAACGAACCGGGAGCGTAATTCCTTTTGTATTGGCAAAGATAAACAGGGATGCGCCCAGGAACAGGAACAGGAAATTGACAAAGATCAGGATAACACTGAACGAGAACATGTTCTTCTGCGCATCCCGCAGCGACCGGCAACTCAGATTCTTTTGCATCATATCCTGATCGAGGCCGGTCATTACAACCGCAATGAAAGCACCGCTGAGCAATTGTTTCAGGTAATATTTACGGTCCTGCCACTCGAAAAAGACCATTTTTGAGTAATCGCTTTCCCAGACCGAATTGAACATCTGCCGGAAATCCAGCCCAAGTTCCCTGGTGATCAGGTGAATCGTTACCGCAAGGGCTCCCAGCATAAAGGTGGTCTGCAACATATCGGTCCAGATGATCGTCTTAATGCCGCCTTTGAATGTATAAAGGAGTATCAGCACAATAAAAATAGAGGTAGTTGCAATAAATGGAATGCCCCAGGCATCGAAAACAAAAATCTGCAATACATTCACTACCAGGAACATCCTGAAAGATGCACCAATGACTCTTGATAAAATGAAATAGAAAGCACCGGTTTTATAGGACCAGAACCCAAACCGGCCTTCCAGGTAAGTATAGATAGAGGTTAAGTTAAGCCGGTAATACAGTGGCATCAGCACGGTGGCAATGATAAAATATCCGAAAAGATATCCAAATACCACCATCATGTAAGAAAACTGTGTATCACCCACCCAGCCGGGAATCGACATAAAGGTCACACCCGAAAGCGAAGCGCCGATCATGCCGTAAGCCACCACAGGCCAGGGAGATTCCTTGTTACCGATGAAAAATGCCTGGTTGGTGGCCTTGCGTGAAGTAATCCCGGTGATCACAAACAGTAACGCCGTATAGCACAGGAAGATGATGAATATGAGGGTTGGGGTCACGAGAGGTGGTAATTGGTAATTGGTAATTGGTAATTGGTAATTAGGTAATTAGGTAATTGGTAATTAGGTAATTAGGTGTTGGTTATTAATGTATTGGTGAAGGATTGGAGTGAATCGAACCTGTAATCGTAGAGAGAGGTATCGGGGATTTCATTTGGATTGCTGGAAATCAATATATTTAACATTCCGAGGTTTCGGCCGAACTGCATATCTGATAAGGTATCGCCGGCCATTACAGAGTGTGAAAAAGTTATTTCAGGAAAATCCTTTTTTGCTTTCAGGCCCAGCCCGGTGCCGGGTTTCCGGTCGGGATGGTTTTCTGATTCCAGATGGGTGCAGTAATATGAGGCATCGATACGTCCTCCCGCTTTTTCTATTTCCGCTTTCATCTTTTCATCAATCAGTTTTAAGTCAGAATGCTGCATCAATCCCTTCCCTATGCCCTGCTGGTTACTGACAATGATTATCCAGCCAAAAATATCTCTCAAAACTGCCAGCGACTCCCTGACACCGTCCAGGAAAACAAACTCTTCCCATTGCGTGATATAACCGTTGGGGTTCCGTCGGTTGATCACCCCATCACGATCCAGGAACAGGGTCCATTTTTTAGTAAAGGATATGCTTTTTGAATTCATCCTGCGCTTTATGATAGTCTTCCGGGATACCGATATCCCTGAAATAAGAAAAACATCGCAATCCGAAAAAGTCTTCCACCGAATAATATTTCTGAAGAAAATCTTTTTCAAAGGAAAAACTTCCGGACAATCCGAACCGGAGGAGGTAATCTTTCCTGATCAGATAAACCCCACCGTTGATATACCCTTCCTCCAGGCCCGAATGTTTTTCATAAAAATTCGTGATCTTATTATTATGGTCGAATTCCACAATACCAAAACGGTCCGGTTCAATTTCATAACGCAGGGCAATACAAACATCCGCTTCCTTGATTTTACGGAAATCATCCATTCGTTGCAGGTTGACGTCGAAATAGGTATCCCCGTTAAAGATGAATGCAGCATACCCTTCTACCAAAGGCAATGCGTTCAGGATAGCGCCGCCTGTGCCCAGGGGCTCCTCCTCTTCGGCGTAGATCAATTGTAATGATTTATAGGTATTTCCGAAATAGTTCCGGATGATATCCTTCTTAAACCCAACTGAAAGGATTACTTTTTTCATCTCCCAGCGGGCAAGATAATCCATCTGGTACTCGAGAAAAGGCCTTCCATTGACCGGCGCCATGGGTTTCGGGACGTTGTCGATCAGGTGCTTCAGGCGGGTCCCAAAACCGCCTGCCAATATGATCGCTTCCTGGATCATTCTGGAAACATCGATTTTTCGATGATTTCACACAGAATGTGACCGATAAGTATATGAGATTCCTGAATACGCGGCGTATCGGTGGAAGGGATCCTGATCAGGTAATCGGAGGAAACTGCGATTTTTCCTCCATCTTTACCGGTCAAACCTATTGCAAGGATCTTCATCACCTGTGCCTGCTGCATAGCCCGGATGACATTCTCCGAGTTTCCGGAGGTCGAAAGGCCTATCAGCACATCGCCTTCTTTCCCGACACTTTTCACCATCCTGGCAAAAACTTCGTCAAAAGAATAATCATTCGCCACGGCAGTCAGGAATGAAGTATTGACCGTCAAAGCTATGGCAGCCAGCGGGGGTCTGTCGCGGTAAAACCGGCCGGACAGTTCCGCCGCCAGGTGTTGGGCATCGGCTGCACTGCCCCCGTTACCGCAAAACATGATCTTGTTGCCCTGGCTTAAGGCATCCGTGCAACGAACGGCTACCATTGAGATGATTTCTAAAAGAGCTTCATCGGCCTGAATAAGCTGCTTTACGGAGACAGACTGCCCGATGGCAGCCAAAATAATATCACGGCTGTTACCTGCCATCCTGTGTTTTCGTGTCAGGTGTCTGGATAATCGTGGAAGGGAATTGTCCGGTTTCCTGCTGCCTGGCACCTCCCCGTTGCTGCGACTGCTGACCCTGATCCGAATTCCATGTCTCCGCGGCGATTTTCCAGGAACCGTCCTTCTGCATCCGCCATATGGTCATGTACTTCCCATTATCTGTTATGGGCTCCGGCGGTCCGGGAAAAGAAACCGTATAAACAAATGTGCCTATCTCAACCACCATGTCATCTTTACTGATCAGTTCAACGGTCGTCTTCTGGCCGTCAACCAGCTTGTATCCGGCACCCTGGCGCATCTGATGACCTGCCATTACCTCCTTGAAGCCCTTTTCCATCGGACGGTTATAAGGTAACGAGATGACATTATCTTCGTAAAATTTCTGTAATGATTCATACTTTCCCGCTTTGGATAGATCAACCATTTCCTGGTTTAATTTGGTAAATGTATCTTTCATGACACCCATTCGCTGAGCATTCACACCCATGGCTCCCAGGCATAGTAAACTAATGATAATCAAGCTAAAAATCGTTTTCTTCATAATTATTTCATATTTAGATTTAAAATTATTTAAAATCGTTCCAAAGATAGAAAAGATGCTGAAACAACGCACCGGAATTATTTCAACATTATTCAACGTTGCCTGACAAGGGAATATTGTTATTTTTGAAGCATGTACCTGAGCCGACTGGAAATAGATAATTTCCTGGGAATAAGTAAAGCCCGGATAGATTTCAATGAAACCACCGTGCTGATCGGGGAGAATAATTCAGGGAAATCGGCCATTCTGGAAGCCATATGCAAAGTCTTATCCATTCAGCGAAATAACAAACCCTTTGTCATTCAGCCACATGAATTTCACCAGGTAAAAACCAGCGGACAATTTGCCCCTGCCGGTGATATCAGGATTGCGCTCACTTTCCGGGAACGACAACCCAATGAATGGTCTGGCCTGCAAAGCAATGAAATGGGCCTGCGTCTTCCCGACGACAGGAATGTTATCCAGGAACTTACGATAGAAGTTACGGCCAGTCCTGGTGAAGAGGAAGTAACACCCAATTGGCGGATCATCATACCCGGAATAAATACGGATGGACTGAATAACGACCCTTCCGTTCTCGAATGGATCCGGAGGATGAACCCGGTATTCCGTATCCGAAGCGGTATTATGACAAGCATTCCGGATATTCCGGAGTCGCGGCAGGAAAATCCGAAGGAAACAGTTATCAGCACAGAGGATTTTGCCATGCGGATACAGCGTAATTTTGAAAAATTGATGAAAGGGATCATGCCGGATTATCACTCCGAATTACAGGCAGGATACCGGGCGGCGATGAATTACCTGGATGAAGCCACTGGCCTTTTTCTTCCGGAAGGTTATCATGAACAGAATATAATCGGGGAAATACTGGGTATGCAAAATCCTGCTTCATACAAAAAAAACAGGGATGTACGATTCCGGCACGGTTCGGCTGCTGAAATGATCGGCATGTTGCTGTTTACAACGGCAATACTCCAGTCGGGCACACAATTGGCCGACGAATCTTCTGAGCCTGTATTCATTTTCGAGGACCCGGAGGCCAATCTTCACCCGATGACCCTTGAGTCGGTGCGGTTGCTGATTGACCGCATCAAATGGCAAAAGATAATCACCACGCAGTCGGGCGAGTTCCTTTCGGGCTATTCCATGCAGCATATCCGGCGCATTACCCGGCGCAACCGGGTGGTCACCCAACATTTCATTGAGCAGGGCAGCCTTTCGGGGCAGGACTTACGGCGTCTGAGCTATCATATCCGTATGCGGCGCAGTACGGCAATATTTGCCCGTTGCTGGCTTCTGGTAGAGGGCGAGTCGGAAGTCTGGCTGTTACCGCACCTCGCCCGCCTTTGCGGTTACGACCTTGCGCTGGAAGGCGTCGTGTGCGTCGAATTTGCCCAGTGCGGCATCGCGGCGCTTATCAAAGCGGCCCGGCAACTGGGGATCGAATGGTTCCTGCTGGCCGATGGCGATGCAGCCGGCAAGGTATACGCCGAAGCAGCCAAAACATTCGCCCGGCAAAATGATGAGGATCCTTCAGATCGTATCCTGCGGCTCAAAGAAAAAGATATCGAACATCACCTGTTTTATAACGGTTACGACAATATATACTATGAATACGCGGATATGTCCACCCAAAAAGGTCAAAATCTCAAAACCCGCCGGGTGATCGAACGGGCCGTGCACCGGAATTCGAAACCTTTCATGGCCATTGCCGTAGTGGAAGCCATTACCCGGGATGGCTCCCCGGGAGTGCCGCCGGCGCTTAAAAAGTTGATTGAAACCTGTGTGAAACTTGCCCGTCAATCGCAATGATCATTCGTTTTACATACCGTTTCGTATTAATCCTTATCGTTTTAACCAATGTAAGCAACGTTTCTGTTGCAGGCGATGAACCAGAGGCGGGGAAAGTGCTGCGCCACGTGTCATGCCAGGCCGACAACGATCACCATTATGCGCTGTACCTGCCAGGTAATTATGACACCTCTGACTATCAGGGATGGCCGGTGATATACGCTTTTGACGCTGCCGGTCGCGGGGCTCTCCCGGTCGAACTGCTCAGCGAAGCAGCGGAAACATTCGGCTACATCATCGCCGGTAGCAACATTTCTGAAAATGGCCCCTGGGAAACCATTTTGAAAGCTGCAGAAATGATGATCACCGACGTGGAGGCACGGTTTAAGATCGACAAGGCCAGAAGATATACCGCGGGGTTCTCGGGTGGCGCCAGGGTGGCTGCTGCACTGGCCGTGATGTATGGCACATTTGAAGGCGTAATCGGCTGCGGTGCAGGGTTTTCCCCCAATTATCCCCCTAACTTCGACATGCAGTTCAGCTATATCGGCCTGATCGGCAACCGCGATTATAACTACCAGGAGATGATGCTCCTGGACGACAAACTAAACACATTTCGCATCGATCATTACATCTGTGAATTTCCAGGAAGCCACGAATGGCCTCCGGCACCGGTGCTGAAAGATGCTGTTCAATGGCTCCATTTCAAAGCCATGAAGAACGACCTGATATGGATCGACTATGGGATGCGCGAAGATTTTTATGAGCTGCAACTGGGCATCATTCAAAATCTAATGGATGAAGACAGAAAATACGATGCCTACATGGAATGCCTCAAGACCCTCTCCTACCTGGACGGGATCAGGCGGATGGTTGATATCAGGGCAATGGCCGATGATCTCTGGAAAAGTCCCGAAGTGAAAGAAGAGATGAAAAATAAAAGAAATATTCTGGAAGAGGAACGGGCTTATTACCATCAATATCACGAAGCATTCGCCGCATACCGGTATAATCTTGAAGACAGCATGACCCCCATTAAACCGTCCAAATGGTGGAAGGAGCAGATTAAAATCGCCAACCACAAGATTCACGCGGGGAAAACACCTGCAGATACCCTAATGGGGCGCCGGATGATCGATTTCATGTGGCGGTCGGCTTACCTGAATTACGAAAGCGTGCAGGGGTCCAATTATCAATCCTTGTCCCGTTTCTACCTTGACATCTGGATCCAGTTGCAGCCCGATGCCGTATCACCGTATTTTTTCATGGCCAGGACCTATGCCCGTGAAGGAAAGCGCGCCAGAGCCCTCAAGGAGCTTGAGAAAGCCATTAACAGAGGCCTGGATGACCCTGTCCTTATATTAAGCGACCCATGGCTGGCCACCTTGTCCACCTCGCCAGAATACCAGCAGCTGATGAAGCGATTGGAGGAGTGAAGCAGTTTATAGGATGGCATGGGGGCATGGGGGCATGGAGGCATGGGGGCATGGGGGCATGGGGGATATGACCAAATTGTATTATCTTTGCACCGATTTCCGGTCTCGTAGCTCAGCTGGATAGAGCAACAGCCTTCTAAGCTGTGGGTCGCAGGTTCGAATCCTGCCGGGATCACATGATGCCGAGTGTTGAGTTTTGAGTGTTTAGTGTTGAGTTTTGAGTGTTGAGTTATACCTTAGTTCTTGATCTCCAGTGGGTAATGATTTATCAATAATGGCAGTAATTTCCTGTTCGCACCTAAATTCTTTTGAACATTTTTGTGAATTCTTTGTTTTTTAAAAAAAATATTGCTTATGAAAAAAATTACACTGTTTATTTCAATGTTACTTGCCGCTTCGCTCCTGCAGGCGCAAAGCGTGCTGAGGTATGAGTTCCTGAATACCCTGGCGGAAAAAAACAACAGCGGGCCTGAGCTGACCGTCCTGGGCAATCCCGGCGTTTATGTTCTCGATACTCTCAATGAGATCAACAATGCCACCAAAACCGTTTACCGCTTTGAAACTAATTCAGGCTTCCAGTTCAACAATGCCGCGGCCGGAAATTTTATCGGTGAGTCCTACACCATTGAATTGTATTATGTGTTTGACAACCTGAGCAGCTGGAAACGCGTGGTCGACTGGAAAAACCGCAAAACTGACTACGGCGCCTATGTGTATAATGGCCAACTCAATTTTTATCCTTTTGTTTACAGTGGTGAAGCTCCGGTTGTGGCCGGAGAATACTCCTACTATGTCATTACCCGCGATGCGGCCACGAATAAGGTGCTGATCTACACTGACGCCAAGGTGGAGATCGATTTTATCGACAACAACGGGGATGCGCTGGTGGATTCCGACAATGTCATCAATTTCTTCCACGACGACCTGGTAGTGCCCAACGAAGCAAGCTCTGGTGCGGTCGCCCTGCTGAACATGTATAACTATGTTCTTGATTCCAGCGCTATCGTGCAGAATTATGCGAACCTGGGCGGCACGGTTTTCGGACTCGATGATAACAGGAAAAACACGGTTGACCTGCTGGCATATCCCAACCCGGCCAACCGGTATGTCAACCTTAACCTTTCTGAGTTCCGCCAGGGCGAGAAAATAAAGATCAGCGTAACAAATGCTGCCGGAGCGATGATATATTCCAATGAAATAATCATCAGCAGCAACAACACCCTGCGCCTGGAAACAGCTTCCTGGCCCGAAGGCATCTACATGATCCGCACCGAATCCGGCAACAATACAGCAAGGAATAAAATCGCAATTTTCAGGTAAATTTAACCCGAAACCAGGAACCAGGAACCAAGAACCAAGAACCAGGAACCAGGAACCAGGAACCAGGAACCAGGAACCAGGAACCAGGAACCAATCACAACCCTC
>Ga0114946_10001643_pt1 | contig 15426 bp, 10 predicted proteins | sample WalLakDeSediment_FD_88676 | JGI IMG/M metagenome (GOLD analysis project Ga0114946, IMG submission 88676) | Lake sediment microbial communities from Walker lake, Nevada to study Microbial Dark Matter (Phase II) - Walker Lake 11/02/13 Deep Sediment | ecosystem: Environmental > Aquatic >... | reverse complement strand
CGGCCGGCGTCGTCGAGGCCCAGACCGAGAACATCGCAGTCGGCTCGGCCACGCCCGGTGTCGTCACGCAGGTGCTCGTGAAGGTCGACGACCAGGTGACGCCCGGCACGCCGCTTTTCCGGCTCGACGACCGCAAGCTCCAGGGAGATCTCGCCGTGAAGCGGGCCGCGGCGGCCCGGGCCACGAGTGAACTGGTGCGGCTCGAGGCCGAGCCCCGCAAGGAAGCCATTCCGGTCATCGTCGCCCAGGTCAAGGAGGCGAAGGCGACCATGGCCATGGAGACCGACGCCCTCAAGCGGGCCGAGGAGACCTTCGCCCGCAAGGTCACGACCGAGCAGGAGGTGATCGCCCGCCGCGAGGCGCTCGCCGCCGCCCGGGCCAGGCTCGACAGGGCGCAGGCCGACCTTGACCTCCTCGAGGCCGGCTCATGGGTCTACGATCGCGACGTAGCCCGGGCCGCGGTCACCACCGCCGAGGCCGAGATCGCCCAGATCGAGACGGAGCTCGACCGCCTCATCGTGCGGGCCCTCGTGGCCGGCCGCGTGCTTCAGGTCAACGTGCGGCCGGGGGAGTACGTCGGGGCGCCGGCCAACCAGCCGCTCGTGATCCTCGGCAACATCGACCGCCTCCACGTGCGGGTAGACATCGACGAATTCGACATCGCCCGGTTCAAGCCATCGGCTCCGGCGTCGGCGGTGCCGCGGGGCAGCCTCCAGGAGCGGTATCCGCTCGAGTTCGTCCGCATCGAGCCGTTCGTCGTGCCCAAGAAGTCGCTCACCGGCGAGACGACGGAGCGGGTCGACACCCGCGTGCTCCAGGTGATCTACGAATGCGATCCCACCGGCCGGCCGCCCCTCTTCGTCGGCCAGCAGATGGAGGTCTACATCGACGCCCGCGGCACCGACTCGCGCTGACGCCGCGGCAGCCACTTGGCCGCCTCCACCAGCGTGACGGGCACGAGGGCGAGGGCCAGCACAACGAACCAGTCGCGGCCGAGTTCGGTGCCCACCTCAAAGACCGGTCGCGCGAACGGCACCGAGACGACCGCAAGCTGCAGGAGCGTCGAGATCCCGATCGCCCCGAGCAACAGGGGGTTCGTGAAGAAACCTCGAGCCACGGCGGTGGACCGGTCGCTCCGGCAGGCGATCGCGAAGAAGAGCTGGGCGAAGGCCGCCGTGCAGAACGTCATCGTGCGGGCATGAGGCAGCAGCGCGTCGTCGCCCTGCCAGGCTGCCGCGAAGGCCACGAGCGTCACGGCCGCCACGAATCCCCCGTGGAGCAGGATCGTCCCACCGCGGCCCCAGGTGAGCACGGGCTCCTCCGGCGGCCGCGGCGGCCGCTCCATCAGGTCGGGCTCGGGAGGCTCGAGGCCCAGGGCGAGCGCCGGGAGCCCGTCGGTCACGATGTTGAGCCAGAGGATCTGGATCGCCGCCAGCGGTGCCGGCCAGCCGAGCACGGCCGCCACGAACATCACGAGCACCTCGCCGGTGTTGCACGCGAGCAGGTAGTGCATGAACTTCTGGATGTTGTCATAGATGCCGCGGCCCTCCTCGACGGCGGCCACGATCGACGCGAAGTTGTCGTCGGTGAGCACCATGTCGGAGGCCGCCTTCGTCACGTCGGTGCCGGTGAGGCCCATGGCGATGCCGATGTCGGCCGCCCGCACTGCCGGCGCGTCGTTGACGCCGTCCCCCGTCATCGCGACCACGCCACCCCGCGCCTGCCAGGCCCGCACCACCCGGAGCTTGTGCTCGGCTGACACCCGGGCGTAGACGGCGATCCCCGGAACGGCCGCCGCCAGGGCCACGTCGTCGAGCGCTTCGAGATCGCTTCCCGTGACGACCCGCCCGTCTGGCTCGCTCGCGTCGTCTTCACCGTTCGCCTGTTCGTGATCGAGCCCGAGCTCCCGCGCGATCGCCAGCGCCGTCGCAGGATGATCGCCGGTGATCATCACCGGTCGAATCCCGGCAGTGCGACACTGCCGCACCGCGGCCTTCACCTCCTCCCGCGGCGGATCGAGCATGCCGACGAGCCCGGCGAACACCAACCCGCCGTCGTGCTCGAGACCGTCCTGCGCCGCTCCATTGGACTCCAGGCCGTCGCGCTCCAGGCCGTTATCGAGCGTCACGTGCGCCGGCAGCTCACGGCTGGCGAGCGCCAACACCCGCAACGCCCGCCCGGCCATGGCGGTGGCCGCCGCCAGCATCTCGGCCCGCCGTGGTTCGTCGAGCGGAATCATCTCGTCACCCCGCCATTCCGCCTCGCACACAGGCAGCACCGCCTCGGGTGCGCCCTTGGTCAGCAGCCGATGGCGGCCGTCCGCCTCGCGGATCACCACGCTCATCCGCCGCCGCTCGGAGTCGAACGGGATCTCGAACACGACCGGCGTTGCCGGATCGACGGCGCTGACGCCCGCCTTGAGCGCCGCCACGACGAGCGCTCCCTCGGTGGGGTCGCCCGTCACCCGCCATTCCCCCGACGCGGCATCCGGCTGCACGCTCGCGGTCGTGCAGCGGGCGGCGATCGTCACGAGCCGCCGCAGATCGCCGTCGGTCCGCGGATCGACCGGCTCGGCCGCACCGTTCACGACCCGCTCGAACTTTCCCCGCGGCTCGTAGCCCACGCCGCTGACGTGATACCGGGAGGTCGGCGTGACGATCTCGCGGACGGTCATTTCATTGCGGGTGAGCGTGCCAGTCTTGTCGGAGCAGATGACCGTCACGCTGCCGAGCGTCTCGACGCTCGGCAGCCGGCGGACGAGGGCGTTGCGGGCGACCATCCGCTGCACGCCCAGTGCGAGCACGAGCGTGACGACGGCCGGCAGCCCCTCGGGCACTGCCGCCACGGCGAGGCTCACCGCCCGCAAGAGCACCTCGGCGATACCGCCGCTCCGCCGCCATTCGAGCACGAAGATCACGGCGACGATCACGAGGCAGGCGGCCACGATCACACGGCCCAGCTCCTCGAGCCGCCGCTGGAGCGGCGTCTGCTCCGGACCGGTCCGTTCGAGCAGCGTGGCGATGTGGCCCAGCTCCGTGTCCATGCCGGTGGCGACGACGACCGCCGCGCCGTGTCCGGCGGCCACGACGGTGCCCGCATGCACCATCGTGTGCCGGTCGGCGAGGGGCGTCGGCCCGGGAAGGCCGCCGCCCGGCGCCTTCGACACCGGCGTCGACTCGCCCGTGAGCGCCGCCTCCTGGATCTCCAGGCCAAATCCTTCCACCAACCGGGCATCGGCGGGCACGTGGTCACCGGCCTCGAGTTCGATGCGATCACCGGGCACGAGTTCGCGGGCCGGAATGTCGGTATCGTGGCCGCCGCGCATGACGCGGGCCGCGGGGGCCGCCAGCCGCTCGAGCGCGGCCAGCGCCCGTGCCGCCCGCTCCTCCTGGAAAAATCCGATCAGCGCGTTGAGCATCACGATGACGAGGATCGCCGCCGTGTCGGCCCAGTCGTGGAGAAATCCCGCGACGATGGCCGCCGCGATGAGGACCCAGATCACGAGCGGGCGGAACTGCCGGAGGAGCGTCCGCCACCAGGGCTCGGGCGGCGGCTCGGCGAGCGCATTGGGACCATGCCGGGCGAGCCGCTCGGCCGCCTCCTCGGCCGCGAGACCCTGCGCGGGATCGACGCCGAGCCGGTCGGCCACCTCGGCAGTGTCGAGAGCATGCCAGTCGAGCGCATGCCAGTGGGCATCGGGTGGTCGAAGGTCGGCCATGGAAGACATGGCCCGCGGCCTGCGGACGTCAGGGGATCAGCCAGGAAATGCGGCAGGGAATGTGGCAGGGAAGCCGTCAGCGCATTCTTCGTCTCAGAATCAAGAGCGGGTCGGCCTCGGCCCGCACGTCACGGTAGCTCATCGGCTTGGCGAGGATCATGCCGGCGATGAATCCGGCGACGTGGGCCGAGTAGGCCACGCCCCCACCGCCGCTCGAGTCGAACACGCCGCTCACGACCTGGAACAGAAACCAGATGCCCACGGCGACGTACGCTGGTACGTCGACGATCATGCGGATGAGGATCACGCTCACGCGGCGGTACGGATGGAGCACGAGGTAGGCTCCGAGCACGCCCGAAATCGCGCCCGACGCGCCGAGGCAGGGCGTGACGGCCGCCTCCCCGGTGGAATTGAGCGCCACGAAGGCGATCGACGCCAGCACACCGGTGGCCAGATAAAACAGCAGATACTTCACATGGCCCATGTCGTCTTCGATGTTGTCACCGAAGAGCCACAGGAACCACATGTTGCCGAGCAGGTGCATGATGCTGCCGTGCATGAAGATCGCGGTGAACAGCGTCATCCAGGGGGGGATCGGCGTGGGCCGCAGCCCGGGCACCGGCACCTCGACCATCCCCTGCGGCGTCTGGATCGCGCGAATGGAGTCGGTCGTCACGATGTCCTGACCGGAGATGATCTCGGCCGGCACCTGGACATAAGCCATCGTGAAGTCGTCGTTGGTCCCCATGCCCTGGAGCACCGTGAACACGAACACGTTCGCGGCGATGAGCGCGATCGTCACGTACGGGAAAATCTGACGGTCGGTATTGTCGTCGCCGATCGGAAAAACCATGGTCACTCCAGCGAGGCGGGCGGAGGCAATCCTACCGCGGAGTGTACCGTGAGAACCGGTGGACCATCGTGTGGCGGTAGGTCTCGCCGGGATCGAGCCGCATGCTCGGCCAGTCGGGATGGTGCACGCTGTCGGGAAACTTCTGCGTCTCCAGGCAGATGCCGGCGTTGGGTCCGTAGACGACGCCTTCCTTCCCGGTGAGCGTGCCGTCGAGAAAGTTGCCCATGTACACCTGGATGCCAGGCTGGTCGGTGAGCACCTCGAGCGTGCGGCCGCTCGCCGGATCGCGGAGCGTGGCGGCCAGCTGGAGGGCACCGTCTGGCTTCTCGGCGGGCTTCGCGTCTGGCTTCTCGGCGGGCTTCGCGGCGGGCTTCCCGTCTGGCTTCCAGCTGCGGAGCACGTAGTTGTGGTCCACGCCGCGGGGCGTGCCCGGAGCGGCGTCGGGGGGGAGCGTCTCGAGCGCGTGGCCGACGCGGCCCCACGGCCGCCGCTCAGGGCGGAAGTCGAACGGCGTGCCCTCCACCGGCGCGAAGACGCCGGTGGGGATGCTCGTCGCATCGACCGGCAGGTAGCGATCGGCGCCGACGGCGAGTTCGTGACCGGCGATCGAGCCCGTGGCCTGCCCGGCGAGGTTCCAATACGAGTGGTGCACGAGATTCACGACGGTCGGCGCGTCAGTCGTGGCCGACATCTCCACCCATAATTCGCCGTTGGGCGTGAGCGTGTAGACGCAGCGGGCCGTGAGCCGGCCGGGATAGCCCTCGTCGCCGGCGGGCGAGACGACTTCCAATTCGACCGCGGGGCCCCGCTCGGTCATCCGCGGCGTCGCCTTCCAAAGCTTCTTGTCGAAGCCGACCGTGCCGCCGTGCAGATGATTGGGGCCGATGTTCGTCGCCAGCTGATACTCCGCGCCGTCGAGCGTGAACCGACCGCCGGCGATGCGATTGGAAACCCGGCCGCACGTCGCCCCGAAATACGGGTGCGGCGCCACGTAGCCGGCGAGGTCATCGAAGCCGAGCACGACATCGACCGTGTCGGTGGTGCCATCAGCCGTCGGCATGTGGAAGGCGGTGAGAATCGCGCCGAAGTCGGTGATCGTGGCCCGATAGCCACCGGCCTCGAGCGTGTAGAGCCTCGCTTCCCGACCGTCGGGCAGCCGGCCAAAGACGCGAGACTCGGGCACTTGAACGGCATCCGCGGCCGGCACGCTCGACATGACAATCTCCATCATCGACATCACGAAAACAGCGGCCCAGCCAGCGCCGGCCCACGCGCCCGACCTGCCACCTGCCCTGCCCTGGCTACCCATGATCGTTCCTCCCGGCCCGAGCCAGGTCAGGCCTGCTGCGCCTTCGCCGTCACCCGAGGCTTCGACGGCGACGACTCGGCTTCCGCACGACGGGCCTCGATCCAGCCATCGACGCTCCACGGACCACCGCCGAAGGCCACGAGGGACAGGAGCCCCCCCCCGATCGCCAGGTTCTTCATGAACTGAATCGTCTGCAGCTGCCGCTGGCCGGGGTCGGCGAACTTCCAGAAATCGTGGAAGTAGTAGGTGGCCGCGACGAGGAACACGAGGAGAAAGATCGAACCGAACCGCGTCCAGGCACCGAGGACCACCGAGATGCCGCCGATGAGCAGGAGGCCGATCGCACCGAAGAGGGCGAACTTCGGATTGGGCACCCCCTCGGAGGCCATGTACGCGGCCGTTTCCTGGAACTGGGGAATCTTGTTGCCGATGGCACTCGCCAGAAAAATCGCCGCGATGAACAGCCGCGCGAGTAGGGAGACGAAGCCCTGCACGACATCCGCCAATTGAGCCATGATCCGCTCCTTTGCAGCCCTGTTGCGTCGAGCATGCCTCGACAGCCTCGGATATCGTGACCCACGAACACCGCAGGAGGCAAGCCCAGGTGCGCCGCGCTGTCAGGCGGGCTGGTCGCGGGTAATACAGTGCAACGCCCCGCGGCCGCGGACGAGGGCCCCGCAGTCGATCGGCTCGATGCGCCGGCCGGGAAAACAGCCCGCCAGCGTCTCGAGCGCCACATCGTCGGTCGGCCCGCCGAAGACCGGCACGGCCACGAAGCCATTGCCCACGAGGAAATTGAGGTGGCTCGCCGGCAGCTGCACGCCGCGGTAGGCGAACCGCGCCGGGATGTCGATCGGAATCACCTCGAGCCGCCGGCCGGCCGCGTCGTGGAGCGTCTCGAGGAGCGCGAGGGTGGCCGCCAAGGCACGGTGATTTGGATCGAGCGGATCGGGTTGTCGCGCGGCGACGACGCGGCCCGGCCCGACGAACCGAGCGAGCTGGTCGATGTGGCCGTCGGTGTCGTCACCCACGAGATCGCCATCCACCCACAACACCCGCGTGACGCCGAGAGAGTCGACGAGCGCCCGCTCCATCGCCGCCCGATCCACGCCGGCGTTGCGCCGCTCGTCGACGACGCAGCGGGCGTTGACGAGGAGCGTGCCCGCGCCGTCGGTCTCGATCGCGCCCCCTTCCAGTACGAGCCCGGGACGGAACGTCCGGAGCCCGAGCCGGGTGGCGATCGTGCGGGCGACCGCGGCGTCGGCATCCCAGGGGGGATACTTGCCGCCCCACGCGTTCCACTCCCACGTAACCGCCGCCGGCGGCAGGGCATCCCGACCGGCAGTTGGCACGAGAAACACGGGCCCCGTGTCACGGAGCCACGAGTCGTTCGTGGGAATTTCCACGAAGTCGACGTTCGCCACGCCTCCGAGCAGCTGCCGCGCCTCCTCGAGCGGCTGGCCGGCCGCCACGATCCACACCGGCTCGTACCGGGCGATCGTCGTCGCCACCGTCGCATAGACCGGCGGGATCGCGGCGAAGTCGCCGAGCCACGTGGCCCTGCGATGCGGCCAGGCCAGCCACGTCGCCGCGTGCGGCTCCCACTCGGCGGGCAGCCGGTAGCCGAGCTCCGCGGGCGTCGGCGAGACGGTCGCTGATCGCATCACCGCCCCCAGCGTGCGAGGAGATCTCCGTAGGCGTCGATCCGCCGGTCGCGGAAGAACGGCCAACGCGTCCGCGACCATTCGATGCGGCCGAGATCGCATTCGCAGACGAGCGTCTCGGGGGCGTCGTGACCGGCCTTCACGAGACATTCGCCGTCAGGGGCGTAGACCACGCTCGCGCCCCAGAAGCGGAGCGGCCCCTCGCGGCCTGTGCGATTGACCGCCGCCACGAACACGCCGTTCGCGATCGCGTGGCTCCTGAGCATCGTGTCCCACGATTCATACTGCGCGCGGTGCAGCGATTCCTCGCCGTCGAGCCAGCCGATCGCCGTCGGATAAAAAAGCGTCTCGGCGCCGGCGAGCGCCGTGATCCGCGCCGCCTCGGGATACCACTGATCCCAGCAGACGAGCGGGCCGACCGCGAGCCGGCTCGTGGGCACGCTCATGAAGCCCGTGTCGCCGGGCGCGAAATAAAACTTCTCGTAGTAGTGCGGGTCGTCGGGGATGTGCATCTTGCGATACACGCCCGCGGTCGTGCCGTCGGCCTCGAAGATCACCGCCGTGTTGTGGAACAGGCCGTGGCTCCGCCGCTCGAAGACGCTGCCCACGAGCACCACTCGATGCTCCCGCGCGGCCGCCGCCAGCCGGTCGGTGAGCGGTCCGGGCACCGGCTCGGCCTCGGCGAACTTCGCATGGTCCTCCGCCTGGCAGGGATACTCGCCGGCGAAGAGTTCCTGGAGGCAGACGACGTGGGCCCCGGCGGCCGCCGCCTCGGCGATGCCGGCGAGCGCCTGACAGATGTTGGCCTCGCGGTCACCCGTGCAGGCACTCTGCACGAGCCCGAGCCGCACAACGCCTTCTCTGGACGGCATGATCAGGCCACCGCTTCGGTCGCGGTGAGCCGGGCGGCAGGCACGGGGAACTGCTCGGCGAGGTCGGCCACCTCGCCGCGCACGGCCGCGAGCGTCGCGGCGTCGTCGGGGCTCTTGAGCACCCGCAGGATCCAGGCGGCGATCCGTGTCATCTCGTCGGTGCCCAGGCCCCGCGTGGTGAGCGCCGGCGTGCCCAGCCGGATGCCCGAGGGATCCATCGGCTTCCGCTCGTCATAGGGGATCATGTTCTTGTTGCAGGTGATGCCGCAGCGATCGAGCGTCTCCTCGGCGAGCTTGCCGCCGATCCCCAGCGGCGTCACGTCGACGAGCATGAGGTGGTTGTCGGTGCCGCCGCTCACGAGCTTCACGCCCCCCGCGGCGAGCGCCGCCGCGAGCGCCCGGGCGTTGTCGATGACCCGCCGGCCGTAGTCCTTGAACTCCGGCCTGAGCGCCTCGGCGAAGGCCACCGCCTTGCCGGCGATGACGTGCATGAGCGGCCCCCCCTGCTGCCCGGGAAACACCGAGCGGTCGACATCCTTGGCATGCTCCGCGCGGCACATCGCGATACCACCCCGCGGGCCGCGGAGCGTCTTGTGAGTGGTGCTCGTGACGAAGTCGGCCACGGGCACGGGATTGTCGTGGAGCCCCGCGGCCACGAGGCCCGCGTAGTGCGCCATGTCGACCATCAGCTTCGCGCCGACCTCGCGGGCGATCTCGGCGAAGGTGCCGTGGGGGATCTCGCGGGGATACGCGCTTGCGCCGGCGATGATGAGCTTCGGCTTGTGCTCGCGGGCGAGCCGGGCCACCTGGTCGAAGTCGAGCAGGTGATCATCGCGGCGCACGCCGTAGTGGACGAAGTTGTAGAGGATGCCCGAGGCGTTGAGCTTCATCCCGTGGGTGAGATGCCCGCCGTGGGCCAGGTCGAACGCGAGCACGGTGTCGCCCGGCTTGATCGCCGCCAGGTAGACCGCGGCGTTGGCCTGGCTGCCAGAGTGGGGCTGCACGTTGACGTGCTCGGCGCCGAAGAGGCTCTTGAGGCGGTCGCGGGCCAGATCCTCGACCTTGTCGACGAACTCACAGCCGCCGTAGTAGCGGCGACCCGGATAGCCCTCGGCATATTTGTTGGTGAGCACGCTGCCCACCGCCTGCATCACGGCCGGGCTCGTGAAGTTTTCGCTGGCGATCATCTCCAGGCCCTCGGCCTGGCGGGTCTGCTCGGCGGCGATCGCCGACCAGACCTCGGGATCCTCGAGCTCCACGAAATTCGGGCTGCCGTTCACGTGCGTTCTCCTGGCGGCGGGGGTCAGAGGCGGGCGGCGTCAGCCACGCGCATCGTAGGCTCGATTGTGGAAGTGGACCGCCACGGCGTCAACGAACCGCCCCAGTCAGCCCAGATTCCCGGGGGGCGCGGTCGCCGAGCCCTGAAGGCTCCCCTGCCCTCAATTGACCGTGGCGATTCTGCCGAAGAAACCGGTTGCGGGAAGATCCCGTTTATGACGGTCGTGCCGCACCCGGTCCGGCCGTCATCCGGAGGGGCATGCGGAGGGGAGGGCGTCGTGGCCAGAGTGGTTTGCAGATCGCTGCGTCTCGCCGTGCGCCGTGCCGTGACGGCGGGTGTCGTGACCGTGGGTGTGGTGACGGCGTGCGCCGTGACGGCGGTCACCGGGCCCGGGGCCGCGCGGGCCGACGTGCCGGCGTGGCTGCCCTCCTGCTGCGGCCACGAGCGGTATGCCGTGGCCGACTGGCTCTTCATGCAGCGCGACAACGCGACCTCGATCGGCTCACTCGTGCTCGACGGCGACACGCAGCAGACGGTGATCGCCGGCGCCGACCTGCGGGCGACCGTGGCCCCGGGCATCCGCCTCCTCGTCGGCGAGCGGCGGGAGCACGACCGGGGTTGGGAGATCGGCTACCTCGGCGTCTACGGCATGTTCGCCGACGCGACGGCGACGGGGGCCGGGAATCTCGAAATCGCGCCGCCGCTCTCGAGCGCGGTGGAGAGCTTCGCGGGCAACTCGACGGCCCGGGCCACGTATGGCTCGAACCTCAACTCGGCGGAGGTCAACATGCTGTCGTCCGACCGCTGGGTGGGGCGGGTCCGCGAATCGGCCTATTCGCTCGAGCGCTGGCCCGGCGTGGTCACGGTCGATTGGCTGGCCGGGTTCCGCTGGGCCGGACTCGACGAGACCGCCGCCGTGTCGCTCGCCGCGCCCGACGACCTGGAGCCGAGCGACTACGCCGTGCGGGCCAGTTCGCATCTCTTCGGTGCCCAGCTCGGCCTCCGCGGCCGCGTCGATCACGGCCGCTGGGCGCTCGAGGGCCTGGGCAAGGCGGCGCTCGCCGGCTCGGTGATGCAACAAGGGCAGGACCCCATCGTCGACACGATCACCGGCGACGTCTACCGCGACTGGTCCGGCGGCAGCACCGGCGGCGTGGGGGGTATCTTCGACATCGCGGTGTCGCTCGTGCACCGCTTCAACGACACCTGGAGCCTGCGGGTGGGCTACACGTCGCTGTGGCTCGCCGGCGTCGCGCTCGCGCCCGACCAGTTCGACTTCTCGACCGACGACGACGCGGGCACCGCCGTGCGGCGCGGCTCGAGCATCTGGCTCGGCGGCGGCACCCTCGGCCTCGAGGCCGCCTGGTAGCACGGTCAGTCGATCGCGAGCAGCTCGACGTCGAACACGAGCGTGGCCCCGGGCGGAATGAGGCTGCCCGGTGGCGGGAAGTCGCCATACGCCAGCTCCGGCGGGATGACGAGGATCCGCCGGCCGCCGACCTGCATCGTGGAGAAGGCTTCGTCCCAGCCGGCGATGACCTGGCCGACCCCGAGCACGAACTGGAACGGATCGCGGCCGGGCTGGCGGGAACTGTCGAAGACGGTTCCGTCGAGGAGCGTGCCGGTGTAGTTGGCCGTGATGAGCTGGCCCACCTCGGGCACCGGCCCGGAGCCCACGACGAGGTCGCGATATTGCAGGCCGCTGGGCGTGGTCACGAACTGCGGCACGACCCGCGAGGCCGCGATCCGCAGCGGCCCGGTGAGACTCGAGAAGGCGGCGCCCTCGAGTGTGCGGATGCCGCCGGTGCGGGCGTCGCGCTGCGCTGTGAAGATCCGATCCGACTGCCCGTCGCCGGTCGTGTCGACCGCGGCGACGACCACCGGCGCGTGCGGACTGCCCAGGGCGGCAAACGCGGTCGTCGCCCCCGTCGGTGTCGCCGGGGCGTCGATCCGCCCGTCGTAGAGCTCGACGGCGGAGCGTCCGCCACGGCCGGATGCCACGAGGATGTCGTCGATGCGATCATCGGTGAGGCTGGCGGCCGACACCGTCACGCCCCCCTTGAGATTCGCGGCGAAGGGCAAAAGCGTCCGCACGAGCCGCGGGCCGGCCGAGACATCGAACACCCACACCGTCGCCCGCATGCCGGCGCCGCTGCCCACCACGATCTCCATCCGTCCGTCCGGCGTCGCGGCATCCGTCACCTGCCCGGCCGCGAACGTACCCACGTCGGCCACGGTCACGCTCGCGCCACCGCCGTATCGCCGGGCCGTCGGGGGCGTGAAGGAGAAGGCGGCGTCGGCCGGTCCGCGGACGCGGCCCGGCGGCGCGGCCGGATCAAACGACGTGAACACGCTCACCGTGCCGCGACCGCGGGAGGCGGTGGCCACGATGTCAACGCGGCCGTCGCCGTCGATGTCGCCGACGGCCACCTCGATGCCGCCTGTGTAGCCGGGTCCGAACGGAAGCGTGCGATAGGCCGTGAGCTCGGTGCCGTCGAGCTGGAAGACGCGGATCTCACCGGTGCGGCCCGGCCCGGGGGCGGTTACCACCTCGAGCAAGCCGTCGCCGGTGACATCGCCCACCGCGACCCGCACACCGCCCCGGAACACGCGGGCATCGTCGTAGGCGGTGAACTGCGAGAGCACCGTGCCGCTCACGGGATCGACGACACTCACAAGCGGCGTGCTTTGCCGACCGATGTCGGAGCCCGCCACGAGCACGTTGACGCCCGGGTCGACGAGCGGAACCGTCGAGAGCACGAGCCGCGATTCGAGTGGCTCGGCTGCCAGAGACTCCCTGCGGGAATACTGCCGGCGGGAATGCCGCGTCTCAGACTGTCGTCTCATGTCGTCACCACGCAATCTGCCTGAGCCGCCACAGGAAATTCGCTCGCAACCCTGCCTCAGGTCTACCTAGCCGTACGCCGCCCCGCAAGTTTTGGTTCGCCGGCGTGATTGCGGCGTGATTTCGGTTCGGTCAGTCGAGCGAGAGCGGCTGGGGCATGAAGGTGACGAGCGGAATCAGAAACGCGGCCCAGCCGAGGGCCGTCCGCAGCGGCCCCAGGGGCCGCCCGTCGTCGCGGACGGGCGGATGATCGACCCCCATGAGCACCACGAGCACGACCATCGCCACCCAGTTGTAGAGCCCGAAGGCCACGATCGCGGCGACGGCGGCGGCGAGCACGCCCCGGGCCACCCAGTTGCCCCACCTGCCGAAGAGCGCGGCGGCCACGTGCCCTCCGTCGAGCTGGCTCACCGGCATCATGTTGAGCCCGGTGACGAGCAGACCCACCCAGCCGGCCATGAATAGCGCGTTGGGAGCGATCGTGGCGCCGGCGGCCGTGAGGTCGGGCCGCACCACCGCGAGCATCCCGCGGGCCAAGAGCGGCAGCGCAAACGGGTTATTCTCAGCAGGCGTGCCGATGAGCATGCCGAGGGCGAGAATCGGCACGGTGAGCACGAGCCCCGCGAGCGGGCCGGCGATGGCGATGTCGAAGAGCTGGCGACGGTCGGCCCGAAAGCCTTCCATGCCGATGACGGCGCCGAGCGTGCCGGTGAGGAGCACGGGCATGGGAATGAAAAACGGCAGCGTGGCCGGAATGCCATGCCGCATCGCGGCGATGAAATGCCCCGCCTCGTGGGCGGTGAGCACGGACATCACCGCCACCATATAGACGAGTCCGCGCAGCCAGTGCACGGCCACGTCAGCGGCGATGCCGCCGTCGACGCCGAGGATCATCGGCTGCCAGCCGACGGCCCCGGCGAGGAACGTCGTCACGAGCGTGAGCAGGAACAGTCCGAGCTGAACCCGCCGCCGCCGCACGAGCCGGCGCGACGGCGCGGCCGGCGGGTCGACCTCGACGGAATACTGCTCGGGCTGAAAAGAGGGTGGCTGCATCGAGGTATGTCCCGGAGAATACAGATTTTGCGGTGCCGCTGATACACTCCGGTGATCAAAGCCGGCACGGTCCGCACTGCAACTGACCTGATGTGTACTGTTCCTGATGACTGTTCCTGATGGTCGTGTTCCAGTCGGCTGTGTTCCTGTCTCTCCGCGCCCCTCCCGGAGTCGTTTCATGCGACGCTTCTCCTCGTCCCCGCTCAACCTCGGCCTGGCAGGCCTGCTGGCCCTCGGCATGGCCTGGGGACTGTTCGCCCCCCTGCCCCACACCGGCATGACGGCCTCCGCGGCCGCGCCCGCGGAGAAGGACGTCGTCGCCGTCGTCGCCTGCGACGGCTATGCCGACCTCAAGAAGCAGCTCCGCTGGGTCGGCACGCTCGTGGGTAATCCCGCGCTCGACGGCTTCGCCGAGTCGTTCATCATGATGGCCACGCAGTTCAAGGGGCTCGCCGGGCTCGATGTCGCGCGGCCGGCGGGGATCGTCGTGACGGCCGCGGGCGAACTGCCCGTCGTGCAGGGCTGCCTGCCCGTGAAGGATCTCGGCAAACTCTTGGGAGCGCTCGAGGGGGTGGTCGGGCCGGCCCAGAAGGAGGGCGATGCCTGGCGGCTCACCCCCCCCGGCGGCCTGCCGCTGGAGATCGTGGAGAAGAACGGCTGGGCCTTCATCACACCGCTGGGCATGAAGCCCCTCGTCAACGATCCCACCGAACACTTCAGCGCGATCGTGAAGACGCTCACGCTCGGCGCCCAGGTGTTTCCCAGCCGCATGCCTGCCGGGCTGCGCGAGCGGTTTCGCCAGGCCCTCGACCAGGCGGCCGACGCAGCCGCGGCCCAGGGCCAGCCGGTCGACCGCGCCGCGGTGGCGGCGGTGATCGACAGCCTCGACGACATGGAGTCGCTGCTCGTCGGCGTCGCGGTCGACACCGAGAACGAGCGGGTGTTCGTGGAGGGCCGCACCGTGATGGAGCCCAACACGGCGGCCGCCGCCGTCTGGACCGCCGCCGGCAAGGCGACCGACGGCACGGTGGCGACGCCGGCCGCGGCGAATGGCCGGCCACTCCTGCTGCGGGCCCATCACGCGCAGGCGGTGCCCGAGGGCCTGCGGGCGCCGCTCGAGGCCACGCTCGACCAGGCGCTGCCCGGCGGCGACGGCGACCCGCTCGCGCAGGCGCTCGGCGGTCTCGTCCGCGATCTCATCGCGGCGATGCTCGATGCGGGCGGGTTCGACCTGGCGCTCGCCGTCGACGACGCCGCGGTCGGCGCCGATACGGCGCTGCCGGCGATCACGCTCGGCGCGCGAATCAAAGACGGTCCCGGACTCGAGAAGCGGGTGCAGGAGCGACTCGGCAAGGAAGGCGTGCTACCCGCCGGCGTGACGGCCAGGTTCAACACCGGCCGGCAGGGGGCGGCCAACCTTCACGAGATCGAGGTCGATCTCTCCGGCGTCCCGGAAGCCGACAAGCTTGGCGGCAAAGTGACGCTCACGCTCGCCGTGACGCCCGACCGGGCCTACGTGCTGACCGGCGGCGACGTGGCCAAGCGGCTTGCCGAGACGCTCGCCGCCGGCGCTCCCCAGGCCAAGCCGCTCACGGGTGTCGATCTGTCGCTCGCCAGCGTGCTCGCCTACGCCGCCAAGGCCGGGAAGCTGTTCGCCCCCGACAATCCGCAGAACGCCGAGGTCGAACAGATGGCGAAGATCGCGGCCGACGTGCCGGCGACGCTCGTGCAACTGCTCGTGCGGCCGATCGAGCGGGGCGTTTCCATGCGGCTCTCGGTCGATGGCGGCGTGATCCAGACGATCGCCACCGGCGTGAGCCTGGTGCAGCCGGG